>Ga0209697_10004498_pt1 | contig 18076 bp, 16 predicted proteins | sample AliMusrvi5mmetaG_FD_184115 | JGI IMG/M metagenome (GOLD analysis project Ga0209697, IMG submission 184115) | Freshwater lake bacterial and archeal communities from Alinen Mustajarvi, Finland, to study Microbial Dark Matter (Phase II) - Alinen... | ecosystem: Environmental > Aquatic > Freshwater...
TAGAAACGCCTGCTTGATATTGCAACACTCTCTATCAGGGAAGGATTGAGAGTGATTGTGGATGCTACTTTTCTAAGAGCTGAAACGCGGAAACTTTTTTTGGAAGCGGCTCGACAGTTGAACTGCGAATGCAGAATTCTACACTTTCATGCTCCAAAAGAGGTGGTTGTTGAACGAGTTGAGAAGCGCTATCTGAAGGGGAACGATGCATCTGATGCTGATATTGCTGTTCTCTTTTCACAGCTTGAAAATCAGGAAGCGCTGACAGTTGAAGAGGAGGCGATTGCGATACGAATCAACACTGCTGAATTGGTGGATTTGGGGGGGATAGTTGAAGAAGTGCTGAGTGCGGAGTGAGGAAAGAAAGTGGGGAGTGGGGAGAAAGAAAGTGCTGAGTGCTGAGTGAGGAAAGAAAGTGGGCAGTTGGCAGTGGGCGGTTGGCAGTGGGCGGTGGGGAGAAAGAAAGTGCTGAGTGCGGAGTGCGGAGTGCTGAGTGAGGAAAGAAAGTGGGCGGTGGGCTGGGGAATAGGGGCTGTAGGAGTTATAGGACTGGAGGGTCTATCGTTGGAGAGGGAGAAGTCAGAATACTATTACAGAATGTCTTTTATCGAGACGTTATGTACCAATATAAAGCATAATTGGGCTTGTTGCTTTAGCGCTAATGTTACAGGGGTAATGGGCTGAGGGTATTGGGGAAGGATTAAGTACCTATAGATATATAAGTTATTGCTTTTTTACTCGCACCACTAAACAACGCTGGCATGTAAATTGAATTTATCCTGTTTATAGTGGGTTATGGCTGTTTCAGCATAATTTAAGTATCTCTTTTCAGATTGTTCTGCAAAGTCTACTTATGAACAGAAGGTTGTATGAGTTTGGTATTGGTAGAAGGACAATTGCAGATGCAGTTATTGCGTTTGCTCTGGTTTTACTGATTGGGCCTCTTCAGGCTGTGGCTGCTGAGATAATCAATATTCAATTTCAGTCACCAGGGCCATGGAATCCAAGTGGTCCGGCATATACAGGAGCAGGGCTTATAGGGGGAGCTGATGACAAGTGGAATCATCTCACTAACGGGAGTGGCTCTGACTTTTTGCTGAGCAATTCTGCGGGTTTACAGACGGGTACTTCTGTGTCTTGGACCGGCACTGATTTGTTTAGTAGTGGAAATGGATTCAGCAGTCAATCTGAAAGTGCACTGATGCATTCATACCTTTATGCCTCGGGCTCAAACACTATAACGTTCTCTAACCTTCCTGGGAAATCCTACAATCTTTTCATTTATACTCAAGGCGATTATGATGGTGTTGGCAGACAACTCGTTGTAACAGTGAATGGTCAATCGCAAACATCAGCTAAAATGGATCCTTCGGCCTCAACGTTTATTTCAGGCCAGAATTATCTTGAGTTCTCCGGAAATATAGATACTAATACCCCTGGGGTATTATTGATTACTTATAGCGCTATTGGCACGAGCGGTGGTGGTGTCTGGCCAAATCCTGAAGCGGATATTAACGGTATACAGTTGTCTTCGCTTGCCCCTGAACCAAGCACCTACGTTCTTATGGGGATTGGGGGGATAGTGATTGCGTTACGGTTTAAGAAGAGATATCTCTCTATCATCGGGATTAAGGCGGGGAAATAGGGGAACGGGCAACAAAAAGAATAGGGCCTATATGGCTTATGGGAGTTATAGGAGGTATTGGCTGGAGGGTGAAAACAAGAGGCCCCTCACGGAGGTGAGGGGGAAGTGATGAGGTGCCAGGGTTAGATTACTATTCCGAATGCGTAGCGTATGGCGTAGCCGGCCAGAAAACTCAGGGCTGCTACAGTGAAGCTGAGGCCGACCATTTCGAGGAAACGGCTTTTGAAAGGCAGGTCGCGGGCTACTGAAATGTAGAAGTTGAAGAAGCCTATAATACAGACTGCTGCAAAAAATGCCAGGCCAAGGCAGATATAGAGGTCTTTCAAAAAGAGATATGGCGTTATTAACAGCACTACTGTAAGGATATAAGCTATACCGGTATAGAGTGCGGCAACAAAGGGATTTTTTCCGCCTGGGTCTGATTTGGTGGACAAGTATCCGGAGGCTGCCATTGAAAGGGCTGCTGCAATTCCGGTAATAGAGGCCGTCAACGCGACAAGATAGGTATTCTGCAAGGCAAAGGTGAGTCCTGCCAGAACTCCCATAAGTTCGACGAGCGCATCGTTGAGGCCGAGAACTATAGAGCCTGTGTATTTGAGGCGATCTTCATCCAAAAGAGTGATCAGCGCCTGTTCGTGCTCTTCTTCGTCACGGATGATGCCATTGATCTCCTTGAATGATTCGGGAATACGGCTATAGATATTGTGGGCATTTTTTTCGCCGTTTTCCATCAGTTTGATACCGAATGTAAAACCGAACACCAGGCTGACAAGGGTATAAAACCAAACCTTCACGCGGTTGGGCTTTATATCTTTTCGGGTGTAGTTTTTCCATACGTTGTAATGGCGCATCTCATCATCGGCAATCTGAACAAGTATGCGGCGATTTTTTACACCGCTTACTCTGGTCGACAGATTTTTGTAGATAAAATGCTCGGTTATTTCATTTCTCTGAAAAACCTCGACATGTCTGGCCTCGATATCCCTTCCCTTGTTCACAAGTTCTGAAGTTAAAAAGTTTTAGAATCCTCTTATCTGGATAGTGTAGCCGCTTCGATCAATTCATTCATTCTCGATAAAAATGCTGTGGTAGAATCGAGACCACCCTCAAGAAGCAGTGCGCCTTCGTAAAGCTGCTTCATTGCTGTTCTGATAAGTGGATTTTTTTCATCAGCCATGATCATACCGGCAAGATTACGGATAATCGGATGTGAGGTATTGACTTCAAGAATCTTTTTGCCTGCGGGCATATCACTCTTCATCATCTTCATCATCTTTTCCATCTGGCTGTCAAGGCCGTCCTTTCCACTTACAAGCGTAACTGGAGAGCTGACAAGGCGATGCGACTCAATGACATCTTCGATTCCTTCTCCAAGCGTTTCACGGAAGAGTTTGAGAACCGGTTTCAGAAGGTTGCCCGCAAGGGGTTTATCTTTTTCATTTTCCGATTCTTTTTTCTTTTTCGAGAAATCAATATCTGCTTTTTCAATCGATTTGAGAGGTTTTTTATCGTACTCATGGATCGATGGAATAACAAAGACATCAACCGGGTCGCTGAGCAGAAGAACTTCGATATCCTGATTCTGGAAATATTCGAGGTTTGGATGAGCAAGAAGCTGTGCGCGGCTTGAGCCGGAAAGATAGTAGATCTCTTTCTGGTCCGTCGCCATCCTTTCAGAGTAGGCTTTGAGTGTCACATATTCGTCCTGTTCGGTTTTTGTGCTTTCAAACCGCAAGAGCTCAATAAGCTTGTCGCGATTTGTATAGTCTGTATTCAAACCGATTTTGATGACGGGACCGAAAGCCTTGTAAAAGGTTTTAAATTTTTCGGGCTGCTCCTCAGCAAGAGTGTCAAACCAGCCGAGAATCTTGGTGGTCAGGATTTGACGGATTTTTGCCAAGACGGGGCTGGACTGAACTACTTCGCGTGAAACATTGAGGGAAAGATCCTCAGTATCAACAACACCTGAAATAAAGCGAAGGTATTCGGGCAAGAGATCTCGGCACTCAGGCTGGATGAGCACTTTTTTGACATAGAGCTGTGGGCCTCGGTTTTCGAGGTCGCCCTGGCGATAGAGCATCTCTGGAGGTGCCTCTGTCGGCAAAAAGAGCAGTGCCTTGAAGGTGACCATGCCTTCAACGGAAACCGGGAGATAATCCAATGGGTCCTGATAGTCGTTGGCAATGAATTTATAGAACTCGTTTACCTCTTCATCTTTCAACTCGCTTTTTGAGCGCTGCCAGAGGGCGGTTATGCTGTTGAGCTGCTTTTCGCCGAGATAGATAGGGAAATCGACGAAGTTGGAATATTTTTTGACGATCTGTTCAACGCGGTACTCTTCGGCAAACTCTTTGGATGCTTCTTTAAGCTTGAAGGAGATTTTGGTTCCCCTCTCCGCCTTGTCGATTTTTTCAATCGTGTAGGTTCCCTGACCGCTGGAGCGCCAGCGATAGCCTTCTGAACCTGGCTTTGCACTTCTTGTTTCGACCGTGACTTCGTCGGTTACCATAAATACGGAGTAGAAGCCTACACCGAACTGGCCAATCAGGTTTCCGTCGAGCTCTTTCTGCTGTTCTTTCAATTCCTGAAGAAATCCGAGGGTACCGGACTTGGCGACGGTTCCGAGATTAGCTATCAACTCTTCTTCGGTCATGCCAACGCCGCTGTCTTCAATAACAACGGTCAGCTCTTTTGAGTCGATGCTTATGCGTATTGCAAGTTCGGCTTCGCGATCAATAATATCCTGATCGGTAAGAGAGTTGAAACGCACTTTGCTCAACGCATCTGAAGCGTTGGAAATCAGCTCCCTGAGATATATTTCAGGGTGAGTGTAGAGAGAGTGGACTATAAGGTCGAGAAGCTGCTTCATCTCAGCCTTATATTCAAACTCCTGGACAGGTACCGGATTGCTGCTATTGTTGTCGCTCATCATGAGAATGCTTTATTTTGTAATAATATAAAATCAGGATCTGCGCAATTTCTTGCGTGCTGCCGCTTCTCCATCGTATACACGCTTCACTCCATCACCCAGCGATTTTTCGATATCACGGATGTTTGAGACAAGCCGGGCCATGCCTGACAATTCGACTGAGGCTGCCTGATCGGAACCCCACATGGCACGGTCGAGCGTTACATGACGTTCAACGAAGGTTGCTCCAAGTGCTACGGCTGCCCAAGAGGTTGAAAGCCCTACCTCATGACCGGAATAGCCTATCGGGACATTTGGGAACAATGTTTTGTAGGTGGTGATCATCCGGAGATTGAGCTCTTCAATCGGAGCGGGGTATGTTGAATTGGTATGGGCAATGAGCAGATTTGCGGTACCAAGCTCTTTGACAGTTGCGTCCACCTCTTCCATTGTTGACATGCCGGTAGAGATGATAAGCGGGCGTCCTGTTGCTGCGGTTTTTTTCAGAAGCGGAAGGTCTGTAAGAGATGCTGATGCTCCCTTGTAGCATGGAGGATTGAACTGCTCCATAAAATCAACTGAGTCCTCATCCCAGCAGGAGGCGAACCATAAAATGCCATGCTCTTTGCTGAAACGATCTATTTCAAGGTATTCTTCGCGACCGAACTCTACCTTGTATCGGTAGTCGATGTACTTCATGCGACCCCATGGGGTATCACGCTCGATATCGCGCTGATCTTTTGGAACGCAGAGTTCCGGGGTGCGCTTTTGAAACTTTACTGCATCACATCCGGCATGAGCTGCGCCTTCGATAAGTTTTTTTGCAACCTCCATCGAGCCATTATGATTGATGCCGATTTCAGCGATAACAAAAACGGGGTGATTATCCCCTACCAATCTGTTTCCTATAGTGACTTCCGCCATACATTACAATGGATAAAACGAGCCGGCCTAACATGTTGTGGTTGATTGTCCCGCTCGATATTGTTTATAAAACTTCAGCTTGAAATATAAATCGAAAAAAAAATATTGTTGTATCTGTGCAACTTAAGATGCCCTGAGAGCTATAAGCCACTCTGCAAAATCCCTGAATGCACCGTATCCCCCATCTGCCTTACAGTGATAGTGGGCATAAGGAAGTACGAAAACGGTTGCATCACGAGGACATGCCGTTAATCCCTGACGTCCGATCTCTTCCATAATTTCCACATCATTGACATCGTCGCCAATATAGGCAAGCTCATGCTTTTGAAAACCTGTTTCACGAAGAACATTGTCCAGTATTGAAAACTTGTCTTTAATTCCAAGATAGAGCCTCTTCATTGCAAGCTTTTCAGCTCGTTTTTTAATACTTGGCGACATCTCGCCGGTCATGATAGAGGTTTCAATACCAGCGTTTCGCAGCCTTTCAACACCCATACCGTCTCGGATGGAATAGCGCTTCATCTCCTCGCCATTGGCGGAATAATAAACGCCATTATCTGTAAATACACCGTCGTTATCAGAGATAACCAGTTTTATCTGTTTCCCTCGTTTCGTTAGTTCCTCAAGCGATAATGACAGCATAAAAGTAGAGGGTTTCAACTGAGCATTTTAATATAAACCCATAGCGAGCTTCACATGGTTCTAACGGCCAATATATGACTTTTCGCGAATTTAACAGGAACAGGCAATAAAAGATAGCTCTGAGGGCCGCACAAAGGGCTATCAACAAGTTATCAACATTCTGGCGTCGAAAGAAAAAAACTATAAAAGGCAGATCGCAAAGGAGAAGGCCGGGCAATTATCACGTGTAGAGATATTGCCGCTATCCTCTTATATTAATAAGACTTAGATAGTATTTTTCACGGAGTATATGATCTGCCGTTTTATATTAGTTGCGACTCACAGCTATTTCTTAGCTATAACAAATCAACATTACGACAACGGTCTTTGGTTTTAATGAAAACACCTGATTTATAAGGGAATATCGAGCAAAATAAACATAAAAAGGCGGTCACATGATTTTAGAATGGCCGCCTTTTTATATGTCAAAATAGCAATGAATCCATCATACAACGGGGTGAAGCTTATGCGTATACCTTTTTGTAGTTGTCGATCGCATGTGTAACGCTCTGACGGGCGGTCTCAGCATTCTGAAAATCCTCTACAAGAACGGTTTTCTCTTCGAGAGCCTTATACTCTTCGAAAAAGTGCTTCAATTCGGAATTGAAGTATGGAGGCAACTGGTCTATGTTGTGAATATTGCTCAAACTGATATCATCTTCAGCCACGGCAATAATCTTGTCGTCGCCTTCACCGTGATCGATCATGCGCATAACACCGATAACCCTTGCCCTAACCATGCACATCGGAACAATGTCGCACTGGGAAATAACAACGATATCAAGCGGATCATGATCATCACCGAGAGTTTTCGGAATAAAACCGTAATTTGCGGGGTAAAAAATAGAGGAGAAAAGGACGCGGTCAAGCCTCAGCATGCCTGTTTTTTTATCGAGCTCATATTTTGTTTTACTGCCTTTTGATATCTCAATAATGGCATTGACGATGTTCGGCTGATGCTCGCCTATCTCAACATCATGCCATGGATTAAAATTCATAGTACAAGAGTGCTTATATTGTTGAAAATACTGGCCTATTATAGTGATTTTTTTAGCGATTTTTTCAACCTCACTGCAAAAAAAATACAGAATTCCGGCATTGCCGCCAATCGATAAAGAGAGATTCTTTTTATTAGCGTGGTTCTTTGTATCTTTCGCGGCGTACTTAAAGTGCTGAGTTAAGGAAGAAAGCCGTTGGCGGTTGGCAGTTGGCAGTTGGCGGTTGGCGGTTGAAGAGGGTTGGGGTTCGGGTATTTTTTTTACAACACTCTGCGTGTGCTTTTGCACTGGAATCAGAGAGCATGAATATTTATGGATTTAATAAAGGAAACAGCGAAACGGAAAACGTTTGCAATCATCAGCCATCCTGATGCTGGGAAAACCACGCTGACAGAAAAATTTCTTCTTTTTGGCGGAGCAATTCAGACCGCCGGTGCGGTAAAAAGCAACAAGATCCGTAAAACGGCGACCAGCGATTTTATGGAAATTGAAAAGCAGCGCGGAATATCTGTTGCTACGTCGGTTATGGGATTCGAGTATGCCGGTAAATGTGTCAATATTCTCGACACACCCGGTCACAAGGACTTTGCCGAAGATACCTACCGTACGCTGACTGCAGTTGACAGTGTCATTCTTGTAGTCGATTGTGTCAAAGGTGTTGAGGAACAGACTGAGAAGCTTATGGCGGTCTGCCGTATGAGGCACACCCCTGTTATCATCTTTATCAACAAGATGGACCGTGAAGGCAGAAATCCTTTTGAACTGCTCGACGAGCTTGAAAACAAACTCAATATAAAAGTAAGACCACTAACGTGGCCTATAAGCCAGGGGCAGACATTTAAAGGCGTCTACAACCTTTATAAGAAAGAGCTCAACCTGTTTGAAGCAAATACCACCCGTATAAGCGAGAGCCTGATAAAGGTGAAAGATCCTTATGACCCTGAACTTGAAAAATGGATCCCTGAAAGTTTCTGCGAAAAACTCCGGGAAGCAGTTTCGCTGATTGAGGGTGTTTATGACCCTTTTGATGAAAATATTTATCGGGCCGGAGAGGTGGCGCCTGTGTTTTTTGGCAGTGCCATCAACAATTTCGGTATAAAGGAGCTGCTTGAAACATTTTTGACTATCGCGCCAAGCCCGATTGAACGGGAGGCTACTGAACGTATAGTTAAAGCTTCGGAAGAGCCGATGAGCGGATTTGTATTTAAAATACATGCCAATCTTGACCCGAACCACAGGGATCGTACAGCATTTTTCAGGATATGCTCCGGCCGCTTTGAGCGTAACAAATTTTATTTCCACACCAGACTGCACAAGAAAATCCGCTTTTCAAGCCCTACGCACTTTATGGCTAATGAAAAAAGCGTTATTGAGGAAGCATGGCCTGGAGATGTGATCGGCCTGTATGACAACGGCTCCCTGAAAATAGGCGACTCTCTTACTGAGGGTGAACTGCTTCATTTCCGTGGAATCCCGAGTTTTTCACCGGAAATATTTAAAGCGCTTGAAAACCGCGACCCGATGAAGGCAAAGCAGCTTGACAAGGGCGTTCGACAGCTTACCGAGGAGGGTGTTGCGCAGCTGTTTATTCAGCATGGCGTCCGCAAAATTATCGGCACTGTCGGAGAGCTGCAGTTTGATGTTATCAAGTTCCGTCTGGAACATGAATATGGCGCACAGTGCGACTTCACTCCCCTGCGCTTTCACAAGGCATTCTGGATCACCAGCAGCAACAAGGAGATGCTGGAAGAGTTTTTACGCCGGAAATGGAATGCTATTGCACTCGACAAGGAGGATCATCCTGTGTTTTTTGCTGAAAGCGAATGGATGCTGAAAATTGCCAAAGATGATTACCCTGAGATTGAGTTTCATACGACGTCAGAGTTTAAGACGGAGGCTTAAGTACTCAGTGTTGAGGGTTGAGGGAAGAGAGTGAAAACAGTTGGCAGTTGGCAGTTGGCAGTTGGCAGTTGGCAGTTGGCAGTTGGCAGTTGGCTGTTGACAGTTGGCGGGGGATGGTGAAGATTAGGGAATAGGGCTTTGGAATGCCAACTGCTGACTGCCCACTGGACTGGGGAATCACTATGACTACTACTTTCACCCGGATACTGGCCCTTGCTGGATGCATCATCGGCATCAGTTTGCTTCATTACCTGACTCCCCTGCACCTCAATTATCTTCACGATATTTTTCAACGTCTCTACTATCTGCCGATCATACTGGCTGCCTTCTGGTTCGGGCTGCGAGGTGGGCTCTGCTGTTCATTAATTGTCAGCATTGTGTATGCTCCTCATATTCTTTTCCAGTGGGGCGGGCATTTGACTATGGAGATGGAAAAGTATATGGAAATACTGATCTACAATACTGTCGGAGGAGTAACGGGCATGTTGTCGCAAAGGGAGCAGGAGAGAAGCGTTGAACTGCAAAAGACGGCTGAAGGGTTGAAGGAGTCATACCGGAAACTGCAGGATCAATCGGAACAGATGATCGTCATTGAAGAGCAGTTGAGACGCGCAGAGAAGCTCTCTACCCTGGGAGAGATGGCCGCTATTTTAGCTCATGAGATTCGGAACCCGCTCGGTTCCATTCGCGGAACTGCTGAAATTCTTAAAGACGATTACCAGCCCGATGACCCTATGTACGAGTTCATCGAAATCCAGATTAAAGAGACCGAACGACTGAACCGGGTTGTAGAGGATTTTCTGAACATGGCCCGTCCACAACAAAGTGATATGCTGCCATGTCCGGTACAGAAAGAGCTGGAGACCATAGTCAATCTGGTAACGAATGACGCAAAGAACCGGCTGATCAGCCTTGTGTTGAAGCCGCAACCTCAACCGCTCATCATCAAGGCGGACGGAGAGAAACTTCGTCAAGCTTTTCTGAATATCGTCATCAACGCACTGCAGGCGACACCAACGGGAGGGAGCGTCACAATATCCACAACGGTTTCTGAAAATGGCTATTGTGAGATCAGTTTCAACGATACCGGAGTGGGAATTGAGGCGGGTACGCTGGAAAGAATTTTTGAACCGTTCTATACAACAAAGCCCGAGGGAACAGGACTGGGACTGGCCATCTCAAAAAAAATCATTGAAAGCCACAACGGTAACCTGCTGATACATAGTGGACCAATGCCTGGCACTACAGTCACCGTGAGATTACCGATACTGGATACAATCAAGGGAGAACGAGGGTGAAAGCAAAAATAGTGGTCATTGATGATGATACCTCGCTTCGGAGAGTGCTGGAATATAATCTTCAGGAAGAGGGATATGAGGTTGCGGCGGCGGCATCTGGAGAGGAGGGTTTGAAGTTGTTCAAGCAGCTTCAGCCTGATCTTGTGATCACTGACATGAAAATGTCGGGCATGGATGGTTTGAAGGTACTCCATTGCGTCAAGGAGAGTTCGCCTGATACTCTTGTGATTATTATAACCGCCTTTGGAACTGTTGATGTTGCAGTGGAGGCAATGAAGGCCGGGGCTTACGACTATATAACGAAACCGTTCAACCGCGAAGCGCTCAAGCTGACAGTGAAAAAGGCCCTTCAATTCTCCGGCATGGCTGAGGAGAACAAGCGCTTGAAAGATGCGTTGAGGGATAAGGCTGATTTCCGTTCCATTGTCGGGTCATCTGCTGAGATGGAGAAGGTCTTTGCTATGGTCCGCAAGGTAGCCGACACTGAAGCTGCCGTGTTTATTACTGGAGAATCGGGCACGGGAAAAGAGCTGATTGCCCGGTCCATTCATGCAAACAGTTCAAGACGAGATGGTCCGTTTGTCGCTATAAACTGTTCAGCAATACCTCGAGACCTGCTTGAAAGCGAACTGTTCGGGCATACAAAAGGAGCTTTTACCGGGGCGATAAAGGAGAAGTCGGGAAAATTCCAGCTGGCTGAAGGGGGCACGATATTTCTTGATGAAGTGGGTGAACTGCTGCTTGAGCTTCAGCCAAAACTGCTCAGGGTGCTGCAGGAAAAAGAGGTGGAGCTTTTAGGGGGAACAAAGCCACTGAAACTTGATGTCCGGGTTATATCGGCTACAAGCCTGAATATAGAGAAGGCAATTGCGGAAGGCACCTTCCGTGAGGATCTCTATTACCGGTTGTCGGTAATTCCGATACACCTGCCACCACTCCGCGAGCGACGCAAAGATATTCCGCTTCTGATTAAATATTTTTCAGTTAAGCATGGCGGAGAAACGATATCATTTGATAAAGAGGCCATGGAGGCTCTCACCAATTTCTCCTGGCCGGGAAATGTTCGGGAACTTGAAAACACGGTGGAACGACTGCTCATCATGCGAAGCGGTGAAGTGATCAGTTTCGGGGAGTTGCCGGATAAATTCCGGGAGCACAGTCACAATAATAATAATGGAGTGATCAGGCTGCCGGATGAAGGATACTCTCTTGAGCAACTTGAGCGGGAGGTTGTTGTTGAGGCTTTGGAGCGCAATGCATGGAACCAGACTGCGGCTGCACGATTTTTAAGGATTCCGCGTCATACGCTGATTTACCGGATTGAAAAGTATAATATTGAAGAAGAAAAATAAGTTGGCAGTGGGCTTGGGAATAGGGCCTATAGGAGTTATGGGAGTTATACTTTTTGCTGGAGGATTAACCGGTAGATTTTTCAGTGCGATTCGACAAGAAGGGAAAGGTGGGACCATCGCATGTCACCCCGAACTCCTTTGATGGCGCGATAGCTGAATATATAACCCTATGAAACGAAACAGAGATTCAATTAAGCCAAGGAAATAGAAGGGACCTGATTCTTGAAAAAAATATTGTTTTCAGTATTGGCAGCAGGGTTGTCTTTTGTAATAGCTAACAACTCATCGGCAGCGGTTATCGTTTTAGATTTTGAAGGGATTGGAAACAATAGCGCTGTCGGAAACTATTACAATGGGGGGGGCGGAACAAATTACTCGCCAGCTTTGCTCTTCCTATAACTGCCAGCAATGGGGGGGGGCCTGCTGGGGCTCTATAGGGTTAAATCTATATGATCGCAAAATGGAATCAGAGCAGTGGAATGACTCTGCATCAGATAAGATTTAAGATAAAAGTAGCAGTTGAGATCTATCAGTTATAGATGAGCATGGACATAGCTGTACTTTAGGCGCTCAGTCCTGATACACCAACGGATCAGGCGAGTCGATCATGGGGTTGAGACGAACCGCCAGAGAGAAAAGGTAGGGGTAATCCTCCTTGAGATGCCGCATATAGAGGATCCATTCTCGAATTATATGACCGAAAACCCGCTTTATGTCGCCATTGAGGTGTTCTTTGTCGCTCGGAGGAATACGATCGAACGAGTCCCGGGCCTCGAGTTCTTCAACGAGATGAAATGCCGCCCAGAGCAGGTCAGTAAAGTTTTCATGCTCAAGCAGATTCTGGTTTTCCAGCAGGCTCAGGAGGAAGCTCCGTTTTCCAGCCATGAACTTCTTCAGACCGGGGAGAGCGTCACTATCGATGCTGATCCTCTGGGTGCTTCGGCGAAGATACTCGAGCGCCGAATCAAAATCCCCTTTTTTCCATGATTCGGTCATACGCAGCTGTTTTTTCAGCTCCTCGCTGCCGACCACGTATGCCGACAACTCTTTCAGCAGGCGGTTGCCGAATTCACTGAAAAAGACACCGATGACCATGTTCAGTTTTCTCATTACTGATTGGCGCTCCCTTTCCCTGAGCACCCTTTCGAAGAGGAGCGTAACGACGATGATATAAATGGGCAGGAATGCGAGATTGCCGAGAAAGCTGGCGGATATTTCCCTCAAGTTGCCAAAAATACTGAAGTCAATACCATAAAGAACCAGCGAGATGGCGAAGAGGGCGGACACCGTCCACACCTTGTTCATAAACAGTTTTTTAAACATGAACACCCGTTAATTTTAATCGGAACCAAACAACTTGACATACCTTGTATTATTAACAAACAGACAAAAACATTTCACCGTTCGCTGAAAAGAGAGAACCAAAGATGTTATGGGCTCAGTATTAAGCTTGTTTGTGAATAAACAGGATGCAGTCAGAGCGGATAATAACAAAGGTTTGATTCAAAGCACGCTCCAAAGCACCCTCCAGAGGGCAAATCGGGAGAGGAGCTTTCAGACTTCCTGACCGTTCCCCTCCCACACCACCAGGCCATGCGGGTCCGCACTGTGCATGCAGTCGGGAGGGCTGGCCTAAGAGGGTTTTCGGATTAAGTTGATGCCGTAGGGGACGAAGGCGATTGTCAGAAGAATGGAGGCGGTCAGGTTGATGATTTCTACTCCATCGGGAGTTCCGATCAGGAGAACTCCGATCAAAAACAGGAGGCTCTGCCAGGTTGGAAGGGATTTGCTCTCAAGCAGGGCTATGGCCTGGATTCCAAACCCGATGGGCAAAAACACTATCCCCCAGATCAAGAACATCCAGCCCTGTTGGGAAAATATGGCCAGCAGGCCGGGCATCATGTTCATGAATTCGGTATCGGAGAGTTCTGTAAGAGCGCTCATGGTGAGACATAATGCACCCTTATCGGCTGCCAACGCAAGAGAACCCAATACCGCCAGTGCTCCGCCAAGATATCCCGTCCATGCCGCTGCAGTGTGATTAAGGTGTTTCATAAAATGCAGCGCAACAACAACGAGCAGAGCTGTATTGAGCGTGACCAATGCGTGTCCGAAATGAAGCAAGCCAGAAGCGCCGTGTGCTCTCAGGATAAGTTCGGATGGGCTGAGAAAGTGAGGATGGAGTAACCCCGGATGAACCGAAAAAGCAAAAACAAAGACTATCGGGAAGATTATGAAGGAGAGGCCGGTTCCTATTCGTTTAGTCGAACTCAAGAGGTTGGTTGCGTGCATAACGGTCTCCTCGTACTGTTATGGCGCCTAAATAATTAGACTGGTCCTTGTAACAGGCCTTATACTACCCTGCCTCGAAATTTAAGACATAATTTTTTGAAGAAAAAACAGAGATGGTTGATGATACGACAGCACTCAGAAAATACTCTGGACAGCAAGTGGAATTACAGCTCTTCATACTTCGAGCCTCCGTTAATCACCGTCCATTTCATCGCAATATGCGATGGGCGGACCACCCGTCAATCGGGCATGTAACTGCCTCAAGTAGAGTTAGTCATGGGCGTCCCGGAGTATCGCTTATCGAAACTCCGAAATAACTCTTTTAAATACGTTACCCGATTTCGACAATAAGTTAACAACTTCAATACCCTGATAGTCCACCCTGGAACAGTCACACTGCACACAACAATCTGCGGGACAGTCACAAGCATTACAACAAACATTACAACATTGTTCACAAGTATCTTCTTGACGTATACCAGGCTCTAAGGATAGGATACCCGGCAACTGAGATGCACTTACCAATGTTTTACGAAGTATTTTCGCGTTCTGTTGTATCATGATTTCAGCCAATCTTTTTTCAACGTCCTTATTATCTCGAGTAATCCTGACAATATGATCATTCGGAATGGTGAAAAGTGAGTTACCTGTTTCAGCTATGGTAAAGCGATCATCTCGCTTAATGATCTTTGCCCTGAGGATAATTGTATCAATTTTTTCCTTGAGGAGATCATAATCCGAGCCTCTTTTCAGGATGGACGACATGATAAGTTCTCGATTTTTTGAAACATAGAGTTAATGGAGAAGTTATTTCTTTAAAAATCAAGCAGTTATACCATTTTCGGCGCTGTAGAGGTTATTCTTATCCGAATTGAGTTGTAACTCTTCTGAATACTCCTCCTGATATTGTCGATGGGTTACTAACATCTATACCAGGATAATCAACCGATGCACACTGGGTACAACACTGCTCACAACACTGGGTGCAACACTGTTCACAACACTGGGTACAACACTGGGTACAGAGAACAGTAGTACCTCCTTGCCGACCCACACTCCCTATAGAGATTATACCTGATACATCTGATGCAGTAACTAATGTTTTACGAAGTATTTTAGCGCTCTGTTTTATCCTGATTTCGGCTAACCCAGTTTCAATGTCTTCATTATCTCGAGTAATCCTGACAATATGATCATTCGGAATAGTAAGGAGTGAGTTACCTGTTTCAGCTATTGTAAAGCGATCATCTCGCTCAATAATCTTTGCTCTCAGGATAATTGTATTGATATTATCCTTGAGGAGATCATAATCCGAGCCACTGTTCAAGAAAGATGACATGAGAATTCCTCCTTATTTTGAAATGTTTTGTTGTGGGATGATTATATACAGGGTGCTGCTGAGAAAATTGATATGCTACGGGTTTACACTTAACTTAAAACTGGTTGTTGCTGGAGAAGTTTTTTGCCGAGAAATCTTATGTATCGCGGGATAAAATATTTATAGAATTGGCAAAAGGGTGATTTTGAGAAGGGTATCTTATTCACTCTGAGGTTAGTAACAGGACACCCGCCAACACACACAGGATACCACTGGCATTCGAGACAATCCTCTTCGCCTTTCAAGGAGGCTCTATCCATTGGTGAATAGGGAAATGCTGCCTTACAGGATGAGAGCAAGTTGTCAATCATCGGCTGGCCACCTTCGTGAACAGTCATAGGACATGACGCAACATCACCGGCAGTAGTAATGACAACATGGTTTCGGCCTATACCACAGGTAACTCCGGAAAAAGCTGGATATTCAAATGAAAGCTCACAAACAGCAAGTGAATTGGCTAAATCAAATGGAACTGATGAATTTTCCAGTCTTGAAAGCGCCCGCTCAAAGCATTCTTCTAACTGGTCACAATAGGCAGTATATGTGGCCTTTTCAAGGGGGGTATAATCCCAACTGCAATTCGGATTGCGCACAACACTTACTCGTGTTGACAACCCAAGTTCAAATATCCATTCCAACAGTTCGGGAAGCGTATGGAGTGTCTCTTTGCCCGTTGTTGTCATGATATGCGGGCGAATCTGGTTCTCCAGCAGCTTTTGAATGTTTTTTTCGATGATGCTCCAAGAACCATGACCACTGCCTCGGAATTTCCTGTGGATATCATGTGCTTCCCTGAAACCATCAACCGAGATACCAATGCTTGTCATGGGATGCTTGAGAAAATCAAGCAGTCGATCAGACACAAGGGTACCATTACTTAAAACCGATGTCATAAAGCGAATATCGAGGTTCTTCAACTCCGCTCCCACCTTATCCCTGATACACTCCATGAGAGCTACGTCCATGGTTGGTTCACCACCAGCCAGTTTCAGATTCACTTCTGTAAGAGAATGTTCTCGCACGGTATGCGCTATCGCCTTCGCAACACGATTCTGTACCTCATCTCCCATGACTTGATGTTGCTTTGACTCAACAAAACAATAAGGACACGCCAGGTTGCAGTCACTGTTTATATGAAGCCAAATTGACATTGATGAAATCGGGGAAGTGTAAGCAGAATCGGCATATGAAGATTTTGTCGGCTGATTTCTCAAAAAACCATGTTCTTCAAGAAAGCTAATCGTATCCAACGTACGATCAAAAGAGGATGCCGCTTCGCTAACAGATGCAGAAAGAACTTCTCCAGCAACAGCGCCATGATTAAAACGGTTGAGAATGTCATGGGAAAAATCATCAAGCAATATTGGAAGACCTTTAAAATCAGGGGCATAGAGAAGCCATCCATCTCCCATTCTTTCGTCCATAATAGTAGACGCACGATAGAGCCGGGATGAAAAATTGAATTCGAACTCTAAAGGCTGATCATGCAATATATTTGAGCTTTCCATGTGATATATCCTGACTCTTTTTATTGACGTGACTTGAACATCTGTGACCTTATTCGACTGATCGCTCCTATGAATTGATTGAGATGAACACAACAATCATGAAATGATGCAATAAACAAGACCATGCACAACTGTATAGCCAATGCCTTGGAACTAATTATTAAGTACTGATGAACTTATGAGGGTATCGAAAGGACTACCTGCAGGTTGCATGTCTAAAGAACTTAAGGGCCAGAGGAATGCGAACATATAAACTATATCCCCATAACCAACCTAACCTGTCTCACTAAAAAATATAGCGTATTTTAAGCCGCGCTGAGGAACTAATAGAGAGGCTATCTATACGAAATATAGTATAAAATAAAATTGACCCAAAAATATTTTAACATTTTTTTAAGATCATTGCGTTAGACATGCCGATATATGCAGGTCTTGGAATAGGAATCAAGTAGCCGGGGATGAGAACGATTGTGCTGCAAGAAGAGTTGTCTGGAGAAATTGTTCCTTATGAGTGTCGTCACCTATCCCCCACAAAATCCTCCGGACAGCAGGAGGAATTAAGCCTCTTCATACTTCAAGCTTCTGACAACGCCAATTAGTCACCGGCCATTTGATGGCAGTATGCAATGGGTGGACCACTCGTCAATAGGGCGTATAACTATCTCAAGTACAGTTAGTCATGAGCGTCCCTGAGGCTCAGTGATCCATTCGTTCTTGGACGAAAATCATTTCGCGGGACGCGAGGGGAACATCGAAGCCCGGTACGATTATCTTGATATTCAATAATACTCAATACAAAGCCGCTTCAGTATACCAAATATGATATATTCCTTTCTAAAAAACGATAATGCTTAAGTCATGGACCCAGCCATTGATTTCATAGGATGACTTTCCCCAAAACTACGAAAGATTTTTATAGAGGAGATTTCACAATGAAGACAACTAATTTTAATGCCCTGCTTGCAGAGAATCTCAAGGACGAAGCTGTTAAAAAAGAGTATGACGCTCTTGAAGAGGAATTTGAGGTCTCCAAAAAAATTATCCACCTCCGCATAAATGCCGGCATGACTCAAAAAGAACTTGCGCGCCTGGCACATACCTCACAAGCTGCGATTTCCCGGTTGGAATCAGGAACTTACAGAAACGTCAGTCTGGCTTTTCTACGCCGTGTCGGAGCTGTTTTTGGAGTA
>Ga0209697_10004499_pt1 | contig 18072 bp, 11 predicted proteins | sample AliMusrvi5mmetaG_FD_184115 | JGI IMG/M metagenome (GOLD analysis project Ga0209697, IMG submission 184115) | Freshwater lake bacterial and archeal communities from Alinen Mustajarvi, Finland, to study Microbial Dark Matter (Phase II) - Alinen... | ecosystem: Environmental > Aquatic > Freshwater...
CGGTTATGCGGCTTTCCCTGGATTCATGATTGTTTCGCTTTGCTGGATCAGGTCTCACCAGCAGAAGAATGTCGAGACTTCAGCCGCGAGATGAGGCTGGCTGCATGAGATCACACAATCCGTATAGAAGGGAATTTTCTCATGCATACGAATGATATATCTCCACAGGCGCAAGTCCGCATCGCCGAACTCGAGTTGGAACTACAGCAAACGCGTGATCAACTCCAACAGGTGACCGCGCGGGCGGACGGCCTGCGGGACAGCGAAGAGAAATACCGCGTGCTGACCGAGCAGATGACCGCGATGACCGGTATGATCCAAGGCGATCATTTTATCTTCGCCAATCCGGGCCTTACACAAACGCTCGGATACTCCAGCGAGGAATTAGCGCAGATCCCCTTTATCGATTTGATCCATCCCGATGAACGTCCGGTGATCGTTGACCGTGCGCAACGACGGGCCCGCGGCGAGGCGGTGCCGGAACGGTATGTCTGCAAAGTCGTCACCAAATCCGGCGACACGCGCTGGGTCGATTTATCGCTGTCGCAATTCACCTATCAGGGGATACCGACACTCATCGGCACCGGCTTCGATATCACCGACCGCATCCGTGTGGAGGCGGCGTTACGCGAAAGCGAAGCCAAATTCCATTTATTGAGTGAAACCGCGCCGGCGGCGATTATGATCTTTCAACGGGGGCAACTCCTCTACGCCAACGCTTATCTGGCGCGTGATACCGGCTATACTCCGGAGGAATTAGCGCAGCTCCCGCTGACCGAAATCGTGCATCCCGACGATCGCAACCTGATGGTCGATCACGCGCGCCGGTTGGCGCAACACACCGATGCGAGCGACCGCTTTATCTTTCGCGGGATCACGAAAGCCGGGACCATGCGGTGGCTCGATTGCAGCATGACCAATATCGTGTATGGCGGACAGACCGCGCAGTTGGCGGTATTCTTCAACATCACCGAGCGCAAACAGATCGAGGAAGCACTACATGAGAGCGAAAAACGCTTCCGCAACTTTTTTGAGCGCAATCACGCGGTAATGCTCTTCGTGGATCCGGAGTCCGGCAATATTCTCGACGCAAACCCGGCCGCCTGCACGTATTACGGCTATCCGCTCGGACAATTGACCAGCATGCATCTGTCCGAGATCAACGAGATGACGCCGAACGAAGCGACGACACTCATGCAACAAACCTTGGCGCGTGACTATCATTTTTTTCCCTGCCGCCATCGCCTGGCCAGTGGGGAGATTCGCGATGTGGATACCTACCGCGGCCCATTTATCCTCGATGAAAAATCACTCATTTACATCATCGTCCATGACGTGACGGAACGCAAGCGCTTCGATCGGGAGTTGGAGCATGAACGGGCTTTTCTCCACACGGCGCTCGATATGCTGCCGCAACCGATCCTGTTTACCGACCCGCAGGGGGCGTATATTCTGCTGAACGCGTCCGCGCGCAAATGGATGCAACAGTTGGGGATTGGCGGGGGGACGCAGGCGCAACTACTCGACCCGCAGCTCCATACCGCCATTCCCCGCGAGCAGTGGCCGGAGTCGCGCGCACTGCGGGGCGAGGTGGTCAACGCCGAGGAATATCTGCTGACGGTCGCGGATGGACAATATCGCCAGCCAATCCTGCTCACGGCGGTGCCGATTCGGCTCGAGCAGGAGATCGTCGCCGCCGTCTCGATCTTCGAGGATGTTTCCCGGTTGAAAGAAGCCGATCGCGCGAAGGATGAATTTCTGGCACTGCTCTCGCACGAACTACAGACGCCGTTAGCCGGTGTTCTCGGTTGGAGCGAATTGGCATTGGACCAGCTCGATCCGACGAAGATGGTGGACGCCTTGGGACATGTGCAGCGCAATGCCCGGCAGTTGCAACAACTGATCGATGAATTGCTGGATATGTCGCGCATCATTCATCGCAAGATGTCGATCACCCCCGTCCTGGCTGATTTACGCTTACTGGCACGGGAGGCGCTGGATAATATCCTGTGCGAAGCCGACAAACGACAGCTCAACCTGGCGGTAGAAACGTCGTCGGAACCATTGCCGGTGCAGGTCGATCCCACGCGCATGCAGCAATGCCTCGGTAATTTATTGCGCAACAGCCTGAAGTTCACCCCTGCGGGTGGTCAAGTGACTATTGCCTGTCGTCGTGACGCGCAGGAGGCGATCCTCACCGTGCGAGATACCGGGTGCGGTATTCCGCCGGAGCGGTATTCTCACCTGTTCGATCCGTTCTACCAGTTGAATCGCGACGAGTATCGTAATGGCCTGGGGTTGGGATTGGCGATTACCCGCGGGATCGTCGAACAGCATGGGGGACGCATCTGGGCAGACAGTCCGGGGGAAGGACAAGGGTGTACCGTCTCGATCGCGTTTCCACTGTGTGTGGAAGCCATGCCCGCAGACGTGCCTGCCGCGCCGGCAGGGAAAACCCAAAAAGCACGCCAGGCCCCCGAAACTCCCGGCAATTTCACCCAACCAGTGCCGGAAGAATCGGCGCGCATCCTGGTCGTCGATGATGCGTCCGATCTGCGCGCGATCGCCTGTACGATGCTCGAACGGGCCGGGTTTCGCACGTTGCAAGCGGAGAACGGCGTGGACGCGCTGGCGATGCTGGAAGCGCAGTCGGTCGATTTAGTGATCCTCGATATTTCCATGCCGGGCATGGACGGCCGGGAGGTATGCCGGCAGATTAAACACCACCCACACACCCGCCATCTTCCCGTGCTGATCCTTACCGCGCGCAATCTCCCTCTCGAACGCGAGATCAGCCTGAACGTCGCCAAGGCCGACGGCTTCCTCGTCAAACCTATCGACCGGGCAAATTTGATCAACGCGGTGAAGAAGGCGCTGGGGAGATAGCTTACGAAGACCGTTGCTTACGACCGCGGCATGAGCAGACGACGAATTCACCGAATACACAGGATATTTTTCAGGATAAGCAGGATAGGATTATACTCCGCAGGCTCCCTGGCGCGCGAGCGTCCTCGCGAGCACTCCGGTGAATTCGTCAGCGAGTCGAACCAGCCTCTCAAAAGTCAAACACCATCACATTGCCACGCACTTTCCAGCCCTGCCCGTCGGTGGTCAACAACAGGCCGCCTTTCATTTGCATGGAATACGACAGCACGCCAAATTGATAGGTAACTTTCGCGGTATAGCGCAGGTAGGAATCGTGCCAGGGTGTGTAGGAGCGCGTGAAGGTCAGGTTGCTGCAGCTCAAGCCTTTAATCGGCTCCCGGGTGGAATGCGGCCAATCGTACCAGTGATCAGCAATGCGCGACAACTCTCCCCGCGCCCAGGCGCTAAAAAAAGTCATGCCGACAATGCGCACTTTCAGTTCCTGGTTGCGATCCGCCGCGGTGACACTGTGGGTGGGCAGGTTGAAGATACGCGGGATATGATCGTAAAACAGCACTTGCCGCACATACCAGGTGCTGTGACGCCGGTAGAGCAGCACGCCGCCGTTGTGGGGTAATTGCAGATCGCGTGGGGTGCCGGTAAACTCCAGCAGCGCCTGGTTGGTCTGCACCTTCGCCTGGGTAATGCTGACATCACCCACGAATGGATAGGGGCCGAACATCGCGTCGAACCTGGCCGGCAGCAAGCGCGCGATACCCGGCATGTCGGACTGGAGATACGCGCGGAGATATTGCGAGACGACCTGCTGCTGCTCGGTGGCGTCATTCTGTGCTGAACGCGCCACTCCGCACAGGCAGACCGCGACTATAACGATGACTATTGCCGGCGCCACACGCCGCATGACTGCAAACATTGCTACCTTATGCTACCCGTTTTGTCTGATTGTTTCGACAATTTAGCCGATTATCGCTCACTTAATGTCATTTTACACTGCTCTTCGCCGGAAGGCAAGCGACCGCCAGGCGTCGAAATAGTTGGGTATGGATGCTAAACCTGTCTCCGCTTCGCGTTCGATCATCTCCGTGGTGGCGCTGCCGCGCGACAGCAACCACTACGGCACCGTCTATGGCGGCACGCTGATGGGCCTGGTCGATCAGGCGTCGTATGCCGCCGCCATTCGCCATGCGCGGCAGGTGGTGGTGACGGTGGGTGTCGATCACCTGACTTTTCTGCGCCCCATCCGCATTGGCGACGTGATTACCGTGAAAGCCTCGGTGAATTACGTGGGCCGGACCTCGATGGAGATCGGCGTGCGCATCGAAACCGAGCGCCTGGATACCGGTCTGGTGGAACATGTCGGCTCGGCCTATTTGACGATGGTGGCGCTGGACGCCGCCGGCAAGCCCACCCCGGTGCCGCCGTTGAAGTTGGATACCGACGAAGACCGCCGACGCTTCCACGAAGCCCAGGATCGCCGGCGTACCCAACTCACCCGCGCCGGACGCGTGGTGGCTCCGGCGGAACCGCGAGAGGATTGAGGGGAGTCAGAGCTAAAGAAGCATACTGCAGGTGACCGACCACCTGCTCGCGAGGACGCTCGCGCGCCAGTATCACTGATTGTGTTTTATCAGGTACGCGCAAATGCGCTCCATCTCGTCGGCGCTGAAATCATCCTGATACATCCGTCGAAAAATTTCGATGCGCAGAGCGAGGCCCGAGATTTCCGGCTGTTTCATCCTGATCCCGGCGGCCATCAGCGCGATGGCGGCGTCATACATGCTGCTCATGATGCGCAGGCGCTCAGTAGGCGTCAGCGAGGCATAGAGTTCATTCAAGTGTTTTTCAACCGCTGGGGAAGTATCTTGCATGCTTCATTGCCTTTTCCAGCAGATCGGCGACACTGAGTTGCCGGGCCCAGGAGTGCAAATAAGGTTGCATTGACATTATTTCCTACCACCGAAACACCAAACACTCGCTTGCGCCTTCGGAAAGGGTCATGGCGAGGGTATGGCCATCGGGTGAAGGACACCATTCGTAATTATCGAAGCGCAGCAACTCGGGCAGGCGATTGACGAGATCGAGACGCAGCACGGCGCGCAGCCGGCCCGGACGTTCGTAGAGCGCCAGATAATCCAGCGAGGTGCGTTGCAGCGTTGTCCCCGGCGCCGGCAGCTTTTGCAGCGTCCGCAGCCACGTCGGGGGAATCCGTGTCTGACAGCGCGTCAGCGCGAAACGTCCATCCGCCGATGCGCTGCCGCCTTTATTGAAGTCATCGACGATAAATGTCCACGCTTCGCCGGTCAACGGCGCATAGACGCGCGACTCCTCCCCCACATATTGCACCATATACTGAAATCCCGGGGCGATCGCGTGGCGACGCCAGCGGTTCGGCGCGATCAGGCGTCCGGTGGAACCATACACCGCTCCGTTGGGCGTCATCACCAGCCCATTGGTGAAAAACGCGTCCTCCCGCGTCCGCTCAGCATGCCAATTCAACAGCAGGAATTCGGGGGTATGATAGCGCGGGGTGATTTGAAGCACCCGGTCATGCACGGCAAGCGTCGCATAGAGAAACCCGCTGCCGTCGAGCGTGACCAGCGCGGCGCCATCCGGGGTGACCATGCTATTCGCGGCCACGTGCCCGCCGGCGATGATGCGCCCCTTTTCGATCGCGAACAACCGCCAGTTCGCGGCATTTTCCCAGGTGAAGACCCGCCCGCTGTCGAGCGCGGTGATAAATCGCTCCGACGCGGAATCTCCGGAAACCGGCAAGATAAGATCAGCGGTCAGTGTCCCATCCTGCCAGATTTGTATGCGCGTGCGCGGCCCATCGGCGGTGGAGGCGGCAAACACGCGTCCATTGGGGGAGGCGGAAAAGTAGATGTCGGACTGCGGGTGGGCACGCACGGTTTTCAGCACGCGCGGATCGCCGTCGTGTTCAGGTATGCGCGAGACGGCGACATCGATGCGCCAGCGCTCGTGCCCCTGCCAATCGCGAAAGACAAATTGTTGCGGGGCTTCCCGCACCCAGAAACCGTTGGTACTCGCCAACAGCGTGGCATCGTACGCGGGATAACGTCCGCTGAGCTGAAAAGTCGGGATACGGCAGCGCCACCAGCCGGTCACGAGCATGCCCAGCAGCAACAACGCCGCCAGCGCCGTCAGCCATCCACGCAGCGGTTTCCCGCGCCGGGTGAGCCGGCGCGCGCTTTCCTTGGCTAAAATGTGCGTTCCGTGCAATTCAGTCCTCCATCGGGGCCACGCCTTGAAGGACGTGGCAAACTGGGACAAGCACGCTGAAGCGCGCTTTGGGAGGCCACAACGCTACACCATGGCGTTCGCAGATTCACATTGACGAACTACTCATGTATGACTAGCGTAAATATGCCACACAGCTGGCATGGGAGGGCGAGACTCCGTTCGAGCCCAATTATTGCCGTTGCGAGCTACTATTCGCAGGACTCGAACGGAGTCTCGTCCTCCCATGCCAGCTGTGTGGCATATTCATGCTGGTCATACACCCGCTATGTTGCCCCGCCGCCTGCAGGGATGCCGGCGGTCCATAGCGTTTGTTCCGCCGTATCGCGGACATTGTTGCACAGCGTTAGCCGGCAGAGAACTCCCATACGCCTACACGCCTATTTCGGCAATACCGGCCGATAGGCGTCGCGGTATAAGCCGATGCGCTCGACCGGGATGCGCTGGAAGCCGAGGGCGAAGGCAGGGGAGTCATCCTGCAACTGGAAGTTGTGTTGGCCGGGATCGACGAAGTGCGGGTCCTGTCCCACCAGGTTGTCGCGCAGATCGAGCATCTGCTCTTCCGCGTGCCAGCCGATCTCCAGCCATTTACCGCCCACCACGATATTCCGGAGCACGCTGTTGCCTTCCGGCGGCACGCCGGTGGCGCCGGCGTAATAGCGATCCAGTTCGGCCAGGCGTGGATAGCGTTCGCTGTAAGGCGGCAGGTGCGGATGCATGGCCTCCAGATTTTTCTTCATCGCGCCGTAGACCATATCATGCCACACCGGGTGCGTATCTACCCCGCGACCGTCGAGCGCCACGGCCGGGGTACACTCGACGAAGACATTGTTTTCCACGCGGTTGTCGCGTCCCCCGCCAATGAAGGCCGCCCGCTGGGTGCGGTAGAAGATATTGCCGAAGATCGTCGTGCCGCTGGTGCAATCGTCGAGATAGACAGCCATCGAACCCATACCGACGCCGCCTGTCTCGTGAAAATAGTTATAGCGCACGACGTTGCCGCGCTGCGTCCAATCACGCCCCAGATAAAACGCGCCTACATCGCCGGTCTCCAGGCAGACACGCGCGATATCGTTAAATTCGATCAAATGCTCGTTGCCGGAGAGCAGAATGGCGGTATGCGGCCCGTCGTGTATCGCGTTGTGGGCGATGCAGTTGCCGACTCCACCGATGAGGATGGCCGGCTGATAGCAGCGCGACCAGGTGCCGAAGTGGTGGATGTGATTATTGACCGCCATGTGCCCGCCGGCAGTCAGCGTCTTCCGATCACCGCCGTCCAGTTTGATCCCGCCGTCGCCGACGGCGCTGATATCGCAACCGGTGACGGTATGCTCACTTCCGCCGGCGATATCAATGGCATAGTTGCCGAGATTACGCAGGGTGCAGCCGCCGATGACGTTCCGCGTGCCTTCGCGCACGGTGATGCCGCAGCTGCGGGCATATTCCAGCGTCAATCCCTGCAGCGTAACGTACGAGACGTGCTGCAGCGTGATCAGCGGCGTTTCCAACAGGCTCACATAGGTGTCCGCCTGCTCAATGGGACAGGGCGGCCAAAAGTAGAGGATGCCGGTGGCGCGGTCGAGGTAGTATTCGCCGGGGTGATCGAGTTCTTCCAGCACGTTGAGAAAATAGATGCGCTGGCCGGCGCGGAAGCCATAGAGCCCATACGGTGGGCGGGTGGTGATCAGCCGCGTCACGGTGTTGATGTTTGCCACCTGTTCGTAGCTGTTGGCCCAATCCCATGCCCAGTAGCCGTGTATCCAGATATCATTGGTCTGCCACCAGCGTTTCGGGCGATCGCCCTCGTAGTGAAAACCGGCTTCCAGCGCGCCGATTTGCTGCCCGTGTTGGTCATCTTTGCCGGCGCCTTCCGCGATCGCGGCGATGTGGGTGTAGCCTTCGTTGGGCCAGCGGGCCAGTTGCATGGCCTGCCCGTTGCAGAAGAGTTCCAGATGCGCCGGCGCCATCGGACGGCTGAACCCACGCGAGCGCGAGGTGCCGAACGCGGTGATCCCCTGCGCCTTCAGATCGGTCTGCAGCACGTGCCCGTGCGCGCTCGGATCAAGGCGGACGAGGACGGCGGGATCGGTCACCGGGGTGAATCCACCGATCTGTTTGCCGCCGATCAACCGGGGTGGCTCTTCACTGCGATACGCGCGGTAGGTAATGTGCGCGTCCGGCGTGCCGGCATCTTCCTGGGTAAGCGTAAAGGTCGCCGACAGCGGATATTCGCCGCCGCGGATATTCACCGTCACCCCCCCCACCGGCAACGGCCCCCGCGCCTTCAAAGCCCGAATGGCATCGCGCGCGGCGGTCAGGGTGGAAAACGGATGCGCTTTCGACCCGTCACCGTCGTTATTTCCCCCGGGAGCCACAAAAAATTCCATGGTTTTCACCTCTGTCCGCGCTATACTACAGGATACTACGGCGAAATAGGCTAGCATCAGGAAATATATCACGAGAGCTATTTGTCGTTTGAACATTTTCCGCTTACTTTCCTCATTTACCTTTCCACGAAAGCGGATATTACTCCTGGAAACCGTAAAAATTGAAAATCCATGCCGGAGATAGATGGAACCGGCGATACAGAGTTGATACCGCCAGTTCAATAAGTCAAAACTTTCGCTTAAAAAAATTTTTTGACGTCAGGAGGGATCGGAACTACGGTGAATGGCCATAATACCAGTATCGAAGTCCTGTTCTTCAAATGCCAATATATCGAATATTTAATCGCCACTACAGGCAATTACACCTGCGCACACCTGACCGAGTAGCTTGACGGCGAGTAGGCGGTGAGCCATGACGTGATTACCGACTTCCTCCGCCCCGCGAAATTGACTGGGTAATTACGAATCGACCGGACGATCCCCAGCGCCCGATGACTTCGGCTGACATTCAACAGGAGAATGCCATTCGCTGGCACGTCGAGTAGTTTCACCGCGAAGTCCAGCAGCTCACGGGCACAAAAAAGTGCCAATGTCGCAAAGCGCGGTCCCAACGCAATCACCTGGCGTGTTGCTATTTCGCCTGGATGGCCCTCAGCCAACGCGCGAACAACTAGGGACGATGTTCTATGATGCCCACCGGCAACAGTGGGACGCCTATCTCAAATCGGCGCTACGCCATCCAAATATTCAGGCTGTCGGGTGTTGAGCGATAGTTCTGGAAGTATATGCCAATGTCTTGTTCTTACTATAAAAATAAAGATAAATAATACAAGGGAAAGAAGGTGATCATTTGTGAATTACGAACTATGAAACCAGGCACTATAAATGGATGGTGAGGCAACAGCCATCCTAGGCGACCTATCGTCAGGAGGGAAGACCATGCATCAAGTCATTCTCACGCGCTCGATTGCGACGATCATTCGCAGTTTTATCTGCATATTAGTACTGACCTTCGCTAGTCTGGTGTTTGCTGCCGTTACTACCCGTGTCAGCATCGCGAATGATGGAACTCAAGGTTACAATACCAGTTCAAACGCGGTGATCAGTGCAAATGGGCGTTATATCGCATTCATCTCAGCCGCCTCGACTCTGGTGCCGAAAGATACGAATAATGCCTGGGATGTCTTCGTGCATGATTTTCAGGCTAATACGACAGAACGAATAAGTGCGAATTCTTCCGGCACGCAGGGAGATGATGACTCCGGCAGCGATGGCACGTATCGCGGCATCGCCATCAGCGCGGATGGGCGGTTCGTGGCCTTTAGTTCCAAATCAGCCAATCTAGTGTCGAGTGATACCAACCAGCGTTGGGATATCTTTGTACGCGATCGTCAGTTGAAGACGACGGAACGTGTCAGTATCCCTATCGCCACGAATGGCACCGAGGCTAACGGTCATAGCTACAATCCCGGCATCAGTGCGGACGGACGCTACGTGGTCTTCCAATCGGAGGCGAATAATCTGGTGCCGAATGATACGAATGGCGCAACCGATATTTTCGTGCGTGACCGGCAGTTAAAGACAACGACTCGGGTCAGTGTCGATTCGTACGGCGTACAGAGCCGCGATAATGCGGGTAGCTACAATCCGGTCATCAGCGCCGATGGACAACTGGTCGCCTTCGAGTCGGATGCGCGCTATCTGGTGACGGGCGACAACAATGACCGGCGGGATATCTTCACGCATAATTGCCAGACCGAGGAAACCCAACTGGTCAGTGTAGATAGCAACGGGAACCCGAGCAACGGCGATAGCTGGTCGGCGGCGATCAGTGCGGATGGGAAAGTGGTGGCCTTCACCTCGAATGCGAATAACCTGGTCGGTGATACCAATCAGGGCGATGACATCTTCGCGCACAGTCTGGTGACCGGGGTCACGGAGCGAGTCAGTGTGGCAGGCAGTGGCTTGCAGGCGAATGGTACTAGCCGTCATCCGTCGTTGAGCGGAGATGGCCGCTTCGTGGCCTTTGCCTCCGATGCAAACAATCTGGTCCCGGGCGATACCAATAATCGAGAGGATATCTTCGTATTCGATCGACTGACCCATGGCATTACGCGGGTGGATTTGGCCAGTGACGGCGTGCAGCAAGCGAACGACAGTAGTGACTGCCCAGCGATTTCGACGGATGGACGCTGGGTCGCGTATCACTCGTATGCCGATAACCTGGTGCCGGGTGATACCAACAACTGCTGGGATGTCTTTGTGCATGACATTGGTGCGTCCACAAGCTATCAGCCCGACCTGCAAATTCACAACAATGGTGAAACCGCATTTGCCGGAGTAGGCATCTTCAACCTGGATGGGACGAACCAGACGAAAAGTCAATCGGTTTCCGCTAATACATCGGCAACATATATCGTACAGGTGTCTAATGCCGGCAACACGGCAGATGCTTTCAATATAACGCTGCCGGGCGGAGGTTCGGGATGGACAGTCAAGTATACCGACTTGCAATCCGGTAACGCCATCACAACTCCCAGTTGGGCTACTTCGAGTATCGCACCTGGGGTCAGCAAGGGCTTTCGCGTTTTGGTCACACCGAATACATCTGTATTTCCCACTATGTCCTATATTCTGCTTTTCGGCGTCGTATCTGCAACCGATAGTACAAAGCATGATGCTGTGAAGGCGATTACGACAGTTGCGGCCAACTATCAACCCGACGTGTTGGTCTGCAACTATGGTGACAGCGCCTATTGCGGCGCAGGCATCTATAATCTCGATGGCACGGGTCAGACAAAATCACAAACGGTATTGACCGGCATCAAGACCGTTTATCTTTTCCAGGTGAAGAATGCCGGCAACACTGTTGACACTTTCACGCTCACCTGTCCTTCGCCCGGTACCGGCTGGACTTTGCAGATCGTGGATCAGAGTACCGGTAAAGATGTCACGACATCCTTCATTGGCACCGGAGTGAAGGTAGCATTAGCAGCGGGTAAAATCGTGAGCTACACGCTCAACCTGACGCCGGGCACCGCCGCAGTCGGCACGAAAATGTTGGCGATTAGCGCGGTTTCTGCCGCCGATGGCGCGAAGAAGAATATCGTGAAAGTGGTAACCACCGTGATTACGACCATCCGTCAACCCGATCTATTGATTCGTACTATGAGTGACCTTACTTACACCGGCGCCAATATCTTTAACCTGGATGGCACCAACCAGACGAAAAGTCAGATCGCACCAGGCGGTGTGACCGCGTGTTATCTCTTCCGCATCCAGAACGCCGGCAACACTACTGACAGCTTTACGATTAAAGGACCGGGGAGCAGCTCCGGCTGGGCGGTTACCTATTTCGATCTGGCAACGTGCGCGGCGATTACCAGCGCTATGACCGGTACCGGCTGGTCGACTGGTCCACTAGCTCCTAAAGCTTATAAGGGGTTTTTCGTCCAGGTGACACCGGGGTTGACTGTGCAACCGAATACACTGAACAGCCTATTGGTTGTCGCGGTTTCGGTTGGCGATGCCCTGAAGAAAGATGCGGTAAAAGCGATAACTACGGGTGGAGGAGATGTCGCAGCGCTAAAATTACGCTAGCGAACTTGGTAGAATGTCAGTGATAATGCGAGCACATCCTCAAGTTATTGAGAATGTGCTCGCTATTAGTTTAATACGGGTTATGTTCCCCCGGCTCCGACACCACCAGCACGAACGGGAATTCTGTTTCGTGCGGGAACAGGGGGCTGACGGTGGCGGCGAGGGTATGGTCGTGCTCGACGATGAGCACCGAACTGTCTACCTTGCGCGCGAGGCCGCCGAGGAGTTGCAACGCTGTAAGCGGCTCACCATCCCACGGAACGCGGTAGGTGAAGGGGGACGCCTTGCTAAGATCACGGCCGGCGTCAACGGTGCACGGCGCTTCCGGCAGTTGCGCTTTCAGGTAGGCGTTCACCGTCGGCAGCGCGGTGGTCCAATCGACCGCGAAGGACCCGCCATGCTGGAGCGGTGTCTGCAAACTGCGCAGCAACGGCAGCGATTTGCCGGCTTCCTCGCGTGGGGTGATGACCAGCATGCCCGTCGTTCCGAAAGCGGTATAGGCATATCCGCGCAGGCCAAAAAGGTTATGCAGCAGCGTCAGCAAATCGGTGTCGTGGAAGTCGAGCGTGCGCGGCTGGAGCAGCGTCTCGTTGGGCAGCGCCAGCGTGTAATGCAGGCCGAGTTCCAGACACAGGCGGTCGAACGCCTCCACGATCGAGCGCTGTTCGCTGTGAAATTTGCGGATTTTGATCTGCGCGTAGTCGGTAAAGTAATGGCGCGTCCAGGCGTAACGCACCTGGAATCCTTTGGGCAGCGTGATATGCAGCGCGGGACTGGGGGAAGTATCCACGCACGTTTGCATCCAGAGAATGGCGTGGTCGCCGGTGATGGGATTCGGGCGCGGAAAGCAGAGCGCCCACGATTGCCCACTGCTGAACGCCAGACTGCTCAGAATGGCGCGCGGGGTGGCCTGCTGATAAGTGCGCGACACCAATAACGTGTCGCCATCCCCATCGACCATCCCCCGTCCGAGGAAGCCACGTCCTGGATGCGCCAACGGTAGCGCGTGCATACCGGTTTTCACCACGTCTTCCCGTCCGCAAAATTGTTCGGCGGCGACGATCGGCTCGACGCCTTTCACGCTGAAATCGAAGGCTTTATCCGTCAGCCAGCCCATACGGTACCATTCCAGGTGCTTGGGCAGCGCTTCCACCGAGTGATCGGTGATATTGAACTTATATTCCGGATAGGTTTTTTCCAGTAAATGCAGGACATCCAGCAACGAGGTGGCCGCGGTGAGATTCACGGAACGGCGCGCCACTAATTCGGGAGCATTTTCCGAATACGCGATGCCATACAGCAGACCGGTGCGCCCGGAGAGCAACTGCAGCGCTTCCGACAGCGAGAGATCCTGGAAGGACAACTTGCTGATCACTACCGGCAGCAGCGACCCTTTCTCCGACACATAGACCGGCATATTGCTCCACACCGGGAGCAGGCCCCACATCAAGAGGGCACCACAAAGCCATGCACGATACACCACGATTTCTCCATTCCGCCGATTGCGGTAGACGAATTGCGGGGGCGGATATGGGTAAATACGCCAATAGTTACAAAAATCCTGCCAGAGCGAGATTCGGTTGCTGAACAGGAATCCCACCGCGCGGGGCGAAGGTAGTATTTAGCGACGGTTCACATCGGGAATTCAACTGCGGTTGCCGATGCCTTACCGTTCTCCGGATGGGATGCCAGATTTTGCTGGTGATGCTACCAGCGGTGACGGAGCGCGACTGGCGTCGGCTTCCAAACAGTGCCGGAATTTCAGCCAGAGGCTGATTATTATAAGGTTGCCATGTCTACTGACTGCATATCGATCACGTTGCCCTTGACGGAAGCGAGCGCGCGCGCGTTGCGCGCCGGGGAGCGCGTCTCGTTCTCGGGGGTGGTGTATACCGCACGGGATGCCGCGCATCGCCGGCTTATCGAGGCGCTGGAACGGGGTGCGCCGTTGCCGGTGGCGCTGACCGATCAGGTGATCTTTTACGTGGGGCCGACTCCCGCGCCGGCCGGCTATCCGCTGGGCGCCGCCGGTCCCACCACCGCCGGACGCATGGATCGCTATGCCCCCCGCCTGATCGCCGAATGTGGGCTGCGCGGGATGATCGGCAAAGGCGTGCGCGGGCCGCAAGTCCAGGAGGCGTGCCGGCAGTATGGGGCGGTCTATTTTGGCGCCATCGGCGGGCTGGGCGCGCTGCTGGGGCAATGCGTACGCGCGGCGGAAGTGGTTGCATACGCCGATTTGGGCCCCGAGGCAATTTATCGACTGACCGTGGAAGACTTTCCGGCGATCGTGGTGAATGATACCGTCGGTGGCGACGCTTACGCGGCGGGACGCGCACGTTATGCCGGCGCCGCCTTGTGATACGGGCGTGCCGAGTGCTATAATGATCAATCCGGGTAGCGAACTATCGCGGGTACATGGGAGTCTGTTATGTGCTGGCTAAACCGAATCAGTCTTTTTACCATGCTGGCGCTGGGATTGGCCGCAGCAAGTTTCGCGGCGCCGACTAGCTCCACGGCGGCGTGGAACGGCGGGCGTGGGCTGGGCAATCGGGGATCGTTCGACGATGTGCACTTTCCCCACGCGCCCGCGATGGTGTGGAAAGCCAATCTGGGCAGCTCTTACGCCAATCTCCCGCCATCGAACACCGTGCTGGCCGGTGATGCCCTGGTGGTCGCGTTCGATCGCTATCTGGTCGGATTGTCCGCGGCGAATGGGGTTCCGCGCTGGCGGGTCGATCTGGGTGACCGTCCGATCGGCGACCTGCTCTTGATGAAAGACCTGGTGATCGTCTCGCTGCCAAAAGGCTACGCCGCCGCGTATCTCCCGGCCACCGGCGAACTGCGCTGGCGCCGTAAATTGGCGGAAGCGATCCGCAACACCCCCATTATCTCGGAGAAGAACCTGCTGTACGCGACCAAAGCGAATAGTATTCAAGCGATCGATCCCGCGAACGGCAACATTGATTTCACCCAGGCCGCCAACCGGAAGATTGAAGCCGGACCGGCGCTGATGGGGCGCTCGCTGGTGCTCTGCTATGCGGAAGGGGAAGTGGCGCGCATCGATGAAGGCGGGGTGATCCACTGGGCCGTCGATATTCCCAACGCCGTGCTGGCGCTGAATCCGGTGACCGATGGGCACACGGTGGTAGTGACGGGGAACAATGCCCTCCACGCGGTGATTCCCAGCGATCGCGAACCGCACGTGGTGTGGAGCTATTCCTGCACGGATCGTTTTTCCGATTCAGCGGTTATCGATAATAACCGCGTCTATCTCGCCAACAAAACCGGCACGCTATTCTGCGTCAATCTGGCTACCGGCAAAGACCTCTGGGTGCGGACGGTCGGCACCGATGCTCAAGGAAAACCGGTGACCAAACCGGGGCTCCAGCTGCTGGCCGCGCCGGTCGCGCAACCGCTGGTGTTCGGTGAATACTTGCTGGTACGGATGGAGTATGGCTTGATGGCGCTCTACCGGAAGGATAACGGGCGGATGGAGTGGCTGTACCGGTTGAAAAATGAGCAATACGCCGGCGACGATATGACGACGGATCGCTCGGTGGCGGTCGGCGCGCCGGCCATCAGCAGCGAGCATCTCTACTTCGCCGCCACTGACGGCTGCGTCTATCACCTCTCCACCATCGCGCCGGACGTCGATCCCCCCACCTTCGCCGGGGTCATTCCGAATCTCCCGGACAAAGGCTTTCTGCAGCAGCAGGACTTGCAATATTTGGGGGCGGTGGTGGAAGACGAGGGATGCGGCATCGATCCCAATCAAGTGCTGCTGAAGCTGGATGGGCACGATTTGACTCCCTTGCGCACCTTCGATCCGACCACCGGATATTTCTACTGCACGCTCAACCCGCAAACGCCGCTGGCGCCCGGCCTGCACCGAATGGTGATGGCCGCGAAAGATTATCGCGGCAACGTGGGCACGGTATCGCAGACGTTCATTCTCGGGTATTCCAGCTCCGTCGAACAAGTCGAAGTGAAGATAGCCGGCGAATTTTTACCCAAGACCATGCAAGTGCGCCCCGGCTCCATCATCACCTGGACGAATAACTCCGGCGGCCTGCGCACGATCATTGCGGATAACCCAACGTATGTCAAAGAGCTGCATCTCACCTCGGACACGCTCTACCCTGACGGGATCCCCAATAACGAAAGCTGGGTGTGGATCGTGCCGCAAGACCTGGAGTTCGGCACGGTGATTCACTACCATTGCCGGTTGAACGGCAAGCCGGGCGACGGCAAGACACCGGGCACCGGATTGACCGGCATGCTGGTGATCGCGGAACCGGATGCCCCTGCACCGGTCGTTCCGAACCGACCACTCATTCCCGGCCCGGCCATTCCCGGCCCGATCAAACCCGGCGATAAACCACAGAAGAATCCGGGTGACGATTTGGGCGGGTAGGTTGTCGCTGGCAGCATGTTGCAGCACGCCGGTCATACCATCATTCCGGTTGATCAGCAGGAATCGGTTCAGCGATAACTCCTGGCAGATACGCCTGACGCGTGAGCGTCTCGCGAGCACCAGCGGCGACCGCTATGCTCGCGAGGCGCTTGCGCGTCAGCTACTTGCACTGGTAAACATAGCGATCATCAACAGCTCACGCGCTTAGCTCGGTTAGCAGCAGGCCCGGGAATTTTCCGGGGAACCGAGTGCAACACATACACGAGGAGAAATCAACGATGAAACTGACGCCGAATCGGACAGGCACTTATGCGGTCGGAGTGGATATCGGGGGCACCAATATTCGCGCCGGCGTGGTCACCCGGGAAGGGAAGAAGCTCGCGGAAGGCCGGCGACCGGCGCGCGCGCTGGAAGGCTTTGCGGTTTCCATGCAAATGATCATCGATGCAGTGGAGGAAGCGATCGCCACGGCCGGCGTGCAACCCACATCGCTGATCGGGATCGGCGTGGGTATGCCTGGTCGCCATCGGTCGGATGAGGGCATCGTGATCTACTCCCCGAATTTCCCCGGGTGGGACGACATGCAACTGCTGGAGCCGATCGAGGACCATTTTGGCGTTGCCGCCTACATGCGCAATGACGTGAAGACGGCCAGCATGGGCGAATACTATTTCGGCGCCGGACGCGGCTACCGGCATATCGTGATGATCACCCTTGGCACCGGCATCGGCGGCAGCCTGATCGCCGATGGCAAGTTGATGCTGGGTGCGTGCGAAGGTTTCGCCGAAGTGGGCCACATGACGGTGAGCCCGCAGGGACGTACCTGCGGCTGCGGCAACACCGGGTGTTGGGAAGCCATGGCCGGACGCGATGCCATCATCGAGCGCGCCTGGCGCGCGCTGCAGACCGGCCGCGCCAGCGTGTTGGGCGAGTGGGCGGTGCAGGACTGGTACAACGTGACGCCGGCGATGATTGCTCGCGCAGCCAATGACGGCGATCTATTGGCGCGCGAAGTGCTGGAGGAGACCGGCATGTGGGTGGGTCTCGGCGTCTCCAATCTCATTCAGCTCTATAATCCGGAAGTGGTCATTATCGGTGGCGGCATTAGCCAGGCCGGCGATATCTTGTTCGGTCCCATCCAGCGTACGGTCAATGCGCGCGCCCACATGGTGCCGGCAAATACCACCTGCATCGTACCGGCCGCACTCGGCGACGACGCCGGCATCGTCGGCGGCGCCGTGCTGGTTTTTAACGCGGCGGAAGCGGAGTAAGTATGGGAGTATAGGAGTATGGGAGTCCCGGGACTGATGGGGTAGCGTTATATCATCCCCTACACTCCCATACTCCCACACTCCCATACTCTTCCCCTTAAGGAGGCTCTATGCCGATTGCCATTATCATCGGGGCGACGTCGGGGATTGGACGGGCGCTGGTGGTGGAGTTGGCGGGGCGTGGGTATGCGCTGGGGGTGACCGGACGGCGTGAGGAGCTGCTGGAGACATTGCAGCGCGAACTGACGACACC
>Ga0209697_10004503_pt1 | contig 18064 bp, 11 predicted proteins | sample AliMusrvi5mmetaG_FD_184115 | JGI IMG/M metagenome (GOLD analysis project Ga0209697, IMG submission 184115) | Freshwater lake bacterial and archeal communities from Alinen Mustajarvi, Finland, to study Microbial Dark Matter (Phase II) - Alinen... | ecosystem: Environmental > Aquatic > Freshwater...
GGCGTGCGGCTAGCAGGCACGTGGTGCCCGCGACGGCGAGGGTGAGGTTATTGCGGCTCATGGGTGGGATCGGGTCGCGGCGAAGATGGCCGGTTTTTCACGGAAAGCAAGTAGAGGATGAGGCCGACCACGCCCGTGCCCAAGCCGATCAGCGATTCGGCCCGCTTGGAAACCAGCAGGTGCCATAGCATCCAAAGCGACACGGCCCCGAACACCAGCGGCGTGACAGGATAACCCCATGTCCGGTAAGGACGCTCTAGATCCGGTTGCTTCCAACGCAACACAAATACCCCCATCACCGTCAAAAACGCGCACAATTGCAGAATGAACATGGTGGCTTCCGCCACCTGCTCGAAACTCGATGTCAGCAGGAACAGGTTGACCAATGCGAACTGCGCGAGGATCGCCCGCATCGGAGTGCCGTGACGGTTCTTGCCGGCGAACCAGCGCAATCCCCGCAAATCCTCGCCCATGACCATCGTCACCCGGGGCCCGATCCACATCATCGCGCTCACCGTCGAGATCAGCCCCACACAGATGCACGCCGCCATGATCTTGGTGCCCGCCGCACCGAACAAATAGGGTCCGGTTGTTAGGGCGACCGCCACCTTGTCAGGCATTTTCGCCATTTCATCCATGGGGGTGCTGCGCAAAAACACCGCATTGACAGCCAAATACAGCACGGTCACCACCAAGGTTCCCAGTCCTACCGAAACCAATAGCACCCGTGCAGGATTGCGTAACTCGCCCGAAATGTAGGTCGAGGCGTTCCACCCGGAATAGGCGAACATCACATAGACCAGACTGATCGCAAACGGCGTACTTGCAATCAGCTTTCCATCCCCCGCCTGCGGCATGAACGAAAGCGGTTGCACTTTGCTGATAAAACATCCCGCCACGATCACCGCCACAATCAACGCCACTTTCAGCACCGTCGTCGAATTCTGAAACCAACTCCCCATTTTGGCGGTGCCTAACAACATCGGCGTCGCCAGCCATACCACCGCCAGCGAGGCAACCAGCGGCGGCACCCCCGGCACCAGACCGGTGAGATAAGTCCCGAACGCCATCGCCGCCAACGCCACCGGCGCCGCGAATCCCGCAGTGGCCGAAATCCACCCGGCCATGAAGCCCAGCGACGGATGATAGATCCGGCCCAGATAATGATACTCACCACCCGAGCGCGGCAAGGCAGTCGCCAGCTCCGCATAACAAAGCGCTCCGCACATCGCGCACACGCCCCCGACCAGCCACAACATCAGGATCGCGAAACCGCTGGGCAGACCCCCTACCTGAAACCCCAAACTGGTGAAAATGCCGGTGCCTATCATGTTGGCCACGACGATCGAGGTTGCCGTGAGTCCGGAAATGCGTCGGGTGGGAGATTCGTTGGAGTCATTCATTTGCGGGCGCGAACCGTAGCCATGAATTCGGAAAAGAAAAGCACGGCGTGAAAAGACGTGTCGCCCTTCAAGGGTCTGCGGGTTTCCGCGGGAAACGCCGCTCCACCCCTCACCACCGGACCATCCCGCGCTATTGACACCCGATCCCTCCTTCGGGAGGATCATCCAAGTCCCAGCCATCCGCATCCCATGACCTACCCCATCCGCTCCTTGTACCGTGCGTTCTGCCTCGCCTCGCTGGCCACCGCCGGCATCCTCAACGCCGCCACCAAACCCAACATCGTCTTCATTTTGTCGGACGACGTCGGCCTCGACAACATCGGCTGTTATGGCTCCGACAAACACAAAACTCCCGCCATCGACAAACTGGCCACCTCCGGCATGCGTTTCGAAACCTGCTACGCCGCCCCCTTGTGCGGGCCGTCGCGCTGCCTGCTCATGACCGGCCGCTATGCCTTCCGCACCGGCGGCATCACCAACCAATCGTGGCGCGGCAACGGCCCCGGTGCCAAAGCCGCCGATGAAAAACCCATGGCCCAGGTTCTCAAACAAGCCGGCTACGCCACCGGCATGGCCGGCAAGTGGCGCCAGGTCGGCGAAACCCCGCGCATCTGGGGCTTCGACGAATACCTGACGGACAACACCGCCGGCGGCTGGTATTGGCAAAGCAAAGTGACCATCAACGACAAGGAAGTCACCCTTCCGGACGGCTCCTATGCCCCCGACAAGGTCCATGAATTCGCCATCGACTTCATGCGCCGCCACAAGGACCAGCCGTTTTTCTTCTACTATCCGATGCACCATGTGCACGCCCCGATCCTCCGCACGCCCGACAGCGCCAGCGCCAACGCTTCCCTCGACGCGCACTATGAGGACAACATCCGCTACATGGACAAACAAGTCGCCGCCGTGGTCGCCGAACTCGAAAAACTCGGCCTGCGCGAGAAAACCCTGGTGCTTTTCGCCGGCGACAACGGCACGGCCATGAACTTCCCGTCCACCATCGGCGGCCGCATGATCAATGGTAAAAAAGGCTCCATGCTCGAAGGCGGCGCCCGCGTCCCGTTCATCGCCAGTTGGCCCGGCACCATCGCCGCCGGCAAGACCACCAAGGACATCATCAGCTTCGCCGACTGCCTCGCCACCTTCGCCGATCTCGCCGACGCCAAACTGCCCGCAAACTTCAAATACGACAGCCGCAGCTTCGCCCCGCTATTGCGCGCCGAACCCGGCCACCCGCGCGAGTGGGCCTACGTGCAACTCGGTGCCAAGTGGTACGTCTGCAACCACGCCTACAAGCTCAACGAAAAAGCCGAGTTGTTCGATATGAGCGACGCGCCGTTTGTGGAAAAACCGGTCGCCCCCGATGCCGACACCGAAGCCAGCAAAGCCGCCCGCCAGCATCTTTCAACCATCCTCAAGGATCTCAACCCCGCCGCCGGCAAAACCGATGCCGCCGCCGCTAACGCCAGGAAACCCGGCAAGGCCAAACGCAACAATCAAACTCCCCCACCCTGACCTGCACAGCCCAGCAAGTGGGGCACGGGCGGCCCGCCCGTGCATGAAATGAACAGCTAAATCAAGACACGGGCGGGCCGCCCGTGCCCCTCTTTTTTCCTATCAGATACACTCGTTGAGGATGTTCTCGAGCAATTCCTGGCGACCGGAGGCGATCACCGGCTCGGGATTGGCGGCAACATACTCGGCGAGGTCCGCAAGGGTGACTTGCTTGTTTTCCACCTTCTTGCCGATGCCCGTGTTCCACGAGGCATAGCGGTCGGTGACGAATTTCCCCAGACGACCGTCGGCGCGCACCGTGGCGGCGATCTTGAGGCCGCGGGCGAACGCGTCCATGCCGCCGATGTGGGCGTGGAACAGGTCGAGCGGCTCGTGCGATTCGCGCCGGCGCTTGGCGTCGAAGTTGAGTCCGCCGGTGGTGAAGCCGCCCATTTCGAGCACCTTGAGCATCACCTTGGTGGTGCCGTAGAGGTCGGTCGGGAATTGGTCGGTGTCCCAGCCTAACAACATGTCGCCCTGATTGGCGTCGATCGACCCGAGCGCCCCGGCGTTGATCGCCACGGTGAGTTCGTGCTCCATCGTGTGGCCTGCCAGCGTGGCGTGGTTGGTCTCGATGTTAAGTTTGAAATCGCCCAGCAGATCATACTCGCGGAGGAAATTCAGACAGGCCGCGGCATCGGAATCGTATTGGTGGGTTGAGGGTTCGCGGGGTTTCGGCTCGATGTAGAACTGGCCGGTGAAGCCGATGGCGCGTTTGTAATCGACGGCCAGGTGGAGCAGGGTGGCAAGGTGGTCGAGCTCGCGACCCATGTTGGTATTGAGTAGCGAGGCATAGCCTTCCCGACCACCCCAGAACACATATCCGAGGCCGCCCAGCGCGTTTGTCGCATCCAGCGCCGCCTTGACCTGCGCCGCACCGTAGGCGAACACGTCGGCATTCGGCGAGGTCCCCGCGCCTTGCGAGTACCGCGGGTGGCCGAACAAACAAGCCGTGCCCCATAACAATTTTTTGCCCGACGCCTTTTGCAGTTCGCCAAGGTGGGCGGTCACTTCTTGCAGCGCGACGGTGGATTTTTTGTAATCATTGAGTTCCGGTGCCACATCACGGTCGTGGAAACACCAGAAATCGATCCCCATTTTGGTCAGAAACTCGAAAAACACGTCGGCCCGGCGTTTGGCGTTGGAAACCGAATCGGAATAGTCCTCCCACGGCATCACCGCAGTCGGCGCGCCAAACGGGTCGCCCAGCCCATTGCGCATCACATGCCAGTAGGCGGCGGCAAAGCGCAGGTGGTCGTGCATCGTTTTTCCCTCCACCAATTCGCCGGCATTGTAATGTTTGAACGCGAGCGGGTTCTTGGATGTGGGGCCCTCATATGGGATTTGCGGTATCTCGGGGAAAAATGACATGGCCCGCGAAGCATGGGTATTTCCAACCATTCGGCAAGACCAAAATCATCCACGAACTTGGCGCTTGAAGCGGTGGGCCGTCGTTGCACACTGGCGGGCATGCGCACCAAAGCGATTTCATTGTTGCAGGAATTGACGGATGCCCACGCGGTTCCCGGACATGAGGATGAGGTCCGGGCGATCTTCGTGAACGAGTTGGAGGAATGCGGCGAGTTGTCCACGGACCGCAACGGCTCGGTGTTTTGCGAGATCGCGGGCGACGGCCCCCGCGTGCTGTTGGCCGGCCACATGGATGAAGTCGGCTTCCTCGTGCAAAACATCACCCCGGACGGATTCATCCAATTCGTGCCCGTCGGCGGCTGGTGGGAACACAACCTGCTTGCCCAACGAGTCGAAATCCTCACCCGCAGCGGCGATAAAATCCCCGGCGTCGTTGCCTCGTGCCCGCCCCATTTCCTGACCGAGGCCCAACGCCGGCAAGTCTTGTCCATCGAACAGATGTTCATCGATGTGGGCGCGGAATCCCGCCGCCAGGTGCTCGAGGAATTCGGGATTTCGTTAGGCGATCCGATCGCCCCGTGCAGCGAGTTCACCCCGCTGGCCCGCGAGGATTATTTCATGGCCAAGGCCTTGGACAACCGCGTCGGCATGGCCGGTGTCATCCAGGCCGGCCAAATCCTCGCCCAGTCGATGCTTCCCAATCGCCTCGTCCTCTGCGGAACCGTCCAGGAGGAGGTTGGCCTGCGCGGTGCGAAATCCGCCGCCATTTTTGCCGACCCGGAGGTTGCCATCATTCTGGAGTGCCCGCCCGGGGATGATTCGCCGGGGTTCTCACGCGCCGAATGCCAGGGCCGCCTCGGCGGCGGCGTGCAAATCCGCATGTTCGACCCCACCGCCATCGCCAACCCAAGACTCGCCAAACTCGCCATCGATGTCGCCCGCGCCGAAGACATCCCCCATCAGGTCGCCGTGCGCCGCACCGGCGGCACCGATGCCGGGTCCTTCCACCTCGCCAACCTCGGCATCCCTTCCATCGTGCTCGGCACCCCCGCCCGCTACATCCACTCCCACAACGCCATCCTCGATCTCAACGACTACCTCAGCATGCTCACCCTGGTCATCGACCTCGTCCGCCGCCTCGACCACGAAACCGTCGCCGGCCTCGCGACTTATTTATGACCCGCGGTTAGATACCAGTAATCAGTGATCAGTGTACGGTAATCGGTAATCGGTAATCACTCTGCGCATTTCTCCGCGACCTCTGCGCCTCCGCGTTTCGATTCAACCACGATTCCCCCAATCCTAAATCTCGGCAAACTCTACTTTTTGTTCAGTCGAACATCTTTTTTCTTGCGTCCCGCAAATTTTTGCTGCAATCTTCCGCCAACACCACCCCACACGCCCATGGCCGCCAAAGCAACACCTGAAGAATCCGCCTCCGAAAAACTCCTCGAAGCCCGCAAACGCAACCTCGACCTCGCCATTTCCCACATCCAAAAGGAATTCGGCGAAGGTGCCATCCTCCGCCTCGGCGACGAACGCTGCGTCGATGTCGAAGTCATTCCTACCGGCAACCTGCTGATCGACCGCGCCCTCGGCGTCGGCGGGTTCCCCCGCGGCCGTATCGTCGAGGTCTTCGGTCCCGAGTCATCCGGCAAGACCACCCTCACTCTGACCGTCATCGCCCAAGCCCAGAAACGCGGCGGCTTGGCCGCCTTCATCGATGTCGAACACGCGCTCGACCCGCAATACGCCCGCAAACTCGGCGTCAACCTCGACGATCTGCTCGTCTCCCAGCCGTCTTCCGGCGAGGAAGCCCTGCAAATCTGCGAAGCTCTCGTCCGCTCCAATGCCATCGACGTGATCGTGCTCGATTCGGTCGCCGCCCTGGTCACCAAGCAGGAACTCGACGGTGAGATCGGCGATTCCACCGTGGGTGCCCAGGCCCGGTTGATGAGCGCCGCGATGCGCAAGCTCACCGCCCTCATCTCCAAGGCCCGCACCGTCTGCATCTTCACCAACCAGATCCGCGAAAAAATCGGCGTCATGTTCGGCAACCCGGAAACCACCCCCGGTGGCCGCGCCCTCAAGTTCTTCTCCTCAATGCGCGTCGATATCCGCCGCATCGGCCAGATCAAATCCACCGACGGCACCGCCACCGGCAATCGCACCAAAATCAAAGTCGTCAAAAACAAGGTCGCCGCCCCATTCGCCGAAGCCGAGTTCGACATCATGTACAACGAGGGCATCTCCTCCACCGGTTCGCTCCTCGACCTCGCCCTGGAAATGGAAATCATCCAAAAACGCGGCTCCTGGTTCTCCTACAACGGAACCCAACTCGCCCAAGGCCGCGACGCTGCCAAGGAACTCATCAAAAACGATCCCGCCCTCTATCAGGACCTTGAAACCAAAGTCAAGGAAACCCTCGACGCCAAAAAGAAGAAATAGCCGCCCGGTAAGGAACGACGACACTGTCGTCGGCGGAAGGAAAGCAAGGAGCGACGACACTCCTGTCGTCGGGCAGGAGGAGTGCCCATGTTAGAGCGCCGCAGGCACCGGCCATGAGCCGCTTCCACCAGCACCACAAGAGTGTGGTGCCTCCTTAGCGCGCCGGCAAGGAGCGCCGACGCCTCATGTCGTCGGCGGAAGTAGCTTATAAGTCGGGAGAGGATTTGGATCGTCCTTGTCCGCGAAGAAGAAGACCATCATCCCGAAATCCCGGCCCTTGCGGAGGGCTGCTGTTCTGCCGCCAGTTTGGGTTATCACAACGCGTCCATCCTGGTCGAGGTCCGCGTCGATAATCCGGGTCGCCTCCGGAGCTTTCGTCTGCGGCGGAGACTCCGCCATCAGATTCCCTATGGCTAACATCGCGATGACAATGGGAAGGAGGGGATGCATTTCCCCGGAGTTCCCCCCCACTCAGCCATCATGCGGCGCAGCGCCACCCGTCGGGCAACTTCTGTTAGTAAATTTAGGTTGAATATCAACTATTGTTCCTGGTTTTCCGCAAAAAAAACCGCATTTGGAATCGGTGAGACATGGACTGGGTCTTGAATCGCGCGTTTGACATCTGCGGTCGATTCGCTTGAATGGGTGCCCTCCTATGCGCGATCTCACCATTCCCCAATCCGAAGCCAAGCGGCGTTTGTTAGATTCCGCCGAGCTGTTGTTTGCCGAGCATGGATTTGAAACGGTTTCGGTGCGCGACATCACCCAGCACGCCAAAGCCAACGTGGCGGCGATCAACTATCACTTCGGCACCCGCGAGGGACTGATCGCGTTGGTGGTCGCGCGTTACCTCACGCCGGTCAATGAGGAGCGGCTGACGCGCTTGGAGACGTTGGAGCGGAAATGGTCGGGCAAGGCGGTGCCGGTGGAGGAAGTCATCGACGCGCTGGTGCGGCCGCTGGTGGGAGTCGTGCGCAAGTCGGAATTGTCCGAGCGCCTGTTCTGCATGTTGTTAGGGCGGATCTTCGCGATGCAGGGCGCAAGCTTGCCGGCGGCGATCGAAGAGCAGGCGCGCCACCTGAGCGAGCGCTTCACCCGGGTGCTGGGCAAGTCGCTGGTGGCGGTATCGCCGGAAGAAGTGGTTTGGCGGAGCCATTTTGTGGTGGGAGCGATGATTCACATGCTGGTGCATCAGGACTTGCCGCAGCGCCCGGGCAATGGAGCGGCAGGTGCGCCGACGCTGGAGGCGAGGCTGGCCCGCTTCATCCGCTTTGCCTCCGCCGGGATGCGCGAAGGCCTCGAGCAGCAGGAAGCGGTGGTGAAGAAGGGTCCGCAGGCGATGTTTGATTTCTAGATTGTTGGATATTCCCCTCGACGTTTTCGTCAGATGTGGTATCGGTGCTTTTGTTATGGACAACCAACCGACACCGCCCGCAAACACCGGAATTCCAGCTCCGGACGCATCACAAACCCCTCCTCCATCCCCGATGGACCAGCCCGGATCCACCCCGCCGGCACCTCCCGTCAATGTCAGAATCATTGATTCGAAGGAAACAGCCGCGTGCGAGGCGCAGCCCGGCAGCATCGCCCCGCTCAATCCCCGGATCATTGCCGCACTGATCGATTGCGCCATTGCCAGCATCCCTTCTTATGTGCTGGGGCAGTTGGTGCCCATTTTGGGGACGCTTTGTTCGTTGGTGGGTTTCGCCTACCTGCTGACCCGTGACTCGCTGCCGTTTCTAGGTGGCCAGAGCATTGGCAAGAAGGCCATGAAACTCAAAGCTGTGACCCTCGACGGCAAGTCGCTGGTGAACAATTGGGAACCGGCGATCATTCGCAATCTGGCCCTGCTTATCAGTCCGATCGAATTGTACGTCCTGTTTACCCGCGAGGGCAAACCGAATCAAGGCACCCGCCTTGGTGACGAATGGGCGAAAACCAAGGTGATCGTCGCCGAGGATCAACCGAGCGCCGGGTGAGATTGGCGGGACTGAAAAATATTTGCGATTTCTTGCCACTGGCGGATTGACAACCCGCCGGTGGTGCCTAGAGTTCGCGCCCCGAGCCGCCCAGCGGACGGGATCAGAACCTTTACCATTGAGGTCCAAGCCATGAGCAAACGCACCTATCAGCCATCCAAGCGCACCCGGAAAAACCAATTCGGTTTCCGGGTCCGCATGGCCACCAAAGCCGGCCGCGATATTCTCCGCCGCCGCCGCCAAAAAGGCCGCAAACGCCTGATTCCCAAAGGCGTGGAGCTTCCATACCGGCGTCACACCAACCAGCACGGATCCTGATTTCCAGCGCCCATGCCGCCACGGGTGCCCCATGCATCCCTGCCATGCGACTCCCGCGCAAATCCAGTATCACCCGCCGCGCGGAGTTTTCGCGCGTCAAAAACACCGGTCAGGCGAAAGCCGGCCGGTTTGTCATTTTGAGCACCTTGGCCGACCCCAACCTCGCCGCGCTCCGCATCGGCCTCATCACCACCAAGCGCTGCGGCAAGGCCCACGACCGCAACCTTCTCCGGCGCAGGTTCCGCGCGCTCATCCAAGCCCACGCCCCCGGCTTCGTGCAGGGCCACCGGTTTCTCGTCACCATCGCCCGTCCCGGTGCCGCCCGCGCCACTTTCACCGAACTCGAAGCCGATTGGCTGCGGCAGGCCCGCCGCCTCGGGTTGTTCCCACGATCGGAAAACCAGCCGTGATCCCGCGAATCCTCAGTGCCGTCATCCGCATGGTGATCCGCTTCTATCAGCGAGTCCTCAGTCCGATGCTCCAATGCGCCGCCGGTCCGGCCGCCGGTTGTCGCTACTCGCCTAGCTGCTCGAACTATTTCCTGCAAGCCGTCGCTGCCCATGGGCCGTTTCGCGGATCGTGGCTGGGAATTCGCCGTATTTTCCGCTGTCATCCGTGGGGCGGCAGCGGTTATGACCCCGTCCCGCCGCCCCGCGACGCGGATTCCCGCCATCATTCCTGTTCCTGCCACGGCCATCCACCCCGTTTCTAACATTCTTCACCAACGCTTCCATGTACGATCGTAAAACCTGGGCCATCCTCGTTATCTGCGGCTCCCTGCTCGCCGTCAACCTCTACTATCAGGGGAAAGACCAAGCACGCCAGCGCGAGGCCAAACAAATCGAAGCAAGACAACTTGAGGCCAAACAACGCGAAGAGGATTCGAAGAATCCCAAAGCGTCCGTCGCGGAAACCGCCAAGGAGCCAGTTAAGGAACCGGTCAAGGAAGCTGCTCCGGCCGACCCCGCCAAAGAAGAGCTGGTCGTGCTCAGCAGCCCTGAGATCGAATACACCCTGACCAACATCGGCGGCGGGATCAAATTCGCCGAGTTCAAGCATGAATTCGAGGTTGGCAGCAAGACCAACCGCGTCCGCGCCAACCGTTTCGGCACCTCCCCCATCGGCGCGCTCGCCGGCTCGGGCGAAGCGTCGGACAAAAAAACCGGTCCGGACGAGGCCCTGGAAAAAATCGCCTATACCTATGAATCGGAGGAATCCGTCCCAAACAAAAAGGCCGTCTATTCCGCCACCCTGCCGTCCGGACTGACCGCCAGGAAAACCTTCACCATCATCCCGGGCGATAACCCCGGCGCACCTTACCTGCTGGATTTCGACCTCACGCTGGAAAACACCTCCGCCAATACGATCAACCTCGGCAAATGGAGCGTGTTTCTCGGCGAGGCCGCACCGCTCTATCAGGCGGAGGTTCCCACCCAGACGGGGTTCTTCTGGCGCAAGGATGGCGGCATCACTTTCAAGGATGGTGGCGCGTTCAAAGGCGGCTGGTTCTCAACCGCCCAATCCGTCATCACCAGCCCGCAGGAGCCGATCCAATATGCCGGTGTGACCAACCAGTTCTTTTCCACCGTGCTGCGTCCCATGGACCCCGCCAGCACCTCGATGTGGGCGAAATCGCAACAGGTCACCCTGCCGGATAGCACCCGCACCGTTACCTCCATTCGCGCCGGCCTGTGCCTGCCCGCCACCGATCTCAAACCCTCCAAAACCAACACCGTCAACTATCGGATCTTCATCGGCCCCAAACGCAACCAGTTGCTCCGCAAAATGAACCACCATTGGGGCGACGGCTGGGGCGACGTCATGCAATACGGCTGGTTCTGGTTTGTTTCCCGCCCGCTCAATTGGCTGCTCAACATCTATCACAGCGGCATCGCCCGCATCGCCAGAAACTGGTCGTGGGGACTGGCCATCATCGTACTCACCATCACCGTGCGGGTGATCATCTGGCCGCTTCACGCGAAGTCCACCCATACGATGAAGCGCATGTCCAAACTCCAGCCGGAGATGGCCAGGATCAAGGAGAAATACGCCGACGATCCGCACAAGCTGAACACCGAAACGATGGGGCTCTATCGGAAATACGGGATCAACCCGCTGGGTGGCTGCCTGCCGATGTTCATCCAGATTCCGGTATTCTTCGGGTTCTATCGGATGCTCCAATACGCGGTCGAACTCCGCGGCCAGGGGTTCCTGTGGGTGCATGACCTGTCGCAACCGGATACCTTCGCCTATGTCGCCGGCGTGCCGATGAACATCCTGCCGGTGGTCATGGCCATCAGCAGTTTCCTGCAGATCCGCATGACTCCCAAGACCGGCGATGCGATGCAGCAGAAAATCATCATGTTCATGCCGCTCATGTTTTTCTTCTTCTGCTATAACTTCGCCTCGGCCCTCGCCCTCTATTGGACCACCCAGAACATCTTCTCCATCGGCCAGACATGGCTCATGAGCAAAGTGCCCGAACCCGAACTCAAACCGGTCAAGAGAGGCAAATCGTGGATCCAGCGCATGACCGAACGCCAGGCCGAATATCAGAAACTCCGTCAACAGGGTGGCTCCCCCGGTGGACTCCGCGATGTCACCCCGGACAGCAAGAAAAAGCGTCCGCCCCGCACCGGTGGCTGAAGCCGGTGTGTCTGGAGTCTTCCGCTCCGCATGTGATTCCGCCCCATCGATCCTGCAAGCATGATGGCCGCCTCGTCTATGACCTCTACGGCCTGACGGAGGACGAAATCAAATTGGTGGAGGGGGCGTGAGAAGCGCTAGAATCTTCAGCCCCAACGGGGCATGCGCGTCAACTTGACGCGCATGCCCGCTGGGACGATATAGATATGAGGACTGGAGCGCACGAGCGATTCACCAAGGTCCTGAGCTTCGAATAACGGTCCAGCTTTTATGCGGGTTTCGGAAATTATTTTACCGTTTAGGATCACTGGCTGACCCTGAGGCGGGCGAAACCCTTGGTTCCGAGGTCGGGCAGGGTGACTTTCACATGATCCGATGAACTACCCGGAGTGATGGTCACGTCGCCGGCGCTGGCAGCAGGAATGATCACCTGGTTCCAACCTGTCAGATTGCCGCCGTATTCGACGATCTGGGTGGTTGCCGGCGGCAATGACAAAACGTTGCAGTCGTACTCGAAGGTCCAGGTGCCCGCTGCGGATTTTGCCAGCACCGGCAGGATTTTGTCCGAGGCGACCAGCGGTGCGCCGCCGAGCACGAACTCCAGCAGGTTGGGGATGCCGTCGTGGTCGGGATCGTCAAGCGGGCCGTCGTTGACGCCCGCAGTGAGTCCCTGCGCGGCATTGGCGGCCCAGTTGGCATAGGGCGATGACAATTGGATGGAAACATCAGCGAAGGTGAGCGCGGCAATGCCGTTGGCACCGCAAAGTTTGCCCGTGGTGCCGTCCCAATACGCGTCTTCGATATAATCGATCGAACTGGCGGTGGAGGCACTGCCGAGTTGCAGCGTGACCACATGCCCGCTGGCACTGCCCGAGCTCACCTTGCCGCTGGTTTTGTCCAGATAGATATTGCCGGCGACGGTGCTGGTCCACGCCATGTCCACGTCGAACTCCAGGGCGACGGCGGTCTTGGCGCTGCTGGTGAAGTAAGCGCGCTGCAGATTCGGTGCCGTCACGGACGCGGAGGGCGTGATATTATATGTGTATTGTCTGACCACCGGGGCCATGGAGGCGGCTAGCTGCGCGTACCCTGTCGCATCGAAATGGCAGAGCCCGCGGCCGCCGTTGGTCACGCCGATGGTGGACATCACGCTCAGATCGGAGAACAGGCGCGGCAGCGTCCGCTGCGCCTCGCGCAGTTGGTCGCCTTTCGGTCCCATGCTGCAGGGCAGCGGCCAAACCTGATAGACATAATAATGCCCGATGTTGGGATAGTCCTGTTTCCAGGCGGCCGCCATGTCCATGAAGTACTGCTGATAGGACTTGTAATCCCAGTCGCCGGTGGGAGCGGCCGCGCCGCTGTTGTTCTCGCCCTGGTGCCAGAGCACCGCGCGGATGCCGTGGGTCAATTTGGCTGCCACCACACGGTTGTAGATGTTGGCGTAGATCGAATAACTGGCACCGGCACTGGAATGGTCGGCCGGATTCGCCTGGTGTTGATCAATACGCGTGCCGCCGACCGCGCCGTTGATGATGCAGATGGGCACATTGCAGGTCGCCACCAGGTTAACGGCCAGATCCATGGGCCAGCAACCGACGCGGTAAGCATCGCCGCTGGCGCTGCCTTGCACCGCGTTACCCCAGCCGCTGGCGATGCCGCCGCCCATGTTGCCGAAGCTGCGCACCCATGGACTGGTGGTGGGCGGGGTGTCGGCATTGTCCGACACCGCGTTGGATTGGCCATCGACGATATAGGCGTCGCCGCACATCAGGTTGGTCACCGTGTCGAGATCCGTGCTGATGCCATTGGTGATCGAGCCGAACACCACCTTGTAAGTCACCAAACCCGCGGCGACCGGCGCGGTGAAAGCATAGTTTCCGCCCGCCAACGGCTGGCTGTAACTGTTATAGAGTACATCCGAACCGGTATCGGTGGTATAAACTTTCAGATAGACCGAGCTCGGAGAACCGGACAGGGAACCATTATAGTATATCTTTCCGAAGTTGGTGTCGTCCCGCGGGATGAACTGTCCGTTCACAGGTTTCTCGTTGGCGGCCGGCCCGCGCTGCACCCAGGCATCGCTGGCGGGTTCCTGCACGGTGATGGTCGTGGTCACGGTGACCGGCGTTCCGCCGTTGTCCATGGTCAGGGTGACGGTCAGCGGGCCGCTGCCTTGGGAACGGGTCAAGGTCAGCACTCCCGGGGTGATGGTCTTGGTCACGGCAAGCCCCGCCACGTTCCAGGAATAGTTGAAATTGGCCACGCTCTTGGCCTGCAAGGTTGTGAGATTGGAGATGTTGGGCGTCACCGTGATCGTCTGCCGCCCGTCCCACGCGGAGGGTCCCGACAGGGTGAACACCGGATCCGGCAGGTATTCGTTGATCGTGACCGGAATGTCGATGGTTTTGGCTATCGTCGGATAGATCGCATTGAGTTCGATCACATACGCTTGGCTGCCGGTGACCCTGCCGGCGGCGAGGCCAAGCGTGAACTGGTCCACGGCGATCACGGTATCCGTGCCGTTTTGCTTGAGGATCCAATAGATTTTCTGGGCGCCGCCGGCTTGAGCCGTCAGGGTGGTGGATGCTCCTTCGTCCAGGATTACGGAGGTGGGTGCGACCGAGAAATTGGTCCCTTGTTGCACGGGCGGGCCGACGAGTGTCTGCAGCGCCTTCTGGTTTTCGTATTGCAGTTTCATCCAGTTGGCCGAGCGCGCGACTTTCGATACCCGCACCTCGTCGATGTCGCCGGCGAAGGCATAGTTGCCGCCGCGCCAGCCGCCGATGTTCATTTGCACGTTTTGGAAGATCGACATCGCGGTGGCTCCGCCGCTGCGGGTGCCGTCGAGATTGCCATTCACATAGATCTGGCTGACACCGTTGGCATAGACCGCGGCCACATGATACCACTGGCCGACACTTGGCACGGTGGCCGCAGTGGCACCGCCGGGACCGTCGGATGACCAACTCAGGCTGGCCGGCGAGCCGATCGTGATATTCACTTCGTTGCCATCGCCGGTGTTGCCATTGTAGCGGGTGGCATATCTCCCCCAGTAGAGAGGGTTGCCGCCGATGGCATCGGCGCGGAACCAGCATTCGGAGGTGAAGGGATTGCTGGCATACGGATAGGCGGTGATGCTGTTGCCGCAACTGATGCCGGTGCCGCTAACAAAATGGCGGCCTTTGCCGATCAAACCGTTGGCCACGGTGGTGCCGAGATCGGCGGGGGTGACCGTGCCGATCTCGTCCGTCAATGTTTCGTTGAGGTGGATCACGCTGCAATAACCATTGGCGGAATTGAAGACATTGGCGGAGTTCGACTCGCTGGCCGCGTCCGTCTTGCCCCAGTACATCTTGATTTCCTGGCGCGCGTTGCCGGTGATGGTCGGGATTTTCACCCACATGCAGGCGGTGCCATTGGCGGGATCCCATTGTTCGATCTGATAGGGAAGCATCGCGCCCGTGGCGGTGGAGAAGCGGATATCCGCGCCATCGCTTTTGGCCTGGCCGAAGTTGAAGTTGTTGGAATTGAGCCGCACCAGCAGTGGGAAATCGGTTTCCGAGGCGGATGCCACGTTCGCACCATCCGGCGTGGTCAGGATGAACAACGAGGCGGAATACGTCCACGCCTGATAGGTTTGCACGGTGACGGTATAAACCTTGGTGGAATTATCCTGGGCGGTCACGGTATAAGTCACCGGTGAGGTGAAGTCATGGGCGCTGCCGGAAACAGGGTTGATGGATGCCAGAGGCGAAAACGTGAAGGTGGGAGCGAGATTCGTCAGCGACTGGTTGGCCGGCACGGTGATGAGGATCTGGGTTCCAGTGATGAGGGCGTTGCCAAGCGCGCCGAAACTACAAGCCAGGATGTCCCTCGCGGAGCTGATCGGCGCCACGCTGACCGTAACAGCATATGTCTTGGTCGAGCTGTCCGGGGCGGTGACGGTATAGGTTTGCGGCGTGGTGAAGTTCCTGGCCGTGCCTGAAGCCGGCAGGCAGGTGGCACCGCTGGACAAGGTGTATGTGGGCGCAAGTGTTGTTAGATTCGTCCCAAACGGCACGGTGATGGTGATGTTGGTTCCGGCCATGGTGGCATCGCCGATGCCGGGGAAGGTCATGCTGGCGATGTTCTTAAGCGAACTGGCGGTGCTCATGTCGTGCAGGGCATAAGCGTTGAAATTGATTTCGCCGGCGGTGCGCGAAAGAATGATGCTGGCATCGGTGGTGCCCTGATATTCCTGGAACCAGGTGGATGTCAGCATGGATGGGGTGGTTCCCGTCCAGGTGATGGCCGGATTACCCGCCACCACCACGCTGGCGTTTTCCGGATCCACCGAGATCATTTGCAGGCGGTAGGTGTGGCCCGGGGTCAGTCCCGGGATTTTGATCGTGGAAACGGAACCACCATATGAGATCCAGAAATACTGGCGCATCAACTGCCCGAAGGTCGTCGCGTCGGTAAGCAATGGAACTTTGCCATGCGCATCGGTGGACGTGGAATGCTCCGCCCATCCGGTGGTCAGGTGGCTCACGCTGGTGCCGAAAGTCAGGCCGCTGGTCAAGGTGACGGGTGCCGCTGCGGACAATCCATCGCCTACTCCGCCGAAGTGGTTGGCTTCAACGAGCGTACCGTCTGTTAGAATCTCCGAACCGGTGGCGCCTGCGGAGATATTCAGCGCGGTAACGGTTTGCGCGGTAACGGCGTTGACCGTCACCACAGCGGTTTGAGTTACCACCACGCTATCCGCGGTATCGGTGGCGGTGAACACGGCCACACCGGCGGTGACGGATTTCACCGTGAAAGTCACAACGCCGCTGGAATTGGATGCGCCCGAGGCGCTGGAAACCGTGTCGGTCACACCACGGCTTGAGGCCAGCGTGACGGTCTTGCCCGCCACCGGATTGTTGCTGGTGTCCTTGAGGGTTACGGTGATGGTGGATGTCGTGGTGCCGTCGGCTGGCACCACGCCAGGGGATGCGGTGACGGTCGAGTTGGCCGCGCTGACAGTTGGCGCCGCAGTGAAACTCACACCGGCGGTTTGGGTAACGACCACGCCATCCGTCGAATCGGTGGCGGTGAAGGTTGCCGATCCAATAGTTGAAGATTTCACCGTGAAGGTCACCATTCCTGATGTGTTAGACACGCCTGAAGCCGCCGAGATCGTGTCGGACGAACTGCGACTGGAGACGAGGGTCACGGCCTTGCCGGAAACGGGATTACTGTTAGAGTCCTTCAACGTGACGGTGATGGTGGAGGTGGTGGTGCCATCGGCGGTCACCGTGTTGGGCGCGGCGGTCGCCGTGGAACTCCCGGCGATCACCGGACCCGGGGTGACATTGAACGTGCTGCTGCCGACCCTGGCGGAGGCCGTCACGGTGAACGTCAGGCCTGTGCCGGCCGCGAGTGGAGTCATGCTAACACCTGTTAGCACGCCTGCGGAGAATGCCGCCGAGGTTCCCGTCACGCCCGCCGTGCCGCCGAACGTCACCGTTCCGGTGAAACTTGTCACCGTGGCGTTGGTATAGTCCTGCGCGGTGATGGTGATTCCGTTGATGGCGGTGCCCGCCGTCTGGGGCGAGGAAATCGCCGAGATCGCGAAATGATCCAACGCGCCCGCGACCCCGCTGGAAACCGTCAGGATCACGTTGTTGCCGCTGATGGAAACCGTGCCGATTAAACCGCCGACCACACCGGATCCGCCGGTGTAGAGCGGCGTGGCGTTGACCGCGCTGCCGCCGCTGATGGACGCGGCGGAAACCAAGGTATAAGTGCCGGCCGCCAATGTCGTGCCGGTCACCACCGTGAACTGATTGCCCGCGAGCGCGAGATTGGCCCCAGTGACAGTTAGAGGCGGATGGGTGGTGTCGATCCCGGAACTGTTACCCGCCCAGGTCAGGGTGATGGGCGTGCTGCCCATGCCGATGGTGCCGCCCGCGGTGCCGCTCACGGTGGCCGCCGTGCCCGCTGCGGTGCCGGTGCCGTTGGCTTTCAGTGATGCGGTATTCCATGCATAGGTGGCGGAGGAGTTTGTCAGAGCGGACACATCAAAGGTCGCTCCGGCGGAGATGCCCACGGTGGTGGCCGCCGCCAGCGATCCTGTTAGGGCGAGTGTGCCGCCGTTGACCGTGGTAGGGCCGGTATAGGTGTTGGCACGGCCGAGCACGAGCGTGTTGGTGCCGAGTTTGGTCAGTCCGCGGCTTCCCCCGGCAGTGCCGGTGGTGTTGGCGATGTCGTCGCCGATGGTGAACGTGCCGCCTGCGGCATTGGTGGTGTCGAAGCCGAGCAACGAACCGGCGTTCATGCCGTCGCCCGTGATAGCATCACCCGAAGCATAGCTATAGT
>Ga0209697_10004507_pt1 | contig 18044 bp, 12 predicted proteins | sample AliMusrvi5mmetaG_FD_184115 | JGI IMG/M metagenome (GOLD analysis project Ga0209697, IMG submission 184115) | Freshwater lake bacterial and archeal communities from Alinen Mustajarvi, Finland, to study Microbial Dark Matter (Phase II) - Alinen... | ecosystem: Environmental > Aquatic > Freshwater...
CTGCCGCCGGTCCTTCAGGAACTTACCTGACACCCGGCGCAGGGAAAAATGTAGTGCCAACGATTTATTGGCGCCACTTAACCTGTTGATGCTCAACTCTTCCGTTTTTCAAACTGTAGAAGATGGGCTTGGGATCGCGGGCTGGTGGTGTTGATCGCACTGTGGTCGGTCCGGGCAATATCGTTATCGCAAACTTCGATTTCGTCGAGGAAATCCGCAGGCGAAGCCGCAGTTGTCCGAACCGCCTCGGCGACATGATCGAACTTGCAGTTCGCCACGCGGATGCCCGAGCAGTTGCCAGTGATGCGAACACAGGCCGGGGCGACATTTAAATTCTTGAACCAGCGATCCTCCCACTGCCAGACATTCTCGTAGCGAAAAGTGAGTCCGCTCACCTCGATATGGCTCTGGTTGGGGATATCGATGAGATTGAGATCCTTGGCCGCCTGGATTGTTACTTGATTCGGGTCTTCATCTCCTGGCAATCGCAGGAACAGGCGTCCTGCATGAGCCCCCTTTGCGGCGAAGTAGTATTCGCCCGGCGCATCGAGAAACTTCGGAAGATTCTCGAGGTAATATCGGCAGCCTCTGACCGGTTCATACATAAAATATGTAGGTTTATAATCGTCTCCGTCCCAGCAAGACTTGATCGCAAGCGCGTGTTTGTCCGGATCGTATTTCGTGATGATCTGGGCGTAAGGAGTTCCCATCATGCCCATATATTCGGTCCATAAAGTTGCCCCTTCATAATAGGATGGATCGGACTGGGTGAAGTTTTTCGCATCCACCGCCCATGCCTGGGTTTGCAGCTCGCCTTGAGCATTGGCGACAGGTTTGCCATCCTTCATTGCGCCGGTCGGAGTTCTTAAAACATCGGTCCACTCGCGCCAGCCGGTGCGCGGATCGTTGGGATCGCTCGCCTGCCAGTGCGGCGTTCGCGCAATCGGGATCCGGGTGATAACGCCTTTCGCATCCACCGCCCACAACGCGCGCGGCACGAACTTCGTCCCGATGTCCTGATACCAGCATTTCTCCGGCGTCGGAATGTTAGGCGCGCTCGCGGCGTCGCACCGTTTCCAGCCGCCCTTGATCGCTTGCGCCCCGGAAATCACCGCCTCGCCTTCGCCCCAGGACGGGTCACGCGTCAGCCGGATCGGCGATTCCTTTGTGCCCGATTCCTTGGCCACAAGGGCTCCGCGATAGGTCACTCCGCCCTTGAAAACATAGGTATGCACACCCGTGGCGGCTGCGGCTTTGCCGGTGGCAGCTGCATCCCACGGATGGTGCTTCCATGGGGAGTCTTTCGTGCCGGGATTCTTGTCGTCGCCCGATTGAAAATCAATATAGCGAGCTTCCGAATCGGCATGAAATACGAACGGCTTGGGTTTCCACTGCAAATCGCCGGTCTTCGTCACCTCGGCATTCGGCACCTGCCAGAAATACGGCGCAGCCGGTTCAGATGCCGACGCGATGATTGCCGACCCCGGAAGCAGCATCGCCGCCCCCAAGAGTATTGTTATTTGTGAATTGTGAAGTTTCATTTTTGAATTCCTTAGGTGTATGCGTTTGGTTGATGGAGTTATTGCGGTACCCTTCCGGTGATCTTCCGGCCGATCTCGGCGACCTCTTTGTTGAATCCGATCATGCGTCCCTCGCGGATCGTTTGCGCCACTTCCTCCTCGCTTTGCGAAACCCCGCCAATCCCATGCCAATACAGGTTTTGCGCCTTGGCCGCCGCGAAAATCCGGGCGCTGGCTTCCCGCGCTTCCGGGGCACCCCAGGGGACGCCGAGCGAATACATCATGTCAAAGCCGCCACCTTCTCCGGAACCAATCCCGGGAACCTTGACAATCTCTTCCACATTGGCCAGGCCATATTTGTCCTCGATCTTGACGCAGAGCAGCAGTTCGCCTTTTGGATTGAGCGGCCAGACATCGGCTTTCTCGCGGTATTCGTGCGCTGACACGCCCCAGATATTTGCGGCAGTGAGCGTCCCGTGCGCGCCCCTGCGACCCTCCGGAAGCAGCCCCGGCCCGACGCCCTGCCGATGCTCGGGAAAGCGCACGGCCTCCACAAAAGCGCGGACCGCGCCCGCAGTGATGGTATGGGCCAGAATGATGCTCTGCACGCCCGTGGCGAGCACCTGCTCGAACATCCAGGAATTGGCCCGCACCGTGGCTTCGTCTGTCCCTCTCACCGGAAGACCGACCATCACGGTCGGCATCCGATGGCCGGACGGGGTCGGCCCGCCCGCCACGAGACCCTGCATGTAAGCTGCAAGCCCCGCCACGTCGAACGGCGCCGATTCCATGTCGTAATGAATGTAGTCGGCCCACGTTTGCGAGTCCTTGCGTCCCTGCTCGAAAGAGGCCGCCGTGCCGCCATGAGAACCGGTGTAAACAATGTTGATCCCCCGGCCCGGTTGCTCGTCGTTAAGCACGCCATGACCCGCATCAATGGCATATTTCCAATAGACCGGCTGGCCTTGCTCCAGGAGTTCGATGGCGGGGTTGATTCGCTTCTGATTATCGTCGTGTTTCATAAATAGTTTTCTTTGATTTGTCTCTCTCCCGTCTTCATCGGGGTCGGGTTCTTCTCGTTTACCATGGAATCTCTTTGGGGAACAACGCCTTGAGTTGTTCGAAATATTTCCACATGGCAGCATCGTTATACGGGTCGATGGGATTCTTGTTTTCGGGTGGATACGGACGGTAAATATCCGTCTTGAAAATCCCGCGCCTGACAAAGAGCTGTTTGTCACGGGCTCCGAATCGCCCCATATACATGTAGATATAGGGTAGAACCTTCGTATAGAGTTCGAACGCCTTCTCTTTGGAGCCCTCGGAAAACTCGCGGTAGAATTTCACATACACCGCCACGAAGGAGGCCGAGGGCATGATCCCTGCCGCCCCGCGTTCCAGCGCTTCATACATCGTGACACCCGCCCACCCCGTGTAGATCGGAATCCGTCCCTGCGTTTCACGAATGAATTCCTCAATGTACGGACCCGCCGGCTGGGGCTCAGCCTTGACTGAAAAATGGTTTGGGATCGATTCGCGGATTTTTGCGAAATCCCCAAACGGCAATTCGATTCCGTTGTTTTGCGGGGCATATTGCACCATGATCGGCAGCTTCTCCCCGACCCGTCGCGCCACCGCCTGGATGGTTTTGACAAAATCCTCCCGGAACAGCGGCAGGATCATGACCGCGTCGGCTCCCGCATCGGCATATTTCGCCGCGTCATCAACCGCCTCCGCAGGCGTGGTCCTCGTCACAGACGGGATCACCGGAATGCGCCCCGCGCAGGTGTCCACCACCACCCGCAGCATCCGGTCACATTCCGGGACCGAAAGATGCATGAACTCGGTGGAATACCCGAACAACACCATGCCGTTCGCGCCGTCGCTGATGACCGCATCCGTTTCGCGGCTCAAATCCTCCAAGTCAATATCCGTGCCGTCACGGGTAAACGGCGCTTGTAAAACAGGGAAGATACCTTTGTCTATTTTCATTTTGTTTTCCATTCGTTGTTACTTTGTTTGGCTGACGGTCGCCGCCACGTGCTGCGTCATGAGTCCGTCGGGATTCGATTTGCTGATTTCAAAGGACCGCAGCCGGTTTTCCACCGCGTAATCCCAGACCGCGTCGCACAGCCCCATGCCCGGCGTTTGCGGGACGAGGATGTCACCCCGGTCGAACGCGGGATCGCCGCCGGGCACGAACCCGAAGCCGTAGAACTCAGTTCCCGGTTCCACCAGCAGCATTTCATAATACTCGGCCACTGTTTCAGGGAAGGCGGCGATTGCCTGCAACTTGTGGAAACCGCCGAGGTGTGCCTCGCACCGGGTGCGGTTCGCCTGGGCCACCACCATACATTTTGCCATGTCAGTAAAATCGTTGCTGGGACGCACGAAATCCGTCCACCCGTTGCGCAGCCATTCCGCCCGCGTGTAGAACGACCCCGGCGCATGTTCCGGGGAGAGGATCGGTACTTTCACCTGCGCCCGCAATTCGGCATACCGCTCTGGATGCTCGTTCTCGTTCATCGGTTCCTCGAACCACTTGAAGTTGAGTTTCTCCAATTCACGTCCCACCCGCACGGACTCCTCAAGAGAGTAGAATCCGACGGGATCCAGCATCAGATCCATGCGGTCGCCCACGCGCGCGCGGACTGCGCGGCAGACCTCGATGTCATAGTCGGGGTAACCCATATCCTTTTTACCCAAGGTCATGGTGCGCGGATCGAGCATGCAATAAACGTGAATCTTGTAACCTTGATAACCCATCTCCAGGCACGCCTGCGCCTGATCCGCGTATTCCTCGGGCGAACCGACGTCCCGGAATGAACTCGCATACGCTTTGATCCGTTCGCGGCCTGCGCCGCCGACCAACTGATGGACCGGCAACCCGGCGAATTTTCCCTTCAGGTCCCAGAGGCAGGTGTCCATCGGCTCATCCACGAGCGGCTGAAGCGTCTTCTCCAGCAGCCTCTCGAAGTTCAGGAGATTTTCGTTTTGCATCAACGCCCAATGCCTGCGCAACCGATCCATCTGCACATCAAGCCGGGCACCGTCACAGCCGTAATAGAGACCGTGCAATCCGGAATCGGTCGTCACTTTCAGCGCAAACATCAATCGCGAGTTTTTCCATTGATGGCTCTGCGAATCGCCCAGCCCGTATTTGTTCCGGATATCCCACCACTTGCCTTCCTGTTTCAAGGGCGGTCGCATCGCTTCAATGGCTTCAATTTTGCTAATTTTCATATTTTTCATATTTTGGTTGCAGCTCTTCCGTTCTAGGTTTGATAAGGTCATATTTGCGACATTCGCGGTTCCCGCAGCGTTCCCGCCGACACATTCCGAGGTTCGGACAGCCGCATCATGATGATAAACGAGACGGCCAATGCGACCGCCCCTCCAGACGCCAGCCACGGGAAGGCCGACTCTCCTGCCAACTTCCATGCCGTCCCTCCGATGAGCGACGCCACAACGGTGATAAGCACTTGTCCGGCACTCATGACAGCCAAACGATTGGCGCGGCCCCTCGCGGGAAGGATGTCAAGCTGGATGGTGTTAAAACTTATCACGCAGACGTAGAAGGCGGCGCCGAACGCCATGAACATCAGGTTCCAAATCAAGATCGAATGGGTGAAAGGAGCGGCAATACAGACGGCCATGAACAGCAGGCGACCCGCCTGCAGGGGCAGCTTGCCCCCGTGCCGGTCACCGATCCACCCGGCGGTGATTCCTCCGACAATGGCTCCGGCCATCTGCCAACTCCCCAACTGCCCAAGGAAACTCTCGGGCGCGGCACAGGCATGGCGGGCATGGATGGCAAGGTAAGGGACAACCGCGCCGGAGAACCCAAAAGCAATGTATGACATCATCAGCCGGAACAGCCTCCTGTCTGCAACCAGCAGCGAGGGCATCGTACGGATGTTGTCCAACAGGCCGATCTCAGGCTCGCGATGTGCCGGTTCGGTAGGTTCGCGGATGAAAAGGAAAGATGCGTAGGACGCGGCCAGCCCCAGGAAAGCCAGGAGGTGCAGCAAACCGTAACCGTGCTGACCGGGGCTGACTGCCAGGACGGTTTTCACCACACAGCCGCTGCCAACTCCGATGATGCTTCCAATGATAAAACGCCACGCGAAAACTGACGAGCGCCTGGAGGGACTGATCGTGTGTGCAAAAAACTGCTGCCAGGCTGGAACGCCGATGCCGCCGAATATCCCCGAAAGCAGCGGCGCCATGACGACTGCCACCATGTACCAGCGCGGATCGTTGGTAAATAGCAAGACGAGGGCGGCGCCCAGATAGGGGATGCGCTGGAAGGCCAACGTCCAGAGCAGCAGAGGACGGAAATGGCTGAGGCCGCCAATCGCGTGGGCGGTGAACATGGACGGACCGAGGAGTCCGATCGTCATCAGCACCGGCATCATGGCTACCAGCCATTCCGGGCCATGGAGTCCCTGCACAATCGATGGCAGGAGCGTCTGGGGGTTCACCAGCGCCAGGCCGCCCATAAACAAGCCTCCATCCAGCGTCTGCCCCCACCAGTTGCGAAGCTCATTGTCTTTCATGTCTTCGACTCAGCTTGACTTAAGATGTTTCGCATCCATTGCCTGAGGTCATTCCGCATGCTGAAACGCCCCCGCATCGCGTTTGCCGACCGTCTTTACGCCCATAAAATCGCGCAAAAACGGACCGTCAAACTCCCAGTCGTAGAGTTCCTCAATGCTGGTCCTGGCATCCTTGAGCGTGCCGCGCGCGATCCGCAGGAACTCCAACTCGCCAGCAAAGAAGCACCCGTCGGCATTGCGCCCCACCAGCAGGTCGCCCTCGTTGGAAAGCGACGCATCCGGCGCAATCTCAACCGTCTCCTCGGCCGATCGGTTGCCATCCACGTAAACGCGTCCGATCCTTGCGGCACGATCGACCTCCGCAAGCACATGGTGCCACTTGCCGTCGTTGACGATTGTCCCCGCCGCGACTTCGCGCTTAGTGTCCTTCGTTGCCAGCGACAGAGTTACGCCGCCAGCCTTGTTGACGGCGAGTTGATAACCGGCGCCCTTCATTTTGCTCACCAGCACGCTGCCGGCGTGTTTGGGTTTTGTGCGAAAGTAAACCTCGATGAGCAGATTCTGCGTGTCAACATCCGGCGTAATGAGTTCCTTGCCGCTGACCGTCACCTTCTGCTTCTTCTTGCTTCCGGACTTGGGTATCTCCTGATCGAAAGGCCGTGTCATGTCGGCGTGTGTGAGTGTGGCAAACTGATCCTTTCCGTTGAATTTCAGGGAGCCGGCGGTCCAATTTTCCAGCGGGCCTTCCACAAAGTCGGCGGCGGTGACGTTGACCGCCTTGAGCGGTCGAAGGACGAGTCGCACATAATCCAGAAAGCCGAGCGAATACGGTTCACCACCACAATGGGTGTCGAGCACCACGGATGGGTCGGCATTGTTGCGGCGGAAAAGCCACTCGCCAACCGTGCGGTAAAGTCCCCAGGGAACAAAGACTTTGGCGCCGCGGCCGGTTGCCGCCGACCCTGCGGCGGGACGGAAGTCATGTTTTTCGGCATCACGAAACGGCGAAGCATCGGCAAGCACGCCCACATCCGAAGCCAGCGCCTTGTGTTCGCTCAGCGCCTTGCTCATCGACTCGATTGTGCCATGCTTGCGACCGCTGACCTCGCAGACCGCCAGTTCGGGCGAGACTCCATAGAGCACATTGCGTCCGTAACCGTCGGTGGGAATAGGATACTCATCCTTGGGTGGGCCGCCCTTGTCCTCCTTGAGTTTTCCGTGCATCCAAACCCACGAACCGATGCCGGACCAGATATTGCCCAAGAACAAGTGGTGGCCTGCGAACGGCGACCAATCGGAGCCGGTGGCAAAATTGTGGATGGTGTTGTTGAAAAAAACGTTGAGCGGCAACAAACCGGCCTCGTAAAACCCGGCGTAACTGCAATCCTTGCGGGTAAGATCGCTGGTGCGTCCCCAGGCGACGTTGTTGAAGAGATAGGTTTTGCACGCACCCATGTCGAGATAGTAGGCCATGCCCTGCCCGCCGCCGCCGCGTTTCTTGGGGTTGTAACCCCAGTTCCAGTAACCGCTCGCGTGGCCGGAGATGTTGTTGAACACGTAACCAGGTCCGGCGCCGCCGACTTCGATGCCGCCCCAGTCGTTGCCGGTCAACAGCGAATCGACCGCATGATTTCCATAAATCAGCGTTCGCTCCAGCGGTACGTCTTGCGCCTCGCAATGGTTCATGTTCTTGCCGCGCACAACAAACAGACCGGAACAATAGGTGCGCTCGGTGATGTTTCCCGCCACCTCCGCCGTTTGCGGCCCGACAATGCACACCGCAAAGTCATGGTCCTGCCGGAAGGTTTTCATTCCAACCTCGTAAAGTTTGTTGCGCAGAAACTTGACATCGCCCAGCAGCGAGCGAATCGGACTGAGCCGCTTTCCCGGCTCGTCGGTAATGGAAAAGGCGCAGTGGTCGCAAAACTCTGCCCGGTTGTCCGTGACCGCGATATGATCGACGCAGCAGGCATCGGTAATCGGATTCACGCGCACAGCCTTGTTTACATGTTCGAATTTGCAGTTGGCGATGCGAATGTCGTCGCTGTTGCCTAACAAGCGGATGCAGGCGTTGTCCACAGCCTGGGCCATCCAGACCGGCGGCGTCAAATCCCAGCAGGTGTTGATGAAACGGAACGTCAGGCCGGTGATCTCGATATGCGCGGCGCCTTCCGTGTTCACTTTTGCAGCTTCGCCGGGCGTGAGAATGTCGATCCGCGCGGGCGCAAAGGCGGAAGCCCGGTCCTGGATCAGATTCAATTGGCGGGCGACCTCAACCGTCGATTGGTTGGGGTCGCGGTCGCCCGGGAGGCGCAGGTAGAGCCGGCCGCGCGCGGGCATATCCACGCGTTGAAAAATGTCACGGTCCCCCGGAAGACGCAGGTAAACCGGGTCGCCCAGCTCTTTCTTTTCAAACCAAAACTCGCCGGGCGCATCGAGATATTGCGGTTTATCCTCCAGATAGTAGCGATTCTTGGGGAGTATCTTCTGGCTGTCGCCCATGTAGATGCCCTGAAAGATGACGCCCTTTTTTTCGGGATCAAAGCCCTCGACACGCGAGGGGAATGGCGTGCCCATGATAATGCCGTATTCCGTGCGGACCACGGCGTCCTTGTAATAATCGGCGGACTGCGTCAGATGCTTGGTGTCTATGCCGATGTGGGCGCGGTGACCCTCATACTCGATCTGGTTCTTGCCGGTCCACCATTCGGGCTGTTCCCACGTCCACCACTCGCTCAACACGTCGTCGGGGTCGGATACCTTCCGGTTGGGCGTGCGCGCCAGTTCCACGCGCTCGATCTTGCCATCGCGTTCCTCCCAAACCGACCGGGGTGCAAAGTCAAGATCGGCATACCAGACCTTTTGCCCATCCGGAATATCGGCGCGCCCGGCGCCCTGTTTCCAGCCGGTGACGCGTTCCGAGCCGTAAATCATCGCTTCGCCTTTGCCCCAGGCCGGATCGCTCGTCAGGCGGACGGGGTCGCCCGGCTCGCCTGAGTCGCGAATGACCAACACGCCGCGATAGATCACGCCGCGCTTGAAAACGTAGGTGTGAATCCCTTTGCACATTTTCGCCTGACCATCCGCTGTTTCGTCCCACGGGTGGTGTTTCCAGGCGGTCTCCTTCGTTTTTCCGTCATGGCTGTCATCGCCGGACCCAAAGTCGATATAGCGGATGGAAGCGCCAGGCTCGAACTTGAAGGGCTGGGGTTTCCACCGGAGATCGCCGGTGGGTGTCACCTCCGCCGGTTGGGCATTCCATGACCACCGGTCGCGCTCCGGCGTTCGCGGCGCAACCGTTTGCGTCTGGGCTGGCTCCTTGACATTCACCTCCTGCTTTACCGCCAAAGCGGAATCGGTGCCGCCGACCGCATGACAGACAATCAGCATTGTCATCGCCATCAGGATTTTAAACATCGCAAAGACATTCGGTCGGTTTGTTGTGTTCGTCATAATTCATCCTCTACCAACGCATGTGAACGCCCATGTGGAAAAATCCGCCGCTGGGGCCGTCCTGTGGCAGGGTGGCGAGAGCGACACTGGTTTTGGCTCCGTCAACGATCTCCATTGGCGCATCGGCGCCGCCCATGTCGGTCTTGACGATGCCGGGATGCGCGGCGTTGACCTTGATCGGCGTCCCGGCCAGTTCCTGCGCCAGTTCCGCAGTGAACATGTTCACTGCTCCTTTCGACGCGCTGTAGGCGGGAAGCCGGTATTTGAAGGCCGGTGAATTCGTGTCGCAATGCTCACTGACTGATCCGAGGATGCTGCTCAGGTTGACAATGCGACCGGCCGGGGACTTGCGCAGCAGCGGTAAAAACGCCTGGGTCACCGCGATCATACCGAAGAAGTTCGTATCGAAGGTGCGCCGCCAGGTTTCCATCGGCACCTCGGTGGGGTTGGTGTCGGTCGAGTAATCGAGTATGCCGGCATTATTAACGAGGATGTCGAGCGATCCGAAACGCTTTTCAACATCCAACACTGCCGCGGAGATCGATTCCGGGCTGGTGACATCAATCGTGATCGCATGGGCATCAATGCCTTCTGCGGTCAGCAGTCGGACGGCTTCCGCACCGCGTGCGCTGTTGCGAGCGCCGAGAATGACGCGAATGTCTTTGCGCCCGAGTTGGCGCGCCGTTTCAAGGCCGATCCCTTTGTTGGCGCCCGTGATGAGCGCGATGCGGACGGTGGATTTGTCTGTGATGTTATTGTGGATGCTCATGATATTTCTGGTAATTGAACCTAAATTCCGCAGAAGGTGCCCGCGAATCACACGAATGACCGCGAATAAAAGAACTTACAGAATAATACTGATGCCCCTGATGGGTGAATTTGTATTTCTTCATAAATCATTGATTATTCGCGTTCATTCGCGTGATTCGCGGGCCAAACTACTTTATTTAGGTTGAATGTTTTTAGTTGTGCTATTTCCTACTCCGACTTTAAATCGCCAGTTGCGTAAAGCAGTCCATCCAGCATGGATTGCGCAACACAGGGAATGGAAAATACGGCGTGATGATGTCCCAACTGCGTCACATAGACGCGGCCTTTGCCCCAGGTATTCGTTCAGACCAGCGCGGAGCTGGCCTCGTTGAGTTTGCCATTGGGGTTCATATCAGCGGGACTATTCGGATCAATTTCCACGAGACAATGCCAGTTGGCATCCTTGGTTTCTTTGAACGATTCCGGACGATATACTATATAGAGTTCATCCACGAGCTCCGCCGGGGCATTCACCTCGGCCTTGTACCATGGATTCTTGATGAAAGTCTTTTGCGGCGGATTGCGAAGGGCCGCCGTCAACGGGCTTTTGGGATCGGACACTTTGATTGGAAATGGTAACACGTAGTTCCATTTCTTGAACTCTGGTTTTGGGCCTGGATGTCCAAGCGCGTAAGCTCCCAATAACTTCAAGAACTCCATGCTGCCGTGAGGATCCTCTTTCTTGAGCGCACTAAAATTCGGACAGTTCTTAACCAAGTCGCCGTTCGGAATCACCAACATTTCTGTTGTGGAATGGTTGCAAAATAGTCCGCCGCCATTCCTGACATACTCGGGCAACAGTTTGTTATACAGATCATCGTTCTTGGTCGGACTAATCTCATAATTCTTAACCCAAACCCCGGTGAACGCATCGTTATTCAGGATCACGGCATCGAAGCCGCTCAGCATTTTGGCGTCTATTCCCTCATCGGTATAGACTTCGGTGAATTCGAACGCACCGTCATATTTCTTCTCCGCTGCCCGAATCATGGTGAGCATGCCCGCTGCGCCGTACATGTGACAATATTGTAAAGTATTGCAGGTAATCACCAGAATCCGCCTCTTATGCGCGACCGGGACAGACAGCTTCTCAGGTAACGCGGCGGGAATTTTTTCGTTTGTTTCTCGCTGGTTTTTGTGAACCTCATCCTCTGTGGGAGACGGTTGCGGGTTGGTCCAATACTTCAAATTTTGCTGGTTATACAGAGCCTCCTTATTTTGGAGACCCGCTACGCGCGGGCTGGGTTCGTCCGACGCGAATGCCGGATAAGCAATGGCGGTGATGAGGAGAGTGAGAATTTTGGTTCGTGTATTCATGACGATGCGTTTGTTGGCGCCCGTACTGAGCGCGATGCGGATGGTGGAGTTATTTGTAGTGTTATCTTGGGTGTTCATGTGTTATTCCTTTTCCACTTTAGCCTTATACTCTTTCCAGGCGGCTGCGGACTTTGTCAGATAGTCAATCGACGGATCCTTTAGCCCCCAGCACATCTGTCCAATGGGTCCGTCGTATCCGATCTTCTTCACCTCTTTCAGGAAACCGACCATGTCAAACGTGCCCTCTCCAAGGGGAAGAATGGCCGGATAACATGGAACGTCGGGATCCTTCGGCTGGTTGGTCCCGTTAATGACCACATATTTCAGATGATCCTTGACGTTGGCAAGCACCTCGGGCAATCGCCGACAATTTCCCACCTTAAGTTCATGGAATAGATTGAGCGTGACCCCGACATTGTTGCGGTCAACTTTCCGCGCCAAGGCGAGCGCCTGCTCCGCCGTCTCGATATAGGTGTTGACATGAGGGTAGATCGCCATCTCAACTCCTGAACCTTTGAGTTTGTCCGCTGCATCTTGAAGCAGTTTTACCGTAACCGCCTCATCGACCGCACCCTTGGATTCGCCATAGATAAAGCACACGGAGATGAGGCCCGGGCGCCCGGTTTTCGTCTGCTGTTTGACCCACCACTCCGGCAGCGCAAACGCGGGAGTATGTTTGAAGTCAACATGTTCTTTCACCATCTCATAGGGAGTAAACCCGAGTTCCTTGAGCTTTTCCGCGCCGCCGTCTAACTTTCCGTATAAGAAGGGAAAGAACGGATTGTTGAGTTTCGATCCGGTCGTCGCCGATGCGGTTGCTCCCTGGACGGCGGATTCAGGAGTTGCAGGGGTGCCCGGTTCGGTCGCCATGACCGCAATCGTGCAACCATGAATTAGGACAAGGGTGAGTATCAACTGTTTTGTTTTCATCGGTTTGTATTTTGAAATTAATCCGGGAATTTGGTTTTGCGAAATCATGGTTTGGTCGTTGTTTCTGTGGTTGCGGGCGGCGGCGGAACTTTCAAGTCGCCATCCACATATTGGATGCCATCGAGGAACGCACGCGAAATGAACGGTTTGGCGTAGAACGCCTCATCATGACCGATCTGGCAGACATAGACGCGCCCCTTTCCATACGGCTTATGCCAGATCAGGGAAAAGGAATAGTCATTCGCCCCATAGGGAAAACCGTCCTTGGGGATGGTATCGCGGTCGATGCTGAGAATGACATGCGACGCGTTCTCCATGTTGGAATCCGGTCCGATGACATACGTCTCGGTTTTGATTTTTATCGGCGATTTCTCCTCGATAAACGCCGCCGCCAGCGGGTCGGCGGGATCCGGCATCCGGACACCAAAGAACGGAATCGTATAACAGCATGGCGGGTGAACGCTGGTCGAACCTGGCGCGCCGAGAGTGGCCCCGAGCATTTCGTGATAGACTTTCCCGCCCACTAAGATACCTCCATGGACGACAAACAGTCCGCCGCCATTTTTGACATAGCCCGGCAGAAGGTTTTCGTAAAAACTGTAGAGGACCTGCTTTTCCTCGACGGTTGCCCCCCATATTTTGTCGCCTTGCTCGGGATGCGCATAGTCCCTTTTCATAAGCGACGTATTGTTGATGACCACCGCGTCAAAGCCGCCCAGCATTTTTGCGTCGATCCCCTCGGTTGTGTAAGCTTCAGTCAACTCAAACGCGCCATATTTCTTTTCCGCCGCCCGCAATATGGTCAATAATCCGGCCGCGCCCATCGGGTTGTGGAGATTGTAGTTTATGGTCAGAATCCGTCTTTTATGTCCACCAGGTGCGGATAACTTTTCCGGGAGCGCTTTGATGATCGCGTTGACTACGGGTGCCTTTTCCGGATCCAGAAATGGGAGCAGCGACTGCTGCGCCTGACTGGCTACTTCGTTTTGCGCTCCGATCATTCGAGGTGACGGTTGGGCGTCGGGTTCGGTCGCCCGAAGAGTGATACCGCCGACAAGATTGAACACCAGAACCAGCGTGAGTTTGAGAAGAGTGGATTTCATAAAGGTTACTTTCGTTTTGAATTAAGGTTACTTTTCGTTTTGAGTTTTTGTTGGCGCTTCGCCCGCGCTCAGATCCCCGAGCACATATTGGATGCCGTCCAGAATGCTGCGACTGACGGAGGGCTCCTTGAACGGCTCGATGTCATGCGCGAACTGCGTGTAATAAATCCTGCCCTTGCCGTATTCGCGAATCCAGATGAACGGGGTGTGCGGGAATTTCTCCTTCAGTTCCGCCCAATCCGCCGGAAGATGGTCGTCGTCGAGCGTCAACAGCACCCGGACCGGATACCCCGCGTCCTCCTTGTTGAACGTCGCGAGATTGAGTTCCGTGAGAAATTCCTTCGGGACCTGCACTTCCCTTTCCTTAAACGTCTTTTTTCCGTCAGGACCCGGATACCCGAACATCACTTTCCGCGGGGTGACCGGATAGCGCAATCCTGCCAGTAAAGGGTTGTTCGGCTCGACCATTTTCAAGGGAAAAGGCTGTCCGTTCCAGTGGGAATAGCCATAGCTTGCAAGGTTCAACAACGGTCCGGTGACCGCCGCCGAATGCCCGGTGCCATGGTTGGCAAATACCCCCCCTCCATTCTTGACGTAGGCAACGAGATACTCACCGAATTTCCCTCCCGCTATGCAATTATTGGCAATCACCGCATCATACGACTTCAGGGTGTCTTCCTGAATTTCATTCGGGTCATAGCACTCGGTCAGCTCAAAAGCGCCATACTTCCGCGCCGCCTCGCGCAGCAGAATCAAGAACCCGGCGGCGCCCCCTTTGTGAGCCGCCGGATTCTGGCCGCCCATATAGACAAAGAGTTTTGCCTTCCGCTTCGGAACCGCCGTCAACTTGTCCGGCATCGCCGCGACGACTGCAGCCACGTTCTTCTCATTGTCAAGATTGGGCTTAAGCATCGCTTTTTCCTGCTCGGAATTGGGATAAAAATACGGATTTGCCTCCGGCGCGACTCCGGGATGATCTCGCTCCCAAGCATCCTTGGCGGAGATCACAGGAGCGAGCGGTTTATCCGCCGCCGCGACCGGGAGGATCGCTGCGAGACTGAGGGTTATGGTAAAAACTAGCGTTGGTATTTTCATTGTTTATTCTTGGTGTTGTTTTTGTCTTTAACGTAAAAGCGTGCGGTTATTTCTTCGGGAATACCTTGTCGATTACCGGCTGAATGGCGTCAGCCCAGATTTGGTAGCCCTTGGCGTTCGGGTGCAAGAAATCCGGCATGATTTCCGCGCTCAACGTTCCATCGGCACTTAAAAACTTGTCGCCAAAATCAATGTAGATGACATGTTTGCCATCATCCATTTTTGAAAGGATTCCGTTGATGGTTTTTATTCTGGCACGCGCCGGATTGTCGGGCAGATTTCCGCGCGGAAAAATGCCTTGCAGCAAAATTACAGCATCCGGGCAGCGTTTTCGATATTCAGCAACAATAGCCGCCACACCCTCCGCCACTTGTTCCGGTGGATTGCCGTTGTTGGTTCCAATCAGGAGAACAATCAGCCTGGGGTGAATCCCGTCCATTTGCCCCTGCGAAAGTCTCCACAAAACATGTTCAGTTTTATCTGCGCCCACACCGAAATCGAAGGCATGCAATTTGGCGTAACGTTCATTCCAAATCGGCTGATTGCGCCAACCATCCGTAATGGAATCCCCGTCAAAAACAAGCTCGATGGAAGACGGGATCGCTTTGGCCTTCGCTTGATCCGCCTTGATCCGTATCAGATTCTCAATGCCTTTGGGCCATGGATACGCAGCTGGGTTCACACCCGGCGGCATTGACGGCAATTCGGCGGGCATGGGCCATATTTTAACTGATTCCACAGCCGCGTTGGTGGAATTGACAGGAGCGGGCGGTGTATCCGCCGCCGCGACCGGGAGGATCGTTGCGAGACTGAGGGTTAGGGTACAAACTAACGTTGTTTTTTTCATTGTTTCTCCTTGGGGTTGTTTTGTTGTTTCACTTTTTTTGAAATCCTGCGTGTTTCATAATCCGTAACCGCGGACGGAACCATCCTCGAAACAGACAATCACATGTCCGTTCCGGTCGATGCAGAGTCCGTCCCGGGCTGGTTGGGAAGGGAGTTCGATTTCCCAGAGGGTGGCCCCGTCCGGGAGATTTTGCGCCGATAATTTCCAGGGGGCGTCTGAGCGCTCGCCCTTCTTTACGATGCAAGTCCTGGTCGAAATCGAAGTCTTGTTGGCAATGATCACAGAAGCGAAATTGAATTTAACCGGACCCCACAGACGGAACGTCGGATTGGCGATGTCCGCCTCAGGCCGGGACTCTGGGAATTGGAATTGGCGCCATGTCGGCAATTTTTCAAATCCGTATGCGGATGCTTTTTCCGAGACGTAGGTCAACAGCTTTTCAATATCCCAACATTCAAGGTTTGCATCCGCGCTATACTCGGGGGGTTGCATGCCGGCGTTGAGAAAAACGGCATCGTTCCATGCCGGAGTGAGTGTCGACCCTCCAAAATTGCCGATGCCTGGCAAAATCGGTTTACCATCAGCACCAAATGCGAGAATGCTGAAAATGGCTCCACGCCCCATGTTTTGGATGCGGTCTGCATAAATATCCCGTCCGCCATAAATCAACGCCTTGTCTTTTACGACACCGATTTCGCGCCCTCTCAGACCACCCACTGGAACTCTTTCTTGCAAGTCCCCTGTGGCAAGATCGAAGGCCGCGCCTCCGCCACAATCTTTAAAATTGCGCACCCAGAGTTTGTTGCCGAAAATCGTCATATAGCCTGCCGGTCTGACATCGTCCGCCGGCACAAACTGCTTCTGGCCATCCTTCCACGTCGCATCGGCGTTCTGCCATTTCTGCGCGCCGGTCGCAGCATCCATCGCGACAACCCGCGTGCCCGGTTGGAGGAGCAGACCGGCTGCCGCATAGGCCACGCCGTCTTGTACGAGAATGCCGCTATTGACCGGCCACCGGCTTTGAAGATGCCCATAGACCATCACCTTTTCCATGGAAGGGGAAAGGGCAGAACGCCAGAGCGGTTTGCCGGTCGCCGCCTCGAATGCATAGACCCGTCCGTCAGCCGATCCGACAAAAAGCCGTCCATCGGCGAGGCTTGGAGTGGCAAAAATCGGGCCGTCGGTCCAGGCCGTCCATTTGACTGAACCGGTTGCTGAATCCAGGCAGCGGATCGATCCATCTTCAGCGGCAACAAAAACACAATTTCCAACCGCAATCGGAGGCAGCGGCTTGAACTCTGGCGCCTCTGGATTCGGCGCTGGCTTCTGATCCGCCGTTGCCATGAGCGGCGCCGGATTTTTCCATGCCCATAATTCCTTGGGCATTTTCGCGGGCGCATCCACCGGACTGGATCCGCTATGATGGTTGTTGCCGCGATGGGTCGGCCAGTCGGAAGTTGTTACGGGCAGCGGAGCCACTTTCGACAAGTCCGCGGAAAACTTTTCAACCGGTTCAGGCTTGGCGGATGTTCCTGACATCTTTGTTAACGCGATGAATCCCCGCGCGACTTGGCAGTAACAGGCGGCGGGAACAGCCAGCATCGTTCCGTCGGCGACAAAAATTCCGAGATGGCACTGGGTTTTGATCGGCCAACCTTTCAGACCTTTCAGGGGGTTCATTTCCGGCAGTGTGAGTGTTGGCCCGCCGATTTGGGATAGCATCATGTGCGCCGATGCCGAAAAAACCCCACAGCCACTTCTGAAGCCTGGCTGCCGCGGATCTCTTTCCCCCGTGAGCGGATCCAATACGCCACCGGATTCAGGCCCTCCCAGAAAGAGGCGGTCGTTGGTGACAAGCATATGAAATGCCATCTCACCCTTTCGTTGCGTGGTCCAGAGTTGCCGGCCATCCTTGACGGAAAAACAGTAGAAATTTTTCGAGTCAGGCTGACCCAGATAGACGGCGTTAGCGGTTGCCAGCAAGCCTGGGCGTTCTGCCATCGTTGTATTGATGATGCCGTTCTCGTTGGATGCGCTCTTGTCTTCGTTGCCCGCCAGCATGGCGGCATCCTTGTTTTCCCAAACAGGCTTGCCGGTCTTCAACTCAACACACGCCAGACGTTGGCCGGGGACAAAAAAGTAGAGATGGTCGTCACGGACGGCCATGGTGCGGGCTGCAATCGGATTCGCCTCTTCCTGTTGCCAAATCGATTTCCCCGATTTCGCGTCAATGGCAGTTATCCTTTTCCCAAACCCTAAAACACCTTCGGTTTTCATTTTAAATAATTTGTAACTGTTCAGGTCTGGTGACCTGAGGCAAGTGTGCCTGAGGTTGCTCCGGGGATGCAAGCGGTTTCTCGGAGCCGGAAAAATATTTTCATTTTTTTCGGGACTCGCAAACCCCGCTCCG
>Ga0209697_10004510_pt1 | contig 18036 bp, 17 predicted proteins | sample AliMusrvi5mmetaG_FD_184115 | JGI IMG/M metagenome (GOLD analysis project Ga0209697, IMG submission 184115) | Freshwater lake bacterial and archeal communities from Alinen Mustajarvi, Finland, to study Microbial Dark Matter (Phase II) - Alinen... | ecosystem: Environmental > Aquatic > Freshwater...
TCATCATACGGATCAGTCAGGGTAAAGCAAGTGAACTCTGTACTAGTCTCATGCCAAATCAGACGTCATTTTCAGGCGGCCGCCCGATGCATCGCGGGAAGATGACAACGTGGATCCGAGTCAAACGCCTCAAAATGATCGCACAAATATGTTGACGGGCAGGTCACGGTTTGCTAAAAGGTGAAAAAGATGAGTGTCTGCGGACTGATTTAGTGTATAATTCGGGTAACAAATCTATGAAAACTATCGTAAATATCGCGCTGAGTGTGGCTTTTCTGACTGCCTGCAATTCCTTCGGGAAAGATGCATCGAAAGCCAATCCCTTCACCGAAACCCTGTCTGCGGCTCCGGCCGTGGAACTGCCTGCCAAAGCTGCGGACTTGGTTTTGCACACTAAAACCCGCGACCGGTATGATGCGACCCTCAACGCTGTCAAAGGCGCGGTGGGAATAAGTCCAACCGCCGCCCCGGCCATCGTGGGGGCCGTCGCCCGGGCCGTGCCCGAAATGGCATCCGTGGCCGCCGGTGCTGCCGCCGCTGAGCAACCCAAACAGGCTAGCGCCATTGCCAAAGCGGCCGCCGCCGCCGCTCCTTCCCAGGCTGGCAAGATCGTGGCCGCTGTTTGCCGCGTGGTCCCGAGCGAATATCAAAACGTGGCTGTGGCAGTGTCCCAAGTGGTGCCCGGTGCGGGCGAGGACATTCTGCGCGCCGTAGCCTCAGCCCTCCCGGACCTGAAGCCAGCCATTGATAAGGCTCTGGCCGGTTCCATCGGGAACACTGTGTCCGTTAGCGCCACGCTGAATCAGGTTCCTAGCATTGCCACCCCAGTTGTGGCCGGTACCGTGTCAACAGTCAGAGGGCCCGCAGTCGGCCCGGCATACGTTCCGCTGACGACCACGCCTGCAAATGTCACACCTGGAAGCTCGGGCCAAGTGCCGCCGGGCGGGCGTAATTACGCGAAGCCGTAAAGCCTGATACCTGACGCGCGATAAACTGGGGTGATAGGTCCATGCGGACTGTCTTTTCTATCACGCTCAGTTTGGCTTTTCTGGCTGCCTGCAATTCCATCGGCAAAGACCCGTTGAAGGCCAATCCCTTCAACGAGGTACTGGCAGCCGTTCCCACCGCTGAACTGCCGGCCAAAGCAGTAGATCTTGTCGCCCAGGCCAAATCGCGCGACCGACAGGCCACCACGATTGATGTCGTCAAGGGCGCGGTGACAATCAATCCTGGGGCTGCTCCCTACATCGTTGGTGCTATTGCTCGCGCGGTACCGGTCATGGCTCCTGTTGCCGTGGGTACGGCTGCGGCTGAACAGCCCAAGCAAGCCGGTGCCATCGCCAAAGCTGCTGCTAGTGCCGCCTCCTCTAAAGCCGGTAGGATCGTCGTCGCCGGCTGTCGCGCCGTCCCCGCTGACTACCGTAGCATTGTTGTCGCGGTGTTTGAGGCCGTACCTGGTTCCGGCAACGACATCATAAAGGCCGTTGCTGCCGACCTTCCGGAATTGAAGGCCAGCGTCGAACAGATTCTCGCCGGCTACGGCCGGAACTTCGCTTCGTCTGGAGTGTTCACGCCCAGCGTCCGAAGCCCCTCAACGTCCCTCCCCAACTTCCCTCTGACGGTGACCCCCACTAATTTCACAACTGTCTACTCGGGCGAAGTCCCGACTGGTGGACGTAATTATTCGACCCCCTAGCCGCTTTGGTAGTAACGCGCTTAAGCCCGCCTGATCCGCCAGGCGTGCTTGTTTCTCGGCCGCGCGGAGACGTATAACCCCCCTGCCTTTTTCGCCAGCGCACTCAGCGCAGTTTAATAATCCCGAGACCAATTTGTTCATCCGTGTCAATTCCAGGAATTTGAGGTTGGCGTTTGCATCACATTCTCGCGACCCAATCCGAGATGATATACGTGTGCGGTCCCGGCTTGCCACGATCCTACTGCAGCTAAACGCTGCAGAATTCGTGCGTTGATATTTCCGTTTTGTTTATTGACCCACGCGGCGTTTTTTGTCAGAGATGATTTTAACTAACAGCGAAGCCGGTGGGCTGGCATAAGCGATAGCACCTGGGTGGCGGCTGTCGCACGCTGATGCAGCCCAGGGCCCGGGTCTTCTCCGCTGGGGACCACTCGACACGTGAAGGCCCAGCCCGGGAAGCGCTGCAGATGGGGAACCGGGAGAATCAGATGGGCCGGCAACTGACAACGGCGACGAGCGGGACCGAGGGATCAGGAGCAAGCCGCGGAAGGCGATGCGTCAGGCGCGATTGCCGGGCATCGTCACGCGGTCGCAAGGTCCGCAATCTGTGTTCCTGTAGTCTGGGTGTCCCATCGTTCTGCTGTAGGATCTCTCCTCTGCAAATTCCTTAGCCAGTTCGGCGGCCCATGGGAACACTCATCCTCCAATCCTCTCCATATTTCAAAACCCTCGATTGGATTTCCACGACTGGTGCGTACCACTCGCGGTCTGCCCGTCTGGCCCGCTCCAGTGCCAGGCTAATCGCTCATTCCGCACGTGCCGCCCTCCTCGCTGCAGGGGTGGCGCTGGTTCTTGCCGTCCCGAGGGCACGCGGCCAGCAATATGCAATAGATGGCGGTTTTGAAGCAGCGACTGCTGATCCGGCGTTCCACGCAAGTGGCGACACAAGTCTTTGGACCACGGACGGCGGGAATTCTGGCGCGTATAGAATTTCTTCGACGACGACCTCCAGGACTGGCTTCAACTGCATGGAGTTTCTGGTTGTAAACACCACTAGCCGCAGACTTCAGACAAAGCAGACGAAATTCAACTCCGTCGCGCAGTTAGTAATTCAATACTACTATAGAGATGGTCCATTTCAAGGGGCGGACGCTGTAACCAAAGGCGGCATTAAGTATGGAGGTGGGAGTTTTGACGGGGCTGAAACGGGTTTGGCTACCAATTGGACGAAGAAGGTGGACGTCCTTGCTGTTTCCGGCACATCCGTTTCTACGGACTTCGCCTACATCAAGGTATGGAGTCACGCTCTCGGAGGAACGGCCGAGTATTACATCGATGATGTGGCAGTGTATGATGGCTCGGCGGTTGACGACACGCCCCCGGCATCGCCCACCAGCCCTTCCGTTACCGCTGCTTCCTCCACTTCATTGACCGTTAGTTGGACCGCACCCACGACTGGTATTGATGACGGCGGCTATCTGGTAGTGCGAGGCACCTCCGATCCAGCGACCGTTCCCAACGTGAACGGAGTTTACGCGGTGGGGAACATAGTGACCTCGGGGCAAACAGTCGTCTATATCGGCACCGGCACGTCGTTCATTGATAGCAACCTCTCTCCCGGCACAGCATACTGTTATCGGATTTACGCCTTTGACAAAGCCTTTAATTACTCGGGTGCTGCTGGTGGCACGGCGGTCAGTGGCACGCCCGGCGTAGCCGCGCCGATTGCAGCTAGCGACAGCCCGATTTGTGCCGGAACGACCCTGCATTTGACCGCTTCAACTGTGTCGGGGGCCACTTATGCCTGGACCGGCCCGAACGGGTTCAGCTCAAACGATCAGAATCCTACGATTCCCGCGGCAACGACCACGGCCTCGGGCACGTATGGTGTAACTGCTACGCTCGACGGCTCCACCTCCCCAGCGGGCATAACTATCGTGGCCGTCAAGGCATTGCCGATCGGAGGCGCGGACACTTTCTACACTCCCACGAACACGGTCGCCACAATCAGCTCGGCCAAGCTTAAAGCAAACGATACGGGGGCGGGCTTATTCCTCACCTCCGTTAGCAATCCCAGCGCCCAAGGCGGCACCGTGAGCCTCTCGGGCGCGGATGGCGCGGTAACGTACACCCCAAAGACAGATTACGGCGGCCCCGACAGCTTTACTTATACGCTGAGTAATGACCAAGGCTGCACGGTGCAAGTGCCGGTGACCGTCGCTGTGGGCCCGGGCAACAGCGGTTCGGCGAACGTTGTTTATACCGGTACAGTTAACGGCAGTTTTGCGATCCGCTTTGCGGGATACCCTGGCCAGGTCTACACCGTGGAATGCACGGATAGTCTCCCTCCTAACAGTTCCTGGGCTAAGCTCGGAACCGCAAACTACAAGGCGCCCGGATCCGGCGACTCACACCCTTATGGAATTGGCGTGTTCGAGGTCACTGACCCGCTGGGCAATTCGAGCCGGTATTACCGGACGGTGTGGCCGGCGTACTGACCTTGGCTTAGGCCCGCGTAGCGCGGGGAAACAAGAGGGAGACACATATGACGTCAGTAACCAAACTGCTCGGAATGACGGCAACGGTGATGGCATTGGCGGGAGCTCCCGGCGGGCGCGCAGCTCTCTATGAGTTTCTGGCAACCGGTGGGGGTCACTACACTGCGAGTTGGAGCGGCCCGGCACAAGGCATCCCTGATAATGACCTTTCAGGTGTCGCCTTTGCGCTGGACTTTTCTGCCACGGGCCTCCGCATCACCGATATATCGGTTAGTATATCTATCAGCGGCGGTTGGAACGGGGACCTGTATGCTTATCTTTCACATGGGTCGGATTATGCGATATTGCTCAACCGCGTCGGGGCCGTCAGTGCCGGCGCCGACGGTTATAGCACGTCAGGGCTTAACATCCTCCTTCAGCCTGGATCTACACACCCTGGCATCGCGGATATTCATTTGACTCAGAATCCCAATGCGCCGCCTACCGGTTATGCGGCGGACGGGCGGGTTGATTATACCGATCCGAGCCGATCACAAACGCTCGATGTGTTCCAAGATCGGGACCCTAACGGCAGTTGGACGCTGTTCTTTGCCGACGTGTCGCCTGTTTTCGGTTCGACGCTGAGAGGCTGGAGCTTGGACATCACTGCCGTCCCGGAGCCAGTAAACCAGGCCCTGGGCTGTTTTGCCGGTCTATTCCTGCTCGTCACCGTGGTCCGGTGCGAAAGAGTGCGCAGGCTCTTCCGTCGGTCTTGAGCCCTTAACCTTTAGGCTCTTAACCTCACGCCTTCTCCCGCTGCTTGAGCAGCGTTGCCGAACTGGTGCAGGCCACAGCCGCCTGGCGCGTGCCTCCCGCATCGCCTCCCGCGTGGCTGGACGCACGTATTAATGAGTCGCGTTCAGGATAATCTCCCCAAGGTCCAGGGATGATCCACTTTCTCCTGATGCGTCGGGCACCGTTACTCGCATCCCTGTTTGCGCAATCTGCGGGTCCCCTGGTGGGCTGGTTGTCGCAGTCGGGCCGGACCCAAGATAGCCTTGCCCTACATTCACGAAGAGGCGGTATTTTCCCGGCAGAACTTCAGGGATAGTGAAAGACCCGTCTGCCGCCACTTTGAAATCGTAGGAGTATTGATCGCGGAACCAGGCCCGGCCGGCGTCCGTGTCCTCGAATTCCAATTTCCATCGCTCGATGGCACTCCCGGTCAACTCTTTGGGTACGTGGTAATCGTCCCACTCGACGTGGAGCTGGGCCAGGGTCACCTGGTCGGACCAGCTTCGAATCTCGACGCCCGGTGGCGCCACCAGTTTTCCGAGCACCGGACAGCCAACGCCGCCGATTCGCACCGGCGCGGTTTCACCGGGGTTTACCTGGATCGAGGGCGAGAAGATGGGCGCTGTGCCCAAGCCGTCGTCAGTCGCCACGCGGCCGTCACCCGGCGGAACATGCTCCAGCGTGAACTTTCCAGTTGCATCTGAGCGAACGGAGCATCCTCCCGATTTGTAGAAGAGCGTCATCCAACCCGTCAGCCTGCCAGTGCGGTGCCAGGTCACTTTGCGATTTGCCCACAGGCCATCGCGCGTGCGCACATTTCCTTCGATGCGCCCCCACGGTTGAAGCCGAATCTCCAGTGGTTGCGAAACATCGAAACAGCGCACTTGGCCCAGCCCGGCCGGCCCAACCGCGACTAACGTGTGCGCTCCCGGCTTAGGATCGAACGAGAAGGAGCCTTGCTCGTCCGTCTTCCTGCGATAGTCATTCCGCTGCGAGCGACCGACGTTCCCAAACGCGCCCGGCTCAAATGCTATCCCGTCGAGCATCACACCGGCATTAGCCGTGCAGAGGGCCACTTCGACTCCCGCCGCTGCACTACCATCGGGCATCAGGACAATGCCGCGGATGGAATTCGTCACACTCGTTCGCTTTAGCTGGAAATCGCTAATGCCTTCGACCCAACTGGTCGACCGGATTTCGGCCTCTACGGTTTCGTAGCCGTCTGCTTCGATTCGCAGGTAAGGAACTTGTTCTTCCTCGATCACCACCTTGTAGGACCCATCGCTACCGGGCTGGCTGTGCATATCCCACATGGGAACCGGGTCGTTCGGAACCCACGGTTGCGCGTGTCCAATCGTGAGCTTGAAGCTGGCTACGGGCGTCCCCGTCTCGGCCTCAGTCACGCTGCCCGTTATGGTCCCAACGGGACGCAGCATGATGGTGTGCAGCTCGCCGTCCGCCGCGAACTTGTTCGTGCGAGAGTAACGGTAGCCAGATTTGCAGAAAGACAACTCCAGCTCGCCTTTGGGAGGGGAAATCCATTGTAACCGACCATCTGCATCCGTCCGCCCTGGAAGATACTGCCCAAGGGTCCCCGCTTTTCCCCACCATTGTTGAAGGAACAGCTCCACACCGGCCACTCCCTCGCCGGATGCGTCCACCAGGCGCACCTTCAACGGAGGCACCGGGCTCAGACGGAACACCAAGGGGCCTGGCATGTTGGTTAAATCAAACCCCTGCTGATCGGCGGCAAACCCATCGGCTATCACCGTCACGAGCGGCGGTGCGGCAATCTTTTCGAGGGCGAACTGGCCCGACTGGTCGGTCGTATCCTGGGCATAAGGTTGCTGACAAAAGCCGCCCCATACTGTCGCGCCCGGGACTGGCCGGCCTTGGTCATCCAAGACCGATCCTATGAGGGTGCCGGTCTTTCGAAACGCCAGGGTTTTGCTGTTGGCCGTTTGCGCGAACAAGTGATTCACCGCTTGGGTGTGCACCAGCGCGCCAAAGTCCGCGGCAGGCGAGCTATTCGCGGCAAGTGATTGCCGCGCTGCATGGCGCGTGAGCAAGCCACATGCAGTCACGACCACAAAAACCAAAGCCAGCGAAGCTACCCCAAGTCCTGCCGCCAGCTTGAGCTTGGCCCAGCGCCAGGCAGAGAGGGTCTCGCGCGCCAGTTGCGGCAGCAACATTGAGGAGGAGGCGGATGCCGCTGCCATGGAGATCTTGACGACCGTGCCCCCCAGCGCCGCCGAGGCCGTCTGCACCGTTTTATCGGCCAAAACTGCCGCGAGCGCCACGCCGCTCAGCTTCACCCCTCGCCGGTCCAGAAACTCACGGAGCTTTTCCACTGCCCGGCTGACGCGCTTCTTCGCCGCCTCTTCGCTGACGCCCATCTTCTCTCCGATGTTACGCATTGGCATCTTCTCGTAGAACCGCAGCAGGATTGCCGACCGGTCGGCCTCGGAAAGCGCGGCTACGGCTTGATCCAGGTGCGGCGCGAGTTGTTCCCAGAGAATTGCATCGGTGTCGGGGGAGGTGGTATCGGGGCTCATAGTGCAGGCGGTTGCTTCACGGATTTTGCGCCGTTGTTCTGCGCGCCGGGCGTGGCCCGCCACGAGGCGGGTCGTGCGAAAGAGCCAGCCGCCCACCTGGGTGCCAGAGCCGAGATCGCGGGCCTTCCGGGCCAGCAGCACGAATACCGACTGGACTACATCCTCAGCCAGGTGCGGATCGCCCACGTGGCGGAGGGCTACCGAGTAAACCCAGTCGAGGTGGAGCTTGACCAGTTCGGCAAACGCCGGTTCCGAGCGGTTCCTGGCGTAAGCATCAAGCAGTTGCCGGTCATCCATGCTGGTGCGCATTGTCATTCAACTATAAATGCCCGCCAACCGGAAAAGGGGACACCGAAACCGATTTAGCCTTGGGTAGGAGCGGCTGTCACAGCGCCTGATATAAGAGCATACGGTGATCCGGTCACAGGTCATCCCGACCATTTGGGCCCAAGGGTGGTCCGCCGCGGGCGTCGGCGACGGGAGTGCCGCACCGGCCCGCTGCCGGCCTGGCTGAAGCCAGATCCAAGCCTGGGCCTGGCCAAGCGGTAGGCAACCACTAGGCAACCACTCCGATGTGGATCCGATCCACATCGGAGTGGTTGCCTACCAGTTGGCTACTGGTTGGCTAGTAATACGCCTGGAGGGGGCCTGCGGGCGGCCTGACCGGTCTTCGGCCAGATGCGTATCGCGAACCAACCGGCGCGCGGCGGAATACACCAGACGGAGGTGTCGCTCGACGATTCCCGCGAAGGCGGCTGTCGACCCGTTTGGACGTGGTCCTGCAGGAATTCGTGATCACTCATGTGAATGCATCTATCAGATTATGGCCGCCGATGGCAGAAACCCGACAAGATTCTCTACGGTGCGGGCCAATTTCGAATGTGGCGTTGAGGCAGCTAAAGGGGTCCCAGTCACAAATCCGGTGACGTATCATGAGCCAGCCCCTTTTCACGCAGGCATTCGCGGCAAGGAATCACCTCAGCAGCAACGTCATTGGCGACCTGTTTCGGGATGAATAGACTCAGTTTGGATCAAGTCAAAACTTATTGACAGACAAGGCGATCAAGCTGAGCCTGCCATAGCCGAATATGAAAAGCCGGATCCATTGGAATTGGAGTTTAGGACTGGCCTTGGCTGTCCTGCCTCTCCTCATCGGATACTCGCAGGAGGCATCCAACCAAGCTGCAAATACCTCGCCCGCCGTACAGCCGGAGGCGGCACAACAGGCCGCTCCAGCCGCCACCCTGGCGGCCTCAGCCCCTGAGGAGGATGTGGTTGACGCCCTCGCCAAACCGATGTCCGCCGCGAAAACGCTGCCACCCGGCGTTAGGCTTACGGCACCCGTTTCCGAAGTGATCCGACTCTCGAGCTCCGGTGTTGATGAGAGTGTGCTGATGACGTTTGTCACCAATTCTCCCAGCACCTTCAATCTCGGCGCGGAGGAGATCATCTACCTGAACGACATCGGCGTCCCGAGCATGGTGGTTAGTGCGATGATTCAACATGACCAGGTGTTGAGAGAGCGTCCCACAAACGCGGCACCTGCGCCCGCGATGCCCGTACCCGCCGCGCCGGAAATCTACGCTCCAGAACCCGTACCCGCCCCGGCCCCCGAAGAGATGGCCCCGCAGCCGGATTACGCGGCTGAGAGCTATCCGCCGCCTGCTGACAACTCGTATGAGAGCTTCTATGACACACTGGCGCCCTATGGCACGTGGGTCGACGTTGCGGGCTACGGGCCTTGCTGGCAGCCGAGCGTGGTAATCGTCAACCCCGAGTGGCAACCTTATTGCAATGGCGGCCAGTGGGTTTATAGCGATTGCGGTTGGTACTGGATGTCTGGTTACTCCTGGGGCTGGGCCCCCTTCCACTACGGTCGCTGGTTTCGTCATAGTCACTACGGGTGGTGTTGGGAACCGGGCAACGTTTGGGGTCCCTCCTGGGTGTGCTGGAGATACAACGGCAATTATTGCGGCTGGGCACCGCTGCCGCCGGCGGCCGGGTACCACGCGGGATTCGGGCTGACGTACCACGGTCAGCAGGTCCATAGCGGCTTCGCTTTCGGGCTTAGCACTCGGTCCTATACGTTCGTGGCTGCCGGCCACTTCTCGGACCGCAACCTGAACCGTCACGCACTACCACCCCGGGACGCGGCTCGGATCTACCACCAGACGGTGCCCGCGGCTACGATCGTCGGCAACAGCACACGGGTCTTCAACCGCGGCATTCCGGTGGGACAGGTGGAAGCGGCAACCCACACGCAAATCCACCCGGTCACCATTCGCGAAGCGAATACTCCGGGCGCTCATAACACTCGCGGCGAGCGGCTCGCGGCAAACGGCCAGACCCTGTCGGTTTTCCGACCGCAAATCTCGCAGCCCACCGGGGCGCAGCCCGTATCCGGCGGGCGCTCACTGTCCGACGTCCGCTCTGCAACCGGCAGTGCCGGGGTGGCGCCCGTGCTCGCGCCGACGAGGGTGGCGCCGGTCTCGGGATCGCGGACGCTTGGGGGCAGTCCTGCGGCCCATCCCAACAATGGCGGAGGTTCCGGCAGGAGACCCGATCGCTCTGCCAACCAGGCCAATGGTGGTCCGTTGACGGCCCCCGGTTCTGCGCCTGGTCTTGGTGAGCCGCCTATACTGCATGGTGCCGACCGGTCCACTGCGGCTGTCGGCGGGAGTGGCGCGAGCGCCGTCGGGAGGACCGCTCCGGCCAGTTCGCTGATCGTTATCGGGAACAAAGAAGGCGGTCGGTCACGGATGAACGATTCGACTGCTGCTACAGCCACGCAAACTTCGTACTCCGGGCACACAGCGTCGCGGCAGGACTCCTTTGCGCGCCCGGCAGGGACGCAGCGGACCCAACCGTTCATGACCGCGGACGCGGAGGTGCGGGCACCATCACAAATGTCCGGGTCAGCTCCACGTGCCGCTGAACCGCAAGCGCGCAGCGAGCACTCGTGGCAGCACACAGCGCCGACCTACCAAGCGCCGGCTCAGATGCAGCGGAGCGCACCCGCGCCGACTTACACGCCGCCGCATATGCCGTCCTATACTCCGCCGGCACCGTCTCCTGCGCCGCGGGCGGAACCGATGATATCCCAGCCAGCACACTCCGCGCCTGCCGCCCCGGTGCCTTCCGCGCCAACCACGCACTCGCAATCCTCATCCGGCCGGAACGGGCGGTGAGGTCCTGCCTCCCGTTTTCTCCTTTTGCCGTGCGTCGCTTGCTGGCATTGTGGGGCTGATGGGTATTACCCCACTGCAGTTCAAGCAAATGCAAGAACGCCTTGGCAGCCCGCGGCGCACGGCCATGCCGGTGTTTGAGCGGACCGCGCTGGTCAGCGCCAATGCGCATCAGGTCATTCTTGGCGTGGATCCTTCTCTTCGGGGGACGGGTTATGGGGTCATCAGGCTGGCCAAACCCTGTCCGGAGACGCTCACCCACGGCGTAATCTCCTGTCCGGCAGGCTGGGAACACTCCCGTTGTCTGGTCAAGATTGTGCAAAAGCTGCGCGAAGTCTTGCAGCAGCATCATCCGGTTGTGTGCGTGGTTGAGGGCTTGTTCTATGCGCAGAATCTGCAGACCGCGCTCGTTATGGGCGAAGCCCGCGGCGCGGCGCTGGCAACCATTGCTGAAGCCGGACTGGCGATCTACGAGCTGGCACCGCGCAAGGTGAAGCAGGCCATCGTCGGGTACGGCGCCGCGCAGAAGCTGGCGGTAGCTAAGATGGTTCAACGCATGTTGCGCTTGTCGGAAATGCCCGCACCCGACGCTGCAGACGCGCTGGCCCTCGCGCTCGCGCATGCGCAAGAGCAGGGGCGGTATAGTTTTCAAGCGGCTAAACGAGTATGATCACCTTCCTCCACGGCAAACTTGTCGAGGCCCTCCCCACGCAGGCCATAGTCGACGTCAACGGGGTCGGTTACGAGGCGCTAATTCCGCTGTCGTCTTACGACAAGCTGCCCGCGCCTGGGCAGGAGTTGAAGCTGCTGACGCATTTGGTCGTGCGCGAAGACGCGCATACGTTATACGGCTTCATGAGCGCGGCCGAGCGCGACTTGTTCCGCTTGCTCATTAATACCGTGAGCGGCATTGGCCCAAAAATCGCCCTCAATGTGTTGAGTGGTATCAGCGTGATCGCCTTTCGCGGCGCGGTGGCCAATGGGGACGTTAAGTCGCTTTCGCAAATCTCCGGTGTTGGCAAGAAGACAGCCGAGCGCATTGTGGTCGAGCTTAAGGACAAGATCGGCGCGGCCGGCGCTTGGGAAGCCGCGAGTGCGCAACGCGCCCTCTCGCCCCAAGACCAGAAGGCCAACGACGCCGTGCTGGCTTTAATGGCGCTGGGCTTCAAGCAAATCGAAGCGCACGATGCGGTCCGCAAGGTGCAAGCCTCCCTGGGTGCAGTGGCGACCGTGGAAGACCTTGTGCGCGCCTGCTTGAAAAAGGGAGCATGATGGTAGTGAGCGATCTCCAACCCAAAGCCGAAAGTCCAAGGGCCGCAGCCCGCCGGCGCAAAGCGAGCGGGGTGGTGGTGCCGCATTCTCCGCGCTGGTATCAGCGGCTCGGCGCATGGCTGGTCTTCGCGCTGGTGCGCGCCGTGTCACTGACCTTGCGCTATCGGTGGATTGATCGCTCCGGTTATTTTGATCACGGCCCGCCTGGGCCGGCGATTTACTGCGTGTGGCACAATCGGCTGGCCCTATGCCTGGTGGAGTATTTCGGCTACGTCAAAAAGCGGAACCAAACGCCCGGCATGGCCGCGCTCGTGAGCGCGAGCAAGGACGGGGCATTTCTCGCCTGCGTCCTCGAGTGCTTCGGCGTGCACCCGGTGCGCGGCTCTTCGAGCCGGCGCGGCCCGCAAGCCCTGCTGGAACTCACAAGCTGGGCTGAGCGCGGCTACGATCTGGCGATCACACCCGACGGACCACGCGGGCCGCGCTACCGGGTGCAGGAAGGTGCTATCGGTTTGGCGCAGGTCACTGGCTTCCCGATCGTCCCGGCTTCATACCATTTGAGCTGGAAGATCCAGGCCAAGAGCTGGGACCGTTTTCAGATTCCCTTGCCATTCTCGCGCTGTGACATGGTGCTGGGAAGGCCAGTGCGGGTGCCGCGAGAGCCTTCGGATGAGGAGCGCGATGCCCTGCGGCAGGAGTTGGAGGGGAAGCTGAAGGAGATCTCGCGGGATTGACTGCCCCGGGAGGGCGAGCGTCCCCGCGAGCCCAAACGTCTGCGGGAAATTAGGGCTCGCGGGGACGCTCGCCCTCCCGGATATGGTTTTTGAGCGGCTACGGGGGAAATAGCGGCCGATAGTAGGCGTAACGACGTGTCACTGACCTCACGTAATCCCGGGTGCTGGGGAAGCCGATTCGCTCGATGAACGTAGCGCTGTTCGTTGCCGCGGCGCCCTGGTTCCACTTGAGCACGTTGCCGCGGCCCGCGTTGTAGTCGGCCAATGCGTAGGGCAGGGGGTTGTCCGTCTGAGCATACCGGCGCAGGAGTTTCCGGAGGTACCAGGTCCCGGCCAGCGTGTTGGTGCCCGGATCAAAGCAGTGCTCGTGTTCGAAAACCTGGAGGTGTTCGGCCTCGGCCCACTCCCGCGCGGCGGCATCCTGAAGTTGCATCAGGCCGATTTCTTCAGCGCGCCCCCGGGCCTTAGGATTGAAGTGACTCTCACGCCAGACGACCGCTTTGATGACAGCCGGCTCCATCCCATAACGCTGAGCTGCCGCACGGATCGGGCCGTCCTGGCTCCGCTCCAAACGGCCTTGCCACCACCACCAGTAAGCGGCCAGCGCTCCGAGCAGGCCCAAGATTACGCACAACCGACGCAAATTCACGAGGTTCTTTTAGCTCACTTCGAGCGCTGGGTCGAGCACTGCGCCAATTCCCTGCTGGATTTTCTTTTGCCTCCCCGCTGGGCCGCGATACAGTGGAGCACGGCGGATTTTAGTTCCTGCCGCGAAGTAATGCCCGGATGAAGAACATTGTCTATTTCGACCTGGAAACACAGAAGTCCGCTGAGGACGTCGGCGGGTGGGACCACATTAGCCTGATGCACATGAGCATCGGGGTCACCTACAGCACCGCCACGGGCGCCTACCGAATCTACGGCGAAAACCAAGTCAGCGAGCTAATTACGGATTTGCAGCGCGCGGACCTGGTGGTCGGCTTCAACAACTTGCGCTTTGATTATGAGGTTCTGCACGGTTACACTTCGTTTGACCTGCGCCAGTTGCCCACGCTGGACATGCTGGTCGAGCTGCAGGAGCAGTTGAAGCACCGCCTTTCCCTGGATGCCATCGCCACCGCGACCTTCGGCGTGGAAAAGACCGCCGAGGGCTTGCAGGCCATTCAATGGTATCGGGAAGGCAAGCTGCTCGAAATCGCCGAGTATTGCTGCTACGATGTGAAGATAACGCGGCTCGTTCACGAGTATGGCGTACAACACCACCAGCTCCACTACCACAATCGCTTCGGGAAGAAGATGACCGTGCCGATAAAGTGGTAAGGGCGGCAGCCTACCCCTCCCTCCAGAAAAGCACTTGCCCTGCATTACTTTGTAGTGCAAAGTGACCTTATGGAATCGAATTGGGCCGCCGAACATCTCCAGGTCATTCGCACTCTGATGGAACGGTCCGCGCTTTACCGGCGGGCGCTGGCCCCCATCATGATCTTCAACGGCGTAGTCGGTCTTGCGGCGGCCGCGCTGGGATGGACGCTTAAATTCGGGTCGCCGCGCGTCTTCGTTCTCTTCTGGGCTGGTGTGAGCGTGGTCGCGATAGCGGGCTCCTTCCTGCTCGTGCGCCGGCAGGCGCTCAAGGAATCCGAGCCCTTCTGGTCACCGCCCACACGTCGCGTTACCCAGGCGTTGCTGCCAGCGCTTGTTGCCGGCCTGATGATCAGCGTGGTAGTCCTGGTGGGAGCAGGTTTGGCTGCGGGGCGGCACGATACCCTGACGGAGGTGCTCTGGCTCCCGTTGATCTGGGTCGTGCTGTACGGGTGCGCCTTCCATGCAGCCGGATTCTTCATGCCGCGGGGGATGAAGATCTTCGGTTGGGCATTCATCCTCGGTGGCTGCGGCCTTTTCGCGGTGGGTGTACCTGCCTGGGCGAGCCCGCTTGACTACGCCCACGGCATCATGGGTTGCTTCTTTGGCGGGCTGCATCTCGCTTACGGTGTCTATTTGTATTTCACCGAGCACCGCAGGAATGCAACGTGAACCCGGAACCTTTTCTCCAGCTCGATCGTGTCATCCACGAGAAAGGGCGGCTGGGCATCCTGTCCATGCTCGCCGCCTCGCCAGAGCTGTCGTTTACGGAGTTGCGCGACGTGCTCGCTATGACCGATGGCAATCTCACCACGCATATCCGCACACTTCAGCAAGCCGGGTACCTCTCGGTTACCAAGTCCTTTCAGAACAATCGTCCCCTCACCACATGCTCCCTGACCCCGGCCGGCAGGAAAGCCTTTGCCAACTACATCAACCTGCTGGAGCAGATCATTCGACAGACCAAGCCTGAGTGAACAATGAATTTGAACGAAGACCAAGTGCCACGGTCATATACTTTGTGGCACAAAGTATAATATGAGAGTTCTACGAGCAGAGCATCTGGGCATGTGTTTCGGCGTCCGTGACGCCATCGAGCTGGCCACGCAGCAGGCCGTTTCTGGGCCACTCACTGTGTTGGGTGAGCTGGTTCACAATGAAACCGTCCTGTCCGAGCTGCGCAGCCGAGGTGTCAGAATCACACAGCAAGTTGCTGAGGTGGAAACCCGGACGGTGATGATCACCGCGCACGGGGCTTCCGAGAAGGCGATAGGGCGTGCGCGCGAGCGCGGGCTGAACGTGTTGGAGGCGACTTGTCCGCTCGTGCAGGTCGCGCATCGCGCAGTGGCAAAGCTCGTGCGCGAAGGCTATCATCCGGTCATCGTCGGAAAGCGGGAGCACGTCGAGGTGCGCGGGCTGACGGAGGACCTGGAGGACTTTGATGTCGTGCTTTCAGAGGCGGAAGTGTTTGAGCTGAAAGAGCGGGAGCGATTCGGCGTTGCGGCGCAGACGACGCAGCCGATCGAGAAGGTGCGGGAGATGGTAGGGCTGATTCGGAAGCGCTTTCCCCGGGCGGAGGTACGTTTCGTTGATACCGTTTGCCGTCCGACCAAGGAGCGCCAGCACGCGGCCATCGAATTGGCGCAGCGGGCGGATGCCGTGGTGGTCATCGGTGGCGCCCACAGCAACAACACGCAGGAGCTGGTGCGGGCCTGCAGCCGTTTCTGCGAACGTGTGCACCATGTGCAGGCGGCTGTTGATTTGCGCGAGGAATGGTTTGAAGGGGTTCTGACGGTAGGAATCACGGCGGGCACATCCACACCGGATAGCTCCATTGATGAGGTTTGGCAATGGCTGGATCAGTTGGCCTCCCGGCGGATCCCCCCGCAACCGGCTCACACTATCGCCGAATTGCAACATGGGCAGGCAGCATGAAACCGATGTCAGCTTGCAGGTGGTTGGAGAGTATCCCGGATGATCCATTCTACCAGCCGCGCAAACCGCTCTGGTTGCCGCCCGAGATGACGATTCCGCCGGTGCTCGCTGAGCGCCTGCCCGGGGGCACGGTCGCGCGCCGACAGGTACTGCTGATCAATCCATTCTACGCCAAGTCGCCGCACGGGAGCTTTGGCAAACACGTGCTGACGCCCACCCCGGGAGTGCTTAATTTGAGCAGTGTGTTATGATCGAGGGTCGAAAGAAATCACGTTGTCTATGAAACTATTGAAGCTCGCCTTTAGGCGCGAAACGGCCATGCCAATGCTCGCGTTGACTTTTGCGTCCGCCGCCAGCGTGGCGCTCGTGTTCGCCCGCATCCTTTCGACGGGCAACCTCCGTTACAGCTTTCTCGTCTGGAACCTGTTCCTCGCGTGGCTACCGCTGGTATTCGCGTTGCTGGCCTGTGAAGACTACCGGACCACCTCGGCTCGGAATTGGCGTTTCCTGAGTCTGGCTGGCGCCTGGCTGCTCTTCTTTCCCAATGCGCCTTATATCTTCACCGATTTGATCCATCTCACTTCCTATTTCTACGGCCATTTCTGGGTGGACCTCACCCTGATCCTGCTCTGCGCGATCACGGGGCTGGTGCTGGGTTTCGTATCTCTCTACCTGATGCAGTCAGTCGTGGAGCGAATGCTGGGGCGCTCGGCCAGTTGGCTGTTCATTGTGGCGGTCGCCGCCCTGAGCGGTTTCGGCATCTATCTAGGCCGCTTCATGCGTTTCAACAGTTGGGATGTGGTTTTCAGACCTCGGCAGGTTTATCATGGCATCGGCCACTGGGTCGCGAACCCGCTGGCGAATGGGAACTCCTTCGCCTTTCCCATCCTCTTCGGCACATTTCTGTTTGTCAGCTACCTGATGCTGTATGCTCTGACGCACCTGCGACCGGCGCAGCCCATGATTCTGGCGCCGAACGCTGAGCGTCCTGGTCTCGCGTGAAGGTTCCGGCTTAGTGGATCGGTTGACCGGCGCGTTCGGAGTGATCTCCCTGTCGCTGTGCCATTGGAGGGCGGAGGAGCTTGAAGACACCGCTCGAAAACACGGCTTGAGGTTTCTTAGCAGTCCGTTATTCTGTTCCCATGCCGATTTACGAGTTTCATTGCGACAAGTGCGATCAGGACAGTGAGATATTGGTCCGTTCCAGCAAATGGAAGGGGACCAAATGCCCGCATTGCGGCTCGGCAAAGCTCTCCAAGATGTTATCCGTCTTCGCCTCTTCCGCCGGCGGCAGCCAGCCTGGTCCGAAACGCTCGTGCAATGGTGGCGGCTCCTGTGGCCGCGGTTCGTGCGGGGGCGGCGGCTGTTGCGGCGGCGGGAAGCACCACCATCACTGAGCTGGCTTAAGCCACTACCTCCCGGGCAGTTATCGCCCGCAAATCCGCTAGCGCCCAGTCCGGCTGGTGCTGTTTCAGCTCATTGAGCTTGGCGCCGCCGGTTGCCACCGCCAAAGCCCTCGCGCCGATAGCCCGCGCACAGCGGATGTCCAGTGGCGTATCCCCAATGACGACCACCTCGTCGCCGCGCAGCTTGGTGCCCAGGATTTGGCTGCCCCGCTGATGGGCCACCGCGGCAATCTGGTCGCGCTCCTCGTGGTCGTCGCCAAATGCTCCGGTTTGGAAAGCGTCCCAGAGATTGAAGTGCCGCAGTTTGATCTCGGCGCCGAGGCGGATATTCCCGGTGAGCAGCCCGAGCAACGGCGCCTGCGGAAGCCTCTCCAACGCGTGAATGAGCTTCCACACGCCCGGGCATACTTCGGTCTTGCTATCACGCAGGAGATGGTCCAGCCAGAAGACGTAGCGCTCGAAGAACCGCTCGAAGTTCCTGGGCGTCGGCTCGATCTGGTAGAGGCTGAAGAACTCCCGCACCAGGCTGGTATCGGTGCGCCCTGCGAAATTCAGCCGCTCCACGCCCTCCACTGCGTTGAATTCAGTGGTAAACGTCTTGGCAAATGCCCTCACCCCGGCC
>Ga0209697_10004515_pt1 | contig 18023 bp, 19 predicted proteins | sample AliMusrvi5mmetaG_FD_184115 | JGI IMG/M metagenome (GOLD analysis project Ga0209697, IMG submission 184115) | Freshwater lake bacterial and archeal communities from Alinen Mustajarvi, Finland, to study Microbial Dark Matter (Phase II) - Alinen... | ecosystem: Environmental > Aquatic > Freshwater...
TAGATATACCACCTGCGTTTCGAAAGCTTCTGCGCTGGCTGAAAAGACGCCATCGTCAAACTGATTATTTTCGCAGTTGCCGATGCGGTGGTAGTTGACCACCAGCAGACCTCGACGAAGCGCTAGACCTTCCAACAAGCGGAGAATGCCAAAGCGAGAAAATTGCTGAGCCAAACGGTCGCGTTTAGAGATAGGCATGATCGGCCTCCAAGTGTGTTAGGTAATAGGAAGCGTTTTCGGGCAGGAGCTTCTTGGGATCGCGAATTGCAAAAGGCGAAAGGCGCTGTTGATAAAACCCGTTCTGCGTTAAAGCTTCGACCATCCAAGAAGTCGTGCCATAGCAGACGACCATATCAGCGGATTGCTCGCGTAACTGGTTGGTCAACGCGTGAAGGGCAGCATGCCATAAATCAACATCGAGAGAATCGAGGAAGCAATCTGCGATTTTACCGGTGCGGATGTTGCCATTTCTCACAAGGCTGAGCAGGGTGAAGCCGCGAATCTGATTCTCCTGCATGATGTGCCACCCGGTGATGTTCTTTCTGGGATAACGCAGAAAATGATTCAGCAATTCCGGAGTCCGGAGAGTGTGAATCTCCGGCATCTGGCACGCATCCACAATCTGCGTCACTTCCGCACCGAATGATTCAACCTGTTTGAGTACGATGGAGACGTTCGGTTTTTGCCGGGGATGCCTCAGCCAACGCCAGTATTCTCTGGCAATTTTCGCCAGACACCTCCAAGCTACCACTTGCCGTGGCGACCGTAAATAGTGCAGCGGCCGCAAGACTCGACAGTAAGTGGGGACTGGCATGCCAAATTTCCAAGCTTTGATCCGTTTTTTTATTTTAATCGCGATATCTGTGCCGCCAATTGAAAAACCAATATCAATTGATTCATCACTCCGTTGTCCTGCTAATAAACCAGCTGCGAAACTTTGTTTGTCGGCCAGCCAATCAATACCATGTTCAGTAATGACTGGAGTGACTAGATCGCCTCCAACAAACTGCGCTGGCTGTCGCCCCACATAAGCCACAATTCGTCCATTTTCTATCGCAACGAAGCCACGAGGAACACCATCATTCCCTTGGGCATCAAAACATTTCCACTGCAAGACGTCGGGTGCTGCAAATTCCGCATTTGGAGAATCGTTAAATCCCCTGGTAAGAAAATCACTAACCGTAGGAATGTCACTCTTTTCAATTGGTCGAACTTCGATTGCCATTGATCGATTGGGCTACACGCGTAGCAATTCGGTTTTTAAAAGAATTTTATTACGACTGTACCCCAGCTGCACGGAATGAATCCCGCGGATTTGTCGTGCAATCCGGCACAGCTCTTGAATCAGAGAAACCGCCACCAGTTGATCTGAATGAACACTCTGCTTCGTGTATTCATCTTTCACGACAACGTGAAGAATCAGAATCACGCCATCCGGAGTTCGCGTGTAGACCACGACTCCAACGAGTTCCCAGTGTGTGACATCCTGCACAACCGCAAAGAGAGTTTGCACACCCGTGATGCTTGGTAGTTCGATTCGCAATTTCCCCTCGCACTCTGTAACCCGAGGTGAACCATACTGTTCGACGGCTCGCAAAATGTTGGAAGTAAATCGTTCTTGCTGTGGATGGAAGAACATCAACTCTTCCAATTCCTCACGGTGAATCTTATCTAGGGCTGATGTGAAAGTTAAGCTCACAGGTAAATCGGCCTCACTCCCAGCGAATCAAAGTTGCCCCCCACGAATACCCAACTCCAAATCCGACCAGCATCACGCGAGCACCTCTCTGTAACTTGCCCTCCTTGGCAGCGTGCTTTAATGCGATGGGAATCGTCGAGGAGACCGTGTTGCCAAAGTCTCGCATGCAGATAAAAAACTTAGACTCCGGAATGCTGCATTTTTTTTGCAGGAAATCGAGCATGTACTTGTTGGCTTGATGAAAGACAAACAAGTCCACGTCTGCCATACACAACTCCGCCTTTGTTAGTAAATTAGTCACCACTTTCGGCACGATCTCTAGTGTGAAGGTGAAAATCTCGCCGCCGTTCATGTAGAGGCAGGACTCGGCGCGTGGATTGCCGTTATCGTCAACACTTGGCGCGCGCGTGGATTGCCGTTTCCGAAATGCGCCGGCTTCCACAATTAAATTACCGGCCCCGCTGCCATCAGTCCCCATCACAAATGGTCCGATACCGGATGGATTGACGGGTGTTGCCTGAATCAGCGTGGCGGCGGCACCATCACCAAACACTGTGCGCACGCTCTTATCCTGCGCATGGAGCATTTTACTATAAGTGTCAGCAGTGATCAACAGAACGTTCTTGGCTTGATCGGTCTCGACCAAACCTTTGGCCAAGCTCAGGCCGTAAATGTACCCCGAACAGCCGAGATTAAAGTCCAACGCACCGGCCGTTTGTGGAATCCCGAGCCGGTCTTGCATCACACAGGCGCTCGTGGGCAGGATATAATCGGGCGACTGCGTGCAGAAAAGCAGATAATCAATGTCCGCTGGCTGGCAGCTACCGGCGGCAAACAAGCGCTCGGCGGCCTTGACGCCGAGGTCGGAGGCGGTTTCATTTTCGGCGGCAATATGACGCGTGACAATGCCGAGTTTCTTCTCAATCCTCTCAGCTGTCCACTCCGTATACAAGCCGGCCAGTTCTGCGTTCGTCAGGACGCCTTCCGGCACGTGGTACTCGATGGCTTTCAGGATGGCGTGCATGGCAGATCAGTGGGCCGTGTACCCGCCATCCACCACCAGTGTCGTGCCGGTAATCCACTTCGCGGCGGGAGACAACAGGTAGGCAGCGGCATAGGCGACGTCCTCCGGATCGCCAAAACCCAAGGGGTGGTCTTTCTCTACTGTTGTAAGATCAATTCCAATCGCTGCTGCTTCGCCGGCTTGTGTCATTCCGGTTTTGAGATTCCCAGGGGCAATACAATTTACACGAATCTTGTCGCGGGCAAATTCTACAGCCAAGGAACGCATCATGGAAATAACGGCACCTTTTGTTGCACTGTATACAGAGAGAGCTGGTTGGCCTACCAGCCCCACAGCAGAAGAAATCAGTACAATCGATCCCCCGCCGTTTCTGACTCGGTTCTGTCGGTAGCCTTTAGCCAGCCAGAGGTGCGAAAAAACGTTTAAACGCCACAAAGATTCGGTTTGTGACAATTCAAGTACTCTGAGAGGAGCTAACGCGTATATGCCGGCACAATGCACCAACCCGTCAAAAAACCCATGTTTGCCGCTCAATTCTCGCATCCAAATGGGTATTTGTTCGTAATTGCTTAAATCAAAAACCTCAGCGGCATGCCCTTTCCCCTCCAGCATTTGCATGCAATTCTGAAGTCGTTCTTGGTTCCGAGCTACAAGAACAACTGTGGCACCTAGTTGGCTAAGCAGGATCGCAGTTGCTCGTCCTATCCCGGAGGATGCTCCAGTCACCAAAAACCGCCGCCCGCTAAGGTCCACTGGGTTGAGACTTGGTATCAATTCTTTCGACATAATAGCTATTGTGCCGTTAAGCCTCCATCAACAACAAGTGTAGTCCCTGTTATCCATTTTGCTGCGGGCGCTAAAAGAAACGCCACGGCATTTGCGACGTCAGATACTTGCCCGATTCCCAATGGGTAGTTTCGCTCCACGGCTGACATGTTTTCTTGGGAGAGAAGTTGGTAAATATCTTCGACCATCTCTGTTTTAACCATTCCCGGCGCGATGCAATTTACACGAATCCTGTAACGTGCCAATTCCATGGCTAACGAACGTGTGAGTGAAGAAATAGCGCCTTTTGACCCAGAATAAGCAGAGATGGCCGCAATGCCCACAAGTGCGGCGGCTCCAGAGATCAATACAATCGAACTATCTGGAGTGTTTACACCACGCTGGCGGAATCCCTTGGCGAGCCAAAGACCGGCGCTCACATTTATCTTCCACATGCGCTCAACATCTGAGGCCTCCAACACTCTGATCGGTGCTGTGATTTGAATGCCGGCGCTATGCACCAAGCCGTGGAGAGGGCCGTGGGTTGCCGTGAGCGTGCGCATCCATTCGGGAACCTTCTCGCAATCACTCAAGTCACGAACTTCTAGTACATGGCCGGTTCCTTCGAGTTGCGCGAGCGTTTGCTCCAGTTTCTCACGGCTACGGGCCACGAGGATCACGCGCGCACCAAGCTTGCTGAGGAGAATGGCCGTTTCCCGTCCAATTCCCGACGACGCCCCAGTCACGAGGATGGTGCGACCGGTCATGTCCAACGGGTTCAGCATTGCCATGCTTCCGACTCGTCCACAAGGATGACGGGTGGGGTCACCAGCGGTCCACAGGTGGCGGTGCAAGCACCCCACGAGTAGCCGACACCAAAGCCGGCCATGAGCAGTTTGAGCGGGCGGGTGCGGATGGCTTCGCCCAATTCGGAATTGATGGTGATGGGGATGGAGGCGGAACTGGTGTTGCCGTATTCCTTGAGGGAGAAGGGGACTTTCGGCAGGGGCAGCTTCATGCTCTTGGCCAGGTGCGTGAGCATGAATTTGTTGGCTTGGTGAAACACGAAATAATCCACCTCGTCACGGGTCCAGCCAGAAGCCGCCAGCACGTTACTGATGAGCGTGGGTACTTCCCGGATCGTGAACGCAAAAATCTCCGTGCCGTCCATAAAAAGCTCATCTTGACTGCGCCAGTTATTCGCTTCAGCTTTTTGTCTGACCGCAGTTGTTTCGTTGCGGGGATGGCGCGCGGATTGAATCCCTGTTGGCATGATTAGGTTTTTCCAGCCGGTGCCATCTGTTCCCAGAACAAAAGCCAGCGGGGGTGCGTTGCCATCTTTCTCCAGTGCTGTTGCGGAGCCACCGTCTCCGAACAACAGCGCCGTTGATCGATCCAGCGGTGACACGCCACGAGTGGCGACGTCACCCGCCAGCACAAGAACGCGCGATAAACCGGAAGCCGCAAGGAGGTTGGCCGCCACCCATGACGCGTACACATGTCCTGAACAACCAAGGACAAGATCGAAAACGGCAGCAGACTTCGGAAGACCAAGGCGCATCTGAAGAATGCAACTGGTTGCCGGGACGCACGGGAAATCAAAGGATTGTGAGACAAATATCAATCCATCGACGCTGGCGGGATCCCACTTCAGATCATCGAGGAGGCGTTTTGCGGCGGCATAGCAGAGGTCGGAGCAACAGAGTTTGGGAGCAGCCACATGACGTCGCTCGACCCCGGTGCTTTTGATGATCTTTTGGATGTCCTCCGCGCCGAACTTGTCGGCGGCATCGGCAACTGCACTGACCGTATTCGGCACCGCGCTGGCGATGCCGGCAATCCGGACCCCTTGAATCTTGGTGGTGGCCATGGTGGGCTACTGACCAACCAGTTTCATTAGGTCGCCAATCGTCTTGCACTGCCGCAATCCGGTCGGCGCGACCTTGGTGTTATACTTGGAGTCGGCCATGGCAAGGAAGCTCACAAAGGCCAGTGAATCCCACTGTTCCAAGCTTGCTAATTCGATACTGGCCGTGAGCGATCCGGCATCCACTTCCAAGAGCTCTTCAATATCTGTTACGAATGTTTTCTCATCCATTGCCGTTTCTCCTTTTGTTTAGGTAGTGATTTTACAACTTCTCAAGACTAACTTTTTGTAAGCTACTTGTCCATTGATTACCATGCATGATGCATAGTTCTCAACACAACTATGAGCGATGTGCTTTTTGAGTCCAAGTCGCCTTCTGCCGGCCAGTCACGCATTTGTAGAAGCCAATCAGCAAGGCGATGTTGCTACCGACGAAGTAATATGGAACGCGCAACACTTTGGCGAGAAGGTGACTCTGTTTTGAGAAAAACACACCGAGACCGGCGGCGAGATAACAGGCACATTGGGCGCAGAAAAGCCACCGGTACTCACGGAGCAAGGCATTGGTAACAAAGAGCGCAATTAACAGAAACGGAGCAAACCAGCGCAAAACTTTGTGCGACCAGAAGGCAAATGCAATCCAGCCCTTCCATGGCAACAAAAGTTGCCGGCATTCGATCAGCGCCCGGAAATCTCCTGTGCCAATTCGCACTTTCCGTCGAAACTCCGCCTCGACATACGGCGCAGCTTCCTCATGTGCGATGGCGTCTGGTTCATACACACCTTGGTGGCCGTAAATATAGACGCTCACCGGCCAGATAAAATCGTCAATCTGGATGACATCGGATTTGAGCGGGCGGAACAACTCCTTGCGCAATGTGTAGATGCCACCGTTGGCACCCAACATGACACCGAGCCGACCCTCCAAGCGTTTGAGCAGCGTCTCGTATTTCCAATAACCGTCATCGGTGTTCACGCCGGTCGCACTCGTGAGAATGAGTCGGCCGCTCACCGAGCCAATCCGTGGATCGGCGAAATGTCGGACCATCTTGCACAGCGAATCCGTCGCATAAAATGTATTGGCATCGGTGAACGCGATGATTGAACCAGTGGCCTGCGGCACAAGCGTGTTGATCACCGCCGTTTTGCCCTGATGGGTGTCAAATGGAAAGAATCGGATACGCGGATTGCCGGCGCAGCGTTGCCGGATAATTTCCCGAGTACGATCCGTCGAACAATCATCGCCCAGCAGCAACTCGCACCGGTCGAACGGGTAATCCAGCGCCTCGAAATTATCAATGCGCTGGGCAATCAGTTTCTCCTCGTTATGCAGCGAGATGACCAGCGAGACCAACGGAAGATGATTGTCATCACTCCGGTGCCGGCGCCGGATAAAACACGCCAGCACGGCAACCACACAGAAATACCCAACGTAGGTATAAACCAACAATGCGCCGGCAGTAAAAAAGAGGAAATGCATTTTAGCGGCACTGCTGTTCGTACCACGCAATCGTCCGGCGCAATCCATCCTCAAACGGCGTACCAGCACGGAAACCAAACTCGCGTTCGGCGCGCGTCGTGTCAAGGCAGCAGCGCGGCTGACCGTCAGGTTTTGACGCGTCCCAACGGATTTCACCACGGTAATTCGTCAACTTCACGATGAGTTCGACGAGCGCCTTGATCGAAATTTCCTTGCCGGCCCCAAGATTGATTGGTTCGGGTTTGTTGTAGCGTTCCGCGGCCAACACGATGCCGGCAGCGGCGTCTTCGGCGTAGAGAAATTCTCGGGTCGCTGCACCGGTACCCCAACATTCAATTGCTGGCGCACCAGCATCGCGGGCATCCACGCATTTTTTAATCCAGGCCGGGATGACATGTGACGATGCCGGTGAGAAATTATCTCGTGGCCCATAGAGATTTACCGGCAACAGGAAAACGGCGTTCAGGCCATATTCTTGCCGGTAGGCTTGGCACTGAACCAGCAACGCTTTCTTGGCGATGCCGTAAGGGACGTTGGTTTCTTCCGGAAAGCCGTTCCACAAATCGTCCTCTTTGAAAGGCACCGGCGTGAATTTCGGGTACGCGCAGATGGTGCCAGCCACGACAATTTTCGGGATGTTGCATTGCCGGGCTTGCTCGATCAGTTCGATGCCCATGATGGCGTTTTCGTAGAAGAACTTGCCGGGATGCTCCCGGTTTGCGCCGATGCCGCCGACAACTGCCGCAAGATGAATCACCAGCGTTGGCTTGGTAGTTTCAAACAGCCGGCGGATGGCGTGCCGGTCGCGCAGATCGCAGTCCTTGCTGCGCGGCGCAAAAACTTCCCGGCACCCGCGCGCCTGCAATGCCTCGACCACATGCGAGTCAAGAAAACCCGCGCCGCCGGTAACAACAATACGTTGTTGTGTCCAAAGGCTGTTCAAGCTGTCACTCTGGCAACTTTCCCGCCCAGTTTATCAGCGAGCAACTGGATATCAGCATCAACCATCAACTGTGCAAGCTGATTGAATTTGACTTTCGGTTCCCAGCCGAGTACACGCTTGGCCTTCGCGGCATCACCAATCAGGATGTCCACCTCAGCCGGGCGCAGATAGCGCTTGTCAAACTCCACGTATTTTTGCCAGTCCAGTCCGACATGGCCAAACGCAACTTCACAGAATTCCTGAATTGTGTGCGTTTCGCCGGTAGCTATAACGTAATCGTCTGGCTTGTCCTGTTGCAACATCAACCACATTGCTTCCACGTATTCTTTCGCATAGCCCCAGTCGCGTTTGGAATCGAGGTTTCCCAGAAAAAGTTTGTCCTGCAATCCAGCCTTGATGTAAGCGACAGCGCGCGTGATTTTGCGCGTCACAAAAGTTTCACCTCGCCGTGGTGATTCATGATTGAATAGGATGCCATTGGAGGCGTGCAAGCCATAGCTTTCCCGGTAGTTGACCGTGGCCCAGTACGCAAACACCTTCGCACAACCATAGGGACTGCGTGGATGAAATGGCGTCGTTTCCTTCTGTGGAATCTCAGAGACAAGCCCGTACATCTCACTCGATGATGCTTGATAAAAGCGCGACTGCACACCCGTTTCCCGAATTGCTTCCAAAATACGGATGGTACCGACGCCCGTTATGTCCGCGGTGTATTCAGGAATGTCAAAGCTGACGCGCACATGACTTTGCGCGGCCAAATGATAAATCTCATCTGGCTTTAGCTCATAGAGTAACTTAACCAAACTGACCGCGTCGCTCAAATCGCCATAGTGCAAGAACAACCGCACACCATGGACATGCACATCTTTATACAAGTGGTCAAGTCGTTCTGTGTTGAATGTCGAAGCACGACGGATAATACCGTGTACTTCGTAACCCTTACTCAACAACAACTCTGTCAAGTACGACCCATCTTGGCCAGTTATGCCGGTAATCAGAGCTTTTTTCATATGAATTTTAAAATCGCGTCACAAATATCATCAATCTGTTCCGCAGACAATTCTGGATAAACCGGCAACGACAACACCTCCTCCGCCACACGTTCCGCCTCTGGGAAATCACCGGCTTGGTAGCCGAGATACCGGAAACATTTTTGCAAATGAAGTGGCACCGGATAATAAACCTCCGAACCGATACCAGCATGAGTCAAGTGCTCGCGTAACGCATCCCGGCGCGCTGTGCGAATCGTGTACTGATTGTAAACATGCACACAATCGGACGGATACCACGGAGTCTGTACCACGCTTGCTAGCCGCTGGTCGTAATAGGTCGCGTGGTCCTGCCGGGTTTGTGTCCACTCATTGAGATGCCGGAGTTTCACCAACAACACCGCCGCTTGTAGAGTATCAAGCCGGCCGTTCATACCGACTTCGTCATGGTAATACCGGCGCGCGGAACCGTGGACGCGCAACGAACGTAACCGCTCCGCCAGCCGGTCATCATTGGTCGTCAACGCGCCGCCGTCGCCGGTACCGCCAAGGTTCTTTGTCGGGAAAAAACTGAATGTCCCGATTGCGCCAAGCGTGCCGGCAAATCGGCCCTTGTATTTCGCGCCAATGGCCTGCGCTGCGTCCTCAACCACTGGCAGCCCAAGCTTAAGAATTGGCTCCATGTCCGCACATTGACCGTACAAATGCACCGGCAAAATCGCCTTCGTGCGGTTGGTAATCTTCGCAGCGATACCGACGGGATCGATGTTGAATGTCGCCGGTTCAATATCCACAAACACCGGTTTTGCGCCCAATCTGGCAATTGCCCCGGCCGTGGCAAAAAACGTGAATGGGGTTGTGATGACCTCATCACCTGCGCCGACATCGAGTGCCATTAATGCCAGTAGTAATGCATCCGATCCAGATGAACACGCCACGACATGCTTTGCGCCGGTATAGTTCGCGAGCGCTGCTTCAAGTTCAGCAACTTCCGGACCGAGGATGTACCGGGTCTCGCGCATGACCTTCAGCACTGCCGCTTCCAGTTCCGCCTGTAAGGCCGCGTACTGCGGTCGTAAATCGAGTAAGGGGACTTTCATGATTGTTGTTCCAGAATCTGGCATATGTTCATATTGTACGGAGATAAACTGGCAACGAACTCTTTCTCATTTGCGGTCCGGCAATGGATGTGTTTGTTCCGAACACCACATTTGCAGGAAGCGCTGCACTCCGCAAGATCGTAAAACTTGCGGCACTCGTCATCAAGAAGGTTCAGCACATTGGGCAACGATTGTCTGGATATGAAACGGCGGGCATTTCGTGAGTCGATTCAAAACGAAAAGCCGCGGATGATGTCGGCCTTGGCCAACCGGGTCGGAGGGATTTCGAGTAAATCGATAAACCGCTTGGCGGACATATTCCACGCACGACATTGGAGCAGCGGCAGCGTGTCCGTTTGAGCGATCACTGAGTCAGGAACACCGAATGCGCGCAATACTCCAACCGCCATGATGGCGTCGCCGTAAACAGCCATATGCACTCCGTCAGACGTGAGGGGCACGCCTGGTGTCTTGTGTCGAAGCGCAGTTAGAAACATGTCATGCAAGTCAACTACGGCACAAGCTTTCTCTTCGCCGATTGTCTTCATTACGTTCACATACGAAGCCAATCGTTTATTGCCCTCCGATTCAACGGCTTCATTAAGCAACGTGGGCGTCAGAAGCACAACCTTCGCACCCGCAGCCTGGGCTTGCTCCACCATCTTACTCACATTGTACCGGTAGGCTTTCAAGACACCCATGTCATACGGCAGGTTGAGGCGACGCCCCACATCATTGACTCCGACATTAATGAAAGCCCACGCAGGGTGACCGGGTAAGCCCATGTCTTTCGCGAACCGCGGTTGCATGTCCTCGGCGCAATTCCCCGCAACACCGGCATTGACAAAGGGAGGCAATTTGAAATCGGGGTAATTGGTCTTCAAAACAGCTTCGGCCAAACGAATGTAACCGCCGGCCGCTGTAATACTATCACCCATGATCGACACACGGTCTCCCAATCGAATCATCAGCTTATCCAAAGATGGCCGCTCAGAAGAAAAATCAATCAAGGTGCAGGCATCGGCCAGAATTTCGTTTGGTTCAAGGGACATTGTTTTCCGGTGCTGTGCCCAAACATGCCCCACCGGCACAAAACAGTAGATCAGGTATCCGAGGAGCACAATTTTCATGATCGATATTAGTTGCTGAGTTTAAAGCCTGTTTGTCTCGGTAGTCAAAGCTGATGAATGGAGTGGTAGCGATTGCGGGTTTGGAAACCAATCCCGGCCATTGGCAAATACTAACTACGCGACGGGAAAAGCCGATCGCGCAGGTTCAGCATCGGCAGCTCGATCAGCCTCGCAAAGGCAATGCCCAGTATCAGGCTCCCGAAAAGATAGCAGGTCGCGATGATTACAAAATGGGGCTCGTGACCAAGCACCTTGATAAAGAGCGCTTGAATCGCCAACTGAACCGGAATATGCAGGAGGTAAATTGAGTAAGAATACTGGCCGATGACCAGCAAAAGCCAGCGCGATTCAACACCAGACTCCGGCGACTGTTCTTGGGAACGCACAACAGCAGGAGCAGGCTGCCAAAGCTCAAGTATAAGAATGAATACCGAAAGGTCTGCAACCACCACTCGCTCCTTGGCAACCGGGCCGCGCCAAGACAAACCAGGCAAAAGATCGTAATCATGGTGCGATGGTTGCATGTAAACTTGCATAACTGCTGGTAACGAAACTGATAGTAATACGACAAGAGGACACCAAACATAAGCGAATCCATCCGCAAGTGAGAGTTTTGATAGCACTTTTCGGTTGCATTCACAGAGGGCCCCGAAGTCAGCAATCTAAATGTGAGGCACAGCACGGCAATGATGGCAAATCCGAGCGGCAGATGGCGAAATGGCGCCGCTTGGTCCCGTGAAAGGCTTTCGAGAAGCACTAAAAATACCGGGAGTAAAAGATAAAAGTGCTCCTCGACCGCAAGTGACCACGTGTGACTATAAATACCGGGTAGGTAGTTTTGGACAAAAAGACACTCCGCGAAAATATGACCAGTCGAATTGGGATATCGGGTGACCACGATCCATACCACAGTGCCAAGCATCAACAGGTAAAATGCGGGGTAGATCTTCAAACCGCGCCTGATGTAAAAGCGACCGGGGCGAATCGTGTGGTATTTGGTGAACTCCCGGAAGAGCAATCCAGAAACAAGAAAGCCACTCAGCACAAAGAACAAATCAACCCCCATCCAGCCGGCACCTTCAGCAATGCGGACAAATAACCTGCCCATTTGTGGAAGTCGACTGGCGGCTTCCGTGAATTTGCTTAGGTGCGCAAATAAGACCATCAACACAGCAACCGCACGCATCAGATCGAGTTCCGCTTGACGGGATGTCATTCGCGGTAGGGATTTTTGTGGAGTTGATTCAAGCATTGCGTTGACTGTTTTTCCCGTGATGCAGCAGGCGATGTAATCTTTGATACTGAACTTTGGGGGGTTATTTCCCCACAGTGAAAATCGTTTATGAAAGCTAATCAGTGTCTTGAGTCACGCGGAATTGCATCATCGCGCGGCAGTCTGGCTTTGTCCGTCTGTCTCCTCCCGGTGACACAAGAACGCGGTGGTCAGGCAACTCCCGGAAGCGACCGTACTGGACCTGGCTAAGCAGGGAAACCCGTCGGTCCTCGCGAAATATTTCCCTGATCCAGGCAGACATCTGTGCAGGTGACAACCGATCGACACTATAAAACTGCACATTGGGCCGCCAACCTTCGACGTCGTGCGCATAATAGTGAGGCCTGACAACAGTGAAATCGCCCGGGCTGACACCTGGCGCCAGCAACGCAGCAGCAGGGCATCCGATCCTGATGAACACGCAATGACGTATTTTGCGCCGGTATATTTCGCGAGCGCTGTCTCCAATTCACCAACTTCCGGACCAAGGATGTACCGGGTCTCACGCATGGCCTTAAGCACTGTGGCTTCCAGTTCTGCCTGCAAACCCGCGTACTGCGATCGCAAATCAAGTAATGAGACAATCATGAGTGTTTTAATAGCAGTGTGACGGAATGCCGATATTGACTAAACAACCAGTCGAGTGGTGGCAGAACACAATTAAGTTCGTAGTTCACAAACCAATTTCCATAGCCGGGTGGGCCCGATCCGGAGCGTTACACTGTCTGTTTGCCAGTGTATCCAAAAACGCCACAACGGATACAATTACCAGAATGTCAATTGGTCCGCCTAAGCGGTAGCGCGCCACCCCACCAAACGGAATAGTGGTCACAAACATCAGCGCCGTCCACCACAGGTACAAACCAATGCCACTGGTCTTGTCGCGCCAAAAGTCTGCAATCGCCACCACAAAGAGGAGGAATAGTGGCATCCAGACCACCCATCCCACCAGTAAGGCAAACTGCCGGGAGCGATGAAGAGTTTTATCTGCGGACACTCCTCGAAGTCCAGGAATTCCCCAGAAAGTTTGCGCTTTAAACAACTGGAGTTTAATTGCTTTTACCGGCGACGACAGCAGAAATGATTTGGCAGCCCCCAAATAAGCTTCGTCTTGCTCGGAGATGGTGTGGGCATTGGAAGCCACGGCATCAATCCGCTGGAAAAAATCGTGGCCATCGAGTTGCCCCTCGAAGCGGTCAATGACCCATGGATTGTTGCTTTCCCACAGAGTCACAGCCATTGCCGTGGTTACGAGTGTTGGGCGTTTAGCAATTCTTGACGTTCTGACCGACCAAGGAAGCACCAGCACGAGGAAGATGCAGATGCCGATTCCAATGTGTCGAAGGCAGCGCGGACTCCTAAGGCGATGGCCGCGGCGTGAAAGCCATAGGGAAATTAGCGGCGCTAAGGCAAGTACGGCAACGGCCGGGCGATTCAATGTAGACATTCCCAACAGCGCGTAAAATGCAGCGAGATCTCCGAGTCGTCCTGTGTCCAGCCAGCGTTCGAAGAAAAACAATACAGAGAGTAATAATAAAATACTGGGGATATCCGTGGATGTGCTTCCACATAGCAGAATGTCATACGGATAAGTCGCAATTCCCAGAGCAGCCAAGTTGGCGGCCAGCAATCCATGTCGGCGTCGCACGAGCAAGAATGCAACGGCAATCGCGCTGGTGCTCAGGCAAGCCCATACAACTCGTGCGACAAAATCCGTGCCCCCTAATCGATAGATTGCTGCTAATAGGTATGGAGTAAAGGGAGCCCAGTGTGTGGGTCCATAGCTATGGTCACCGGTATATCCTTTGCCAGTTGCCAAACTGGCCGCCAGCGCCCGATACGCTGCCGCATCGTACTCCAAAACGGGTGGTGGTTGATGCCATACGTATCCCAGCCGCAAGGCAATGGCAAGGATGAGTATCCAAGGCAACCAACAGTTACGGTCAAGCCAATTAAGCTTTCGACGGACTGTATTTGCAAAAAAACACGAATAAAATGAAACGTTTGTTTTCATGCGATTACAGGTCATTTACACGCAAATTGGCAGCTTTCACATTGTCTATACGTTCTTCGAGTATAACCATTGGGCTAGTCTTGGCGGGGGGCAGTGTGACGTGATAATTGTTTTTCCGAAGTCCGCAAGGAGTACTTGACGATGCAGCGAAGAGCCGATACTCCGTCGCGCCAGCCGATTTTTTTGCCTTCGGCGTAGCTGCGACCGTAGTATGAAATTGGAACTTCGTAGATGCGACAACCCAGCCGGGCGACCTTTGCGGTGATTTCCGGCTCAAATCCGAACCGGCTTTCCTCAATAGTGATCTTTTCCAGCACTTCCCGACGGAACATCTTGTAGCAGGTTTCCATGTCAGTCAGGTTGAGATTGGTGAACATGTTGGAGAGCAGTGTCAAGACTGTGTTTCCGACGTAATGCCAGAAATAATGAACGCGATGCGGTCCGCCGCCGATGAATCGCGAGCCGAACACGACATCGGCCTCGTTTTCTAGAATTGGCTGAAGAAGTTTGAGAATCTCGCGGGGGTGATATTCCAGATCGGCATCTTGCACTACAACGACATCACAAGTGCAGAGCGCAAAGCCTTTACGTAAGGCGGCCCCTTTCCCTTGATTGACATCCTGATGGGCTATGTGAAACGGTGGGCGGTGATATTCATCAAGGATTTCTTTGGTCCCATCTGTCGAACAATCATTGACGACAATGACCTCCTTCTCGAAGTCCAAGGCTTCAACACGACGAAGCAATTCGCGAATGGTCTTTTGCTCATTAAAGACTGGAATGACGATTGATAAGCGCAAGCAATTACCTCCTAATAAAAAAATATAACTATGTTAAAAATCAAAACCTGATTTGGAGCAGCACCCGAATTGATTCGCCGCGTGAGGTCACACGGCCTACAACATTCTCAAAGAAAACTGCTGTTTTGTAGGCCGCATCACTGACGCGGCGTCTTTATAACGGCCGTTAGGGTGCGTTGCAAACCTTCTTCGAGCCCGACGCGCGGTTTCCAGCCGAGTTCATTTTTCGCCGCCGAGCAATCAAACGCAATCGGCGCCAGTGCCGACTTGAGGCGGTAACGAGTTAATGGCACGCTCCGTTTCAAGAGTTTGCCTAGCATTTCAACGCCGAAAGCCAACAGGAACACCACCGGAAATGGAATTTTCACAAGCTTCGCATTTTCCCCGGCCACCCGCCGGGTGAGTTGCTCCTGCGTGATGTTACCGGTGTCAACGATCTGGAACAGCCCGGTTTCACGTTTCGCCGCCAGCAGAATCGCGTCCACGAGGTCCGCGACGTACACCAGCGGCAACACCAATTGCCCGTTGCCCAAGATCACATATTTGCCTTTGACATGCCGTGCCACTGCGCCTGTCAACACCGGCGCGCCGGGGCCGAATACTTGGCCGGGTCGCAGAATCACCACCTGCATATCGGTCGCTTGCCGGACCAGTTGCTCAGCTGCCAGTTTTGTTTGCGTGTATGCGCCGCGTTCGTACGCACGCGGTTCCAGTGGCCAATCTTCACGCATCGTCATGCCCGGTTTGGCTGCCGCTGCGTGCAGCACGCTCAATGAGCTGAGATAGACCAACCGGCGAACATGGTGTTGCCGCATGCTAGCAATGATGTTGCGCGTGCCGATAACCGTTCCGCGCTCAAAATCTTCCCGGCTGCCGCTCATCGCCGCGCCGACGTGGTAAACAATTTCCGTCCCGGCCACTGCGCGATCCACGGCTGCGGAATCGCCGAGATCACCGATGACCATTTCGACACGTGGATCCGCCGGGATCTCACGCCGAACCAAGACGCGCACCCGGTCATGCTGGTCGAGCAACCGCTTCAGCAAATGCCGGCCAATGAACCCACCGGCCCCGGTAACCAACACCGGCGCGATCAGTTTTGCCGGAAACTGGGACTGCCATTGCTGCTTCGCTTCGTCGGCCGGTCGCGCGACGCGTTCGGTCCAGTCCACAACTTGGCGGGCGCTCGCGACGCTAATCGGTGATTGAGGTATTGCGGCACTGAGCCCCTTATAAAAATCATCCACCAACATCTGGAGACCGTGATACGGCAACAACTTGCCACGCAGGAAACTCACGACGTTACCGGTCACTTGCGTGCAAATGGTACGGCCTTCGCCGATGGCGTTGGCCGCCCGTTCAATGGCTTTTGGTAGCGGGGTGTTCTTGCGCTGCGCGATGAACATCGAAAACAAATCAACACGTAGCGTACCCTTCGTGCCTTGAATAAAAAGCTGGTTCTGGATCGGCTTGACGTTCCATGACAGTTGAATCTGCCCAGTACCTTTTGCACCTCGCACGAGCGCCCGCCATTCGTCATACCGGATATTCGGATCGGTACTTAACTTGCCGGCGTTGCGAAATTGCGCCTGTACGTCGGCAATGTCGCCGAGAAACACCTGCATGAGATATAACGCATGCACGCCAAGGTCGCGGAACGGATAGCCGCCATCCCGGTATTGCGGCGGCAACGGGCCACCCAGATAGGGCGGATAGTCGGAGCTGCGGAAATAATCCACCGCCAGGATGTCGCCAACGGCACCGGCGCGGACCATTGCCAGCGCGCGCAGCACAAACGGATCGCGCAGCAACGAGTGGTTAACGCAGACAATCTTACCAGCCATTGCGGCAGCAGCGGCGATGCGATCACAGTCTTCGACGCTCGTCGCAAGCGGTTTTTCGACGAGGACGTGGCAGCCGTGTTCGAGTGCCTGAATCGTCAATGCCGCATGTGTGGCCGGTGGTGTGAGCACATGCACGACATTCACACCTATATCGAAAAATTGCTGGGGGGACGTAAACGCCGGACACCCGGCATCTTTGGCGGCAAGATGGGCCCGCGCGGAATCAAGGTCGCAGATACCGGCGAGTGTCACCCCTGGCAGGCGCTTCAATGCCATGACGTGGTATTTGCTAACGTAGCCGGCCCCGATGAGGGCGACGTGGAATTGAAGGCGGTCTTTCGGTTGATCCATATCAGGATGGCAAGCGAGCTTAGTGTTCATCCGAAACATGCTTCCTTAAGTCTATAATCATATTGCTCGCGAGCAAGAGAAGTAACGGGAAAAGCGGGAAGACGTATCGGAATTCTGGTAGACCTACTAGATGAAGAATAATAAAATACACAATAATCGTCGACATGGTAACAAACACTATCTTATGTATCGATCTCATCATCCATAATGAGACCAACGCGAGCGGCAGCACAAAGATGGAGCACAGGCCAAGTCCAATTTGTTTGACGAACGAACCACTTTCGGTTCCATACCAAAGGCGCACGAACTTGTGTAAAAAGAGAGGGAGAAATGATCCTGGGTGTTGATCCCAACGCTGTTGATAACGGTACCAGCCGATTCTCATGAGCCAACTGTCGATCTCGCTTTCCTTCCCCGACGTCGGTTTGACGAGTCCACTTTGGATGGCAGTCCGAAACAACTCTGGATACTCCCGATGCTTCCCTTCTACCGTAAAATACTTTGCGTCGGAACCTTGCATGACTACCGATCCGAATCCCACGTGGACGGGGATAAAATCATCCAAGACGGTCAAGTTGCGGATGTGACCAGACCACTTTTGTTGAGCCAGTGCATGTGTTAGTCCGAAGCTTGGGTTGATGTTACATTTGGGTTTGGTTTTTGTCCATCTCCGACGTAGGGAGGGCGTAGCCCGACCGCAGACGGAGATGGACTTTGGTGCAATGCAAACTGCGTGGGGCTCTG
>Ga0209697_10004517_pt1 | contig 18013 bp, 16 predicted proteins | sample AliMusrvi5mmetaG_FD_184115 | JGI IMG/M metagenome (GOLD analysis project Ga0209697, IMG submission 184115) | Freshwater lake bacterial and archeal communities from Alinen Mustajarvi, Finland, to study Microbial Dark Matter (Phase II) - Alinen... | ecosystem: Environmental > Aquatic > Freshwater...
GCGCGAGGCTCCTCCACGGCCAAAAACCGAAGAGCAGAAGAAGCCGGTGCAGCCCGCGCAGGCCGCCCAGCCAAAGCCCGCCGCCGCCTCGGGGTTCCAGCCGCAGACGCGCGTTACCCGGATCAAAGGGAATATCTCCAACCGCGGCAAAGCCTCGGTCGATGCTGCGGCAACGCCGCTCGGCCGTTACAAGAAGATGGTTTCCGACGCGATCGGCTCGCGCTGGTATTACTACGTGAACGACCAGATCGGGCTGCTCAACATCGGCACGGTCGATGTCCGCTTCATGGTCTCCTCCACCGGAAAGGTCGGCGGCATCAAGGTCCTTTCCAACACCTCGAACGAAAGCTTTGCCTCCGTGAGCGTAAACTCCATTATCGAGGCCGAGATCCCGCCGATCCCCGACGAAGTGGCAAAACTCCTCGACAACGGGCGGCTTGAAATCGACTACTCCTTCACCATTCTGAGCAACTGATGACATCCCTGTTCACACACACCGTTGATTTTTTCGTGAGAGGCGGGCCCTTCATGGTCCTGCTCCTGCTTCTTTCCCTCGTCTCCTGCACGGTGATGCTGCTGCGCGGGCGCGCTCTCCGGGAAAAAATCGTGATCCCGCCGGCAGTGGCGGTTGCTCTCGAGAAGCTGTCGCCGGGCGATGATATCAACCTCCTGCAATTTTCCATCGAGCGGAACCCCGCGCCCATTTCGCGCATCCTGAACGTCCTCATCGCCCATCTGAACTGGCCCAAAGCCGAAAACCTCGAAGCCGTCCAGACACGCGCGCGGCACGAGGTTGCGCATCTGGAAAAAGGTTTGGTGATCCTCGAGATCGCCACGGGTGTGGCCCCGCTTCTCGGCCTGCTGGGAACTTTGTCCGGGCTTGTGGGGATTTTTGCGACGCTCGGTTCGAGTGGCGATCCCGTCCTCATCGCCCGGGGAATTTCCGAAGCCCTCAATTGCACGATCGTCGGCCTCGGGGTCGCGGTCCCGTGCCTGATCGCCTTCAATTATTTCCAGCGCAAAGTCGAGGTGATGGCCATCGGCATGGAGTCGATGGCGTCCGACCTCCTCGCGAAGTGCTATCCGCACGGCGAGCTGCCGCAGGTCGAAAAGCACATCTTCAAGTAAGCCATGCGGTTTTACACACGCAAAAAGCGCACCCCCCAGCTGATCATCGTTTCGCTGATCGACATCCTGGCGATCCTGCTGATCTTTTTCATCGTCAGCACGACGTTCCGCAAAGAGCAGCCCCGGCTCCAGATCAACCTTCCGGAATCCAAATCCGCCGAAGTCGTCGCTGCGGGCAAAGTCGAGCCGCTCGTCCTCCGCGTGAAAAGTGCCGAAGAGATCTCGCTGGGTGCCGACCCCGTCGCCCTCGAAAGCCTTGCGGCCGCATTGAAAACCGCGCGGGCTGCTTCGCCGGACCGCCCGATCGCGATGCAGGCCGACCGCGAGGCGCCGTTCGGCGTCGTGGTCAGAGTTCTCGACGCCCTGAAGCAGGCCGGTGTTAAAAATATCCCCGCCTTCACCCAACCCGAACCCCGATGATTCTCGAAATCACAGAACACGACCACCCCGCGCTCCGCACCAAGGGACGCCGCGTCGAAAAAGTGGACGCAAAAATCCGCCAGCTCGCGGAAGAGATGATCGAGACGATGCGCGCGGCGGAGGGCATCGGCCTGGCCGCCCAGCAGGTCGGTCTCCCGCTCCAGTTGTTCGTCTTGGAAGTCCCGCACATGAAAGACCGCCCGAGCGCGATGCGGCTGGACGGCATGGCGGTCGATTTCGAGCCCCTCATGCCGATGGTTCTCATCAATCCCCGGATCGAAACCTTCGGACGAACCCGTATCGGAAACGAAGGCTGCCTCAGCTTTCCCGGATTGCGAGGGGATGTCCCGCGCCCGTTTTCCGTCCGGGTCAAAGCACAGACTCTCTCCGGCGACGAGATCGAGTTCGAAGCCGATGGCCTGCTCGCCCGCGCGGTGCAGCACGAGTTCGACCACCTGCAAGGGATCCTCTTCATCGACCGCATGAGCGAAGCGGACCGCCTGGAGGAACTCCCGGAAGACGTCCGCCAGCTTTCCCGCCCAGCCCTCGTCGCCGGGCATTAAGCACATGGTGAAAATGGCATAACGTCACGGCGCGAAAGAGGAGCTCAATGGAGGGCGGCCACTCTTGGCCGCATTCTTCCGAGCGACAAGCAGGGCAGGAGTGCCCTGCCTCCTTTGGCTTGTCGCGTGCCGCCGATTCAACCGATTTCGTCGTAGAACTGGTATTAAACCTCGGCGTCGGCTCCCAGCCAGGTGTGCCAGCCTTCGGCGATTTCGAGCTTTGCCCAGTCGAGCAGCATGGGGAAAAAGTGGAGCATGTTTCCGCGGTTGAGGGTGTAGCCCGGAGCCAGGAACCGGCGGTTGCGGTTCGACCGGCCGAGGCGGCCGAGGCGCCGTCGGCGGCGGGCGATCGCCGCGAACCGCCGGCTGTAGAAACTCATAAGCTTCCAGAACAGAAGCCCGCTCGGCGGCGAAAACGGCGGAGAATAAAACGCCTCGTCCCCCAGGTGAAACGCCTGCTCGGCCACCCCCCACACGTAGAGGCTGTAGTCGAGGCGGAACGCGAGGCTCATCAGGTCGAACTCGCCCATGTATTCGTATTTCCCCTTGTGGAGAGCCTCGAACCAGCGGCGGCCGCACACGGTGAAATCGCGGTTGTGGCGCGCGATCAGTTCCGGCATGGGCTCGCCCCGGAAGAACTGCGTGATGAGGTGGGCCGCGCTGCTGGCCGTGAACGAAATCCAATCCATTCCGGGGCTGTAAAACGGGTCGATAAATGCCGCCGCATCGCCGGCAAGGACGAAGCCGTCGCCGGAAAATGTCGTGGAATAATAGGCCAGATTTTTGCGCCAGTGCAGGTCGTCCTCGATGTAGTGCGCGTCCGCCAGCATCTCCCTCGCGACCGGATGCCGCATCAGAAACGCTTTCAGCCGGTCGCCCACGTTTCCGCCTTCGCGGGGAAAATCCACCAGCCGCTGGTCGAAGACGACGCCGACGCTGACATCTCCGCCTTTGAGAGGAATCCACCAGCTCCACCACCCGTCGCCGACGATGTGGTTGGTGGCGGTGTTGCGGGTGCCGTAAGCGGCTTTTGACCATTGCGGGAACCGCTCGGCCAGTTCGCGGCTGTCCCAATCTTTCACGCCCTTCCACCGCGCCCAGGCCGAGGTCGTGTGGTGATCGGTGTTCGGCCTCCACCAGCCTTCCTGGCGCGCGAGGATGGCGGCCAGCCCCGAGGCATCGACGATCCAGCGCGCGGTGATTATGCGTTTTTTTTCGCCTTGGCTGACTTCGAGCGACTGCATCCCGCCAGGCTGGAGACGGACGTTCGAGGCCGTGGCGGGCCGCAGGAGCGTCGCCCCGGCCAGGCAGGCGCGGCGGAGGACTTCTTCGTCAAATGTGGAGCGGTCGATCTGATACGAGGGCATCCGCGACAGATAACAGCCGCCGATCTCGCCCGCCTGATCGAGCGATTCCACCTCGTCGTTTGCAAACCAGAACCGCAGGCCCTGTTTCACGAGGTGGGAATCGTTCAGGTAATGCGTGAGCCCGAGCACCCGGCCCAGAAAATAGGCGCTCACCTCGACGGTCGCTTCCCCGATGCCGCGGGTGAAGGCAGTCGTCTTATCGACGATGAGAACGCGCAGGCCGGGGGTATGCCGCAGCAGCAGGATCGCCGTGGAGGCTCCGGAAAGCGAGCCGCCGATGATGGCCACATCGTAGGTTTCTGGTTGGGAGGAATTGTCGGAGGTCATGGGCTCGCTCCCATGGATTAGTTGACGGCGGCCCGACGTGGCGATTCTTTTTTGTCCTGCGTCAGATGGCTTGACCAACCGCGGGTTTTTCCGCCACATCTCGTGGAGACATGTCAACTTTGCCAGATCGCACATGGGATGTCGTCATTATCGGAGGCGGGCCCGCCGGCTCGACCGCCGCCACAACGCTCGCCCAAACCGGCCGCCGGGTGCTGGTCTTGGAGAAGGAAAAATTCCCGCGGTTCCATGTCGGCGAGTCCCTGCTCCCCTACAACCGCGGGATTTTCGACGAGCTCGGCGTCTGGCCGAAGATCGAGGCCGCCGGATTCATGAAAAAACGCGGGGCCCAGTTCCTGATGGGGAACGGCTCGCACGGCATCCGCCTCGATTTTTCCAAAGGTTCGTTCAACAAATTCCGGGAGGCGATCCATGTCGAGCGCTCGAAATTCGACGAGCTGCTGCTGGCCCACGCCCGGGAATCCGGGGCGGAGGTGCGCGAGGAATGCCAGGTCCTCGAATATCGCGTTGGCACGGACGATGTCGCGGTCCGATACCGCGATGCGGACGGAGCCGAGCAGGATGCCCGCTCGCGGTTTCTCATCGACGCCAGCGGGCTCTCGAATTTCTCCGCCAACCGCGACTCGCTGCGCGAATATTATTCCGGGCACAAGAAGGTCGCGATCTTCGGCCATTTCGCCGGGCTCGACATGCCGCAGGGAGACGAGAAGGGCGACATCCTCATCGTGCGCCGCGAGAATTCCTGGTTCTGGCTGATCCCGATCGAGGACAACAAGGTCAGCGCCGGGCTCGTCCTGGACCGCGCGGATTTTCAGGAGTTGGGAAAGGATGTCGAAAAAATCTTCTGCGACGCGGTGCGGGACACGCCGGCTGTCAGCGGCCGGTTCGCCCGTTCCGAAGCCCTGACCCCGCTGCACGCGGTCGCGGATTTTTCCTACCGCAACGGACGGCTCGTCGAGCCCCGCCTCGTCCGCATCGGCGATGCCTCCGGGTTTCTCGACCCGGTTTTTTCCAGCGGCGTGATGCTCGCCATGGCGAGCGCGAGGCAAGGTGCCAAAGCGGTGGACCAGGCGCTGTCCGAGGGGGCCGCGCTGACCGCCGGAATGCGCTCCTACGAAAAGTCAAACCGGCAATGCATCGCCCTCTACTGGGAATTTATCGAAAAGTTCTACACGATCCCTTTCGCCCAAGTTTTCTTCCAGCCAGCCAGCCGCTTGCGGATGGTCTGTGCGATCAGCTCCGTCCTCGCCGGCTCGACCGACCTCTCGTTCGCGGTCTGGTGGCGGCTGCGCGCGTTTTTCCTCATCGTCTGGCTCAACAAGCACCTGCCGGTGGTCAAGCGGATCCCCGTGTCGTGACTGCTGGGGAGCACGCGCGACCCGCGTGTGGAGGTCGGCGACCCGCCGACCGGGTGGATCTCAGAACGAGTGAATGGCGGGTCGCCATTCACGACACGCGGGTCGCGTGTGCTCCCCAGAGGAGAGAAATCAGCCGCCTGCCCGCGAACCGAAAGCGCTCGTTACAGGGCGGCCCCAGAAGCTCTCGGGCACGGGGATTCCGAGCAGCCAGAGGGCTGTGGCGGCGGTGTCATACTGGACAACGGCGGCGGTGATGGTGAAATGTTTTCGCACGCCGGCGCCCCACGCGATCCAGGGAATCGTGACGTCCTCCGGCGAGGACGAGCCGTGGGTCCCGGGTTGGGGGGGCAGGCCCGCCTTGGCCATTTGGGCGAGTTCCTCCGCTGTCCGATCATGCCCGCCGTGGTCGGCGGTGAGGATGATCACGCTCGTGTCGAGCAGGCCGGCGTCCTTGATCGCCTTGACGACGACCGCGAGGGCCGCGTCGCTGTCGGCAAGGGCTTTCATTTTTTCCGGCGAGAACATGCCGTGCGCGTGCCCGGCCACATCGGGTTCGCCGAAATGGATGAAGCACAAATCCGGCTTCAGCTTCCCGACCATGTCGGCAAACGCCGCAGCGACCGAGGCGGACGAGGGGTCGGGCGGTAGAATAAACGCATCGAGGCTGCCGGGCAGGTCGAGCGTGCGGAATTTGTTTTTGGCGACGACCATGGCGGTGACGAGGCCGGATTTCTTCGCGATGCTGAAAATGGTGGGAACCTTGACCAGGCCTTTCTCGGGGACCAGATCGTTCCAATCGACCTGATGCTTTTGAATGCCGACACCGGTGAGCATCGACGTGTGGGAGGGCAGGGTCAAACTCGGGACGATGGTGTAGGCTTCCCACGTGTGCGCGCCTTCTTCGGCCATGCTTTTGAAAACGGGCATGTCGGCTTTTTCGATCCCCGCCGGCGCGCCTTGATCGAAGCTGACGATGAATACGTGCCGCGCCCGCGGCGGCTCGGCGGCCAGCGCGGTCGCGCAAAGGAAAACGGCTGCAAACAAGCTGACGAGATTTCGGATGGAAGGCATCGGTGCGGAAGAAGCAGTGGTCATAAATGGGAAAGGCAGGCCTCCAACGCCTCCGCGACCGACGCGGTGGAGATCTCGTGCATGCAGCGGAAATCGAGCGGGCAATCGCGCAGAAAGCAAGGACTGCATTCGACCTGGTGTCGGATGACGCGGCTCCGCGGCCCGCGCGGGCCGGTGAACGCGGGCTCGGTCGAGCCGAAAACCGCCACGAGCGGGACGCCGAGAAAATCCGCGAGATGCATCGTGCCGGTGTCGTTGGTCAGCAATGCGGAGAGCCCGCAGAGTGTGCTCATCAGCTCGTCGAGAGTCGTTTTCCCGGTGAGGTCTGAAACGTTCTGGAATCCGGCAGAGAGCGATTGCGCGAGTTCCGAGTCGGCGGCGGTCCCGAGAATCACCCACCGGCAGGCGAGGAGCGAGTTGATGCGTTCGATGACCTCGCGGAAGCGTTTGGCAGGCCAGCGTTTTGCGGGCCCATACTCGGCACCAGGACAAAGCCCGAGGACAATCTCGTTTTCGGGCGGATTCCATTGCGGTGTCAATAGCGGGGGCGGGACGGCCCCGCAATGCGCGGCAATCCTCCAATAGCGATCCGCGTGGTGTTCAGGCTGGCGGAGCTTTTTCTTCGGCGGCACGATCTGGTTGAGGAGGGCCTTGCGGTGGTGGCCTTCAAATCCCACCCGCCGCGGGATACCGGCGAGCCGGACCTCGAGGGCCGACCGGAAGGAATTGGTGAAGAGGACAGCCGCGTCGAAGCGGCCTCGAAGTTTTCTGGCGACAGAAATGACGGAATCTTCTTTGGAGAAACCGATGACTTCATCCACCTCGGGGATCTTTTGCCAGAGCCCGGCAAGCTTGGCGGGTGCTAGCACGGAGAGCCGGACATCCGGGCGGCTGGTCTTGAATGCTCTCGCCGCCTCGATGCACATGACCGCATCGCCGAGCCAGTTTGGCGAACGCAGGACAATCCGGAACGGCTGCAGGGGTTCTGCGCCGGGAGGAATAAAAGTGCCGCGCTTCGCCGTGGCGGTGAGAAAATTCGGCCAGGGCATTTTCCACCGGTTGTGGACCCAGAACCAATCCGGCGGAGACACGCGGATCTGGCGTTCGAGTGCCGCGTTGATGTCGGCGGTGAGTTTCTCCGGCCGGTCCGGGCTCCACGGGATTTCCTCGCTCAGGACGACCTTCCACTTCGCGAAGCCATCCGTGTAAATCGCCACGGGGATGACCGCCGCGTTTGTCCGCATGGCGAGCGTCGCGGCGAGCGGAGAGGTCGAGCAGAGGCGGTTGAAAAACGGGGTCCAGATCCCCGCGTCGCCGGCGTTCTGGTCGACGAGGACGCCGACAATCCCTGGCTCGCGGAGGAGGGCGATCGCGGCGTTGAACCCTCGCTTCCTATCAAACGTCGCCACGCCGAGCCTTCGCCGATCACGGTTCACGAGGTCATCGACGAGCGGGTTGCGGAGGGACTGGTAGACGGTCCCGAACCGGGCCTCGGGCACTTGGAAGACCAGCTGGGCATACAATTCCCAGTTGCCGATGTGGTTGATCGCGAGCACGACCGGGCGGCCGTTCGCGATGTTTGTGCGGATACGGTCAAGCCGCTCGATGACGGCGATCCGCTGGACGTCCGCCTGCGGGACCGCCGGGATTTTGAAGGCGCAGACCGCGTTGGCTCCGAGTGTTGTGAAGTGCTTGAACGTGAGCGCGCGGATTTCCGAGGAAGACTTTTCCCCGGAGAATGCCCGCGCGAGGTTCTCCTGGGCGAGCCGCCGATAGCCGGGCAGGACGAGCCACATCAATGCTCCGACGGCTTGGCCGAGCAGGAAGCACACGGATAGCGGCAGGCGGCGAACGACGCCCACGACAACCTGAGCCATAAAATATACCATGCGATCCGCCATGTCGGGGAAGACAATTAGCCCCAACCTCCGCCCGTCGGAAAGCAAAGAAAAATGCCCGATCCAGAAAGGACCAGCCGCCCTGCGGCCGAACCCGATATCCGAACCTCCCCAGCCAAAGTATTTGCCGAAGTATTTGTTTGCTCCGACAGCGCTTCCTCCGACATCCAGATCGGATTTCTTAAGATAAAATCAATGGGATTTTTCAACCCACAACGCGGCCGCCGCCGTGTAGCCATGCACGGCATTCCGTCCCGCCACGGGAGCGATTTCGCCGTTGCAGAAAAACCCTGCAAGAGGGCTTTTTCCCGCCGCCGCGTAGAAGCTGGACGCATCGTGGTTCGGGCTGCCGAAAAATCTTTCTCCCCGGCCCAGGCACGAAAAGAGCAGGGCGGCGAATGGCCGGACGCCGTGAAGCGCACCCGTTGCGAGCACGCGTTTGAGGTCCGCCTTGGCGATATCGCGGTCGCGGAGCTGGTATTGCAATGTCTGCCCGGTGCGCGGGATCCCGCCGATGACTACCGCCCCAGAACCCGGATCCGCGCCGATGATGTTGCGGATCAGAAAATCCCCCGGCTTGAAATCATCCAGGTATTCCGTTCCCGCCAGTCCGGCGAAGAGGTTGCCTTTGGCCACGGATTTTTCGGAATCCGTCAAAGATTCAAACGCGGTTTCCAGCACCTCGTAGGCCGGCTGTCCGCCAAGGGCGTAAACGATGTTGTGCTCCGCCCGCGTGACGGTCAGCGGTTCGCCGATCGGGCGGCATCCCTGGCTGACGAGCGGCAGGATCGACGCGCGTCCCGCGAGCGGCAGACAAACGGCGTCGGCCGGCCGGCCGTTAAGAAAAACCGCGACATCATCCTCTTCTCCCCCGCTGGCCAGCCCACCCACGACAGCGGTTCCCGGGTATTCCCTGTTCCATTGCCTGAGCCAGTTGTCCGCTTCGAACCGGAAGGGGTTGACCAGCAAAATGGCACCATGCGGACGGGGTCCGGAGAGCTGGAGCGCGGGAGCATGCGCCTCTAAACCCACGGGCTCCCCGACATCGCAGCAAAGGGCCAGAATCGAACAGCCCGGGTCGTTTTCCACCTCGTGTTTGTCGGCAATCCGTCCCACAGATGTGCAGCCGATGACGTTCGAAATATGCCCGTCCACCCTCAGCGTCTCGACGAATTCCTGGAGATGAGGAAGGTAGTCCGGACTGACAAATGCCACGGACACCTGCGCGGTGCGCCCGAGGGTTTCGCGGATGCGAAAGGCGGCATCTTTGACCTTCTCGGATTGGAATGGTCCGGGGATCTCAATGCTGGTTGCTCGTGGCGCCTCCATACCCCATCATCGCGCGAAGCTGGCGCGAGTCAATCGCGCGTGATGGCCCGGGCTCTATTTTGCTCCGCTGCCGGCCAGCACGACGGGGATCGTGCGGATGAGAATATACAAATCCAGAAAGACCGACCAGTTGTCGATATACTCCAGATCCATGCGGACCCATTCGCGGAAGTCTGTCACTTTGTTCCGCCCCCGGATCTGCCAAAGGCACGTGAGCCCGGGCTTCATGCTCAGCCTCCTTCGGTGGGCGGCGCGCTCGAATTTCTCCACCTCGTAAACCGGTAGCGGCCGGGGGCCGACCAGGCTCATCTCCCCCTTCAAAACATTCAGCAACTGGGGCAGTTCATCCAGGCTTGTGAAACGCAGCCATTTTCCAAATTTGGTCACCCGCGGGTCGTCGTCCACCTTGAAGACCGGCCCCTGCATGAGATTCTTGTCCGCCAGCTCGTGGCGGAGACTCTCGGCATCGGCGCACATGGTGCGGAATTTCCACATTTCAAAGGGCTCGCCATGAAGTCCGGCGCGCCGTTGGCGGAAGAACACCGGCCCCGGCGAAGTGTGGCGGATGACGACGGCAATGATGCCGAAAACCGGAAGCAGGACCACGAGCCCAATCCCCGCCAGAACTCGGTCCATCCAGACCTTGACGAGCATTGCCCAAGAGAGTTCCGGGGAAGCGCGGAAAACCAGCATCGGGCGCTTTGCGAGGACTTCGTAGGACGGGCGGGCAGCCGAAGTGTGGATGAAATCCGCATTCAGCCACGCCTCGACCCCTTCGGTCTCGCAGGCCTCGATCGCCCGTTGAACCTTGTCCAATTCCATGCGGTGAAAAGTCAGCACGACGCGGCCCACGGCATGGCGGTGGAGCGCTTCGACCAGAGTCTCGATCCCGTGAGTTTCGAGATTGATCGATGCGACGACCTGGACTTCCAGCAACTGCGCGGATGACAGGGAATTCATCAGCTCATTCATGCTGGTGCGCTCGCCGGCGACAATGATCCTTTCCCCGATCGCCCCGTGCTGCAGCTTCCGAACGTAATACCAGACATAGATGCGCTCCCGCAGCAGCAGACCCAAAGGGGCAAAGATGGCAAAGAGAATCAGAACCGACCGGCTCGGCACGTCGAGCCGCAGGAAAATGACTGCGGACCCGAGAAGCATGAACAGCCAGAACCCCGCCGCCGCCATCTGCCGCAGGGATTTCCAGGCGGACTTTTCCAGCGGATAGTTGTAGAAACCCTGCATCTCCAAAAGAAACGGGCCGAACGGCATGATCACCGCAAGAATCCAGACAAACTTCCCAAACCCATCGATGGTCCAGAGGTTGTCCAGAATCACAATGCCGTTGACCCGGACGAAGTGCGCAAACCAAAAAACCGCACCCAGCAGGAGCGCGTCGATGAACTGGTTGAACTGGAGATTGATTTCGCGTCTGCGTGCACTCATGGTCTTGGGCCCATGCAACCGGCGTTGTAATGGGCGTGAACCATCAAATATATCGTCCCATGCGTCAAAATAAATCATCAAAATCACCCGTGGTCGGGATTGTGGACTCCCCGGCGGCGCTCTCCTCGGCCTTGGAACTCCCCGCGGAGGCTGTGGATTACCTCGAGTGGAGGGCCGACTGCCTGCCTGCGGCGCGGCGGATCCCGGCCTCCCGGTTCCCGTGGATTCTGACCGTCAGGCATTCGCTGGAGGGAGGGAGGCGGAAGTTGTCCCCAGCGGAAAGGAACGCCATTTTTTCCGCCCTGCTCCCTTCGGCCTGGGCCGTGGATATCGAACTCAGGTCCTTCGCGTCGCTTGCCGCGACCGTCGGCTCCGCCCGGAGCCGGAACGCCCGGGTGATCGCGTCGTTCCATGACTTCAAGAAAACCCCGGCGACCGGAAAACTCCGCGATCTCGCGGCGAGGGCCAGCGATGAAGGGGCGGACATCTTCAAGCTCGCGACGCGGACAGAGTCGCCCACCGACATCTGCCGGCTCTTGGATTTGTTTCAATCTTCTTCGCTTCCATTGGCGGTCATGGGCATGGGCAGCCTTGGCTTTGGCTCGCGGATTCTCTTTGCCCAGTGCGGCTCCGTTCTCAATTACGGATGGCTCCACCGCCCGAATGTTCCCGGCCAGTGGCCTGCCCTCGAGCTGAAGCGGATTCTTGCATCGGGGTGATCGAGGCCCGCGCTTGCTCTTCGCTGCGATATTTCCCATTGTCCGCCGATATGACCGCAAATTTTCCCGGGCTTGTCGCCGGAACTCCGCTGGCTGCGGAGGAAATCCGCCGGGCATGCGACCTCCTGTTTGACGGTGGTGTGCCGGTCGAATCCCGAGCGGAATTTTTGAGCATGCTTCACAAGAGGGGGGAAACTCCCGAGGAGATCGCGGGGTTCGTCGAGGCCCTGCTTGAGCGCGCCAGGCCGGTGCCGTTTTCTGGCGAAGGCTGCATGGATGTCTGTGGGACCGGGGGCGACAAGGCCGGGCTTTTCAATGTTTCGACGGCGGTCATGCTGGTCGCGGCGGCCTGCGGGGTCCGTGTGGTCAAACACGGCAACCGGGGAATCACTTCAAAATCCGGCGGGGCCGACGTCCTCGAGGCTCTGGGTGTCCGGATCGACCTTCCTCCCGAGCGGGCGACGGCGGCCCTCGATTCCGCCGGATGTTGCTTTCTCTTCGCGCCTCATTACCACCCGGCGTTCCAAGCCGTCGCGCCTGTGAGAAAGGTGCTCGCGGAAAAAGGCGCGACCAGCATCTTCAACATGCTGGGGCCGCTGTTGAATCCCGCTCGGCCTTCGTTCCAGTTGGCGGGGGTTTTTGACGAACGCCTGCTCGGCGTCTATCCGCGGGTGTTCGCTCTCCTCGGACGGCGGAGGGCCTGGGCGGTTCATGGAACCGGCCCGGTTTCCTTGGACGAAATATCGCCGCTGGACATCACAAAGGTCTCGGCATGGGAAGAAGGCGCTGGCCGCGAATTCCTCATCCGCCCGCACGAGCTCGGGATCGGGCACGTCCGCGTGGAAGATCTCGCCGGCGGCAACGCCGCCTTCAACGCGGCAATGATTTCCGATGTGCTCGCCGGAAATCTCCGCAACGGCGCGAGAACTATCGTCTGCTTGAATGCGGGAGCCGCGCTGGTGGTCTCCGGCGTTGCGCCCGACCTGGCCGCCGGGATGAAACTCGCGGGCGATGCCATCGACAACGGCGCGGCCCGCGATGTCCTCGCCCGCCTGCGCGCGGCCGGTTAGGAACGTGCTGGAAGACCCGGCTCGACAGCCCGAACCGGCGCGGTAGAATTGTGCTATGGACGCCAGCGAATCCCTGCCTCCGGAACTGGAGAAATTCTGGAGAACCGACGACGGCCTCACGGCCAGCGAGCGCGCGGCCGCCTACGGGATCGATCTGTCTTTGATCGATGACAACCTGCGCCTCACCCCGTCCGAGCGGATGGATAGGAATGATGCTGCAATCGACCTGGCGCATTCCCTCGAGGAAGCCATGAACCATGCAAGGCCTTAAAGATCTCCTTTGCAGGCTCCACTCGGGAAAGGTGGAGTTTGTGCTAGCCGGAGGCTTTGGAGTCATGGCGCACGGCAGTGCGCTGATGACCCAGGATGTGGACGTCGCCTGCCGGATGGATCCGGACAATTTGCTCCGTCTCTTCGAGGCGCTCGAAAGCCTGCGGCCCGTGCATCGCATGACCCCGCAGCGGTTGCCGTTCACACGCGGGCAGGCGGAGCAGGGCGGGTTGAAAAATCTTTGCCTCTCGACCGATTGGGGACAGCTCGATTGCCTCGGCGAAATCAAGGGCATCGGCGGTTATGCCGAATGTTTTGCCCGCAGCGAGGCATTGGACCTCGACGGCTGCGAAATCCGCGTCCTCACGCTCGATGCCCTGATCGAAGCCAAGCGTGCGATGGGACGCCCGCGCGACCTGCACGCCGTTCTGGAACTCGAAGCCATCCGCGAGCGGTTGCGGGGGTAAATGACACTACAAAACCAGCATGCAGTCCCCGTAGCTGAAAAAGCGGTAGCGCTTCGCCACGGCCTCGGCGTAGGCCTTACGTATTAGGTCCGCTCCCGCAAAGGCGCTGACAAGCATCAGGAGCGTCGAGCAGGGGAGGTGGAAATTTGTCAGCAGGGCACCGACCCGCCGGAAATGATACGGGGGATAGATGAAGATGTTCGTCTGGCCCGAGCACGCCTCCAGCATTTCTTCCTTCCGCGATTCCAGGACACGGGCGACCGTGGTGCCGACCGCGACGACCCGCTTGGCGGCGTTCAATGCCTGCGCTGTTTCCGCAGAGATCTCGAGCCGCTCCTCGTGCATGACGTGGTCCTCGATCCGTTCGGTTTTGACCGGGAGAAATGTCCCCGCCCCGACGTGGAGGGTGAGGAAGGAATGCGGAATGCCCGCGAGCGCTTCGGGAGTGAAATGCAGCCCGGCGGTGGGCGCGGCGACCGAGCCGGGATGTTTCGCGTAAACGGTCTGGTATCGGTCGTCGTCACCCGCATCGGATTCGCGCTTGAGATACGGGGGCACAGGCACGTGGCCGTGTTTTTCCAAATCCGGCTCCGCGAGAAACTCGATGATCCGTTCGCCACCGGGAAGCGCTTCGACTACGCGCGCCTCGGTTCCGGCGATGGGCACGACCGCGCCGGGACGCATCTTGCGGCCGGGCTTTGTCAGGCATTTCCAGCGACACTCGCCCGCCGGTTCGAGCAGGAAAACCTCGATGCGGTTGTCCTCCGTAAGCAGCCGCGCCTTGATGACACGCGTGTCGTTGAGAGCCACCCGGTCGCCCTCCCGAACAAACGAGGGGAAATCCCGGAACATCCGGTGGGAAATTTTCCCGGACGCGCGGTCAACGACCAGCATCCGCGAACCGTCGCGCTCGGGAGCCGGGCGGCAGGCGACCAGTTCCTGCGGGAGCTCGTAAAAATAATCGGAAACAAGGCCAGTCATCGGTGGATGCGATGCCCCGCTCGGGGCATGGAGTGTAATCTCACATGCCGGAAGAGCCGAGCCCCCGGCAGGAACAGGATGCGCGCCCACTCGGGAGAAATCTCCCCACCTTTTTGCAGGAGGCGGATCAGTTCATCACGCTGGTCCGCCGTCATCGTTTCGCCGCCCGTTTTTTGGATTTTGAGCCGAAGGCCGGGGCGTCTTCGCGGACATGGAATCCGATCTCCTCGCGTGGTGGGTCGGGATCGGGTGGTGGAGGAGCCATGAGCATCCGGATGGCATCGAACACGACGCGAAACTGTGCGTCGTATTGTTTCTCCATGGCGTTAAGCTTGTCGGCGAGGGCAGCGTTTGAGAGGAGCAACTCGCGCAGGTGGACGAATGCGCGCATGATGCCGATATTGACCTGGAGGGCGCGGGAGCTGCGCAAAACGCTGGAGAGCATGGCGACGCCCTGCTCGGTAAAGGCCATCGGCGAGGCTCCTCCCAACTTGCCGCGACCGGGTATCACATTTTGTGACACCATGTCGTCGATTTCCCCATCGCTCAACTCAAACAGGAAATCGCTTGGGAATCGGTCACGGTTCCGGCGCACCGCCTGCTTGAGCGCACGAGTTTCGACCCCGTAAAGCTCCGCCAGATCGTAATCGAGCAGCACTTTCTGCCCACGCACATGGAGGATGCGGCGCTCCGCTTGAACGCTCAGGGCATCGGGCTTCTTGGACTTCGATGAGGGTGGCATGAGAATTTCGGCGAGCCTACACAACTCCCGCTTCGATGACCAGTTCATCCAGCAGCCCGGAGTCGGAAAAACTGAAAACCGAGTCATCGGCAACGATGACGTGGTCCAAAATCCGTCACTTTATCTTACTTCATCCTCGTGAACCCGCAGCGTGCGGCGGCGGCCCCGACCAGGTCGGCGACGCGGCGCTTCAGGCGCCAGATCCTGCGGAAAAGGATAAAAACAAAAATACAATAGAAGACCCAGAGCCACCAGTCGCTGCCCAGGACCAAGAACTGCCGGTAGAGCAGGATTCCCAGAAGGACGAGGTTGATGAGCAGCGTGGTCGCCACCATCCGCGTGCCGAGGTGGACGCGCGTGAGGCATTTCGGCCCGCCGTGATATTCGGTGACCGAGCGCAGTTGGATCCCCCACCAGAAACTCCCGTAAATCTGCACATCCCAATCCTTCCAGCCGGTGTCGGTCGAGTAGTTCCAGCCCTCGCTTTCGAGCGTCTTCACCACTTCCTGCAGCAGCAGCTCGCGCCCGTATCCGTTCTCGCTCCAGAATTTCAAATTCGAGATGCTCCCTCCCGATGGCGTGAAATCCTTTTCCACGCTGGCGATGACCGCGGGTGGGGTCCGTTTGAATTTCAGCCAGGTGAAATAGCGGGCCCACCCGCGCACGAGCGGCTGCGCGAGCGCGAGAAATGCGACCAGAAGCCGCGCGGGGACGGTGTCGTGCTTCGGTTCGAGCCTGGCGTGGATCATGTAGGAAAGCGCGACCAGCAACGTGCCGCCGAACATCAGATACGGGACGATCCGCAAAAACGGCAGGGGGACGGACACGCCGAAGATGAACACCGTGAGCGCCACCCACTCGATGCTGCTGAGGTAGGCGGCGAGGTCGGACTGCGGGGTCGGGTAGATCGACTGGAACAGGCCTTCTCCAAAGACGCCGTGATAAATGACCGGCTTGTTGACAAGCCACGTGAACCGCGGGGTCCCGTAGATCTGGCCCTTCCATTTCGCCGTTCCGGTCGGGCCGAAAAAGATCAGGTGCTGGAACCGCAGCATCGACTCCGCCTCGCCGTAGCCTTCCTGCTGTTTCTTGAATGCCTGCAGCGAGAACCTCCGGTAATGCCACACGATGGCTGCCGGGCTGAACGCGATCACGCCTCCCGCCTGCTGGAGCCGCCAGCAGAAATCCACGTCGTCGCCCGCTTTTCGGTATTCGGGATCGAACCCGCCCACGAGCTCGAACGCCCGGCGGTGAAACGCCATATTGCAGCCGGGAATGTGCTCGGCCACCACGTCGGTGAGCAGGACGTGGCTCGGTCCGCCGGGAGCCGCCGAGACGCAGGCCTGCACCCAGTTTTCGGCAGGCGGCGAAATGTTCGGTCCGCCAACGCCCGCATATTCGCCGCTCAGCAGCGTGCCGATCAGGTAATACAACCAGTCCGGGTCGGCCATGCAGTCGCTGTCGGTGTAGACGATCACATCGCCTTTGGCGGCGCGGGCACCGACATTGCGCGCGAAGCTGAGCCCTTTGTTTTCTTGGCGGACAGAGACGATCCACGGATGCGCTGCGGCGATCTCCTGGGTGTCGTCCTTCGATCCGTCATCCACGAGGACGACCTCGTAATCCGGGTAATCGATCTGTTTGAGCGAATCGAGGCAGCGCCCGAGGGTCTTGGCGCCGTTGTAGGAGCAGACGACGACAGAGGCCTTCGGATACGACGGCAGCTTGACCCGCGAGGTCATCGAGCCTTCCCCGTAAAAGAGCTGCCGCACGGTTTCGAACGCCTCCTTTTTCGACCGGTCGCGGCGCACGAGCCCGAACGCCCAGTCCAGGATCTCCTGTCCGCCGCGGAACCATTCGTCGGTCCACGCGTAGATGACCGTGCCCGCCAGGCCGCCGCGAACCACGCTCTCGATGTGCCAGCGGATCATCTCCGCCTGCTCGGATTCCGGATGCCGGATCGTGTCCATGCCGAATTCCCCGAGGATGAGCGGCTTGTCCTCCGCGAGGTTTTGCAGGCGCGCCAGGTATCGCTCGAAATCCTCCTGCCGGTGCAGGTAAACGTTGAACGTCACGAAATCGCTGTTTTGCGGGAGCAGGTATTCGGTCGGGGGGTAGCTCGCGTAGGAAAAAAGCGCCTTCGGATCGGCTTCCTTCCCGATGTTGATCAGCCGCTCGACGAACTCGATGACCTGCCGCGCGCCCAGCCAGCGGACCATCGTCGTCGGGATCTCGTTTCCCACGAGGTATCCGAAAACCGCCGGGTGCCCGGCATTTTTTGAAACCCCCTCCGCGACCGCATCCTCGGCCGCCGAGCGGATCTTCGAGTCCTTCAGAAATTCGAGATGCTCGGCCCACGGGATCGAGATCAAAGCGCGGATCCCTCGCTCCGCACAGAGGTCGAGAAACCATTTCGGCGGGACGTAGTAAATCCGGACCAGATTGACCCCGGCCTCGACCATCAGGTCCAGATCCTTGGCCACGCTCGACGGCGTGCCGAAATACTCGCCGTTCGCGTCCGGCGCAAACGGGCCATACGTCACCCCCTTGATAAAAAATTTCTTGTCTCCCTCGAAGAAAAACTTGGCGCGCACCCGCACCGGCGTCAATTCAGTCACTTGGAATAAATACCATCACGAGGCCGCGCGATGCGAGTGCGGATTTTTCCGGCCCGCGAAGCGGGCGTCCCGCCTGCGATGTGACATGCGGCGGCTTTCTTTCTCCGGGCTTGTGGAAACCGGCGGGGTGTGGGATGGTGCGGGCATGAGCACTGTCCAAGTATTGGAAGAGTTCCGGGCGCTGCCTGGCGAGGAGCGCAGGCAGGTGGCGGAGGCGATTC
>Ga0209697_10004518_pt1 | contig 18009 bp, 11 predicted proteins | sample AliMusrvi5mmetaG_FD_184115 | JGI IMG/M metagenome (GOLD analysis project Ga0209697, IMG submission 184115) | Freshwater lake bacterial and archeal communities from Alinen Mustajarvi, Finland, to study Microbial Dark Matter (Phase II) - Alinen... | ecosystem: Environmental > Aquatic > Freshwater...
CATCCCATCACACGTGAAGTATGACAAAGGAGGGATTAAGTACAGCGCTGACTATCACCTAGAAGATAACAATGTAACCGTAGTTAGGCTGCTTACAGTTCAAAGGCCGGGATCAGTTTGTAAGCCTGAAGAGTTGCAGAAATGGAAAGACTTTTACCAAGTCTTTATTAAGGATATGAGAGGACAGATTTTTTATGAGTGATGAAAAAACGCAGCTACTCTCATATGTGTCTTCTAACGGAAGGATTTGCCCTAATCCAGATGAGTGGATGGCTCTATCTGACATTATTGGTATGAATGCTCCAGGCAAAAGACTTGTACCGCTGATATTAGCTGGTTGGGCCTTTTCGTCTGATGCCGATAAAAGAGCTCGTGTCATGAAGCAAATTGAATATGCATTTACTTTGGAGCCTAGTATTGCAGCGCGATTTTGCCAATATCTGCAATCTCTTAAGCCGGAGCAGTGGTATGTCGGAAATGAGCCGCCTGATAGAAGTCACTGGGATGGGGCATAGGTTGATTGGGTGGATACAGGCGTTACTTTAAGTAACGGTGGAAAACTGCTATAAATTGGTATCTAAATTTTTTGGGTGAAATTTATGCGTGATTTCGATTCTATGGATCCTGACGCTGATAGCGATATGCAACAGCCCATTGAAGATTATCCTAGCTATCTTGGTCAAAGTAGAGAAGGTCACCTATCCGTTGTAGAAGAAATCAAGTTCTTAAATACGATCGATTGGGAATATTACAAAGAGTTAGTAGCGACTCTAGAAGACCCAATTCGCTATTTTAATATTGAAGTAGGGGCCAAGAAATTACTGATGCCTATGGATCCATTTGAAGATATTGCCTTTGCTTTAGATGAAATTCCATCTATAGATGTGCAAGTAGATAAAGATGGAGGTATCTATATCCTTTTTCTAAAAGATGGGTTTGCCTTTGAGGAAGCTTTTAGCTCAATTCTTTCTTTTGCTAGAGCGGTAGAGGCTGATATTGAATATTTGCAAGATTTAGAGGATGGTAAAAGTTAGCCAACAAAAAAGCCGGTCTTTCCCGGCTGTCAGCTTGCTCGTACCCGAAAGGTAGCCCCAAGTAAATTGGAACATTAGAGTACACAAGCAGATATGGTTTTTTTCAATGAAAAGACAGTGTCTTTCGGCTTTAAGGCACTCATACCTGATCCTCTTGGCCGCTACAAATATCAAACAATCAACTAAATTAACAACCAAACCACCAACACGAGCAACAGTAAATTACATTAGTTATCACATTCAACGATTAACCAACCGCTCAATGAAACATCCTGCATTCTTAAATTCAATACTCGGAACGCTTTATTAAGCTTAATTGGATCCATTTGATTCGCAAGTTCTTCAACGGCGGCTTTAGTCAACTCCGCCCAATCTACATAATCTTCAAGGCGAAGTAGGAGCCATGCTAAAACCGCTGTCCATTGCTCCTCTTTGGATAAGAAATCAAGGTGCGACCTAAATGCTTCCAAAATCTCAGGCTCAATATTTGCTTGCTCTAGGGCTTTGACTAATTCTCCAAAATGGCTTTTATTAGTGAGAATTGCATTTGCCATTTCAATTACATGCTCTGGATCTGTGTAATCAATTTTTTCCACCTCAGCACGTCCATCATCTTGTTTTCGTAAGAAAGCAGGGATCTCATAGTAATCGGGACCTCGATCAATACTTTCTTTTGCTGGCGCAAAGGAATTAAGATCAGCCATTGTTGGCATGGAATCATCAGCTGCACGACTAGATCTAAAGACTCTTGGCAGATCGTATTGTGCGTAATCGATAGTCGATTTCTTACTATAGGCAACGGATTTTGAAACTGAAGCCATGCTGTATAACACTTGATGAGACGTGTCTTGCACTGTCCCTGCGCCAGCCCAACCAGCAGCCTGCATTTGCGCAACATTCATGAGCTCGGGCAGATCAGTTGATTTTTCATCTTCCGCGCGGACATGAACTAGCAAGCAATTTGTATGCTTAGTGATAAGTTGGTAACTCAAAGCCAAAGACATTTGATCGCCTTCTGGAGCTGTTTTAATTCTTTGTGCAGCAGCTAGGCGAGGCAGATTTAGTGATATGGATTGAGTGATCTCTCTTGCACCAACCCCAGTGCGCTCGGTACCTTCTCCTAATTGATAGCTTAGCAGTGCTGGTTTACTAGGCGCTGATTTGAATCCAGCAAAAACATGAATAGTATTTTCGCTAAAAATAGCGGTGTTGGTACCCACTGTCCATTCAGGCTCTTTATTGTGACCCCAATCAATTTCAATGTTGCATGCTCTTGGCTGGCGAATACGATTAAACATTCGCACAATCGCTTTTTCTATATTTTCTTTTGGGGAAATGAGTTCACAGGCTCCGCCAGACATTTCTGCCAGCTCTTTTAGTAAGGTTTCTGCTGGTGCAGCGCCTACCCCAACTGCAAAAATCCGATGACCACTTTTCTTTGCTGCAGCGATAGTTGCTGCGGTATCCCATACTTCACCATCAGTAATCAATAAGACATCTGCTTTGCCTTCAGCGCCGACTAGATTGAAGGTGGATTGCAATGCATCTTCAACCTCAGTTCCGCCCATATCTGCTTCGGTGTTTTCTATTAATAACGATGCAGCTGATATATAAAATTGATCTGCATGCTTTAGTTTTTTAAATTGATGGTCTGTATATCCCCCAAACCTTGAGTAACTAAAGCGGTCTTCTGGGTCAAGGCAGCTTAAGACATGATGTAAGGCCCGTTTGGCCGAGCGGATGCTATCGCCTTCCATTGAACCTGAGCAATCGACCAGAATCTTGAGGTCTAGATGTGTTTCCATTTGATTCTGAATCGCAGGGGGGCAAAAGCTAGCTAATACCGTGCACCCTTCGGGCCCCAATTGCTTATCGGGCGTGACTATATAAAAGGATTGATTCTCTAATTTAGTTAAATTGAGGATAAAGTCACGATCTAGAAAAGCCTCACGCTCTAAGGCTACTAATAGACCATTGTCTTTTGTGCTTACTTGTACTTGATGGGATGCACATTCTACGGTTGCCTTTTCTAAGCCACCGAGCAAGTTGAGTGATAGCGTGAACGGGTATTCAGCAAGAAAGTCAGCTTCAACGCTTTGATGTTCTGCAATGCCACCTTTTTTCACATCACCATAGCGTGGCGCAATGACGGTAGGTAAGCTAATGCGAATTGATCCTTGCTCAAGCTTAAGTAGTTGAGAGTAGGTATATTCAATAACAACATCTTCATTGGGCTTAAGGTTTCCCAAGTTAGCTGTGTACAAGCCATCAGAGTTCTTTTCAATCATTATGGGGGCATCGCCATCGGCAATTGCCTCTTCATATTGCTTGGTTGCTTTAGCTTTCTCTATCACCGTGCCTACGAGACGTTCCCCGCCAATCTCGGCATGCATACCCATAAAAGTAGATCCCCATCCCATAGGGAAGGTATAAACAACCTCAAGGGTTTTCTTGGTATTATTTTTATAGCTCTGACGCATAGTCATATCGAGCAATAAGCCGTTTGCAGTGCCTGATGCGCTCACGGACTGCAGGGCAACTTTTTTATCGCCGTTGCCAAATACATCTGCAATTTTTTCTAAGGTAATCATTCCGAATCCTTTATCACTTGTTCATACGCCTGCAGTACGCCTCTTAAGAATTGACGTAATTGCTCAGGGCTTAGTCCAGCTGTTTCTGGCGATACTTGAATCTCAATGCCATCCGTGACCCAAAGATGGGTTCGTACTTCAATTTGCCCTGGCTTTTTGCTGCGCTCAGGTAAGGGCATTGGCTCACCAGATAACACTTCACGAATCCGCTCAAGCGATATACCAGCTTCGGTTAATTGCTTGATACGCAGGATCTTCTCAAGGTGAAGGCTCAAATAGTGAGCTCCCCGGGTTTGTCCTATAGGCTTATCTACCAAGCCGATCTGAATGTAATACCGCAAAGTACGGGAACTTATGCCAGATAAGGCACAAAGCTCTTCAAATGTGTATTTTTTGTCTTCCATGATGATATATTAACACTATTACTGTAAATATCAACTGTAAATATAAAATATTTGTACAGGGAATAAATTGACCATATAAAGCTCAAATATTGAGCTCTTAAATTGATAAATTATCAACAAGATCGCTCTGGATAGTTAACAAAGCTGGTTAATATGTAATGGTATGAATTTTATTGAAGATTAGAGGTCATTTTGAGCCGTTTAGAGGATATTCAACCAAATGCAAGTATTAGAGGGATTATTCCTGATGCACTGGTTTCCGTAGTAAGTGTTCAGTGGTTTGGTTCAGAAGCGCTTGAGCTTACCTATAAAACTCCGGCCGGCAAAGTTGCGAATGAGCTTTTGTACCGTGACAGGGAAAACCAGATAGAAGTTGTCGAGTTGGGCAGGCCATGGAGTTTTGATGGTGACGGGGCACTCTTTCAGTTAGTTTCTGAAGCCCAGCGTATTCGGTTAGCCCATTTATTTGATCCAATGCTTGCAGTACACAGCTCAATCGTTGATCCTTTACCGCATCAAATTACCGCCGTATATGAGGCAATGTTGCCACGTCAGCCGTTGCGATTTTTGTTGGCTGATGATCCTGGTGCCGGTAAAACTATTATGGCGGGCCTCTTAATTAAGGAGTTAATAGCAAGGGGTGATCTACAGCGATGTTTAATTGTTTGTCCCGGTAGTTTGGCAGAGCAGTGGCAGGATGAATTAAATACCCGATTTCATTTACCTTTTGAGATTCTTACGAATGACAAATTAGAGGCCGCAAGAACAGGTAATTGGTTTATGGAAACCAATCTAGTAATTGCTCGATTAGATAAGCTTGCACGAAATGAAGATGTGCAACAGAAACTAGCTGCGCCAGATTGTCGCTGGGATTTAATAGTTTGCGATGAGGCACATAAAATGTCGGCCACGGTATTTGGCGGCGAGACAAAATATACCCAGCGTTATCGGTTGGGACAATTGCTTGGTACATTAACTCGCCATTTTCTATTAATGTCAGCTACGCCACACAACGGTAAAGAAGCGGATTTCCAGTTGTTTATGGCCCTGCTTGATGGAGATCGTTTTGAGGGTAAGTATAGGGATGGGGTTCATTCAGCTGATGCTTCTGATCTCATGCGGCGAATGGTCAAAGAGAGTCTCTTGAAATTTGATGGAACGCCATTATTCCCTCAACGTATCGCCCATACAGTGCCATTTAAATTAAGCGATGCCGAGGCGCATTTATATAAGATCGTTACTGAATACGTGCGCGAAGAGTTCAATCGCGCCGAAGCATTGGAAAATGGAAAGCGTGCAGGTACTGTTGGATTTGCCTTAACAATACTGCAGCGCAGATTAGCCTCATCACCTGAGGCTATCTATCAGTCAATTAAGCGTAGGCGTGAGCGCCTTGAAAGTAAATTGCGGGAGTTAGAAATCCTTGAGCGTGGTGGAAGGGTTGCTACGACGGTATTGGTAGATTCACCAGAGTTAGATGATGACGATATTGATGACTTAGAGGATGCGCCAGAATTAGAGGTTGAGACTTTCGAAGAAGAAATACTGGATCAAGCAACCGCAGCTCGAACTATCGCCGAGCTAAGAATAGAGATCGAGAACCTAAAGAGACTAGAAGCACAGGCTCTACTGGTAAGGCGTAGTGGGACTGATACTAAGTGGATGCAACTAGCAGGACTACTAGATGGAATCTTCACTACCAATGCCAGTGGAAATAATGCCTTAGCTGCAACCATAAACGCTACTGCCAAAGATATTCCCGCTCCAAAGTCTTCCCCGCATCAGAAATTGGTCATTTTTACTGAGCATCGGGACACATTAAATTACCTAGAGCAACGCATCAAAACACTGCTTGGAAGAGAGGATGCGGTAGTAATTATTCATGGTGGCATTGGTAGGCAAGAGCGTCTCAATGTACAAGAAGCATTCAGGCATGATCCTAAGGTACAGGTATTGCTGGCTACAGATGCTGCGGGTGAGGGCATTAACTTGCAGCGTGCCCATTTAATGGTCAATTACGACTTGCCTTGGAATCCCAATAGGTTAGAGCAGCGCTTTGGTCGTATTCACCGCATTGGACAAACAGAAGTTTGTCACTTATGGAATTTGGTTGCCGATGACACACGAGAAGGCGACGTGTATGCAAAACTGTTGGAAAAGTTAGAGCAGGCAAGACAGGCGCTTGGCGGTCAAGTATTTGATGTTCTTGGCAAACTTCAATTTGAAGGTAAATCATTACGAGAGTTGCTGATTGAGGCAATACGGTACGGTGAACAAGCTGATGTGAAGGCTTTTTTAACCACAGTATTGGATACATCACTAGATCGCGAGCATCTAGCAAGACTATTAGATGACGGTGCGCTAGTGCATGATGCTATTGACGTTAGTAAAGTCCGAACTATCCGCGAGGATATGGAGCGGGCAGATGCAAAGCGATTACAGCCGCACTATATTGAATCCTTTTTCTTAGAGGCTTTTAAGGTTTTAGGCGGGAAAGCACAGCAACGCGAAACAAAACGTTTTGAAATTACCCACGTACCAGCATTAGTTCGCAATCGAGATCGGATGGTAGGTATTGGAGAGCCCGTTCAGCCTCGCTATGAGCGTATTGCATTTGATAAAGAGCAGGTCTCTCCAGTAGGTCAAATACCAGCTGCCTTTGTCTGCCCAGGACACCCGCTATTAGATTCGGTGATTGATTTAACGCTAGAGCGTAATAGAGATCTGCTTAAGCGGGGCACGGTACTGGTTGATGAAAAAGATCTTGGCACCAAGCCAAGGGTCTTGTTTTACCTTGAGCACGCGATACAAGATGCAAGTACCACTCGAAATGGTAACCGACGAGTAGTTTCGCAAAGAATGCTTTACGTAGAGCAAGATTCAGATGGTGCGATCCACCAAATTCACTATGCCCCATACCTTGACTACAGACCGTTAACCGCGTCTGAACCTGGTATTGATGCATTGTTATCGCAAGATGAATGCAAATGGATTACTCAGGATTTAGAAAAAAAGGCTCAGGGATACGCTATTGAGAAGATGGTCCCAGATCACTTTGCTGAAGTAAAGAATAAGAAAATTGAAATTATTTCCAAAACAGAGGCTGCAGTTAAGGATCGCCTAACTAAAGAGATCAATTACTGGGATCATCGGGCAGCACAATTGCAACTGCAAGAGCAGGCCGGCACCACTAATAGCAAGCTAAATTCAAATGAGGCTAGAAAAAGAGCTGACTTATTGCAAGCTAGATTACAAAAACGTCTAAGTGACTTAAAGTTAGAGACGCAGCTATCACCGTTACCGCCAGTTGTCCTGGGTGGATTACTAGTGGTTCCATTGGGATTAATTAATAAATTGATGGGTAGGCCAGAATTAAGTGCTGTGGCGCTAAAAGCAATTGCTGATACCCAGGCAAGCGCCGCTCGTGCAAGGGCAGTCATCATGCAAGTTGAGCGTGATCTTGGTTATGACCCTACCGATAGAGAGTTTGAACGTCTAGGGTATGACATTGAAAGTAAGGTTTCCGTTACTGGCAAGCTTCGGTTTATTGAAGTTAAAGGCAGAGTAACTGGCGCTGATTCAATTACCGTTACTAGAAACGAGATTCTTTATTCATTAAATGAGCCAGAAGATTTTATTTTGGCTATTGTTGAATTTTTAGACAATGAAACCCATAAAGTTCATTACCTAAGACAGCCATTTAAACGTGAGCCAGATTTTGGGGTTACGAGTGTTAATTATAATTTTTCAGAATTGCTTGCAAGGGCTGGATCTCCATCGTGAAATATAAAAAGAAATTAATTGAAGTTGCCTTACCTCTAGAGGCGATTAATCTTGCTAGCGTAAGGGAAAAATCCCTTAGGCATGGACACCCATCAACATTGCATCTATGGTGGGCTAGAAGACCTTTAGCAGCCGCTAGGGCTGTTATCTTTGCGCAGATGGTAGATGACCCGTCTTCATGCCCAGATATTTTCCCAACAGAAGAGAAACAAGACCAGGAAAGGAAAAGGCTTTTTAATATTATTGAAGATTTAGTTATTTGGGAAAATAGTACCAATGAAGAGGTTCTAAAAAAAGCTAGGTTTGAAATTTGGCAGAGCTGGAGAAGGGCGTGTGCCGACAATGTTGATCACCCCAAAGCCAAAGAATTATTCATAAAAGAAATTCTCCCTGCTTTTCATGATCCATTTGCCGGGGGTGGTGCTATACCTTTGGAGGCGCAACGTTTGGGTCTGGATAGCTATGCCACAGATCTTAATCCTGTTGCTGTGCTTATTAACAAGGGAATGATTGAGATCCCATCTCGTTTTTCTGGAAAGCCACCTATAAATCATGGTTCAAGAAATAAACCCGATCTTCTCGAAGCTGGATGGAAAAACGCAAAAGGATTGGCCGAGGATTTGCGTTATTACGGCGAGATGGTCAATACAGTCTGTAAAGACCAAATTGGTAATCTCTATCCAAAAATAATGGTTACAGCAGACATGGTTGAAGATAGACCAGATCTTGCCCAGTATCTTGATAGGGAATTAACTGTAATTGCTTGGTTATGGGCTAGGACGGTAAAAAGCCCTAACCCTGCTTTTTCAGATATTGATGTTCCTTTAGTATCAACATTTATGCTTTCTACAAAAGCAAAAAAAGAAGCATTTATAGAACCAGTTATAGAAAAGAATGGTTATAGGTTTATTGTTAAGTCAGGTAAGCCAGATAATATTGACACTATCAGCAAGGGCACTAAACTAGCAAGGGGTGCCAACTTCAGGTGCCTAATGTCAGATTCGCCAATATCAAGCGACTATATTAAGTCTGAGGGCAAAGCAGGTCGTTTCGGCACTCGTTTAACCGCAATAATTGCACTTGGCGATAGGGGACGTGTCTATCTTTCTCCCACTCCTGAACATGAAAAAATAGCTATCAATGCTATTCCTTCATGGAGGCCAGAATTATCCATATCTGGAAGCTCTCAATATCTTGGGATCAAACCTTATGGCATGGATAGGTTTGACCAATTATTTACTAATCGCCAATTACTTTCACTTGTAACCTTTTCAGATGCAGTATCGAAAGTGGTTAAATTAGTAGAGAAAGATGCAATTGCAGCAGGGGTACCAAATGATCCTAAATCTTTAAGCGAGGGCGGAAAAGGTGCAAGAGCCTATGGCGAAGCAATTGGATTGTATTTAGCGTTTGCGGTTGATAGGTGCGCCGATAAATGGGCATCCTTATCAATTTGGAACGTGGTGGGAGAGAAAGTTGAGCACGTCTTTGGTATGCAGGCTCTAAGAATGACATGGGATTTCGCTGACTGTAACCCATTTAGCACTTCGACTGGGAATTGGCTCAGTGCAGTTGAGTGGGGAGCAAAATTTTTAGATGTTTCACTGGCGACAGCCAATGGAAGTGCAGAACAGGGTGATGCTCAAACGCAAAATGTAAGTACTAATAAGGTAATCTCAACAGACCCTCCATATTACGATAATGTTCCTTATGCTGACCTATCAGATTTCTTTTACGTATGGCTGCGTAGGGCATTGCGCGATGTTTTCCCTAGACTCTTTTCCACCCTTGCAGTCCCTAAAGTTGAGGAGCTTGTAGCGTTTTCTTATAGACACGAAGACAGTAAGCGACAAGCGGAAAAATTCTTCTTGGATGGGATGACAGAGGCAATGCATCGCTTATCCTTGCTATCTCATCCTGCGTTTCCAGTAACGATTTACTATGCTTTTAAACAATCTGGAAATGATGGGGTTGGAGGAACTACAAATACTGGTTGGGAAACATTTTTAGATGCCGTAATCAAGGCAGGTTTCAGCATAACTGGAACATGGCCAATGAGAACTGAGCGGTCTGGAAGGATGCGAGACACGGGTTCAAATGCGTTAGCTTCCAGCATCATTTTGGTGTGTCGTCTTCGCCCTCTTGATGCTCCAGTTGTGACACGCCGAGAATTTTTACAATCTCTGAAACTTGAGTTGCCAAAAGCATTAATTAAACTTCAAGCTGGAAATATTGCACCTGTTGACCTTGCTCAGGCAGCCATAGGCCCTGGAATGGCTATATATAGCCGATATTCAAAAGTATTTGATGCCAATGCCGCCCCCTTAAGTGTTCGTGATGCTTTGGTATTAATTAATCAAACCCTGGATGAGGTTTTATCAGAACAAGAAGGCGATTTTGACGGAGAAAGTCGATGGGCGTTAGCTTGGTTTGAACAATTTGGCTTCGAGGAGGCTGACTTTGGTGTTGCAGATGTGTTGGCGAGAGCAAAAGCCACTGCGGTTGATTACTTGGAGGAAAAGAAGCTAATTTCATCTAGTCGTGGCAAAGTTAAGCTTCTAAGGCCATCAGAAATGCATGTAAATATTGATAGTATTAAGCTTAATGCGTCTCAGTGGGAAATTGTCCATCAACTTATCTATGCGCTCGAGACATATGGAGAGAAAGCAGCCTCCGATATTGTTTTAAAAGTTGGCGAAAAGGCTGATATAGCTAGAGAGCTATGCTATAGGCTTTATGCCGTCTGTGAGCGCAAAAAGAGAACAAATGATGCTATGTCCTATAACGGCTTAGTGCAAAGTTGGCCGGAAATAATTAGGCTGTCACGCGAAACCTCTCCAGTATTGAAGTCTGGAACTCAAGATCTTTTTGATCGGGAATAAATATGGCTATCACTAATTATGAACGTGTAGGCAAAGCGCTCGAGCAACTCAAGATAGGCCTAGCTCCATTTGTCGACCGTGAAATTAAAGATGCCATCGCAAATAACACTGTTTCAATGCAGAAGATTAGAGAATTTCTTGATGATCCAATTCTTGCTAAAAAGAGCATCACCGAGTGGGATGCATCAGCGCTCATCAAAATAATGTTTGATACTTGGAATGAAGTGTTTAAAAAGACATTAGGCTTTACTGCGAGAGGTTTAGTTCAGGAAATTCGTGATTGGCGTAATAAGTGGGCACACCAAGCCCAATTTTCTAGCGATGATTCTGATCGTGCATTAGATTCAATAGAGCGCTTGCTAACTGCTATTTCTGCACCGGAAGCAGATGAAGTTCGTAAAATAAAGATGGAGTTACGTCGACTCGTAACTGATGAGCAAGTTCGTGGTGAACGTCGTAAAAATGCAGGTATAGCTATTGAAAGCGGCGTTTCATCAAATTTGATGCCTTGGCGTGAAATTATTTCACCGCACAAGGATGTCGCAAGTGGAAATTATCAACAGGCTGAATTTGCCGCTGATTTATGGCAAGTACATTTGGGTGAGGGTACGGATGAATATAGAGATCCTGTAGAGTTTTACAGGCGCACATACCTTACTGAAAGTTTAAAAAATCTTCTATCAAATGCCGCAAAACGTATAGCTGGGGTTGGTGGTGATCCCGTAGTCCAACTTCAAACAAACTTTGGCGGTGGCAAAACGCATTCGATGCTAGCTTTGTACCATTTATTTTCTGGTGCAAATACTACAGAATTACTTGGTGTCGATGAGGTAATGAAAGAGGCCGATGTTAAAGGCCCATTAACTGCAAATAGAGTAGTTCTAGTCGGAAATAAAATTTCACCAGGGAATCCATCTGTAAAAGAGGATGGCACAGTTGTTCATACTTTATGGGGTGAGCTCGCTTGGCAGTTGGGTGGCAAGAAAGCTTATGCAAAAGTCAAAAATGATGATGAACGTGCTACAAACCCCGGCGATACACTTCGTGAACTCTTTAACGAGTTTGGCCCTTGCTTAATTCTGATAGATGAGTGGGTTGCCTATGCGAGGCAGTTACATCAAGACAATAACTTACCCGGTGGTGATTTTGAGACCCACTTCACATTTGCTCAGGCATTAACAGAATCGGCAAAATTATCAAAAAACTGTCTATTAGTTATTAGCTTACCCTCTTCCGATACGGCAATATCTCCACACGCTCAAGGTGACGATGAGGAAGTAGGGGGAGAGCGCGGTAGGCAAGCATTAAGTAGGTTGCAAAACGTAATTGGCCGTTTAGAGTCCTCGTGGACTCCAGCAACAGCTGAAGAAAGTTTTGAGATTGTACGTAGAAGATTGTTTGAGCCATTATTTGGAGCAGATAAATTTAAGCAACGTGATGTGGTTGCAAGCGCATTTGGTGATATGTACCGAACCCAGCAAAGAGAATTCCCTTCTGAATGTAGCGAAGCGGATTATGTTAAACGTATTCAATCGGCTTATCCAATTCATCCAGAAGTGTTTGACCGTTTATATACAGATTGGTCAACGCTAATTAAGTTTCAGCGTACTCGTGGAGTCCTGCGTTTAATGGCAGCTGTTATCCATAGCTTGTGGGAGCGGGGCGATAAAAACCCATTGATACTTCCATCCAATATTCCAATTGATGAACCTAGGGTTAGGGATGAATTAACTAGATACTTGCCAGATCAATGGAAGCCAATTATTGAGAGAGATATTGATGGCCCTCATTCATTGCCGTTAACTATTGATGGTGAAGTATCGAATCTTGGTAAGTTTTCTGCTTGTCGCCGCGTAGCCAGAACGGTATTTATGGGTTCTGCACCGATTACTTCTGCTGCTAACTTGGGAATCGAAGAAAGGCGGATTCGTTTGGGTTGCGTGATGCCAGGAGAGTCGCCGGCTATTTTTGGGGATGCCCTGAGAAGGTTAGCTAATGCAGCCACCTATCTTTATGAGGATGGCCCAAGATATTGGTACTCCACACAGCCAACAGTCAAAAAACTGGCGGATGACCGTGCTGAGCAGTACAAGCGTGACCCAGATAAAGTTGTCGCTGAGATTGACAAAAGAGTAAGAAGAAATTTAGAGGCGAAAGGTGAGTTCTCGCGTATTCACCCCATGCCACAGTCGAGCCAAGACGTGCCAGATGATTTTGATACAAGGTTGGTGGTTCTGGGTATTGATCATCCTTTTAACAAGGGAGAAGCAGCCAATCCTGCTGAATTGGCCGCAAAAGCCATACTGGAGTCACGTGGCAATACGCCACGCATCTATAAAAATACGCTTGTGTTCTTAGCGCCAGATAATGGCCGGTTGCAGGATTTATTGGATGCGGTACGAAAGTTTCTCGCATGGGAGTCAATTCTTGCTGATCAGAAGATGTTAAACCTGACGCATCAACAGGTATCACAAGCAGAAACACAGCAAAAAACAGTTGATGGCGCTGTTACAGCTAGATTACCTGAAACATATCAATGGTTGTTAGTCCCCGTACAAAGCAAACCGCAAGATGCTCAGACATGGGAGTCTTTAAAGCTAAATGGAGCAGATAGCCTTGCAATTAGAGCAAGTAAGAAATTACGAAGTGACGAATTGTTATTGCCAACATTCGCGGCTACCCGCTTAAAAATGGAGTTGGATAAGATTCCTTTGTGGCGCAATGACTCCGTCACATCCAAACAACTCGTTGAGGATTTTGCTAGATATATTTATTTACCACGGCTGCGAGATCCATCGGTTTTATTGGATGCAATTTGTGAAGGCGTTGGGATGCTTACTTGGGAAAGCGATACCTTTGCTTTCGCTGATAGCTACGACAATGTGGCTGAACGTTACGTAGGGTTGCGTGGCGGATGTCCTATTGCCATACACGATGCAGATTCGCCGGGTATGCTGGTTAAATCCGATGTTGCTAAGGCCCAGTTAGCCAAAGAGATACCCGCTTCCCCACCTACTGATGTGGGTACAACGGGCACTAGTGAAACGCCTACTTCACCTGTTCCACCAGTAAAAAAACAAGTTAATAGGTTCTATGGAACTGTATCTTTAGATTCAGCCAGGGTAGGACGGGATGCAAGTAGGGTTGCAGATGAGGTTATTTCACACTTGGTTGCATTGATGGGATCTGATGTGACAGTCACACTTGAAATAAGCGCATCGCTACCAGGTGGAGTAGCGGACAGTATTGTTCGAACCGTTACTGAAAATAGTAAAACTTTGAAATTTACCAATCAGGGTTTTGAGAGCGAGTAAAAGAGATTGGGTGCACTACTTGTGAAGTTTAATAAAGCGCTGGTAGTTGCGCTAGGGGAAAATTATGGCATTTGTTGAGCCAATCACGATTAAAGATGCCGTAGAAAATATTCACCGTAAAAACTATCTGCTTCCAGCAATTCAGCGTGAATTTGTATGGAGCGTTGACCAAATAGAAAAACTATTTGATTCCCTAATGCGTGGTTACCCAATAAGCTCATTTCTTTTCTGGGATGTTGAAAAATCTAACGTTAAAAATTATCAGTTTTATGAATTTGTTCAAAATTATCACGAGCGGGAAAATAAACATAACCCCAAGGCTAATTTAAATGGGGAAAATGGAATTACTGCAATTTTAGATGGCCAACAAAGACTAACGTCACTTTATATTGGCCTTAAGGGCACGTATGCCTATAAGCTAACGCGAAAACGTTGGAACAATGATTCAGCATTTCCAAAAAGAAAGCTTTGTTTAAATCTATTAGCCCCATCTGAAAATGCAGAGCTTGAATATGATTTCAGCTTCTTAACTAACGAAGAAATTTCCCGGACTGATGAGAATCATTTTTGGTTTATCGTCGGTGATATTTTGGATTTGAATGAAGCGGTAGATGTTAATGAATATTTAGTAAATAAAAATCTACCAGGATTGGGGATTGATAAATTTAGGTTCGCCAACAAAACCCTCTTCAAGTTATATGAGGTTGTTCATATGACTAAATCAATTAACTTTTTCCTTGAAAAGGATGAAAGCCTCGATAAAGTTCTTAATATATTCGTGCGTTTGAATAGTGGCGGAAGCCAGCTCAGTCATTCAGATCTATTGCTCTCTATTGCGACAGCCGAGTGGGCGGATCGCGATGCACGAGAAGAAATTACATTGTTTGTCGATGAAATTAATAAAATTGGTAACGGATTTAACTTTAATAAAGACTTTGTTCTTAAAAACTGCCTAGCATTAACGGGCAAAGATATGGCATTTAAGGTAGATAACTTCAAAAAAAGCACATTGCTAGATATTGAGAAAGACTGGGATGGAATTACTAAAGCGATTAAAAATGCTGTCTTGCTGCTGGCTAGTTTCGGATATTACAGGGATACCCTGACTTCTAATAATGCACTTATTCCCATTGCGTGCTATATAAAGAAGATTGGCAATCCAGAGAATTTCTGCACATCCTCTAAATATGACTCCGATCGAAAGACAATATTTAAATGGCTAGTACTCGTACTCCTAAAAAGATTATTTGGCGGCCAGAGTGATGCCGTTCTTAAAATATTAAGAGAAGTGGTTTCATCATCTATAAACGGGTTCCCTTATCCCGAAATGGTTGAAAAACTAAAGGGCACCCCTAAGGCAATGACTTTTGACGATGATGAAATTGAAAATCTTTTGGATTGTCAGTACGGTCAACCTTATACCTATTCAGTACTAGCATTTATTTACCCTACGCTAGATTTTCGTCAAAAGTTTCATCAAGACCATATTTTTCCTAAAAAGATATTTAATAGGAAAGAGTTATTAAAGCGTGGAATTAAAGAAGATCAGGTTGATTTCTATCTTGATAACTTTAATTCTCTTGGCAACATTCAGTTACTCGAAGGCACACCAAATCAAGAGAAATCTGGAAAAGACTTTAGTGATTGGATTGTGGAATGTTATCCAGACATGAATCTTCGTGAGATTTACAAGAATAGAAATTACATACCAGAAGTTGATTTATCGCTTGAAAATTTCCCTATATTTATTGAACAGAGGCAAAGGTTAATAACTGCTGAGTTTAAAAAACTCCTAACCTAGGTTAATTGGAAATGCTTGATGCCATCAAAGCATTCATAGCTAAGCATGAATGGACATTTGCGAAAACTATGCCACAGTGGCCTCATTGGTATGTCGTTCGAAAAAACTGTATTGATGATGAGTTTGTAAGTTTCGCAGTTTTTATACGCAACAATGGTGAAGTCCGTCCATGGGGTCCATACATGCATGTGTACGTGGATATAGACTGTTTTACTTATTGGACCATGGGTAATCCGATCGAGGAAACGACGATTATTAATCGAGCTGAAATTACTCCAATTTAAGATGTATATATGAATAAATTCCTTACACCACAGCCATTGATTGAAATTACAAAAATGGCCTTAAAACAGAAGTCTTTAGTTGCTGTTCCATTTCTTGGGAAAGACGCAGCCAATTTACTTCCCATTCCCTCTGGCAGCATTCTGGTGACCCGTTTTATTCCATCTGCCGTGAAAGCCGGTCAGGTTAGCCCTCTAGAAATCATTAAGTTATTAAAACGTGGCGTTAAAGTCCATAGATTGATACTCCAAATGCTTAAGCAACATATGCCTAAGCATTTTTACCTCAAGTAACTGTTCGGATTATGGTTAGTGCTTCGACCATATGGATTGCTTTGCTCGTGTATGAATGCGTATGGGTCGTATTCTAGGTTACGGTTTCTAGTGTTACTTTTGGAGAGCTCGTTGAGCTCGCTGATATTCGCATAGTCAACCATAGTGAGCATAAGTGCGGATGCCTTGTCAGGACTTCTACCAATGCGTTTGACTATCTCCTCTCTAGATTCCACTTGCACGCTGCCATTGCCTCGTAAGGACCATCTAGGGGCTGTTAAATCTGCTAGTAGCTCTCTGTCTTGGGGTAAGGTGATACCGGTGTTATTCGTTGGATCAAGAGCCTCTCTGAGCATCCACCAGTAGTAAGAGCGTTGGTTCATAAAACGTAGTCGTCCAGACTTATCTAAGCCTGGGGCAGTTTCACTGACGTTAATTCCGACTACCGGTTGACGAGCCTCCATTAAAAAATCATAGACAGCCGATCCCACCCCAATCACGTCAACATATTGATTACATTGATCCCTACAGGCTGAGATCACGAGCCCTGCAGCCGATGGCCCATTCGGGGTTTGTGAACCGGGGTAAGAGAGCAGTTCATCAAACCACCAACCATGACGACGGCTAATCACCGTTGAGTCTTTGCCACCCCTAGCAATGTCTACCCCCACACAAGTCATGATGGGTTTCTTATCCATGTTTTTCCAGCGGGCCATGGCATCTTCAATCCACTGGGTCGGAATCACTTGCCATGGATCATCCTCAATACCAGCAGAGAAGTCTCCAAAGAGCATCTGACTGCGTAGAGGCTCTGGGAGCGATTGAAGGGTGGCGACATACCCTGAGTTGGCTAAGTACTTGTTATCCGATACCCGGGCCGCTATGAAGGTTCTTGATTGGGGCTTGATACTTTCTCCCTCATGATCAAACGGCTCTCCTGATGGCACCTCAGTCTCCTTACCGTCGACCATGGCAAACCAACGCAATTCACCCGATTTTGCAGGGCAGGGATGCTTAGGGTCTAACCAGGGTGCGAACATTTTGATTACCCATCTGCCTTCTGCATTTGTAGGTGGGTTGGTAGTGAGTAAGACTTGACACTTTTGTTTGGGATTAACCGAGCGAACCCATCCCATAAGGAAAATCACCTGCTGGTGCAAGAAGTTGGCTGCCTCATCGATTACTAGCAAGTCCTTGGCGCGGCCCTGGTACTTGCGTTCATCGCCCAGGTTGGGGGTAGAGCAAAACTCAATCACTTTCTTGCCCATTCGCCAGATGCCATTGACTTGATTTAGTCCGTCCCGATTGCCCACCACTTCAGCAACTCGATCAATGATGGATAACATCTCGGTAGAGTTTCTGCGAAAGATTGCAATCTTTTGATGTTGCATGAGTGCTTTACCCACCGCCAAGTCAGTCTTGCCTGATCCAGCAGCCCCTCCGTACAAAACAATATCGGCTTCGGAATTAAAAGCTTCAGTCTGTGGGCCGGGTTGTGGCTCCCATAATGGTATGTCAGAGGCCGCTACTGCTGCAATTGTTTCTACCTTCTCTAGGCGTCGATCTAAGGCGTTATTCACTATCAATGACCTCGTGCGTCAAGGTAGATGATTTGCCGTCTTCTAGGGCCCTTAGACGAGCCTCAA
>Ga0209697_10004519_pt1 | contig 18009 bp, 18 predicted proteins | sample AliMusrvi5mmetaG_FD_184115 | JGI IMG/M metagenome (GOLD analysis project Ga0209697, IMG submission 184115) | Freshwater lake bacterial and archeal communities from Alinen Mustajarvi, Finland, to study Microbial Dark Matter (Phase II) - Alinen... | ecosystem: Environmental > Aquatic > Freshwater...
GTGCTGGAGCGCTGGTTGTTTTCGTCCCACAGCGTCTTCTCCCCGCGATTGCTCATGATGCCACGACCGCCAGCCACGTCGCCCTCGCAGTAAATGATCCCGGTGTAACTATGTTTTGCGTCAATGTCGGCCTGATAGCCGCCGACGTGTTTCATTTCGGGCCGATCAATGACGCTACGAATTTGCACGCCGGAATTGCCGTCGGGAGAAACCATCTTCCAACTGTAGCGCATCTCGAAATTCGCAAACTTCTCGGGATTCTCCTTCGACGCCACCAAGATCAGGTCGCTCTGCTTGGAGGTTGGTTTGGTTTCCTGACACTGAATTGCGCCGTCAACGACGGACCAATATCCGTCCAGCCCGTCCCAGCCGGTGAGATCCTTGCCGTTGAATAAGGTGATCCATCCGTCGGCGTCGGGTGTCGGCAATTCGGCGATGGAGTTGAGGGAGAGCGCGGCGATGACCGCGAGAGCGAGGCGAATTTTCATATTTTACTGGGTGTAGGCGGTTGAGAGAGCCGGTGGCCGGACAGGATGACGGGGGGTGGAGCACGCGAAGCCGTCGGCATAGGTCGGATTGTCGTAGTTGTCAAGCACCTGGCATTCGACGACCCCTTCGAGAAAGATTCCGCTGTTGCCGCGGCCCTGGCTCTCGCCCTGCGGCGGCGTCGGCGCGGACCATTCGACGTGCAACTGACAATCGCCGAATTTCGACTTCGTGCGGACGTAGCCGGAATTCGGCACGCACAGAAGAGCACCATCTTTCACCACCCACTTGGTCGGCTCGCTCTGCGGCTTGTCGGCTTCCCAGTTTGCCAGCGACGCCTCGGTGCCGTCGAACAGTACGACCGCATCCGCGGGCGGCTTCGCATCGACCAGCGACTTCGGCTCGACGCGCGGCGGCTGCGGACGGTTCCAATCGTGAACGCACCACGGATGCGTGGCGTCTGGCGCGTCGCCATAAAACGGCTCACCGGTCGAGACCGCCTGTGCGGTCGCCGCGATGAGCGTCGCGACGGAGAGGGTGAGAAATGAACTGCTGATTTTCATGGCTGCTAGGAATTTGCTTCTGGGGTGTAGGCCGATGGAAAAGCCGCTGGCCGGGCCGGGCTGAGGAAGAAAACGCTGAAGATCTGAAACGAGGATGTGAAACCGGGATACGCGGGGTTGAAGCGGCATTTATCGGCAAATCTTCCTTTCCTTTGACTTTGAGAATATCCTTCCGTCCCGTTGCGTCAGGGAAATTTTCGGGGGTCCCGTTGGGAAATATTGGCTGCCGGTCTGTGCTTGATCCCGATCCTCCATGCCATTGGGTAAGGCTGAGGTTAGTGACTCCACCATCAGCCGGATGCTGGACATCCCGTTGGTGGACGCGCGGGAAATGAGGCTGGCGCTGGTTTGAGAATGGCGGCCGCCTCAGATGGCACCATGGCGCAAACCAAAATCCTGCTCGATTCCAACAGCTACGGTGACCTCCCTGCCAGGAAATTGCGCGAACCGTACAAGAAGTTCTTCGGCGAGGACCCGCCGGTCGGGTTTCAGTGAACAGGTATGCCTTTCCGCAACGTATTCAGCCCAAACTCCACCGCATTTCCATCGCATTTCCAATTGCTCCGCCGCCCTTGCCCTGCTAATGTCCGCCCATGAACCAAGCCACGCTGCTGCGGGAATCCCGCTTAAAGCACACGTTGAAGAGCTCCGAAGCCGCTGTGAAGCAGCTTCGCGCGTTCAGGGCGGTGCTACCTATTTCCACGAGGAACTTGCCATCTTCCGCGACTACGCCGCAGAGTTCGGACTCGTCCTCCAAGATCCGCCGTCCGCGCTGAGCCGGACGCCCGACGACGAAGGCAACGAGCATCAGGTCTGGTTCGACGAGGCATCGCAATCCTACCCGAACCCTTGAATTGCTGGCGGAATGCCTCGGGAAATCTCGCGAAAAATAGCTGCCAGCGTAGTTGCGGCTTCCAGCCGCACGTGGCTGCGTGCCTCCGGCCGCAGGCCGTGACTGCGCGCCTCCGGCCGCAGTGCCCATGGATAGCAAATCCCAGATGAAAATGAACCGACTCCTGTCGCGTTTGGCCCTTGCCCCGGATCGGTAAATTTACTAACTCTCAATCAGCTCATGGATGCCCTCAGCATCTACGTCCTGGTACCTGTGGCAGCTCAATCCTGATCATGCAAGAATCCGAAACCATCGAATACAAGAAGAGCCTTGGCGAACTCAGCGAAGGCCTCAACTCGGTTGCTGCAATCCTCACGCCCATCTACAAGGACCGCGTCGAAATCCGCAACCCGGGAATCCTGATGGATGGAATCTCCCTCAAGACACTCAAGACCGGCAAGGTTTCCCGCCGTCGCAATCCCCTCATTGCCGATCTCCTCCGCCGCATCCACTTGGTCGAAGCATGGGGCCGCGGCATCCCCCTGATCCTCGACAAAGCCCCCGATGTCCGCTTCCACCAGGTCGCTGGTATCGAGCAGAATATGCATCAGGATGTCATCGTGGGAAACGAGCTTGATTCCATCGTCCGCTTCTACGGCGTCCATTTCGAGAACAAGCCGGAATATGAATCCAAGCTGCCGATGATTACCTGCGGCAAGGAGCCGGCAGACGGCAATGTCCAGGTGGCCTTCGATCATTGCGCCTTTTTCGGGAACGGGGACGACCGCGTGGCCATCGCTATTCAACAAGGGGTGAAATACGGCGAGGTTATCGGTACCCGGTTCGAGAACTTCAAAAGTGCGATTGCTCCGATCAAAGTCCTTACCTTGGCAGGCAACTACTATGAGCGCGGCTTGGTCGTGCTTCCCGCGCGACATCAGACCTAGGACGTCACTCAAAGCTCCTCATCTTCGGCTAAGTAAACGGCGGTTTTCTATAGGAAGTCGGGCTTGAGTGAAGTGGCGAGGCCGAGCTTCTTGATACCGTCGAGATTGACATGCGCGCTGCCTCTGATAGAAATTTTCCGACCCCCAATGCCAACCGATTTTCTTCTCAAGCTCATTGTTCCGATCATCATCTTCGTGGTGCTCAGCGCGCTATTGTCCGCACTATTCGCGGCGCTGTCCCGGGGCGGGACGCGGGATTTCCCCTACACGGCCGCAGATGCGCTGTTGACCCCGGCGGAGCGTTCGTTTTTCGGGGTGCTGCAGCAGGCGCTCTCCTCCGAATACCACCTGCTGGCCAAGGTCCGTCTGGCGGATGTTATCGAGGTTCGGCGCGGCCTTGGCGGCAAGCGGCGGCAGGCCGCCTTCAATCGGATCAGTGCCAAGCACGTGGATTTTGTGGCCTGTGATCCGCAGACATTCCGCGTCGTCGGCGTCATCGAGTTGGACGACAGTTCCCATCGTGCCGCCAAGCGCAAGCAGCGCGACGAGTTCCTGGACGCAGCACTTGCCGCCGCTTCGATTCCCATCCTGCACGTGACTGCCCAGCGCTCGTATGCGGTGGCCGATCTGCGCGGCCAGGTCCAAGCGGCGTTCAGTCCGAATCCGGTCCCAGCGCCATCGCCGTCAGGCAGCGCTCCTCCTATGTTGGTACCCAGCAGTTCCAACGAAACATGACAACCTGCTTTCCCGGGAAGACCTTGATTCATCGGGCGGGCTGCACTACACTGCTGCGCATGAAAGCTACTACCTTCAAGCAGCGTCTCAAATTGGGGAAGCAGCAGCTTCGTCAGATGAAGGCGGCTGGGCAGCCTCTGGAGTTGACCCGGCCCTGGAGCCTCAAGAGTCTTAAGGAACTCAGCAAGGCCCTTGAAGGCAGCGAGGGGAAATGTCTCACCACCGGAGGTTTTCAACCGAATCTGAAACGGGGTGCAGAAATGTCTTGATAGATCCTGTCAGGGATGCGATCCTCCGGGTGCTCACCACATTCCAGACAATCCACGAGAGCAACACGCATCCCAACCCTATTCGAATAAAGGCAGGCCGGCGAAAAAACCAACCCCATACGAAGGCACCCCTATGGATACAACTCCCGAACCCAAGAATGCAGCCCCGGTAACGCCGGTCCCGACACCTCCGGCAGGCGATGCCGAGCGGCTCTATCCAGAAGCCCTCTGCAAGCAGGAGGCTGGTTTCGTCCGTGAGCGCCGGAAAGCGGCAGACACGATCAAGAATGCGGCGAATGGAGACACCGACCGCGAAACGATCGCCAACGCGACGGGTCTGGCGTGCTCCGGCGGGGGCATCCGGAGCGCGACGTTCTGTCTCGGCGTGGCGCAATGGCTGGCCGGGCGGGGGATGCTAGAAAAGTTCGACTTTCTATCGACTGTGTCCGGCGGTGGCTATTTCGGGAGTTTCCTGTCGCGGCTGATCCAGCGAAAGCAAGGTGTGAAGGAGGCGGAAGAGACGCTGACGGATAATGATTCATGGTCGATCCGCTGGCTGCGCGAGAACGGCTACTATCTGGCACCCAACGGGTCGGCGGATCTGTGGACAATCCTCGCGCAGATGCTGCGGAACATGGTGGCGATCCATGTGGTATTGCTGGGTGTTTTCGCGGTGCCGTTCCTGTTTGCAAATGCGCTGCTGCATTCGATCCAGGGCTATACGTGGTGGTCGAAGCTGGAGTCCCATTTCATTCCCGGCGCAAAGTCAGCATGGGCGTGCAGTCCGTGGACGGTGCCGCTGGCCCTCGTGTTTGTAGTGGGCATGCTGCTGCCGGGTGTCCTGTTCTGGTTCACGCAGTTGCCAGGCAACCGGAGCAGTCAACAGGCGTGGCAGACATACTTCACGCGCTGGCTCGGCACGGGGCTGGTGCTGACGATCGGACTGGCCCTGATGGCCGGGATGGATTCGCTGGGGCTATGGATCTATACGACCATCTTGCGGAGCGGCGGCAACGGGGCTGGGATTGCAGCGGGGTTTGCGACGGTGTATGGGTCGGCGGCGCTGGCATTCACGGGAGTGTACAAATTTGCAGGCAAGCTGACGAAGCTGGTCAGCAGCAAGAAGGCGGGCCTGCCGTTGATGCTCATCATGCAGGCGGGCGGGTTTGTATGGGTGCTGCTGTTTTGGGCGACCCTGGCGACGCTCGGACAATGGGAGCTTTGGTGCGGGCAGTTGCCGTCGCCCGGAATCCTTACGGAAAACCGCGTTTGGTATTGGGTGGCGGCCTGCGTGTCGCTCGTTGTGACCGTGGCCTTGGCACAGGTGTGGGGCTTTGTGAATCTGTCCGCCCACCAGGGCTACTATTCCTCGCGTCTGCGCCGGGCCTACCTCGGTGCGGCCAATGAAATGCGGGAGACGGAGGAACCCAGCATCGTGCGCAACCACAAGGACGATGACATCATCTGGACGCAGCATCGCCCGGACGAAAATGGCGGCCCGCTGCATCTAGTGAACACGACGGTGAATGAAACGATCTCGGGCAAGTCCCAGGTGGAACAGCGGGATCGCAAGGGCATCTCGCTCACCGTGGGACCGGCAGGACTCAGCGCGGGCACGAACCACCACGCGCTTTGGCTGGGCTCCGATGAACGAATGAGCCAAATCCGGCCGATCGAGGAGCCGCGGGACAAAGGCAGCTTCCGCATTTTTCCCACGCCCGCCGGAGCGGTCGGCACTCGGAAAGTGGAGGCGATGACATTGGGCCAGTGGATGGGCATCAGCGGGGCGGCGTTCAGCACGGGGACGGGAGCAAATACGAAGCTCGGCCTTTCGCTGCTGCTGGGCTTCGCCAATATTCGGCTCGGCTATTGGTGGAACAGCGGAGTGGTGCCGAAGGAACGCGCGGCCACACGCACGGATCCGATAGCCAGGCAGAGATTTTCCGCGTTCATCTCACGGCTGCTGCCCGCACCGCACAGTCTCGTGGATGAGTTGCTGGCACGCTTCCACGGCCCGGCGCAACAGCGGTGGTATCTCTCCGACGGCGGACATTTCGAGAACACGGCCTGCTACGAACTGATCCGGCGCAGGGTGCGCTTCATCCTCTGCCTGGACTGCGGGCAGGATGCGGACATGGCCTTTGCGGACATCGCCAACCTGACGCGCAAGGCGCGCATTGATCTGGATGCGGAGATCGAGTTCGTGGATGGGAATACCGCCCAACAGGAACTGAAAGCGCTCGAAACACGCGGCTGGATACCGCAAATCAATCCGGCCTTGATCGGCCGCCCCAGTGAATTCAAGCCGGTGAAAAACAAGGACGGTATACCTGCTGCGAATACGGGCAAGGCCCACGCGCTGGTCGCCCGCGTGAAATACGATGGCAGGCCGGAGACCGGAAGCGTGATCGTGTTCCTGAAACCCAGCCTGATGGATGACGTGCCGGTGGACATCATGAACTACCATCGTGCCAACGCGGACTTCCCACAGCAGTCCACGGCGGACCAGTTCTTCGATGAGGCACAATGGGAAAGCTACCGGCGACTGGGAGAACATATTGCCGGCAAGGTGCTGGTATGAGGAATCACCCCATTTTGCTTTTTCAAGCGGCCTCGAACTCAAGGTAACGTCAATCCCGCTCCAGCTCGCGTCCAAATGTGAGGTGAAATGACGCTCATGGGGGCGTTTGGTGGAGCGGGGATTTCATCGCCGGAATGTTCAATCTCCCAAATTTATCCAAACTTTTTGCTTGCGCCCAGATCCCAAAGTCAATAAAGAGGAAATTGATCGTATGAAAGAATCCCCCGATGCTCCAACACCCCCAAAGGAAATAGCCGCTGTGCATCTAGCCGACGAAGATCGTTTGGCGAATTTGAAAAGACAGGTAGAAATAAGAGATAACGAGCGCAAGTTGATGCCCGGTTTCCTCAGCACCTGGAATGACCGTGTCACCGCCCTCGGAGCGGCGGTTGCGCTACTCTCCGCGATCATGTCCGGTATCAATGCCTGGCAAATCAACCGCTTGACCACACGGGAAAAAGTCGAGCAGGCCAGCTACAAATTCGCCGATCTTTTTGTTGAGAAATTTCTGCCTGCTAATAAACCGGATGCCCATCCAAAGAAGGTGCAGGCGATGCTCGCCATCCTCGACATCGTAGCGCAGGCCAGCAGCAGTAAGAAAGGAGACTCTCGGGCCGAGTCGCGGGAGTTACTCCCCATCCGCTTGTCACTCCTCCTTGGCGAACCAGGTGCCGTCATTGAGCTGGATCCCGATGGGATTCATCTCGATGACTGGGTAAACTTGGCTGCGGCCGACAACCAGGATGAGACGCGCGTCTGTGCAATGCGCGCCCTCGCGCAACTCGGCAAGAAATCGCTTGTCAACAGACGGCTAGACATCCTCAAGAAGGTCGTTGACAAAATGGAATATCTCCAGAAGTTTACTCCAGAAGGAAGTAATGACGATACTGCAAAAGTTGACGAGGCGGCGAAAGTGCAAAGTTCTGTTTCCACCGCACGGTCGGATCTCGCTGTCTTCATCAGCAACCATCAAGACGATCTAGATAGTGCCAGTTTTATTAATGGCAACGGAAAGAGTAGTGGGGAAACGGAGGCACGTGCATTAATCAGAAAGCAGAGCCGCCATGCCGTTACCAACGCGCAGCAAGCCCGCCAGAAGTTGCAAGCGCAATTGCTCCAAATCGAAGGAAAGGTCGAGGCAACCTCTGTAGATTTAGGGCAGTCACAGGTCGGCGGCCCCGATTCAGCGCCGCCACCCTTGGCCGGGGAACTACGTCAGAACTTGGAGAAGCTCGATGTCGTGATTGCCACGGCTGAGAATGCAGCCGTCCGAAAAGCAGACCCTTCTCTAACCTCAGATCCTGACAATATTTCGGTCAGCGGGCCAACCAAGATAGTAAATGTGACCAAGCAGGCTTCCGATCTTGCCGATCAACTCGATAATGAAGACCCCGCCAAGCGACAGGATGCACGCTCCAAGCTAGCCCTGTTCGGCAATTACGCCGTTAAGCCCCTCCTTAAAAAAATTGGTTCACCCCCCTCTACCGAGGCACAAGAAAAACTTAACTTCGAGGTTGCACTTACGCTCGCCCAGATGCGCCAGCCCATCAGTCTTGATAAGAACGATTCGGCAGCAGTTGTAGGGATGCTGTATTCGCGAAGCGTTAATGAATCTAATGAGGCTTCAGGAGATCGCGCCCACCAGATCCGTCGCAATATTGCCGCATTTCTCATGGACCTTGCCGACGGCCCGACAATCCGCTGCACTTTTGCGCAATTGAAATCGGCCTTCGAGAAGGACTTCCAGGAAAATTTTGGGAAAAATGGGAATATGGATCATAAAGGTTTCGTCGTTTTTAACGCTGCGCTCGTCGTTGTCACATGGGCACGCAATCTTGTCCCCAGCATTCGAAGCCCCGAAGGTGATAAACCAATGCGCGAGACTTGCCTCGAAACAGCACGCAAGTGGCGCACTGATCTCGCCGCGGACGCCGGGAAGTCCGACAAATGGAATATTACTCTATCCACACTTGACGATCTGATCGCTCGAGCCAGGAACGTGCAAACCCCTGTCAAGTCAATGCAAACCCCTAAGTCACCACCACTGACTACAGCACCCGCCACTCCATAACCCTGTGATCTCGCGGACATATTGGGTATATGGGGTAGTGGTTATTTGAGGTTGGGATGCTTGTGGTAGGCACTGCGGATATTATTGCTGACGCCGAGACCGAGAGGGCCGCCAGTAAGGGAGTCAAACCAGTGATTCGGACCTACACCAGGACTGTATTTGAATTGCTCGACTCCCTATTCATCGGCAGCAGCGGGGCTATCGTGGAGTTTGACGACGTTGGTGGGTGCAGGGATACCGTTGCCATCTTGGTCAGGCGTGTTCCAAGTGCCGTCGGTGCTATGATAAGTTCCTTCATTTATTGTGATTCTTGATCCTGCTTATCGGATAAGGTCGTCAATAAATAGCATGGAGGCAGGCTGCTAATGCGGAACCTGGTCGATCCGCTCGATACAGCCTGAAGTGGACGGCCTCGGTAGCCAGTTCTGTCCAGAGTATTTGGATACCTGATGAAACTTTATGGAATCGCAGCGAGAGCGGCATTGAGCACAATCTCTATGAAGCCTCCGGTGAATGTATCAAGCGTTACCTTAGAAAGACCTTCTTGCTTCAAGAGATGCATTTCCGCTAGGTCGCGTTCCCCGCGAACGAGGCTCGCAAAATTTTTTCTGGTGATGTCGCCCTTGGCAAGATCGACCAGCCATTCGGCAATTTGCTTCTCCGCTCTTTGCTTAAAGTCGCGCGCGTCATTAACCGCTTGTTTGACGAAACCGTTTAGGAGGGTTTCGGCGAGGGTAGCGGTCTGCTTTTCGATTAGATTCCAATCAATTGTGGCCATGGTAATTCATGAGGTTAGAGCTTCTTTTCGGCTTCAGCGGGTTTCATCTTTCCGCTTTCGAGTTGGATTATGGTATCGAAGCCCTCACTGATTTGTTGCTTCTTATGTTGGACATATTTGGGAAGCATCGGGCCGTCTTCCTTCCATTCGCGCAGGAACCCACCAAGAAGGTCGCCGTTCGGATTCCGCAGTTTGTCCCACATCTTTACGGTGATATCGTTGAGCGGACGGTTGCGATCATATTCGTAGGCCTTGTCCAAAGCGATTGTTAGTTTAGCCACCTCGCTGCTGTGGCTGGAGAGAGCCTCATTGGCTTTGCTCATGACGACGAGAGTATCTACTTTCAGCGACGTAGCATTCTTATAGGCCTCCTGGTCGTAGGTGGCGATGGTGCTACATCCGGTGAAAACGCCCAGAAGCAATAAGAGTGAGATGCGCATTGGGTTGATTATGTGTTTGCTCATTTCTTCGTTTTTCCCGGAATGGGTTTCCCAACGACGCTTCCCGGTCCGACGAGTTGGGCTGTTTGGTCGTAGCCAAGGGTCTTGAGGGTTTTGTTGGTATTGGCGAGCGCTTGCTGGAAGCTGCTGTTTGGGTTGGCGCGGAGGTTCTTGGCAAAGGCATAGGTGAACGCGCCATAGCTGGTGACGCCGTGGCGGTATTCGTAGGAGTATTGTTCCTCGCCGCAGGCTTCGATGAGCACGGGAAAGTAGGGACCGGGGTTGTTCTTGGGGAGCTTGGTGTAGTCGCTCTTGCTGGTTTGGCGCAGGCGCATGGCGCGACCGATGCGGTAGGTGGCATGGTTTGATCCCATGAAAGTGCGCTTTTCTTCGGCGGTGCCGCCGAAGTTTTCGTTCAGGGCGGGCAGCTTGCGTTGCTGCCACATTTGCTCGCCGCTGTTCCATTCCAACAGGCGGTGGCGGATGTCGTCGGGCGGGGTGATGCCGCGCACTTTGCGCGCGCCGTCGCGGGTCATGCCGCCGGAGTGGCAGCAGTCGAGCATGGTGAAGAAGCGGGACTTGTAAGGGAGGTCGCTGTAGAGGTGGTAGAAGTCGTCGTCGGTGATGGCCGTTTCCTTGGTCCACGCAAAGTCGTAGGGGACGAGGCATTCGTCCACATGGTCGATGACTTCGAGGGCGCTGTAGCCGGGCATCTGCGCGCCGTGACCGCTGTAGAAAAGAACCCGTTCCATGCCGTCGTCCGCGCCGTCGAGCAGCCACGCGAGGCGTTCGCGGATGCCCTGGGCGGTTGCGCGCTCGTTGAGAACGACCCGAATGTCCTCGGCGGCAAACCCGCGTTCCTGGAGCAGGGAACTGGTGAGAAAGACGTCGTTGACGCAGCCTTCCAGACGGTTGGCCGGATCGGGATATTCGTTGATGCCGATGAGCAGGGCGCGGCGCTTGGGCTTGGCGGTGGCTTGGCTGACGATGGCAAGGTTGCGGGAAAATGTGCGGGCACCCGCCGGTTTGGCCAGTGCGCTCCATACCATGGCGTGGGTATTCGGATGGTCGAGGTATCCGGGCCCAGCCTGGGTTGTCACCGGCGAGTGGCCTGACGGGGAGTTGGCGGAGACTTGCAGGAACTTGGGATCTGTGATCGAAATCGGCGCGGTGAGGACCGGATCCTGCGTGTTGTACAGGTGATACCAGTACCTGACGTTGGGCACCTTGATCTGACCGGGGAAAATGCGGCTGCGGGCAAAGGGGTTGTTGATTTGTGAGCCGAAGGTGATGTAAGTGGCCCTGGCAAGGATGTTCGCACCACGGGTGTCGTTGCGAAACAGATCATAGGTGATGAGACTGCCCAGACTGTGAGCCGCGAGGACGTCGGGCCGAAAGGCGGTGATTTTCGCCACCAGACGATCACGAAGCTCCCTGCGCAAGTCCTCTTCAATCGCGAGTTGGGCCACCATGCCGGCCTTCCAGCGCAGTTCTTCCCCGGACGGCAGGAATCCGCGGGCAGGATGGAAAAGTTCGGCCAGCGGATCGGTGACCGAATGCCAAGCCGCTGAGCCCAGAAGTTCGGCCAAAGCGCCAAAATAAACGGGTGCCCCATGATAGTGCGTGTCGAACAAATCGTCGTAATGAAGGCCGTCGAATTCCAAGGTGTCGGTGAACCCGCAGCTTGTTAGCTGCTTGGAAATCGTGTCGATCCAAGGCTTGTAATAGCGGAGATCGGTCTGGGATTGGACGCCTTCGTCTGAATGCCCGACGCCGTGAACAAGGAGGATTTTCATAATGGGGAGGTCATTAATTGGTGAAGGTTCAGTGACATTAAGAGCCTTTTATCTAAATTCTTGGGATCGCGATAGATATACCTTGGTATATTCCGATCGTGGCGATACCGGGATGGATTTGCGTGGGGGAAGTAGGTTGGCGGGCAGGATGCCCAATACTGGCTGTTTGGCAGGAGGACAGGCGTCCCGCCTGTCTTGGCCGACGGGCTTCCAGCTTGTTGGTTCATTGGAGGACAGGCGGGACGCGCTGTCTGCCCTCACAGGCTGGAAGCCTGTTTTCCATCAACAAGCGCTAACCTGACCGTTTTGGGCGGGATGCACAAGACAGGTTGGCTGCTCCGGGTCGCCCGTGCGCTTTCCTTCGAACACGGGCAGGCTGCCCGTGCCCGTCTTGGATTGAGGCTCCCACCTAGCATGAGTGATCTGTTGGCCACCTGCGCTATCCGGTGATTACTTGCCGAGGAGCCTTTCATAGTAAGCGGCATCGGGCTCGGGATCATAGACGAGATCGACCTTCTGTCGGAGCTTCTTCCATCGCTCGTTCGTGGCGTCAGCGCCGTAATCCATGAATGTGTAATCCCCGAGATGCCAGACTCTGATAGGTTTGTCTGGTGACGTTGGTTTGAGTTTCACAGCCAAGCAAATATAGCTGCAGCCAGTTTGTATAGCATGGGCGCGAAGACAGCGAGGGCGAAGACGATGAGGCATCTTCTCCACAATTTCCGCTTGCGTTCCTCCAGCAGGCAATCCCATACATCCGGGGTCGTCGTGATCTCGAATGGAAGCTCCGAGAGAATGTTGCGGGCGTCCTCTGCACGCTCTTCCGGGACGAGGATAGCCCACCAAATACCCGGTCCCATTGAAGGTGCGGCTGGCATGGCAACGCGCATTCCAGAGACCGTTTCCTCACGGGTGAAGTGTGGAACCCGTGCGTCCTTAAGCGCGGCCTCGGCCATGTCCAGCTTGTAGAGCTGGCCTGTGCGCATGATTTGAATTAGCTCTGACATGATAAATGCGTGAAGTCCTGTTGCTCCAGCAACACAAAGCCGGCATCGGTCCGTCTTACAAGCATCGTCTCGACGCGGCCGGAGTTCTGAATGACATCCAGTCGAAACTCCCTCAGGTCGGATGGAGCTGAGACGACCGATAAGACGAGCATGAAAAGCTCACTGACAATTTTCGCGATCGCTTGCATAACATAGTTTTCTGCCGGACGTCACGCGCAGCCGACCCCACCAGCGGGGCTGACCGTCGAGACCGGGTTGTGGTTGTCGTTAAAAGGGATCGTCGAAACAATGGGGCTGGTGGGGGTCGGCCTGGCTCGGCTTGTTCTGCTTGGGTGGCGACGCCGGGTTGAGTTGGAGGCAACTTTAGGGGTGAGCGTCCTTCTTTTGCATTGCAGCCAACACATGGTCCTTCAGAGGGACTGTATACTCTGTAATAATGTCTCCTTTCTTGATTGAGCCATTCCAATATCGAAATCTTACTTCACAAGAATTCGCGTGGTTGGGCTCAACATAAATAGCAAATGAGCGCATCCCTCGCTCGTCAGGCCCGCTTCCCTTTCCCATTGAGACGTAGCTAATAGGTCGATTGTCTTTGTCTAATGTTTGAAACTGGACGTCGTCAAAGCGAACGCCATTGACCTTATTAGGCACTAGTGCGCCCCACCAGATCATACTATATGGTGTCCCTCCGTGGGTTTTGTAGTTCACCAATCCACCCGACATTTCAATCCTAAACCCATCCTTTGTTTTCGTCTCTCCCGGAGAAAGTCTCACATGCACCCAATTTTTATTACCTGCAAATGTGTTGCGTGATTCCTCTGGTTTAGCGCTCGAACACTGGACCAGCATAAGGAGCAGAAAAATGGCTACTATTAGATTATTCATATTGTGTATTTGCGGAACATTGTTGTTGAACGAACGGTCGGGTTTGGGGGGTGTTACAAGCCGCGTCGTTGAGCAGGGGGCAAACCCGACCCGGAAGGGCACTTCTCCTCGCATCTCGTCCATCAGGGCCTTTGGTGTGGCCGATGAGAGCCCGACAGGTTCAGAGTCGATCCTTTCGGAATGACTGTGCGTTTGTTTTCGTAGCGTGTCAAACATTCCGGACGGAGAATCGACCGCGGAACCATTGAGCACCATGCGCCCCTTCTTGCGGTCGAAGAAAAACCGGTTCCCCCACTGGCCATTCTTCGGCATGATGGCCAACCATTTTGCCGCCTGCTCCTGGGTGGTGAGTTCCCGGTAGTGCTTGAAAGATGATCGAGGGCGAGTTGCCGGCCTCAAGCGCCACTTGATCGGCGCTCTGCACCACGGCGATCCGGTAACTGATGAAGGAATGGCGCAACACGTTGCGCGGCCACTCAATCTTGAGGGCGCGGGCCAGCGCGGGCACGTGGGTTTGCAGTTCCTTGGCCCGGACGATCTTCCCTTTCCGTTCCAAGGGCGTCAGCCATGCCGCGAGGTTTTCGCTGATCGGGATGACGCGGCGGGAGGCGGTCTTCGCCTGCCCCGCCCGCACCTCGATGATCCTGCGGTCCAGATCCACGGCTTTCCAGTCGAGCCGGTTGAGTTCGGCCATGCGGATCCCGGAAAAGGCGCTGATCGCGAGCAGTGGGACCAGGTGTGTTGGCGCGGCGTGAATGATCCGCTTGAACACTGCGGGTGAATGGACCTCCCCTATTTCCTGAAGCATCCGGCAGGCTGCCAGATAGGTCTCGCGGTCGTGCGGCTTGAGGTCGGTCGACATCACCCTCATTTCCGCACGTAACCCGTTGGAAATGAGTGGAGCCGGCTGTCAGGCTTGAACTGACGACCTGCTGATTACAAATCAGCTGCTCTACCACTGAGCTAAGCCGGCGCTGGCTGCCTTGTTGGCGGGAAGGTTTCATGCAACCCCTTGCAAATGAATGGCAGTTCATTTGGCCGCGGCAGTGGTAGCAGGCCTGGAGACCGGCGCAAGCGCGAATTGCAGGGGATTCGGATTTCCCATCATATTCCTGGTTTCCTCGGGATTTCCCGCTTGCTTTGCAACCCGGTTTTGCAACCCGCCATCCAAGTCAGCAATGGCAACCTCAACGCGGAGCGCCAACCCTTGACCGGAGACCCGCTTGCGCGGCGATGACCGGTTGTCTGCAACTGCGCAATTCTTGCGGCGGATGGCGCATATTCTTCTGACGGGAGGCGCGAATTGCCGCAGATCGGCAAAAAAAGCGGGGATGTGAGGAGTATTTCGTGATATTTGACTAGCCTGTTGCGGGTCGGTTGGTCAGAGTCCGGCGATTTATGAAACACCTCAAGGGACTCCTACTGACCACAGCCTTTACGCTCGCGAGTGCGGGCGGCGCCTTTGCAAGCGAGGCTGACTTGACGATTCCAAACCTCGACGCCGTGAAGTTCGCTGCGCTCGGCAACATCAGCGGTCACACACTGATGTTGGTGGGCCTGGTGGTTTGCGTGCTCGGCGGGCTGTTTGGTCTGCTTCAATACCAACAAACCAAGAACCTGCCGGTGCATGACAGCATGGCGCGGGTCTCCAACACGATCTGGGAGACCTGCAAGACCTATCTGTTCACGCAGGGCAAGTTCCTGGCTATCCTCTGGCTGCTGATCGCGGCCTGCATGATCTACTACTTCGGGGTTCTCCAAAAGAACACCCCGGTGCATGTGTTGGTCATCCTCGCCGCTTCCATCCTCGGCATCCTCGGCTCGTATGGGGTCGCCTGGTTCGGCATCCGCATCAACACGGTGGCCAACTCCCGCACCGCGTTCTCCGCACTCAAGGGCAACCCGCTCGCCACCCTCGGCATTCCGCTGCGTTCGGGCATGAGCGTGGGCCTGCTGCTGGTCTGCGTGGAATTGTTCTTCATGATTTGCATCCTGATTTTCCTGCCCTCCGAACTCGCCGGCCCCTGCTTCATCGGCTTCGCCATCGGCGAAAGCCTCGGTGCCTCGGTGCTGCGCATCTGCGGCGGCATCTTCACCAAGATCGCCGACATCGGCTCGGACTTGATGAAAATCGTTTTCAAGCTGCCCGAGGATGATCCGAAAAACCCGGGCGTCATCGCCGACTGCACCGGCGACAATGCGGGCGACTCTGTGGGTCCCACCGCCGACGGCTTTGAAACCTACGGCGTGACCGGGGTGGCGCTCATTGCGTTCCTCGCGCTGGCCCTGGCCGACAGCCAGGACGTATGCGCGAAGCTGATCGTGTGGTTGTTTGTCATGCGCACGCTCATGATCGTGACCTCGCTGGGTTCCTATCTGATCAATGAAGTCATCAGCAAGTCGATGTTCGGCGGCAAGAAGGATTTCGATTTTGAAGCGCCGCTGACCCATCTGGTGTGGTTGACCTCGCTGGTCTCCATCGGCGTGACGTTCCTGGCGAGCAAGGTGCTGTTAGGCGACTTTGTGTTCGCCGGCAAGGCACTGCCCGATTTGTGGTGGGTGCTTTCGGTCATCATCAGTTGCGGCACGGTGGCCGGTGCGCTGATTCCGGAGTTCACCAAGATATTTGTCAGCACCAATTCGCGCCACGTCAAGGAAGTGACCAATTGCTCCAAGCACGGCGGTGCCTCGCTCAACATCCTGTCGGGATTTGTCGCCGGCAATTTTTCCGCGTTCTGGATGGGCCTGGTGATCATGGCGCTGATGTTCGCGGCCTGGCAATTCTCGATCAATGACGACCTGCTGGCGATCATGCCGGCGCAATTCAAATTTGCCACGCCGATCTTCGCCTTCGGCCTGGTGGCCTTCGGTTTCCTTGGCATGGGCCCGGTCACCATTGCAGTGGACTCCTACGGACCGGTGACCGACAACGCCCAATCCGTCTATGAATTGAGCCAGATCGAAAGCCACCCGGGCGTCGCCGCGGAACTGAAGAAGGACTTCGGCTTCGATGCCGACTTTGAAAACGCCAAATATCAACTCGAAAAAGGCGACGGTGCGGGCAACACCTTCAAGGCCACGGCCAAGCCGGTGCTCATCGGCACCGCGGTGGTTGGCGCCACAACCATGGTGTTCGGCATCATCATGCTTCTTCAGAAGATGTATGACGCGCAGGTACTTTCGGGAGTTGCAGGTCCGTTCAAACCGGTTATCAACGCGCTTTCCATCGTGCAGCCGGAAATCATCCTCGGGCTGATCACGGGCGGCTCGGTGATTTACTGGTTCACCGGGGCCTCCTGCCAGGCGGTGGTGACCGGTGCTTATCGCGCCGTGGTTTACATCAAGGAGAACATGAACCTCGACTCGACCACCGCGTCTGACAAGGACAGCAAGGAAGTCGTCGCCATCTGCACCAAGTATGCGCAGAAGGGCATGTGGAACATCTTCATCGTGGTGTTCTGCTTCGCGCTGGCCCTGCCGTTCTTCAATCCGTATTACTTCATCGGCTATCTGATCGGCATCGCCTTCTTCGGATTGTTCCAAGCCATCTTCATGGCCAACGCCGGCGGCGCCTGGGACAATGCCAAGAAGATCGTCGAAGTGGATCTGCGTGAAAAAGGCACCGAACTGCATGCCGCCACCGTGGTGGGCGACACCGTGGGCGATCCGTTCAAGGACACCTCCTCAGTGGCGATGAATCCGGTGATCAAGTTCACCACCCTCTTCGGCCTGCTCGCCGTGGAAATCGCCGTGACGATGAAAGACCAATCGATCAAGAACATGATCGGCGGCTTCTTCTTCGTCGTCGCGCTGGTCTTCGTCTATCGCTCGTTCTATTGCATGCGCATCCCCGACGAGGGTTGAACGCCGGCGATCTAACATTCAAAAACGGGCTCCGCCTGCGACAGGCGGAGCCCGTTTTGTCAGGCCCGCCATCGGCCCGGAGGACAACCGTCCCGGCTGTCAGGGAATGCGGCCGTCCCGGCCCCACCAATCGCCTGGGCACGCCATTGATGCGACGCTTTAGCCTAAAAAGGAAAATGGCAAGGATTGCAGAGACGTTTTTTAACCACGGATTACACGGATTGAAGAGGATTACACGGAAAATAGAACCTCAATCTATCTACTCCTCGGCTCACCCTAAAGGTGTCTGCCAAATAATTCATAACTCTTTCTTAATCCGTGCATTCCGTGAAATCCGTGGTTTCTATTTTCCTTTCTAGGTTTAGTCATCATTGATCCCACTCTCCTTGAGGGACGCACGCTCCTTGAAACGAACAGGCGGCACCCCGGACCGGGATGCCGCCTGCGTTGTTAGATCGGGGGTTTCAGCGATGCTCTTGCAAGAGGCGGCCCTTACGGGACGACCATCAGGCGGCAGAACTTCTGCGGTGCGCCGGTCGGCAAGGTATAGATCACATAGCCCGTGCTGCTTGTCGTGTCGACATCGCCCGAAGCGGCTGGATCCCACGTAACCAGGTCGTTGGAAACCTGCACTCCCCAGGAAGCGACGGTACCGACATGCGGCCAGGTGACCTTGCCGTTGACCACGCCCGGATTGGTGGCGAGGCCGTTCATGCCCATGAAGTAGGCAACCCCGTTGGAAACGCCGTCGTTGT
>Ga0209697_10004527_pt1 | contig 17990 bp, 13 predicted proteins | sample AliMusrvi5mmetaG_FD_184115 | JGI IMG/M metagenome (GOLD analysis project Ga0209697, IMG submission 184115) | Freshwater lake bacterial and archeal communities from Alinen Mustajarvi, Finland, to study Microbial Dark Matter (Phase II) - Alinen... | ecosystem: Environmental > Aquatic > Freshwater...
CGATTTGCTGAAGGATGTCACGAGGATCGGATTTTTGGTTCATCGCCGGAAAGTATATGGCATCGCATATACTTTAGGAGAAAAAAACTCAGCAAAATGCTTTTTCAGAGATTTTTGTCCTGCACCCGAAATGATTCTGCGCCCGGCGTTCTTCCGGTTGTTATCCTCGAGTACGGCCCCGATACCGCCGATGGCCGGTTCGGCGGACTTGGGTACGAACTTCCATCTATTTGCCAATAATCTCGATGCCGTTTATTTCTGCCGCATTTTGCAGCGACGTAAAACGGATCTCGATCTGCCCGTCGGTGGCCTCGGTCTCAAAGCGCTTGACGACCGGCGTGCAGTTGGCTCCGCCCGCTTCTTGCAGCGGATTGAAGTCGGTCAGGACGCGCGCCCCGTTCAAAGTCACGCTGAATCGGCGCGGACCATTGGAAGGAGCCCACTGTTCGCAGGGGCCGCCGGGACCGAAATAGGTCTCGCAGAAGTGCAGCGCGACGGTGTATTTGCCGTTCGGGACCGTGAACCGATACGAATTCAGCCCGTAACGTTCGGTGAGATAGAGAGCCGGCTCCGCGGTCCCGGCCATCTGCTTGCGGGGGGAGATCGACCGATCCGAGGCGTTGCCTCCTGCAAAGCCCCAGGAACCGTTGCTGTATTTCTGGTCGGCTACCCATGTGTTGCCCGCAGCATCCTTGAACTCTTTGCCCCCGCAGTTGACGCGAAGCTTGAATGCGGCGCCTCCCGGGCCGGTCTGGACGGCAGCGGCCGGCTTCGCCTGGGCCGGGTCGCCGGCTTCGTCGATGCCCAGTATCTCAATGCCGTTGATTTCCATGCCTGATTCGTGACTTGCAAAGTGGAGTTTGATTTCGCCGTTGATTACCTCTGTCGCAAATTGCCTAACAACAGGCGTAAAGCTCTGCCCGCCCGCTTCCCGGAGCGGTTCAAAGTTGCGCAGCACGTTCACGCCGTTCAACGACACATCGAACCGGCGGTGCTGGTAAGTTAAATCGGCGTTTGGAAGGGTCATGTCATCACCCAGATAGGTCTCTGCAAAATGCAACACGACCTGATACCTGCCATTCGGGACCGTGAACCGATAGGAGTCCGCGCCGTAGCGTTCCGAAAGATAAATTGCCCCGATCGGACTCTGTATCTTTTTCCTTGGGTTCACGCTCCGGTCGGCAACTCCGCCGCCGATGACGCCCCATGCGCCCGGCTTGAATTCCCGATCCGCCTCCCAAACATGGCCGTTGGCGTCCTTGAACTCCTTGCCGCCGCAGTTCACCCGCAAGCTGAATCCGGCGCTCAACGATTTGACGGGTTCTTTTTCCAGGAAGGTGACATTGCCGTCTTCCTGTGCGACAACCAAGCCGTCCTGTAGCACAGCAATACCATTGTGAACCACTCCCGCAGCCAGACTGAAATCGCGGCTTTCAGGGTTATCGTAGGTGTACAAGACGATCCGTCCGTCTTCAGCGGGCGACCTGCCGTAGCCGTAAATCACGGCATTGGGACAAGTCACCACCGCGGTTGCCTTGCCCGGAACCGCGAACAGGTCTTCCGTAGTGCGCTTGGTCCCATCGGCCTTGCGCAGTGAAACATCCCCGCCGCCAACCGCAATATGCTGTTCATTCCATGCCATTTGCCAGCCGCTCTTGCCGTCAATGCTGAAGGTATTCGCGACATGTTTGTTTTTTAGATAGAGATTCGTCGTATCCCACATGCCGGTCCGCGCCGGCCCCGCCACCCTCCCGCGAACCAGGTCGCCGTCGCCGGTCTGCGGGTCAAGCGCCACGTTCTGCCAGACCACCTTGCCGCCGGCAACACCGAGGACATCATTCCTGGCGCGTTGCACCACATCAATATGCCGCGCCCATTTTTGGTCACCTGTGGCCGGATCGAACGCCGCGATGACAATTCCCCCGTCGGTCTCCGAGTTTCTGCCGGCGGCTGCGAATATTGCGCCATTGTAAATCAGCACCGAACCGTAAACAGGCCAGAACGATTCCACAACCCCATGCTCGATCATCCGGCGTTCCAATGGGGCCAGGCGAACGCGCCACATCAGTTTGCCATCCTTAGCCCTGAGCCCGTAGATGTACCCGTCATTGCAGCCGAAAAAACAGCCGCCTCGATAAATGCTGGGGGACGTCTCAATCCGGCTGCCGGCGCGATACCGCCAGGCAATGGTGCCGGTCTTTTCAGATAGCGCCACGATTTCCCCGCGATCGGCCACCGCGACGAAAACGTTTCCATTCCCATAAACTGGCGGGCCGAGATGCGGCAGGCCGCGCGACTGATAGGAATCCCGCACCAGCGGCGACACCACTTCGGCAAGCACTTTCGTTTCCCATCGTTTCTTGAAATTGAACCCGGTGGGGATATCGCTCGACGAACTCCTCTCAGGATTGCCACGGTAGGTGGACCAGCCCGTCCCGGTTTCGGCGGTTTTGTCCAGGGAACCAAACGCTTCGCCGCGTTCCACCTTGTGCTTGGCGCAGAATTCAGCAGCCGTGGGATTCTTGCCAACCGACGCCAGCGCCAGCGTTCCATACGGTTGAGTCAAATTGCAAATGCAGTTCTCCGGGGCGACAAACAGCATTCCTTCCGCCGGCGTCCAGCCCTGCGCGCAACCGGAACGGGCACCGCGGAAAAAGAGATACTTGGGGCCGTCTTCGCACACTTCTGTAAAACGCCCGAATTTAGGCTCCATGTACAGGTTGTTCACCAATGTCGGGGGCGAACACGACAAGCTGGAGGCAATTCTGGGAATGTTGTCTTTGACCGCTTTTCCCGTTAAGACATCATAGGCCGTCGGGGTTTGCCAGAATTGGCCATCAACCACCGGCCCCCATTGCGCCCTGGCATCGGGGAGTTTCCAGAGAGCCTTGCCGTCTGACGCAGAGACTGCGATGATCTGCCCCCCGCCGGCCATCAGGACATATCCTTTTCCCGCGCTAATATATTGGCACTCCCCCGATATGCCGGCGTCTTTGGCGGTCAGGCGGAAACGTTCATGCCCGGTGGACAGATCGCAAGCGAGAACAGATAGCTCGGCAGGTTGGCCGGATTCGACCAAGGCGAAAAGGACATCGTTGGCCGCCAGAATATCCCGCGCTACCACGGGCAGCGTCCAGCGGCGTTGGCCGGTTGCCGCATCAAACCCTTCCACGATCCCCTTCTTTCCCGTTGACTGGGGCTGAAAAATGCTTGCGGCTTCAGGAGCGTCTGATGTATTCCAGCATACCGCGAGAAGAGAACCAGACAATAGGACTTTGGCAGGCAGATGCTCATTGTTGCAGGTGAACGCCACCTTGCCATCACTCGCATTGAACGCGGTCAGTTTCCCATCCTTGAGCGAATAGACGCGTTCCTGCCCGGCGACAAGAATGGCCTTCTGCGGCGTGCTTTGCAATTTGCCCGTGGGTTGTTTCCAGAGCATCAATCCGTTGAAAGCATCGCGCGCGACCAGGTATTCCTCCGTCTCGGGGTACGCGAGACCAAAGTTCTCGGGCTCGGCGGCATTGACCGCAAACAGGCGGCCATTCGCAGTCACCATGCCGCGGCAATCCCCGATCTTCAAGAGTTCAAACTTGGGCGGCGGGCCGAGGTAAATCTCGGGCACTGGCGCACCGTCGATCCATTGGTATCCGAAGGGAAATCGCACGAATTTATCGGTGGATACCCGGTTTCCTGCCGCATCATGATTCAGATGAGACCACTCATCCATTCCTGTCGGCCACGGCTTTCTTGAAAAAATCCATTTCCCGGATTTCCGGAGTGCCATTGTCCCGCCTGGCGTCACGACCCGTTCCAGTTCAGACGGCTTAACCCCTGATCGGGCGAGAGCTTCCATGTCATCCACCACCAGGAGATTGACCAGGTTATCGACGTAGGGAAGATGAGTCAGCTCCAGTTTTTCGATCATTACGTTGCCGTTGCAGGCCGATGGAATCGTCGCGGCTGCGAATTTTGCGCGCTGCGCCTCGTCGCCAGTCAAGACATGCACAACCCGGTCCTTCTGCGCGAAAGCCGTGACGAACGATGCCGGGGTTTGCTTGGACGCACAGACCACCGCGCAGAGACCGTTGGGGCGTCCGTATTCGGCCAGGATTGCCGTGGCATCGGCGTCGCCGAGCGTGCCGGCGGCGCAAAGCGTTGACGAGAATAGCATGAGGATACTGAGAGTCGTGATTGTCTGGCGCATGGCGTCTTCGTGCATTGGCTTTTTAGTAACGGAATCGGTCAACTTCCAGGCGGCACCGCTCCGCGAAGAATTTGACACCGCTCACTTGGGCCGCCTTTCTTCGAGTGATCATGGTGCGACAGCGGTCGATCCTGCAGTCAATGATGATCGTATCGCTCTTCATGTCAAAAAAGAACGTGACATCCAGTTCAAATGGCCGGTCAAGATTTCCGACGTTGTGGATCGCGAAGTCATGCCCCATGTAACCCATCTCGACTGCGTCCGGAGCCAATCCGGAAGCGAGAGGCGTTCCCCACTGGGCGCTGCGTTTTGCAGGGTCAAAGCGCAGTTCTGTGATGGGCGGAGTATCCATCGCTTCCATGAAACAGAGGCCAAAACGTCCCGAACCCGAAGGGGATAGCCGGCAAACCAGCCGTGTGATGCCCCGACCGAAGTCAAGAGGTTGAAACACCGGTTCCGCTCCGGCATCAAGGATGAATGAACCGGCCTGTTGCTCTGGAACTGGCGGCTCAAATTCCGGCAGACGGATCAAATGAAGGTCGCCCGTGGGCAACTGGCGGAGTTCACGGAAGACCAGATGCCCCGCGTAATCGATATCATTGAATTCCAGCCAGCCGCCGAGGATGGCGCGATTTTTCCAGATTGCGACCTGCGGCACGATCAGCCCGTCGTAGATGTCCCAGCATGGCCCATCGGGGTCATTGGCTGACCGGTAGGGACCGAGCAGTTGAGGGGCGCGCCAGAAACCAGTCCGGCCACCGATGATGTAATACCATTGGCCCCAGTGGAACCAGTTGAAACATTCGGAGCTAAAAACGGTGCGCGAGGGCGGCCAGCCGGGTTCGGGCAAGAAATTCAGATCCGCCAACCGCCAGCTTCGTAAATCGGTTGATTCATACCGGGAACTGCGCCACACGCCATCGCTGTGCTGGCTGACACTGATTGCGTGCCACAGACCCTTCTCGTCGCGGATCATCCCGGGTTCTCCCGGCAAACCGTTCGCGCGTCCTTCCTTTGTGTAATGAATCCCATCCCGACTGGTCGCGAAATAACAACCATACGGGTAATGGGCTTCCACCCCCATCCGCTTAGTCAATACACTCGAAAACAAATAGTGCGTCCCTTCGTGAACGACCATGCAACCGGTGCCATTGGCCGCTTCCCAATACTCGGTTACCGGATAGGCCAACGGGTGATGCTCCCAATGCCGCAAATCGGTGGCCGAGGCATGCGCAAACTGATGTCCTCCACATCCGAATTTCGCGACACCCAACCGCCGGTCAGCCAGCCAAAACAAGTGCAATCGATCGCCATCGGCGGTCAACATCACGTCGCCCGCCCATGTGTTATGTCCGGACGGCGCCCAGTACTGGCTGATTGGAGGCTGCGCCACCGGAATGTCAGGAACAACCGGCAGGAACTCCACGGGCGCGACGGCGCTCACAATCGATCCTGATCGCCACGGCCCGGCGGGCCAGTCCTCGTCCCGCAGCACGCCGTCCACGATCAAGGCAATGTGGGGGCCGTCGAGACGGACGGCCACCTCCAGTTGCGCTCCATTCCCCAACAAAGCAAGCGGCACACCCAGGCGGACCAAGCCGCGTTCGTATTCCGGACTGATCGGTTGCTGTTCCCGCCGGTGTTTGTCGATCATGGCCTGCGGCATTCCGGTGGCAACCACGCATTCCAAAACCATTCCGTCCTTGCCGGCGAAGCGTGCATAGTTCTGCCGGCGATCCCATTCAGCCAGGGTCGGATCATCACCCGCGCGTCGCACCAGCAACGCCAGGGTCTCCTCGCCAGCCGCGTTGGCCACCGTTGCCAATCGTCCGACAGAGAGTCCCGCACGAGTCACAACTATCCGCAATGTCTGTTGTTCTGCCGGGTTCATAAGCGATTCCATAGATTTTAAGATTGAAGGCTTTGTTATATCCCGAAAACAGCAGTTAGAGTCCACGAAAGACTCTGGATAATCAACCATCGGCGGCGTTCGGGTGCGGAATCATAACCCTCCTCAGCACTTCCGTAGGGAGCGGCCATGATTCCGTGGGGTCCAGCCAGGAGCCCGTCAGCGGTCTTACAGGACTTGATGGCTTCGATCAGCTCATTCATGCGACGCCGAAGTTCGGCATTCTCGCCCCATCGCAACGTGTTTCCAGCTCCAATCAGGAACTGGGCCGCATACGCCGGATACGTTTTTTCCCAGCCATGCGCTTCACCGGGCGGATTCTCGATGCCCGCAGTTTTCCGGAAACGAAACATCATGTCGTCAAGATTCGCGTCCGAGAGCAGGTAAGCGGTATGCCTCTCCATCGCCGCGCGGAAAAGGCCTTGCTCGCCAAGCGAAACCCCGCGGGCCGGCCCCGTGACAATATTTGAAACCGGCTTCCATGTTTTCGGGTCGCTGGTGAGCATGGGTGCCGTGGCCGGGTTGCCTTCGTCTCCCTCGGCTCCGATCATCAGGCTTTCACCATCCCTGACAAGTTTACTCCCTGCCACGCCGGATAGAACGTAATCCACCTTTAGGATGTCAATTGCATGGACGCCCCCGAAATAGTGCCGGTTGGGCAATAGGTATAAGGAATTATCCTCCACCATCGCTCGAATCACTTCGGTAACATCGAACGTGAATCCATCGGGGTAATCCCCATAGACGGCTTTGATGATTCCCAGATTCTTTGGTTGATCCGCCGCGAGACGGTTTGTTTCTTTCAGGTTGTTTTTCATGGGGAAATTAAGTTAGCGGGTAAATTGGTTTATGTTACTTGGCTGCGTTCTTATTTTTCTGGGCAAACTCCACGCGATACCCGCCATCAGCGCTGACGTCGGCATAAGGAGTCAAAATAACCGGCACTGTCTTGCGCGCCTGCCCGCCGTCCGCCGGAACAACCGCTGTAGCGCGAAAGCCGCCGGTGTCGAGCGCCTCCCCCTTCAGCGTGCCGTCCGTTTCCTCGAACGCCACAATGCTGTCAAGGTTCATGTCTGGATTAAGTATTTCGGTGGCACAAAGGATCAGCGGGCCCCGTTCAATCGTTCTTATATTTTTTCCTCCGGGATATTTAATTGTTGCGACTTTCGCCGGCATTTCCATCGCCAGTGACACACGGTCGTTCTTTGTCCACAGCCGATTGAGACGCGCAAGCGATCCCGCCACCGGATGAACGCCCTCCTGGGCTTTTCCGTTCACCAGAACCTTAGCGGTTTCGCACCAGCCGGGGATCCGAAGATATAAGGAAAAGTCCGCCGGTTTCTCGGGTTCGACGGATATTTCCACCAACACATCCATCGGGTATTTGGTCTTCTGTTCGAGATGCACCTTGACCCCGCCTGCGTCGGTGGAGAGGGTGGACGGCTCATAGAAGTTAACCAGGATTCCGTCGAGAGTTGTGAAATAGCACCAGGCAGGCAGATAGGAATGCCCGAGAGGAACGCTGTTCCAGCAGCAATGGAAAACATCATCGGTCACGTCCTTGGAAATCCCCATGGCCACATTTTTGTCGGCATTGATGCCATGGGGCGACACCTTGCCATCGGGCAAATCGCGCGGCAGATAGACATTGTAGAGCAGCCATTCCAAGGCATCGAGATACTTCGTCTCGCCCGTCAGCCGTGCCATCTCGATGAACCAGCGGTCAATCCCATTGAGATCGCAACACTCCAGGGTGCCATGGTAGGTTCGCGGCACTTTGACTCCTTCGGGAGCGGTATGGAACCCATGAAATACCATGCTCTTGAGAAGCGGAGCGTAGTAGCCATCATAGAGATTCTGACAGGTAATCAGCCATTTCTTATCGCCGGTGAAACGGTAGAGTTCACAAAGCCCGGTCAGGTTGTATTCAAACTCCATGTGCTTGACAATGGGCGCCGTATCCAGGAACGGATAGCCCGTGCCGCTCACCTCGGTGAGCAAAATCGGAACGGTATCCTTCTGGCCATACCGGGAGGCGATATACTTGCAGAAATCAAGATATTTCCGATCTCCTGTGACTCCATACAAATAGCCAAAGCCCTGGATCACGGCGGCTGAAATATGGCCGTTGTCGAAGTTGATTTTCATGATGTCCTGTTTCCCGTCGCCGAAGGTATCGACGATCAGGTCGGCAAGCCGCCGGGCCGCTTCCAGCGCCCGCTGGTCTCCGGTGACCTCGTAGTATTTGGTAAGCCCGAACACGGTGCAATAAGTGTCCCACACATCGAATTGCGCCATGTTCTTCGGCGGCCACCCAATCGGCATGTCCAGGTTGTTCCAATCCTGTTTGTAGAACCGGCATTCCAGCGCGTAGTCGCCGATATAACCGTCCGGTTGCTGTGCTTTCAGCAGACGGTTGACTGTTCCAGCAATCACCGAGCGCATTTTTTCGTCCTGCGAATATTTCCAGGAATTGAGGGCAGCCTCCAGCCACCAGCCGGCGTAGCACCCATTCCATCCGCTCCACGATCCTCCCTGCTCGATCACTTTCACAAATCTCTCAATTTGCCCCTTGTTCAGACGTCTGGCTGCGGAATCCACATGTCCGCCAATGATTCCGGAAAGATGGACTTGGGCGATGTCGGCCGGCGTAAACCGATCAGCAATTTTTGTTGTTTGAAGTGAGTTGGAGTCTGATTTCATTGGGTTCAGTGTTGTTTCCGCTGTCAGTGAGGAACCGCACAACAGGAATGCCGCAAGCATCGCGACTTGGATGGTTTTGAGCATTATCGATTAGCTTCGAGGAATTCGTGCAAAGCCACGAGGGTTCCAGCCGTAAACCCCATCATGGGCGGGGCACTGTATTCCAGAGAGGAAACTTTGCCGGTTTCCACATCTGTCTTTTCCCAGAGTTGGCCGGTCTCTTCATAGAGAGCACAAAATGTGTCCATGAATTTCCGGGCGATACGTCGGGCGTCTTCCCTGTATCCGTATCGCGCCAGCCCCATGACTGTGGTATAGACCATTGGAGGCCACATGGCCGGATAAGCCCACTGATAGCCTTTGCATAACGGGGAGTCTTCCGTGTCCGCTATGCCAAAGGCGCGCTCGAACAAGGGAAGATTCTCCCGGAGACGGCTGGCTTCCTCTTTTGTGGCAAATCCCACCCACAAGGGGATATAGGTAACAATACCGGCCACCGGGCTATGATGGTGGTTGACAAAATCATAATCCAGAAAGAGTCCCCGACTCTCACTCCAGAGATATTTTCGAATGCGTTCGGTTCTAAGCTGGGCTCGCTTATGCCACAACTCAGCGTCATCCCAACCCAGGGTTACAGACTGTTCACCCAGGAAGATTTCGTAATCATAAAGCAGCGCATTTAGTTCCACCTCCGCGTAATCCATGCACCGCATCTCAAATCGTGGAGTAAAATCGCGGGCTTCCGCCTCGGCCATATGATGCCCCCCGATGCGCTGTTTGTCAGCAGAGGGGATGTCGCGCGGAAGGGAGAGGCGTCCCGCCACTTGCTCATAAAAGCGCTCGCTATTCTCGGCCGTTCCGTGTTGGCCATGGCGATTGAGACCGATCGGAGTGCTGCGCGCCGTGGTCCAAAAGTGATATTCCTGTCGCAACCCCTCGGCGGCTTCTGGCAGAAAAGCTCGGTCTCCCGTGAAGTCCAAATAGTCACGCACCATACGGCACAGGTAGGGTGGCTGGGAACGATCTTCGATTCCCACATGATTGGGCATGTACCCGCACCGCTTGATATACCAAAGCATGTTGCGGATGTTGTTTTTTAACATTTCCGCGTATCCATGCCTCAGCAAGCCGAGGTTTGTAAAATAGGTGTCCCAGTAAAAAAAGAAGGAATAATGCCCTTCGCCTTTAATACAGGGTGCAGAATAGGGAAAAGGCAGGTCGATGCCCATGAACCCAGAGCCATGGGCATCCTTTTGGAATGTTCGCGGCCAGTTGATTTTGATGTAATCGAGCATAGAAGGGCGGGAGGTCATAATCGAGGAAGTTAAAGCCATCAGCGCGCAAATCCGATTTCGATGATGGAAGCCTTTTTCATCCAGTCAACCAGTTCATCCTTCCAGCCATCCCAATGTGGGGTGCGGCAATATGTCATTTCGTGGCCGCCAAACTTCACCTTCAGGTATTCTGCTGGCACTTTCTTGCTTAGCAACGCATCATAAAACATCTGGCTATTGATGGGGGAAACAGCGCCGTCATCCTGCGCGTGAGCAAGAAAACAGGGGCAGGTGTTTTCCGTTACCCGGGTTTCCGTCGAATATCGTTGAATCTCTTCGGGCGTTGGATTTTCTCCCAGCAGATTTTTGCGCGAATCGGCATGCGTTTTCTCCCCCATCGTGATGACGGGAGCGATCAGGATGGCAAAATCAGGGCGGCAGCTCATCCGCTCGACAGAATCGATGGACTTCGGATTTCCGTCGTCAAAACAGGTGGCGGCCATTGCGGCCAGATGACCACCGGCTGAAAGCCCCATGATGCCAACCCGTTTCGGATCGCGCTTCCATTCATTCGCATGAAAACGGACATATCGCAACATGCGCTGGGCGTCAAGCAACGCGATTTCACTGTTGCCTCGTGGCAGCCGGTATTCCAGAGTGACCAGTGTAACGCCATACGGTTTCAGCAATTCAAACAGCGGAGGAGCATCACCAAGGTTGGCAAGGGAGGCATAAGCTCCCCCCGAACAGAAAACAATTACCGCTCCCGATGGGGTTGGTGGACGACTGACCGTGAAATAGGCTTTCTCAATGGATGGCGCGCCTTTCCCATTCGGAGGCGCATCGGGCCAGAGCAACACTCGTTCGGATCCTTTTACCGAGGAGAGCAACAGAAACTGGAGCCCTGCAATTAATACTTCTTTCATTGGGATCTTTGCAGTTCACCCGCGTCCCAGCCGATGCTTCAGATACGCGATGTAGTCGCAGAAGTTTTCCCATGATACGTCCGGGGGCACGCTATTGTCGAGTTCGGGAATATAACTCCATCGAAGTGCGCGTTGTTCCAGAAGCCGGGCCGACGTTGTCACTGGTTGCCGTGAAGGCGTTGCTGTAGAGTTCAGTTGCATTTCACCCGGAAGGTGAAATACCGGCTGAGCCCGGCGTTGTTGGCGATGATGACCCCCAAGGTTGTGTCAACGGGCTTGCCGGGATGTTTGAGCACGATCTTGCGGGTGCCGCCATCGATGGTTTCCACGGAGATCGCGTCGGGGGGAAGAACTGCGGGGTTGCCGGAAAATGCGGTCACCTTGATCTCTCCGGCGGGCGTTTCGTCGTCGGAGACGTGGAATGTTGCCTCCGCCGTCTTGTCCGGCTCGACCGTTATGCCATAAATCATGGCATCGCAGAACGGCAGGCTGTGCTTGATTCCCCCGCCCTTCGAGTCGGTGATCCGCAAGCGGTCGATCCTGTAGCCGCTACCCAGCGGAGGCGTCAATTGGAGTTTGTTGAGTCCTTTTTTAAGCTGCAACGCCATGGGTTTGCTCTCGCCGAGCGCTTTCATCTTTTCGCTCATGTCGGGAAACTCCACTCTCCCAGCGGGCTCGCCATTGAGCATGATCGACGGCCCCTCGGGTGCTGCCGCCGTGATGATCCCCTCCACCGAGAACAGGTATTTTCCATCCGACGGCGCCGAGAGGAAATAGCCGAAGCCCGAGTCATAGCCATTCCCCGAAACCGTTCCATTGTTGTGTGAAATATTGCCGATGTAATCGCCCGCGCAAACCTCGCCGGGAACGGGATTTCCACCAGCATTTCCCTCCTTCCACGACTTCACGCCCTCCCAGGCGATCTGCTCCAGCGCCGCGGTCAATTCCGGAGATAGCAGATGCTTGTCTTTGCCGAGGGGAATCGGCGGGATGCCGACCGGGCTCTTATCATAAATGCAGGCGTAATGAACGAGGCCGATGAAATATCGCCCCATGTCGCTCAAGTGGATTCCGTCATCAAATGTTTTTGCAAAGAAATCGTCGGCGGCAACTCCCGGCAATTTCCCATTTTCGACCACGCGTTTGAGCCCGATGAGCGCGAACCCGCCGGGAATGACCGCCACCGGCGGGTTGAGCGGACGCATCTTCTGGGCGTTCATCGCCGCATCGAGATACACGCGATCAAGCGCCCTGCCTTGCTGTTCCCAAAGCGCATTGGGATCTTTCACCCACCACTGGCCATAAATCCAGAGTCGCACCCCGGGGCTCTTGGTCTTAAAAAGGTCGTAGAAACCGACGATCGGAGTCGGGTTGCTCGTGTCGCCGTTCTGCACGAACACCTGCTCGATAAGATCGCTCACGGGCGCATACTTTTCTGCGGCGTCGCCGGGAGGCGTGCCAAACGCCGGCCTCTCCCCCGCCAAAAACCGGCTCCAGTGGTAGTGGATGGGGGAGCCGGGAATCGAAGCGCGATCAACTGTGTCGTCCTCGTACCCGGCCGCCTTCGCGATCTGCTGGGTATATTCGCCCTCGGTATCCGTCAGGCTGTTGCCGATATGGAAATGGCAGCGCGCGCCGTTCATGCGCTCGCCGCCCTTGGTGGCAACCGGGGGATTTGCGCTGGGCAATTCCAGCAACTCGATTCCCGCATAGACGTCGCTCGGCATCGGCGCTTCGAAGTAAGTCGCCGGATCGCTGTCAAATGCCTTGTTATAAGTGTTCTTGCCGTTGTCCTTCGATCCGTAGATTCCAAAAACAGCTCCCGTTAACTTGGTGTCATCATGGAGAAACTGGATTTCAGCCACATTGAACCACGAGTCTTTCGGAGCGAAGTAACGCAGGAAGCGATAGACCTTGTTGTTGTCGAATTTAACCTCCAGCCACTTGCCGTCCTGCGCCTCTTCCGTGACCGTCGCCAGATCCACAAAATCCTCGGTCGGCCCGCTATTCGATCCTTGGATGATGGCGCCTTTGACCGCCTGCGGAAAGCCCTTGCGGGGAAGAATGCGCGCATGGTTGCAGACCAGGCGCTCCGGCGCGGCGGCGGGTTGCGCGTTGGGCGTCTGGGTGGTCGCGGGTTTCGTGTTTTCCGCCAAGGTCAGCGGCGCGAACGCCACGGCGCAGAGGGGAACCAGTGTTGCAAGGGCGAGTTTGTGGGAATAGGTTTTCATGTTGATCGGGAGGTGGAGGTTGTTCTTTGCAAGTATAAGGGACAGACCATTAGCATTCTGCTCGCTTTCCTCGTCTTGATGTTGTTCTATTGGCTATTAATAGGGGGAGGCGGGAAATGTTTTTTCTCCTTCGACACCGGTGTCGAACGCCACCACCATGGCCGGGTTTGGAATCGTTTTCAACAAGGCCAAGTATTCCGACCGGTGATAGTCTTGTCCAGCCTTATTTGGATCCTCCTCAACCGGACCGCCCACGCCGTGGACCTGAATAATAATCCCGAATACGGCGATTGAGAAATTCTTTCAGAATTCCTCTACAAGAAACGCCGTTTTCGGGAGAATATGCGGACAATTTCCCTGCCCCCAGAGGTTCCGCCAGTTCTCCGCGAGCATGTTGATTTCGCCGGACGGCGAGCAGTCGAAGAAGATCACGGCGCCTTTCATGGCCATCGGAATCAGGGGGTGAATGTGGCTGTTGAAACAACAACCGGGGAGGTTGGGTGCCGGGGTGGCCCCTGTGGTTAAACTTTGCGGAACTGTCTTTTCAGCGGAGATGGTTTTAAGAGTGGACACTGGATTACTCGGCTTTCTGTTGTTGGGTTCTGGAAAAGAGCGCCCGTCTGCATAACAACGATCCAATGATTACCAGGCCGCAGGCGAGCCATTGCGAAGGATTGATCGCCAGTTTCAATACCAGCGCCCCTGCCAGCATTGCGAGAACCGGCATGAAGTAAGAGGCGGTGGCCAGGAAGGCGGGGTGTCCGAAACGGAAGGCGTGATCCCAAAACACATAAGCCAGCAACGTGGGAAACACGATGAGAAACCCGGCTTCCAGCAGCGTGGACGGGATGGGATAACCCATCGCCAAATAGAGCAGGAGCGTGTAGAGGACCAGCAGCAAACCGCAAACCAGCATGTATTTACGGGGGAGCTGGTGAAACGCCCGGCGACGCGAGGCGAAAAGAAGAGGAGCGCAACCAATCAACCCGGCGCCAAGATAGACGACGGCGGCGGTGGTAAAAGTTCCGAGTTGCTCGGTCAAGTGCCGGGAGAGGGGGATCGTGGCGCCCGAGAGAACGATGGCGAGAAAGCCGAGAGCCGTGGCTGCCGCTGGCCGATTGAGCGCGCTGGCCAGCGTGAGGGGGAGTCTGGACATTCGGTTCATGTTTTACTGATCGCATGCATTCGGTCAATGATCGCATCGGCAAACCTTCCTCCCATGACAGCGTAATCATTTTTCGACAACATCCGGTCGCGGACATAGGTGTCTGGTAATTCGAAAACCATCGCGGGGGCATTGGTTTCCACCGCCAGAAAACGCGAGAGCCACCAACCCCCGTTCCAAGGGGTCTGCCAGGCGGGGAACCAGGAATGAGCCTTATCGCAATACTCCGGGCCCACCACGGCCAGGATCGCATCGATCCATTGCAGTTGTTCCCAGGTGGCCGTGGCTGGCAGTGACTCATCGGGTGTTGGCGGAATCCCAAAGATGCGGTTTGTCGCCATGGGAACCATTCCACCGGCGGTGACACATCCCATGCCAGGTTCACCCTTCCGTCAGGCAACGGCTCGAGGCGCGGCGATGGCAACCGTCCCCATGCGCCGCCATCCGAGCGAAAGACGGGCCGGAAAAGTTCAAGCGGACTCTGATTGACCAGCATGTTGCCGACATGTTTCAGCACCAGGGTCAGCGGTCGCCGCTCGCCGCAACGCTCGATTCTCAGGTTGAATCAGATCGTTTGGATTCCATTTCCATGCGGATCCGCCGCGAAAGAAACTCGCGTTCGCTCCTGGGTTTCCTCAATGGCGATGTCTCCGGCATTGCCGGCTGGTATGGCAGTGTTAACTCGGTAGGTCATTGGTGTTATCCTTGGTTGTGGGTGTTCTGCCGGATCAGTACCGCCACCATGCCGTGTTCGGTCTGCGCCGTGATGGTGGCATCGCTTTGCACCGGAACGGAACACTCTCCGTCCACCGTGAATGCGCGGGCTTCGGCAGATTTGACTAACAGTTTTGGATTGAGAAGAAACGTGATCTTGCCGTCCGGTTGTCCGGTCGCAACGACGAGCAGGCCGTCAGGGACATGGAACACATTAACGCGTCCGTGATCTGCCGCGACAGCTCCGGGTGTAAGAACCCATCGACGACCCACGAGCAATCGAAACAGGGGGGCATAGCGGAAGTAACGTTTTTCTACTTCCGCATCCCATGCCAACGAATGGTCGTTGCCCGGTACCGGTGCCATCGGCCAGGAACCCATGTGCAAGTGACGTTGAAAAAATTCATCCACATCTTCCTCGATCTCGCGTCCGCTGAAAAGCCGGATGCGGAAACGTTCGCCCTCGACAACTCGCATGGGATGCGTCCAGACCAATACCGGCTTGGCCAGGGCAAGAAAGGTTGAAAAATTGAGATTCGGCCCGTAGTACCCCCCTTCGTGGAAAATGCCGTCGAGATGACGCGCCATATCGATCCGATGCGTACTGAGGCTGGCAACAATGGCTTTGCCCCGAGGATGAAGCGCTTCCGATATCCGTGGCATTAAACATTTCCAGGAGCGCACAAGCGCCCTTGCCGAACGACCGGCAATCCAGGTGCCTCCATCATCGGCAGCGTGGTTGTACTCCTGAAGCCAATCACAACGGTCAATGGCAATTCCCGCCATGTTGGGAATGCGGATGGCGATGGCTTCGGCCTGTTGCACCAGATGATTCGCCCAGTCCGCATCGCCAGGATCCATGACAATTGCATCGCCCCAAGTCCAGTAAGGCCGTTCATGGAAACGCACTTGGAGTGAATGATGCTCGGCTGGCGAACGAAACAGCGGCCCCATCGTCGGCTCGTGAGAACCGAGCAAAGGCGCCTTAGGAAAGCGTGACCAGAGTTGTTGGTTGGCTCCGCGTGCCTGTCCATAGCAGTAACTCTCGCCTTCGCCCGGTCGCGGCCAGCGAATGCCAAACCCGAACTCACAGACATTGAAATACCCCAACACCGTATGGCCGAGATCGAACATATCGCGGGCGTAGGTGTTCAGAACGGCGGACGACATCTCTTGTTCCCTGCCCGGAACGGCACGACCATCACTCAAGCAGCCTATGGACTGCCACGGCTCCTGATCGGGCATGAAATTTCCCATCCACGGAAAATCAAAACTCGCCCGCCAATTAACAATCCGGCCCAGTTTGCCGGAGGCCGGCGCGGGCAGCACGGCGCTTGCGCTGTAACCGGCAAAACCGTGAAGAGCCGCATTGGAAACCGACGGTTCAATGAAAGCCGGGTAACGAGCGGCAAACCCGGCAAGCGCGCCTCGCCAGTCCCTCTCATGACGAAACAAATGGAGCCGGTAAGAAAGTGTCCGTCCGCCACCGATCCGCTGGTATTGGTCAGAAAAAAGAACACCGTCCGCATCGGCCTGAGCACGGAATTCCAGCAGATCGTCCTCGGGCGAAAACAACAGAGACGTGGCATCGCCTTCCACCTTAGGAAGCAACATGAGCAGCGGAATCGCAAAACCACCGCCATGGGAGGGATGCCCCCCATACGTCAGATGGCGTTCGCTCAATGGCTGCGGCACGAACGGATCGCGCCAGGTCCAGGTATCCAGGCTCCCGCCATCCGGTGTGTAATCGTATTCCTTGCGCGGCGCGGCCTCGCCCACCGGGAGCGGGTTATGCGGGCCATCCCACGGCATCCACCAAAACCATTGTTCCGGGTTCTTGGGAGTAATACGCCATTCCACGCGCGCTTCCCGGGCGGGACCGGGATCGCAAATCGTGATGCGCCAGTTTGCGCCGCCCGGTTCCAGTGCCAGGTTCTGCTGCACCTGGCCATTTGTTGACAGGAAGATTCGCACATCCCCAAACTCAATCCCGTCTGGAATAAGCTGCGGTTGAATGGTGTTTACGTTGTCCGTGGTGTTATAATCATTCTCCATTTTTTTGGTTCATTTTTTTGGGTTTGACTGAGTAGGTGTGTCTTTCGGATTAGGCGCCGTGAGCAATCCGCTCAATAAAGTTTTCCTGCTGCTGCCGGCTCATTTGCACAAAGTAGCCGGTCCATCCGCCCATTCGCACGCGGAGTCCGCGGTACGCCTCCGGATTTTCCATGGCCCGCTTCAAGTCTTCAACGCTTGTCGCAGTCAGAGTCAGCATGTTGCCGCCCAGGTGCAGGAAAAGCGAGTCGATCATCTCCTGCGCTTCTTCCATTGTGATCCTGCCCTCGTCGAGATCCCGTTCAAGATAGGGAGCCAGGACCTGGTCGAGACGGCCGATGGACAAGGGGTTTCCCGCATACGCAAGAGCGAAATGCAGCATCCAAACGGATTGCACAGCCTCCGCGAAACATGCCGACGGCTGATCCGGAACCCGGAAACATCGCCCGGCAAGCGCTGACAGTTCCATTTTCCGCCCGGGTTCTGAAGACTCCGAGGCAAGCCGGTTTGCCAAATCCGCAAAACGCCGTGAAAGGCCGACTACAGCCAGGCATTCGCGTTGCATGGCGGCGAAATGGAGCAGTTTTTGCCGGTTCTCCTTTCTCATCAGGGCGCGGTGAAACGAAGCGTCTCACTCGGTTTCGACAGGTTCCCGCTGCCGTCCTCGGCGATGACTTTGAACGGGTGCAGGACAAAAATCTCTGAAAAAGCATTTTGCTGAGTTTTTTTCTCCTAAAGTATATGCGATGCCATATACTTTCCGGCGATGAACCAAAAATCCGATCCTCGTGACATCCTTCAGCAAATCG
>Ga0209697_10004529_pt1 | contig 17987 bp, 18 predicted proteins | sample AliMusrvi5mmetaG_FD_184115 | JGI IMG/M metagenome (GOLD analysis project Ga0209697, IMG submission 184115) | Freshwater lake bacterial and archeal communities from Alinen Mustajarvi, Finland, to study Microbial Dark Matter (Phase II) - Alinen... | ecosystem: Environmental > Aquatic > Freshwater...
AGGGCTGCGAAGCACCCTACTTCCTTAAAAGGAAACGCTTTGCCCTTGCGGTTGTTGCGGCTTATTTGACAAAAGAGCAAAAATTCCTGGATTTGGCTTGTGATCACATCATTAATATCTGCGAGGAAAGCACCTGGGTCCTGCCGGCGCATGAACGTCATTCGGGAAAAATAGATCTGTTCTCGGCTGATACGGGCTTGGAGCTTGCAGAGGCGGTGGGGCTGCTTGCAGATATTATCCCTGCCGAAATAACTGAAAGGGTAAAAAGCGAGGTAGAAAAGAGGATCTTTGCCCCCTACCTGAAATACCACCGGGAAATGTTCTGGCATAAATGTTCTAATAACTGGAACGGGGTTTGTAACAGCTGTGTGGGAGCCGCCTTTCTTCATCTTGAGACCGATAAGAAAAGGCTCAAAAAAGCGCTTAAACTTGTTTTACAGGGGCTTGAGGCGTATGTTAATACGGCTTTTGAAGCTGACGGCGGCTCTACAGAGGGTGTGAGTTACTGGATCTACGGTTTAAATAACTATGTGCTGTTCTCCGAATTGCTGCGGCATAAGACAAAAGGCAGGCCGGATCTGCTTGCCGCGCCGGGGCTGAAAAAAATAGCACAGTACCCGCTTAAACTGGCTCTCGCAAAAGGGGTCTTTGCCAATTTTGCCGATTGTGAAGAAAAAGTTTACTTTACACCCGGAATGATAATAAAACTCTCCGGGCGTACAAATTTACCGGAACTGCTGGAACTGCTCAATCCGCCCAGGTTCCTTCAATTTTTATATCTGGAAATACGCAATCTTTTCTGGCAAAAAGATAAAAAAACAAAGCTCCTGCCTTTTTCCAAGGTCAATACGGACAGTTACTTAAAGTCAACTCAGGTCGTAAAACTTACCGCAAAGACCGCTTCAAAAAAGGACCTGGTTCTCATTGCAAAAGCCGGGCATAACGAAGAGAACCATAACCATAACGATGTCGGGAGTTTTATCCTGCACGTGAACGGTGAAAATTTGATCTGCGATCCCGGTACGGGCCTTTATTCCAGGGATTATTTTACGGCAAAGAAGCGGTACGAAAATGTTTTCTGCAGCTCCTACGGCCATAATGTTCCGGTAGCCGGAAAAGAACTCCAGAAGCACGGTAAAGAGTTTGCAGGAAAGGTCACTGCCTATGACCCGGGCCGGAAGCGGGTCGAAATAGAGTTCGCAAAGGCCTACGGCGCCCCCGGGATAAAAAGCATCAGGAGAAACTTATTACTAAAAGCAAAAGAAAACACGGCGGTATTAGAGGATAACTTCCTTTTTAAAAATGAACTTGCGGTGGAAGAGGCCTTCCTTTCCTGGTTCCCTGTTAAATGCAAAGGTAATACGGCCTTGATCAGGGGAAAGAAAAGCACCCTGGAAATAACAATAGCAGAACCCAAAGGCGCGGTTTTCTCTGTAAAAAAACTCGAGAGAGAATGTAAAGCGAATGCCAAGCCCGGGGCCTTGAGCCGGCTTGCGTTTACCGTTCCGAAAAAATCAAAAAATATCTTTGTTCAGATCATTATGAAAATATCTTAAATTAGGGACAGCGACCAATTAATTAATTGGTCGCTGTCCCTAATTTAAAAGACGCTTGTTAAAAACCGCATTTTTACCGCTATATTTGATATAATATTACATTATTCTTTTTGACCTTAGATCAAAAAATTGAAAAAGGAATTTAATGTTACAGTTAAGCAACATCACAAAGCATTTTGGAGAACAGGTGCTCCTTGAAGGTGCCTCGGTTTTCTTTAATCCCGGGGACCGGGTCGCGCTTATAGGCCCGAACGGGTCCGGCAAGACCACGATCTTTCGGATAATTACGGGCGAGGAACACCAGGATTCCGGGGATATTGTTGTCGACGGCAAGGCCAGGATAAAATTCCTGCCCCAGGAGATAGATTCCATACGGGGTAAGACCGTTATTGACGAAGTAATGAGCGACAGCAAGGATATAAAACTTCTGAAAAAAGAGCTCTCCGCTATAGAGCACCGCATGGCGGAAGGAGAACATTCCGAGGAGTTGTTCGCCGAGTACTCCCGCCTGCACGAAAAGGTGGAAAAAGACGAAAAGGTTTCCCTGGAATACCGGGCAAAAAGAATTCTGGCGGGGCTGGGATTTTTACCGAAGGATTACAGCCGGAAGACGGAAGAATTTTCCGGCGGCTGGCTCATGCGTATAGCCATGGCCAAACTTCTGGTAAACCCGCCGGATATACTGCTTCTGGACGAACCCACGAACCATCTGGACCTGCATTCCCTGCTCTGGCTTCAGGAATATATTACCGCCTATGAAGGTATACTTCTATTTACCTCCCATGACCGCGACTTCATTGACCATGCCGCCACCCGGCTGGTATGCATTGAGAACAGCAAGCTGGTGGTCTATAAGGGTAACTATCAATTTATGCTCGATCAGAAAGAACTCCGCCGGGCCCAGCTCCTTGATGCCAAGAAACGCCAGGATAAGGAGAAGGAACAACTGCAGGATTTTATTAACCGCTTTAAATCCAAAGCGAGCAAAGCGGCCTCGGCAAGAAGCAAGATGAAATACATAGAAAAGATGGAAGAGATAGTTGTCGAGAAAGAAAAAAAGACCCTGCACTTTTCCTTTCCCCAGCCGGAACAGAGCGGAAAAGAAGTCATAAGTTTAATGGATATCCATAAGAGCTACGGGGAGAACAAAGTTTACCAGGGTGTGGATTTTAAGGTTGACCGCGGTGACAAGGTGGCGCTTGTCGGTATCAACGGCGCGGGTAAGTCAACCCTGCTTAAGATACTCGCGGGTATTCTGCCTTTTGAAAAGGGGACCAGAAAAGAAGGTTTTAATGTCCTTCCGCAGTACTATCCCCAGTACCGCCTGGATGTACTAAAGGCGGAGAACACCTGTTTGCAGGAGGTGGATTCGGTCTGCCGGATGAAAAGTGAACTTGAGATAAGAAAGATGCTCGGTATCTTCATGTTTAAAGGGGATGATGTTTTCAAACAGGTCAAAGTGCTGAGCGGGGGTGAGAAAAGCCGCCTGGTACTTGTAAAAGTCCTTTCCAATCCGCCGAATTTTATTCTTATGGATGAACCGACCAACCATCTGGATATTCCTTCCCGGGATATTTTAATAAAGGCATTGCAGGATTACACCGGGTCCATATGCTTTATCAGCCATGACGTGCATTTCATCAAGAGCATCGCCAATAAGATAGTTGAAGTGGATAACGGTAAACTGACCGCTTACCCGGGGGATTTTGATTACTATATTTATAAGAAAAAACTTATGGCAAAGGAAGCGGAGGAAGCAGAGGACCTGAAGAATGGGAAAATTAAAACAACCGTGAAACCCGCGGGAATAAATCCCGGACAGGCTCCCATTCCGGAAAAAAAGAAGGTCAAGCACGATAAATATAAGCGCGAAAAAATAGCCGGGCGCCTGGTGAAAACCGAAAAAGAAATGAATGAGGCCGAGGCCGGGTATGAGCGGATGAATAAAATGCTTGCGGACCCTGAAACTTATAAAAACAAAGATTCGGTAAATAAGATAAAAGAACACAAAAAACTTAAGGAAAGAATTGATGAACTCCGGGCTGAGTGGGAAAAGCACGCCCGCGAGCTTGAAGAGTACGATAAGAGCGTAGCAAAATAAAGAAAAAGCAAATTACAAATGACGATATAAGGAAAGCGGGGAAAAGGTTCCCGCTAAAATTGAAATTTAACATTGAATGAGGCGAAGGCGGTTTTTCGCCTGCATTATATCGTACTTCGTCATTTGTACTTTGTACTTATATCTTAACAGGGGAGGGTGTCTATGAAACTATCAGTTTTCACCGTAACCATGCCGGAGTTCACAATAGAGGAGGCCTGTGCTTTTCTAAAAAAGACCGGCTATGAAGGTATCGAACTCCGGGTCTATGATCTGACCGATGAAATGAGGCAGAAACCGCCTTTTTTCTGGGGCAACAACAAAATTGACCTGGGTATAAAGAACATGAAGGCCAAGGCAAAGAATATCCGCAAGGTCTGCGACAGTTACGGGATAAAAGTATGCAACCTTGCGACCTATCTGAAAGTTGACGATATTGCGGACGCCGAAATTGTCTGTCAGAATATCCATACTTTCGGCTGTAACTCTTTCCGGGCCGGAGTTGCGGGCTATGACCGGAAACTTACCTATCAGGCCTGCTACGATAAAACCATTAAGAACCTGGCTAAAATAGAAAAACTCTGCAAAAAATACAAAGCCAAAGGTATAATCGAGATCCATATGGGCAATATCGCCTGTTCGGCCTCTGCGGCTTACAGGATAGTTTCCAATTTTGATCCCAAATACATAGGGGTCATCCATGATGCCGGCAATATGGTCTATGAGGGCTACGAGAACTACAAGATGGGCCTCGAGATTCTCGGGCCTTACCTCGCGCACGTGCACATCAAAAATGCGAACTGGCTCTTGAAAAAAGTCAATTTTAACGGTTCGGCGGTCTGGGAACCGACTTTTGCGCCGGTCAACGCGGGTTTCGCGAATCTTGAACAGTTAATGGCGGATCTTAAAGCAGTCAAGTATAATAAGTGGCTTTCGGTAGAGGATTTTAACCCGCTGGAAACAAAAGAAAAACTTATTAATGCCCATGATTATCTGAGAAAGATACTCGGAAAATAGGCTAAAAAACAGATAACTCGTCATCCCTGAGAATGCAGGGATCCAGCGTCTTTATAAGGGGACTGCAGAATGAGAAAAGCCGGTATTCTTTTTATTTTTTGTCTGCTGCTGCAGGGAGAGGGCTTTATCTATGGTGAAGAGGCGCCTTTACTGTCGGTTAATATTGAAAGTTTTAACGTCAGGTCCGGCCTGCTGACCCTGGAAGGCGAGAATTTTGAATTAAAGGAGCAGGCAAAAGTAGAGGAACTGGCCGGCGCTTCGGGCGGTAAGGCCCTGTTTTTTCCCGGCGAAAACAATAAAGCCCTGCTGGAACCTGTTCTTGAAAAAGGTTTCTATAACGTCACGGTGTTTTCCCGGACTGATGTCTATGCGAATGATTCTTTCAGTTTGACCTTCAACGGCATTGAAAAAAAATTATGGCAGGACGGAATAAAAAAAATAGCGCGCTGCAAAACATTTTCGATAAGCCTGCCTGAAAATAGAAAATACAGGCTGGAAATACTGTCCGCCAAAACTCCGGTATACATTGACCGCATAGAATTAGAAAAGGTCAATATTGAGCAGACCGCCCTGACCGTGACCAACAGGGAAGAGAAAAATAGGACCCTGAAAGTAACGCATGTACAAAATACCCAAACAGTGCCTTACTATGAAATCTTCGAGCTTACCTTCCGGCAGGATGTCAAATATACCGATCCTTTCTTTGATACCGGAATCGCGGTCACGCTCTTTTCTCCTTCGGGCCGGCAGGTAAAGGTCGGAGGATTTTATTACGGTCCGTCGGATAAGGCCGAAGTCCTGGATAAATTAGCAGATGAAAAAGAATATCCTTTTAACGGCCAAAACTACTGGAAAGCGCGTTTTGCTCCTGCCGAGGAAGGTAAATGGGAGTATTCTTATCTGTTTGCAGATAAGAACGGCGGGTGGGCGGAAGGCCGCGGCAGTTTTACCTGCGTGAAAGGGAAAACCCCTTTAAAGGGGTTCATGCGCATCAATCCGGCAAATCCTTTTCGCTGGGTGCTGGATGACGGCAGCCCGTTTTTTCCGATAGGTATTCAAGACTGCGTGGGCAATAAACCTGAGGCAGGCGGCGTGCTGGCCGGCTGGCACCTGGAAGGCCCGTTCCGGAAAAATTCCACGATTTCCTTACCTGAAGGCCCGCTGTTCAAACGCGGTACGAACTGTCCGGTGGACGCGGAGGTATATTTCCGTAATTACAGCCGTGCCGGGTTTAACGTCTTCCGCTTTTCCCAGAGCAATTGCTCCTTTGACCAGTACAGCAGTTTGGAACATTACTATATCAGGGAAAGCGTGATGACCGATGAACTGCTGGGTTTTGTGCGCGGGTACGGGTTCCATATTAATTACGGGTTCTTCGGCTATCAGAAGGTATTTAATGATACGCCTGATTTTAAAGAAGCCATGGCTCTGCTAAAACATTTTATCAAATACAGTGTTGACCGCTGGGGTGCTTATGTCGATATCTGGCAGTATCTGAACGAACAAACCGCCGATGCCGGCTGGTATAAAGAAATGTCCGATTATTTGCGCCCCCTTTGTCCGTACAAGCATCCAATCACCACCTGCTGGCCCCGGCCCGAGCTTGACAGCATTGATTATAACGCCCATCACTGGTATGTGGATTCGACGATAAGCGAGCTGGAAATGGATAAAATAGTCGCGGAAACCAGGTATAAGAGGTTTGGCAAAGCGGTGATGCTGGGTGAACACGGCAATATCCTGGACCTGTCAAAACCGAGGCCCGCGGGATTCGGCGGAGTTTGGGACCCGGGTTCTGCTTTGCGCATGAGAATAAGAAACTGGAGTTTTCTTTTTAATGAAATGTCTGTGATCTTCTGGGTCACGAACGGCGCCAAAGACGCGCATTATATGAATATGTGGCTGGGCCCGAAAGAGCGGCAGTATGTTCATGCCCTGCAGGATTTTGCGGGCATGCTTGACAAAGATATAAAAATGAAAAATGTGGAAGTTTCTGACCCTGCTTCCGCGCGCGCGTACGGCCTGGCTTCCGGAAAAAAAGCAGCCGTGTATTTGAATCACTTTAAGACACACGCCGAACTGCTTAAAGGCCTGAAAATTACCCTGGAGGTGCCGGTCAAAGCCAAGGGTTACTGGTATAACCCGGAAAACGCGGCTGTACTGGGCAGGTTTGAGGCGGAGCAGGGAAAGCAGACCTACACCGTTCCTGATTTTCTCATAGATATGGCTCTCCTTATCACAAATGACGGCGCTCCTGATATTGATAAAGACGGCATACCTAATGACCTGGACAAAGATAACGATAACGACGGTATAGAAGACAGTAAAGACGCCTTCCCCCTTGATCCCGGGGAATGGGCGGATACTGACGGTGACGGGATAGGGGATAATATGGAACACCGGTGCCAAAACAGGTAGTATGAACAGGCCGGCAACCTGCCCCGGAAAAAGCCATACAATATAAAATATTGCCGGCGGCTTTATGTCCCGCTGGCCTCTGCTCCGCTTAAAACGCGCGAAACTTCATTTTATAAATAACCTACCTTAGCCTCCCTCCTTGTAGTTGCAGGTCCGGCTCAATAATATTACAAAGAAAGTTTTATAAATACCGGCAGTTAAATGCTTATTATACCCGGGTTCAATTGACGGCTTTCTGTAAAAAGCATAGAATTATAAAAGATTGAACTGGTTTTTAAATAACGGATTCCAAATCATATCAATTGGAGGTATAAAATGAAAAAAATGATGCAGTATCTAATGCTGGTATTATTTTCCGCGCTTGTTATTACAGGTTGCGCTGCAATACTAAAAGAAGATACACCGGCCGGGGTAAAAGAATTAAGGTTGTATGGCCTTATTATTGATAATGCCTGCGCCGCCCAGCACAGGAACGATATAAATGAATTCTCCAAGTCATACTCTAAAACTCAGGCCTTAAATTGTACTCTCGGTTATGCTTTTTATTTTGCATCTGAGATACGTGAGTTTGATCCGGAAAGCAATGAGAAGATAGCGCAATATTTGAAAGATCACAACAGCAGCCTGAATGTGGATATAAAATGTTATGCAGCAAATAATAAGCTTCATTTGGTTGAAATTATTCTTCCGCAAAAAAACTCTAAATAGCTTGCAAAAGAATATGCGGTATTCATCCAATCCGGCGTTTGCTCCTGCTTGAGAGAAGTGAGCAAACTATTTTAAACATATAAATACATGGCTGCTTAATTAACTTTATTTTGTCCGCAAGAACAGAGGAGATCTTATGGAAAAACATGGGATAACATTCGGAATAGGTTTTGGGACGGCAATGGCTATGATAATTTCTTACACTCATCTTCATTCCCTTTTATGGATGGCAATCCATGGGTTGCTTAGCTGGGTGTATGTGATTTACTTCATTCTATTAAGACCGTATTAAGAATAAGTGTTGTGACTCAAAATGTAATAAGCGAGCTTGAATTTATTATTAAACGACCTGGCTTGAATTATAGTAAAACGTAATTTTCTTCCTGATATTTACTCTGCCGGTAATTTTTAGCTTGCCTAATTATTTCTGCTTTTAGCAATTTTCCTGTTGTTTTTAATTTGAAATAATGTAAATCAGTTGATACAATAATTAATAATTGGAATGTTAATTAATGGCTAATTCAAATAATTAGTGGCAAAAAAGTAGTTTCCATCTTATAATTAAAGAGAAGGTTTTGGAAATAAATGAAAATACAAAGGAAAAAGAATATTAAACAAAAGAGATCGAAAAAACCGTTGAAACGGGAAAAAAGTAACAATGGCGGGAGTTTTCGCCTGGAAAAGTTGGTTGCTGATCTTGGTAAAACCGGTAAAGATTTGAGAGAAAAAATTCAGCAGCAAGCTGTTCAATTAAGAAATATCAATTTACAATTGAAAGATGGTGCGGATAAACAGCTAAAATCAGACGAGAAGATACACAAGCAAAACGGCGAATTAAAAAATGGTGCAGATAAACAGCTAAAGTCAAACGAGCGGATACAAAAACAAAACGGCGAGTTGAAAAATGGAGTGGATAAACAGTTAAGGTCAGACGAGCATATACAAAGACAAAACGGTGAATTGAAAAATGGCGCGGATAAGCAGCTAAAGTCAAACGAGCAGATACGCAAACAAGCTGCTGAGTTGAAAAATAAAAAAGGGCAATTAAAAAACGAAGTTAGCAAGCAGTTAAAGGCCGAAGAACAGATCCACATCCGCACTAAAGCGATGGAAGCTACAGTAGACGGTATCTTTATTATTGATGCTCAAGAGCCGGATTTTCCCGTAATCTATGTCAATCAAGCATTCCAGAAGATGACCGGTTATTCAAAAACAGAGATAGTCGGCAAGAACTATTTTTCGTTTTATGGGGACGCATCCGATCAGCGCGTCATTTCTGAAATAAAAAACAATTTACTGCAAGATAAAGTATTTCATGGGGAGATGCTTAGTTTTCAGAAAAACGGAAAAAAATGTTTAATTTTACTGCGGATAGCTCCGGTGCACGGCACACATGGTATCGTTACTCATTATGTCGGGCTTCAGACAGATGTTACATTGATGAGGGAAAAGGAACGAGAGATAGAGGATCAACGCGAAGAGCTCCTGCATGTAACCAGGGTGGGAAAACTTGCGGAATTTGTTTCGTCTTTAGCGCATGAGATCAGTCAACCTCTTACGGCTATTCTTTCTTATGCTCAAGCTGCAAAGCGCATGCTTGGCAGCAAGGACCCGGAAATAAGCAGGATCCTATCATACATAGTGAGTGATGATCAGAGAGCAGCGGACGTTATTCATCGGATGCGCTCATTGTTAAAAAAGAACAGGCCGGAAATGAAACCGCTCAATATCAATAATCTTATCAACGATACTATAGTACTTATTACAACTGATGCTAACGTAAGGAGAACGATCTTAAAACTTGAATTGGAAAAAGATCTTCCGCTTGTCTGCGGTGACCGGATACAGCTGCAACAGGTATTTTTGAATCTAATAAGCAACAGTTTCGACGCCATGGAGAGGAATGTAGAACTGCGTGAAATTTTGATCAGTACTGCACATAAAGAGACGGGTATGATAATTGTCTCGGTAAAGGATTCCGGCAGCGGAATAGCTTCGCAAAATATTCCCAAGATCTTTACTCATTTTTTCACCAACAAACCAGACGGCTTAGGCATGGGATTATCAATAAGCCGGTCAATTATTGAGTCGCATGGGGGGCAATTGAATGCGAAAAATAACCCGGACCGGGGCGCAACCTTTTATTTTACCATTCCTGTTGAGCCCAAAACTTCTTAATGCGTAACCATAAACCCGTAATATATGTTGTCGATGATGAGGCCTCTATTTGCAGGGCAGTGGCTTTATTGTTAAAGTCGCATGGATACAAGGTTGAAATCTTTTCCAGTGCTGAAAGTTTTTTAGCCTTTAAACATCTTAAACTGCCCTCCTGCGTGGTCCTTGATATCCGGCTTACGAATATGAGCGGGCTTGCCCTTCAGGATGCTATGGCCGTACGGAAACTTGACATCCCTATTATCTTTATCACGGGACACGGGGATATCCCAATGAGCGTTAAAGCTATGAAGGCAGGAGCCATTGATTTTCTTCCAAAACCTTTTACTGCAAAAAAACTGCTTAATGCCATTACGTTTGCCCTTACAAAAAATGTAATTCAAATAAAGGAACTTGCCGAAATATCAAAGATAAACCGGCTCATAAAGACCTTGACTCCGCGGGAACTGGAAGTATTTCGTTTCGTGGCCCGGGGGCTGATGAATAAGGAGATAGCCCAAAAGCGCGGGACTTCCCTGCAGACAATAAAAGTTCATCGCGGAAGGGTCATGCGGAAGATGCAGGCTAAAACTGTGACAGAGCTTATCCTATTGGCAAAAAAAGCAGATATTAATCCCTCCAAAAACTAACCGCCTTTCTTCATCGTATAACTCTGAACCAATAATTGTTGATTAGATGTTACCAGCGGCGCTGCGGTAAAAACCGGTATTATACCCAGGTACAATTGACGGGTCTGCGGCATTTGCCTATAATTCAATTAAGGTTGTGGAAAATTATTTCATGGAGAGTAATGAAATGATGACGAACAAAAAAACAGTATTCATTGTGGATGATGATGAATCAATATGCCGGGCTCTTAAGTTATTGTTAACGGCGTACGGGTTTCAAGTGAGTACCTTTCTTTCTGCAGAAAAATATTTCAGCGCAATACAGGACAGCGAGAAAGGTTGTTTGGTCCTGGATCTTCATATGCCGGAGTTGAACGGGTGGGAAGTATTAAAACGGGTTGTTAAAACCGGATCAAAACGTCCGGTTATTATTATTTCGGCTGACGAAAATGGCGGTCTGAAGGAGCAGGCATTGAAAAGCGGAGCCGTGGGCTTCTTTCAAAAACCTGTTAAAGACCGTGAGTTGATCGATTTGATAAATAAAACGTATTTAAATTAAAGGAGAAGAGTATGGTAAAGAAAAATGTTGTTGAAGCGAAAATCAATAAGGGCTCTTTTGAATCCAAGGAGCAGTTAAGAACAAAGATCAAAGCTAAGGCATATGAATTCTGGGAAAAGCAGGGCAGGAAAAATGGCAATGACCGTACTCACTGGCTGGAAGCTGAAAAAATCATAAGCCGGGTAAAAATATAAAGGAGGACAGAAAAGAAATATTCAGGAAGAGTTAATGCTTTGATATTTTATTTTAAAGGAGAATCTATGAGAATAAATATTTTAATGATTGCGGCAATACTGGCGGCAGGTATTTCAAGCATGATATTTGCGGAAGATCGGACGGCGCCTGCTTTAAAAAATAGACTCGTAATAAAATACGGGTTGGATTCAAATGGTTTTCAGAATTACCCTTCAACGTCTACCGGTACAATAACTAATCTTGGCACCTCTTCAGCCGGCGTGGATCTTGGCTCTTCCATCTTAATGGAATTTCAGCATCCGCTTTCGGAAATGTTAAGCATAGGTGTGGGCGCAACTTATAATTTGAACAGGAATATTTCGGGCACAAGCGCGCAATTCAGTTTCCTTCCCGTATATGCCACTGCTTCACTCTTTCCTTTTGGGAATGTTCCCGGTATCGCTCCTTATGCAAAAGTTGACCTGGGCTACAATGTTGCTTACACGGGAAATGACCAATATAAGTGGAATTCACCTTTTCAAACGGCCCTGACGGGAGGAATGTACTGGGGTATTGGAGCCGGAGCCAGGATACTTAATACAATATTTGCGGATATTATGTTCACCTCATATTCCGGCACCTATCAAGTAACGCTTGGCCCGCTTTCAACCCAGGCCGCCGTTTTGTATACAAAGGTAAGCCTGAATGCGGGAATAGGCTTCGATCTGTAACAGGTCGGGCTTCCGACCTGCGGCAAAGAGAAGAGAGCCGGAGAAATACGAAAGGATAAAATAATGAGAAGAAACGAAAGTGCTTTAAGGAGGATGAAATGAAGAAAATATTTTTGCTGGCAATATTTTTGATGCTTGGCCTTCAAATGAATGTGTTTGGACAACAGATGGGAGGCAGGAATTTTGGCCTTGGCCTTGAATTTGGAGATTATCCGGGAATAACCGGAAAACTGTGGCTATCTGATGTTAACGCTCTCGGTATGGGTGTAGGTTTCGGGCCTTATACCAGGATGCAACTGGATTATTTATGGCATGATTTCAGCATATTTAAGGTCAATGAAGGAAGATTACCCCTTTATTACGGGTTTGGAGGGATATTGAATACCGGCACCGCAAATTATCAGGACTTTGGTGTACGAGGCACTATAGGGCTGTGCTATATTTTCAAAGATAACAATTTTGATATATTCTTTGAGATGTCGCCGACATTCAGATTTAATCCGGTAAACGGGATGTACATTTCTGGCTCATTGGGCGCCAGGTATTTTTTTCTATAGTGAGTTCAGATTCGAACAGCCAGATACTAAAAAGCAGGGTTTGAGATGACAAAGCGGTGTTTAACTATATTGATCGGGAGAAAGTATATGAAAAAAATTCTGTTCTTGTTCTCTGCAGTAACGGTATTACTGCTCTTGCAGGGGTGTTTTTCCGGTTATCATAGGTCGGTTGTTGTAATAGCTGATTATGATGAAAGGTGCTGGTATGAAGGCCACTGGGTCTACCGGATCTATGAAGGAGATCGCTGGATCTACCGGCACTGGTATAATAACCGGTGGGAGAATGACAGCCATCAGCCCGTCTATTGGCAGAGTCAAAAATGGGAGAGAAAAGCCCATAATGAACGCGATGATGGACGCAGATACGAAAATGACAAGAATCATGAAGAAATAGAAGTTAACAGAACCGAGGGAAAAAAAGAGAATAAATTCGAGAAAAACCAGGATAACCACCTTGGCGGCGGGCATAAATAAAATTACTTTTTGATTGCGGCCTGACGTAAGAAAAACAGGGGGTAGTGTGAAAAACAAAAGTAAAGAATGTGGGATGAAAACTTTAGGTAAACTTAAAAAAAATATCTCTCTCTGTGATAAACTCCGCGAAGAAATAAGGAAATGTGTGGAGCATCTCTGGGCTGACGTGAAAAATGAATATAAAATAAGTGAAAAAAATCAGGTAAAAATAAGCCGTCAAATTAGCGTGCTTACTGATGAACCGCATAAGAGAACCGGAAAAGGAGGACAAAATGCTGGAAACGGTAATTATTGTACTTTTAATCCTGTGGGGCACGGGAATGGTGAGTAATTATACCCTGGGTGGAGTTATCCATATTCTGCTTGTGATAGCAGTTATCGTGCTCTTGGTGAGAATAATCAGAGGGAAACGCGTACTTTAAGACCTTTAACAAAAAGTATCCGGAAAATAACAAAGGTCTTAGGAAATTGCATGAAGTAGCTTGCTAGTTTGCCTATAGTCTATTGCTAAGGAATTATTGATGCAAAAAAAAATTAAAATACTTAAAAGTGCGGGGATTATTGCACCGGTAATGTATGGATGTTTTGTCTTGCTTGGAGGTTATCTAAGGCCTAATTACAGCCCGTTTTCACAGACAATAAGCGCGCTTGTTCAGATCGGCGCGCCGAATAAACTATTACTGGATATAGGATTTTCATTTAGTAGTTTTTGTCTTGCATTATTCGGGTACGGGTTATTCAGGTTGGGCAGGAAAGAATCCAATAAATACAAAGCTTTCTCCGGTTTGACCCTCATTGCAGGCGGAATAGCGGGCATATTGATAATTTTGTTTCCCAAGGATTCGGATTTTGTAAACTTGAGCCTGACGGGTTTTACGCATCATTTAATTGCCGGTGTGCTGACTATTTTTGCCATGATCAGCATCTTATTTTCCGAGCTTGGAGAATTTAATAACGGAGCATTCCGAAGTTATTCCAAAATTTCAATAATCCTGATCTTTTTTTTTGCGGCTGTAACTGTAGTTGCAGGCCAATCTACGAATTCTTTAGTGGGCCTTTTTGAACGGATAACAATATTTCTTTACCTTCAATGGATGATGGTGATGTCTGCTTTAGTTTTAAAACACAGCGTAAGCGAGAAAACCTCGGAAAAGATCAAACGTATTTCAAAAACCATTATTTATAAGATAAAAAGAACAGTTAAAGGTTAAGGTATAAAAGTGAGGATTGCTTGACCAGAAAAATAAACATAATATTGACCGTACTGACACTGATACTCTCTGTGTCGCTTACGGCCTGGTTCTTCTGCTTAAGGAGGGCAGTCCCTGTAACAGCAGGTGCAGAAAAGCCGGCAGATGCCAGTAAAGCCTCCTTTGCTTTTTTATATCTGGAACACACCTTCAATGTTAAAGAAAAGGACCAGGGGTTTAAGAATATAGTAAGTATCCGGAAAAAAAACAATATATACTACTTCGATAGCCGGGATATAAAAGGCAAAAATACCGTGACCGAGGCAAAATTAAATATGGATTTTGAAACTATTGAATGGAAATTCAGTAATCCCAAAAAAAATATTAATGTAAAAGCCGTAAGAACAGGAAATAAGATATTTGTCACAGGAACCTTTGACAAAAAGGAAAATAACAAAAAAGAAATAAATATAGATGAGCGTAAATGGCAGCAGATCTACCAGCTGGGAATGATGAAATTTGCGGTTAAGGAAGCAAAGGGGAAAAACATTGAGTTTTGGTGCCTGAATCCCGATGATCCGGGAAATGCGATGGTAATTGCTGCCGCCAAAGAAGGGACCGAAACAATTATGCTGAACGGCAGAAAAATTGAAACAGCAAGGCTGAGAATATGCCTTGCGGGCTTGCTTTCAGTTTTCTGGACAGGTGATTATTGGTTCCGGGTGTCGGACGGTTTTTTTGTCAGGGCAAAGGTCAGCGGGGATATTTTTGTGGAATTGAAGGAAGAAAAACAAAGGTAGTAATACAATAAAATTATTAGAATTTGGCACGCCGGGTAACTATGTTAACGGCGCTAATATCGCGGGTTTCAGAAAAGTCGCGGATTCAATGCCGGATCTGGGTTTAGTTTAACAAAAATGCAAAAGGGCTCCGGCTAATATTGTCCGGAGCCCTTTTTTTATGAAAAATATTTATGCTTCCCTTTACCATATATATACGTATATAATATTGGAGGAAAAGGTAAATCCGGTAAAAAGAGGTTTAATATGAAAAAAATGTCGGTCTTATACCTTGCCTTCCTGTTCGTTTCCTGCCTTTATGCCGGCCAGCTCACAGTCGAAGGCACTTACACTACCAGCTTTAAAAGTAATACGCCGTATACTTTTAAAGGCACGCTTTCTTCAAAGAGTGATACCGAATATGAAGGTGAAATAACAGCCCCCTGGAATGGAAAAGATCAATTTTACAAAGGGACTATAAGCGGTAAGCCCGGAAGCGGTTCTCTTGCCGGGGATTTTATTATGACCTCTTCCAAGAGGCATTTTACTTTTACGATAAATCCGGGCGGAAGTAACTACAGCGGGAATGCCCTGGAGGGCGGGAAAATAGTCGGAGTCCTCAGCGTAAGAGTTTCCGGCGGAGAGAGCAGTGCTGCCGCCTCAAGCAGTGTCCCGGATATTTCAGAAGCAGTGGCCGAAGCCGTGAGCAAGCAGACCGGTATTTCCAAGGAAACTGTGCTGGAACTTTTTAAGAACAAGGGCATCAGTAAAGATGAGGTCATAGCTGTGTGCGCCGCCGCGGAGCTCACAAAAGGTGATACGGCGGAACTCTATAAGAAGAGAAAGAAGGTTAATACAAATTTTGAGTTCTTATATGACTTGAAACTTGAAAAAGATACAAAGGCAAGCGTGGAGGCCCTCATCAAGAAAATTAAAGCAGCTCTGGAAGAGGAAAAAAACAAGAAAAAGTAAGAAGCGGTGTCAAAAAATATTTCAAAATTAGGAGAATATGAGATGAAGAGCCGTACCGGAGAACTTTCCCTTCAGCACTTTTATTTATTATTTTCACGCGGGCTGATAAGAGCCGTTGCGGGAACGGCGGGAATTATTTTTGCCTGTTTCCAGCTGCAGGCCGCGGAGCTTAAACTTCCTGCTATTTTTGGGGATCACATGGTATTGCAGTGCGGAACGGCCGCACCTTTTTGGGGTACAGCGGGTGAAAATGAAGAGGTTACCGTAACTGCCGGTACGGTCTCGGGCAAGGCCAAAGCCGGGGCTGACGGAAAATGGTCGCTAAAACTTAACGGCCTTAAAGCCTCGGAAAAACCCCTTGAGGTCACTGTTTCCGGAGCTTCCGGCAAAGTCACCTTCAAGGACGTTCTTATAGGAGATATTTGGGTGTGCGGCGGCCAATCGAATATGGCTTTACGCTTGGGCGAGACCATAGACGGCAAGGCAGTCCTGCCCGCGGCAAAATATCCTACCCTCAGGTTTTTTAATGTAGCTACGGCCACTTCCCTGAAACCGCTTGAGGACTGCAAAGGTAAATGGGAGCTTTGCACACCCGAAACGGCGGCCCGTTTTTCGGCGGTCGGGTTTTTCTTTGCAAAAAATATTCTTGAAACACAAAAGCTCCCGCTGGGTATGATAGGTTCTAATCAGGGAGCTACCCCGGCTCAGGCCTGGACCAGTATGGAAGCGCTGTCTTCCGATCCGGAATTAAAAAATGGCTTCGTTGAGCTGGACAAGGTTATGGCAAATCTTGATACTGTCCGGGCTGAACACGAAAAATGGATGAAGGAATGCGGGACGGAATATAAGGAAAGCCTTAAAAAATGGTTTGCGGACAGCTGGGCCGCCCAGCAGAAAAAAACCCCGGTGTCTCCGCGGCCTAAACAGCCTGCTAAGCCCGAACCTCTCGATCCTGACGGTTCTACCTCTTTTCCGACGGTACTTTTCAACGGTATGATCCACCCGTTGATACCTTTTGGTATCAAGGGAGTAGTTTGGTATCAGGGTGAATCAAACGCGGGTAAACCCGGGCTTTACCGGAAACTTTTCCCGTTGATGATAAAAGACTGGCGCAGTCATTGGGGCCAGGGAGATTTTCCCTTCCTTTTCGTGCAGTTGCCGAATTACGGCAAGCGGCAGGCCGAACCGCAGGAGCAGGACGGCTGGTCCTTTGTGCGGGAATCGCAGCTGCTGGGGCTCAAGTCCGCCACTAATACGGGCATGGCGGTGACTGTTGATATCGGCTACGGGGACAATCTTCATCCTCCTACCAAGGCCGGGGTCGGCTACCGGCTTGCGCTGGCCGCGCGGCATATCGCCTACGGAGAAGAACTGGTATTTTCCGGCCCGCTCTATGACTCGCATAAGATAACAGGAAATAAGATCACCGTAAAGTTCAGCAATACGGGTACCGGCCTTAAGCTCGCGAAAGCTCCGTATCCTTCCGGCAACAAAGACACTCCGGTGGATGAGCTCAAGGGCTTTGCTGTCTGCGGCGCGGATAATAAACTTGTCTGGGCAAAAGCCGTAATCGAAGGGGCCGATTCCGTTACCGTCTGGAGCGAGAAGGTGGCAGAACCTAAAAAGGTCTATTATGGCTGGGGAGCTGATCCGGAGGTGAACTTATACAACAGCGCGGATCTGCCCGCGTCTCCGTTCCGCACCGATACTACTTTACCAAAATAATATTTAGCCCGGTGCCAAAAGAGTCAAGGAAAAGAAAAATGAAAAATAAAATAGGCCTGTTAATTGTTTTCTGCTTTATTTTGCTTCAATATTATAGTACAAATGCAATTGCCGAAACGAAAACAGGCGGGGAGGTTCCTATCACACAAGGCCAGCGGATCTTCTATACCGGTCACAGTTTTCACGTTTTCATCCCTCCTATCATGGATGATATTGCCGTTGCAGCGGGTATTTCCGGACAAAAAA
>Ga0209697_10004535_pt1 | contig 17961 bp, 16 predicted proteins | sample AliMusrvi5mmetaG_FD_184115 | JGI IMG/M metagenome (GOLD analysis project Ga0209697, IMG submission 184115) | Freshwater lake bacterial and archeal communities from Alinen Mustajarvi, Finland, to study Microbial Dark Matter (Phase II) - Alinen... | ecosystem: Environmental > Aquatic > Freshwater...
AAGCTGGACCACCCGCCGGCGCTGCCAAAACGGATGCGCAGCGGATCGCCGTAGAGGCCGACAGCAGCGATGCCGCCGGGGCCGGGGGCTTCGTCCAGGCCGACAACCGTGCTCGCAAAATCATTGCCGTCGCCGGCAAGTCCGCCGCTGAGGGTGACGCCCGGAGGAAGGCCGGCATTGAATGCTTCGCTCAGCTCCGTGCCGTTCACGAAGCCGCCATCGGAAAAAACAAGGACGTGGCGGAGACCGGGAGCGCAGAGTTTTTCAATGAGATTTTTGCAAAGCGCCCGCAGGTCTGCGCCGGGCGAGTAGCGGTCCGCAACGCATCGCAGCCTGGATTTCTCCAGCCGCAAAGCCGTGCAAACGACCCCTTCATCATCGATTTGGGTATCGGCCAGGTTCCCTGCCGTGGATACGAGGAGATGGTGTGCGCCGGGAAAGCGCCCGCGGATCTCGTCCAGGGTATCGGGCTGCTCCAGGGCGGAGCGCAGGCCGAAGGCCAAAACCAGATCGGCGCGGTCGGAAGGAAGATCGCCGGCAAGATCGCGCCAGGAGTGCGGGGCGGAGTAGATGGTTTGGAGGAGTTCCATAGGTTGGGCTCTTACGGGAACAGGAATCGCATCACGGGACCCTGCGAACATCAAGCACCATCGCGGGCTCCCGGCCTGCGGGAGATCGTCGGCAAAGAACCCTTCCGACGCAAGTCGATTGTGCGGCCGCTCTAGGATTGTCACCGAAAGAGCCTCCGGAGAGCCTGAAATTCCCAAAGGGCGCCGAAAACAACGATCTCTCCACATTTTTCCGATTGATCGGGCCGCGCGCACCAGCAAGGATCGCGCCGCATGAAAACCGACCTTCTCTCCTCCTGCCTTGCCGGAACTTTGGTTTGCGACGGGGCGATGGGAACCCAGTTGTTCGCCCGCGGGCTCACGCCGGGCGAATGCGGGATGCGGTGGAACGAGGAGCGGCCGGCGGATGTCGAAGCCGTCCATTCCGCCTACGCGCTGGCCGGCTGCCGCCTGATCACCACCAATTCTTTCGGCGGCACGCGGTCGATGCTCGAACGCCACGGCTCAGGCGACCGGGTGCTGGATTGGAACCGGCAAGCCGCGGCTCTCGCGCGGGCCGCCGCTGGCGCGGATGGCTGGGTCCTCGGAGACGTCGGTCCGTTCGGGGATTTTCTCGAACCTCTGGGAGACACCACGGAGGATCAACTGCTCGGAATATTCCGCGAGCAGATCGGCGCGCTGGTCGAGGGCGGCGCCGATGCGGTTCTCGTCGAGACGATGAGCGATCCCGCCGAGGCCGCTGCCGGCGTGCGGGCCGCGAAATCCGTCGCCGCGCTTCCGGTGATCGTGACGTTCGCGTTCCAGAAATCCGGGGGCGGGTTCCGCACGATGATGGGCACGCCGGCCGCCGAGGCCATCGCGGCAGCCCTCGAAGCGGGGGCGGACATCGTCGGTGCCAACTGCGGGACCGACTTGAGCCTAGACGACTACGCGGCTCTGGCAAAGGAGCTCAAGGCCGCAGCGGGCACGGCACCGGCCATCCTTCAGCCGAATGCCGGCGCTCCCAAGAACACGCCCGACGGCATCCGCTACGACGCCACACCGGAGGAAATGGCCACCGCCGCACTGCGCCTTCGCGAGGCGGGGATTTCGATCATCGGAGGCTGCTGCGGCACGACCCCCGCCCATCTCGCAGCCATGGCGCGGGCCTTGTCCTGATTTTGAAAACCGGGGCGGAGATCGAGGTCGGCGCGGGAGGACAGCTCCACCGCCTGCAAGCGGACGGGCTGGAGCGAACGCTGGCAGAGATTCTGGTCTCGGCGGGCTTTCCGCTCAACACCCGCTGCGGCCAACGCGGCGTGTGCAGGGGGTGCCAGGTCATTTTGAATGGCGAGCCACCCCAGGATCTGCTCGCCTGCCAGCATCATCTCACCGCGGGAGATTCGATCCGCATCGCGATTCCGGCGCGTTCGCTGCTCTCGCATCCGCCCTCGGTGGTCAGCGACTTTCAGACGGGTGTGCCGGTCGGATCCGATCCGATTTTCACCGGATCGGGAACGCTGGGCGTGGCGCTGGACATCGGGACAACAACAGTGGCCATGCTGCTCGCGGAGTTGGCTAGCGGAAAGGTGCTCGCCAAAGCCACGGCCTTGAACGCCCAGGTGGCGCGCGGCGACAACGTCCTCACCCGGATCCATCTTTGCCAGACGAACAAGGCGAACATCGGGCTGTTGAAGGACGATTTTTGGGAGAAGACATTCCGCCCGCTTCTCATGGAGTTGTTCAAGGAATCCGGGGCGACGACCGCCGATGTGGCGGGCGTGGTCGTGGCGGGAAACACCACGATGCTGCACATCGCCTGCGGTGTGGATCCCACCCCGCTCGGGATGGTGCCGTTCACGCCCGCGTTCCTCGACCAGCGGGAATTCACCGGCGATCACTTCGGTCTGCCGCGCGCGGTGCGCGTGATTTTTCTCCCCGGCATCTCCGCCTATGTCGGCGCGGATATTTCCTCCGGGGCCGCCTGCTGCGGAACCCGCTACGGAACGCTTCCGCAGTTGCTTGTCGATGTCGGAACAAACGGCGAAATCCTGCTCTGCGGGCCGAAGGGGAATATTTCCTGCGCGACGGCGGCGGGGCCGGCATTCGAAGGATGCGGGCTCCTCTGCGGGATGCGCGCGGCCCATGGGGTCGTCGGAAAACTTTCATTGGAAGCCAATCCATTTGGGGCCGGATTCGAGACGATCGGCGGAGCCTGCGAATCCCCGCACGGGATCACCGGTTCGGCCTACGTGGATTTTCTCGCGGAAGGCCGCCGGGTGGGACTGCTGCAGGAGAACGGCCGCTTCGACCGGAACTTCGTAGCATCGCGCCCCGATCATTTCCGGCAGGAAGAGAACGGCCTGAGCTTCCTCCTCTCACCCGGCCTTCCGGACCTTCGCATCGGAGAGGTCGATGTCGCCCTTCTCCTGCAGGCCAAGGCCGCGATCGCCGCAGGGATTGAAACGCTCCTCGCCCTTCACGGCCTCCCGGCCTCGGGGATCGGACGGCTGTTCCTGGCCGGAGGATTCGGGCTCCACCTTTCGGTCCCGAACGCCATCGCCTGCGGGCTTCTTCCGGGATTCAGCGAAAGCCAGGTTTCCGCTGTCGGCAACACGTCGCTCGGCGGCGCCTACCTCGCCATGCTCGACCGAGGGCTCGCCGCGGAGATGGCGGACCTCGACGCCGAAACGATCGAACTCAACCTCGATCCCGGCTTCGAGGACCGTTACCTCGACCACCTCTCGCTGCCATGAACTTTTGAACCACAGATGAACGCGGATAATAAAACCGCCGCTCTCTCCGCTCCCCATCCGTGTCCATCCGCGTCCATCCGCGGTTCCTCCCTGCGGGATGTGCGGCGGGAATTCCGGCGCGCGACGGGCTTCGCGGTTGTTGAAATCGGTATTGATGGTAGTTTGATCGGCAAGCCGGGAGCCAGGAAAAGAAGCCATTGGCGGACCCAGGTGATCCGCGAGGCGCTGCGCTGGGGAGAGGCATGCGTGATGCCGGACGAAGACGGGCTGGTGGGCTGGGGGCTTCCCCTGATGACGAACTCTCTCGTGACAGGAGGTCTGCTGGTGGAGAAGATCTCGCTCGAGGGCGGAGAGCCCGGGGAAGTCTCCCGGAAAATCCGCGCGGCTGCCGCGAGGCTCCTCGATCTCATGGAAAAGGCCAACCTGGTCAATTCCGATTTTCTTCGCGCCCGCCGCAACGAGTCGCGGCGCGAGCGTGAGCGAGCGGAAGCGATCCACGCGCTCAAAAACCGCCTCTACGACAGCATCCGCGACCTCTACCTGCGCGAGGAGCCGGGCCTGCTCGCCGCCATCAAGCGCGGCGAACGGCAGGCGGCGCGCGAAATCATCAACCGTGTTCTTGTCGGGATCTACCACGCCGCGCGCTCCCGCCCGCAATTGCTGAAGAGCCTCGCGCTCGAACTCGTCGTCGTCATGTCTCGCGCGGCAGTGGAATCCGGCGCGGATCCCTCGGAAGTGCTCGGATGCAACTTCGAGAGCGCCACCGCCCTAGCGGAACTGACGGACGAGGAAGAAGTTTCCTCCTGGCTTTGCGGGATGCTCGAGCGCGTGATGGACGCGATCCGCGACCACAAGCAGTTCCCCAATGCCGTGCTGCTCGGGCGAGCCGTGGCGTTCATGGAGGAACACCTCGGCGAGCCGCTCGACCGCGATTCCGTGGCCCGCGCCGCCGGGCTTTCTGGCAGCCATTTCTCGCACCTCATCCGCGAGAAAACCGGGCGGACATTCACCGACCTTATGGCCCAATACCGGGTGGACCGCGCGAAAACGATGCTGCGGAGGACCGACAAGAGCATCATCCAGATCGCGATGGAGTGCGGGTTCGAGGACCAGAGCTATTTCTCCCGCGTCTTCAAACGCTATACGGGAGCAGCGCCACGGGCCTACCGTGGCAGCGCCTGAGAACCTCGGCTGGCCTGTCACACTTCTCGGTGAGGATGCACGGCATTTCCGGGGAGCGCACGCGCCCCCGCGTGCAGGTTTCGGCGCCCTCGCCGAAACAACTCCGCAAAGCAAGAAGTTCGCGGCAGCGAGGCGCGTGCGCTCCCGGAATTCAATACGAATAATCGTCCGGGAGCTGGAAGGCGTTTTCGATGACGCGGACCTCGCCGGGCGGGGCGGTGAGGACTTCGACGACATCGAAGCGGAACGTGATGTCCGGCATGTCGAGCAGGTGGAGCCACTTCATCGCGCCCCGGATGATCAGGCGGCGCTTTTTTTGATCGACGGCATCGAGCGGTCGGCCGAATTCCTCGGAAGACCGGGTTTTCACTTCGACGAAGACGAGTTCCTTTCCGTGGCGGCAGACGAGATCGACCTCGCCGCCGTGCGGGGCCCGGAAATTTTTCCGGAGGATTTTGTAGCCGCATTTGCGAAGGTGCCTGGCGGCGATGCGCTCGCCTTCGCGCCCGAGGCGGAGGTGCGGGGCCTCAGCCCAATCCTTAAGATCTCGCACCGCTCCAGAATGTGGCACAGGCTTTCCAGCCTGTGTTTGAGCCGGTTCACAGGCTGGAAAGCCTGTGCCACTCTCCAGATCCCGTCTTTCGCTTCGTATCCTTGATCGTGAGGATTCGGGCTCAGAGGAGCTCGGATTGCGCAACCGGCGAAAAGCTTCGGCGATGAACCGGACAGGGGCCATGCTCGCGGAGTCTGGCAAGATGATCGGGCGTTGGATAGCCTTTGTGTTTGGAAAATCCGTATTGCGGGTATTTCCGGTCGAGTTCGCGCATCGCGCGATCCCGCTCGACTTTGGCGACGATGCTGGCGGCTGCGATGCTGAGGCTGCGCCCGTCGCCTCCGACCAGCGCGGTGTGCGGGCAGGGGAAATCCGGGACTGGCAGGCCGTCGATCAAAGCGTGGACCGGCCTCGGAGCCAGCGCGAGAAACGCCTGCCGCATCGCCCGGTGGGTGGCCCGGAGGATGTTCCACCGGTCGATCTCGAGGTTGTCGAGGTGGGCGGAGGCCCAAAGAACTTCGGGGTTCCCGGTGAGCGCCGCATAAAGGTGCTCCCGTTTTGCCGCCGTGAGCTTCTTCGAGTCGTCGAGGCCCGGAAGCCGGAAATCCAGCGGCAGCACGACCGCTGCCGCCACGACCGGACCGGCCAACGGCCCGCGACCGGCTTCGTCGATGCCCGCGACCGGGGAAATCCCGCGCGAGAAGAGGAGGGACTCCTGCTCGAACGAGCAGGGCATTTTCAGGCCTTCTCGGCTTTTTCTTTCACCGTCGTCGCCGACTTGCCCTTGCGGTCGCGCAGGAAGTTCAGCTTCGAGCGGCGGACGGCGCCCTGGCGCTCGACTTCGATTTTCGCGATGCGGGGGGAATGGAGCGGGAACACCCGCTCGACACCCTCGCCATAGGAAACGCGGCGGACGGTGAAATTGGCGTTCAGGCCCGCGCCTTTGCGTCCGATCACGATGCCGGAGTAGATTTGGATGCGCTCCTTGTCGCCTTCGACGACGCGCGTGTGAACCTTGACGGTGTCGCCGACTTTGAAGGCCGTCACGTCCTTCTTCAACTGTTCGCTTTCGATCTTCTCAATGGTGGTCATGGCTTGAAAAACTGGAACTGTCCACTATGGACGGTCCGGGCGCGGGCGCAAGAAGGATTCTGGATTATTTCGCGCCTCCCCAACCCATGCGATCAGGAATACGGACCGGCGTTCGGTTGCATGAAAGCCTGTGTCACGCTTCAGAGCGTCGCTAGACTGTAATGGTTGGGGAGTTTCGCTGGCTGTCATCCGCTGCTTGCCGTGGTGGGTGGCGGGTGGTAGGAGGATGGGTCGTTTGGACACCGCCGCTCACATTCGTCCGTCTGCCGGGCTCGGTTCCCCGGTTGCCCGCGTGCTGGAACCGGTCGGCGCGCTCTTCGGGGACCCGGCGTTCCGCTACGGGTTGAAGTTCGGGCTCGCCGGGGTCCTCGCGGTATTTATTTCCCTGTGGGCGCGGCTGGACAAGCCCGGGTGGGCGCTCTTCACGGTTTTCGTGCTGATGACCGCCCAATATGTCGGGGCGATCGCTGAGAAATCGATCTTCCGCCTGATCGGAACCGTGGTCGGCGGGGTGGCCGGGTATCTGATCACCGGGGCATTCGAGCAGGACCCGGTGATTTTTCTCGCGTTGATCGGTCTGCTCGTGGGGGCCTGCACCGCGCTTTTCGGGCAGAGCCGGTATCCCTACGCCTTCCTGCTCTGCGGGATGACGGCGCTCGTGGTCGCGAGCAACGGGATGGCCAACCCGGACCAATCGTGGACATTCATGCTCTCGCGGATCGAGGAGGTCGTGGTGGGAATCGCCGTCACTCTAGTCGTGCAGAGCGTCGTCTGGCCGCGCTATGCCCGGCTGGAATTCTTCTCCCACCTGCGGGCCTCGTTCGGCGATCTGCGGGAATGCCTGCTCAACTCGCCCGGGGTTTGCGGGCGAACGGAAGGAACGTCCGGCGCGCGCCAGGCGAGGGAATTTCCGGGAAGGATTTCCGGGTTGCGGACGCTGCTGGAGTTCGGCTCGCGGGAGAGCCTGCATTTCCGCAGGCGGCTGGAAACATTTTTCGGGCTCACGGTTTGTCTCGGAAGAACAGCCTGCGCGATCGCGACTTTGCGCGAGGTGATTCCGGCGGATTCGCTCTACCGCCAGAATGCGGGGCAGGCATTCGACGACCTCCATGCCGCGCTGGCCGCGGCGCTGGAAGACTTAAGCGGCACCGCCTCGTCCTGCGCCTCGCGCGCTGCGGCGCGGGCCACGATCTCGGCGGCGTTCGATCAACTGGAAGCGAGGTTCTACGAAATGAGAGCCCGGGATTTGATCGCAGACATTCCCGTGGACCAGGCGTTAATCGTGGGCCTTCATCTCTCCGGGCTGGATGACATCCGCGCACAGATCGAAAAAGCCGGCGAGCTGCTGGACTCGATGCCCGAGGATCCGATGCAGCGGGAGTTCACGCCGGTCCCGATGGTTTCTCCCTGGCCGCCGCCGTTCTGGATCAGGGCCGGGGCCAAGGCCGGGCTGGCGGTGATCGCCGCGTTTGTCATCGACAACTGGCTGCATCCGCCCGGCGGGCCGATGTTCATTCTGGGAACCTGGGTCTTCACCGCGCTGAACGCGGCGAGCCCGGGCGGGCAGGGAGACCGGCGGGCGTTCCACCTCATCCCGCTCAACGTGTCTGCCCTGGCGGTTGTGAGCCTCGTGCTGATCGCCGCGAGGCCGATGCTGTCGAGCTACGCCGTGATGAACACGGTGCTCTTCGTCTGGCTTTTTGTCTGGGGATTCCTGTCGTTCAAGACCCGCGGCGTGACGATCCCGATGCAGCTCGGCATGCTCGTTCTTGTCGGCATCCTCGGGCTCAACGGCCAGCAGCCGATCAGCTTCCAGGCAATCGTGGAATTTTTCTTCGGGCTCGTCCTGGCGCTGGTGCTATCGGCGTTGTTCCAGCGGCTGCTCTGGCCGTCGCTCCCGCAGTGGGAAATCCGCGACCGGTTTGTCGAGGCTGTCGGAATCTGCCGCAGGATGCTGGCGCGGGAGAATCTCCCGCTCTGGGTGCGGACCCGGATCGCCCTGATCCCCGGCGAGGTGGATGTGCGGCTGGACCACCTCGGGCCGCCGATCTGCCCGGAAGGCGAACCCGCCAAACTCAAGGCCCTGATACTTGCCATCTCGGGCCTCGGCGGAAACCTCGCTATCACGCTCGACCGGCTTCCGCCCGACGTCCCGCCCGATGCTGCCGAAGCCGGCAGGAAACGGATCCAGCACATGGAGGCGCTCTTCGGGGCGCGGCTCGCCGCCATCCAGACTGCGTTTCAAAACGCGGAGCCGCTCGAGGCCGGCGATGCAGGGATCCGCGAGGCGGTCGATGACTGGCGGGCGTGGGCGCTCGAGACACGGAAGTCGTTGCTCCACCTCAACAGCCACCCGCTCTCGCTCGCCCGCGTCACCGGATACGCCGAGCGCTACACGCTGATGGGCGAAGACATCCTCTCGCTCGGCCGCCAGTTCGCCGAACTGCACCTCTCGCTCTACATGGGCGACTACTCGCTTTAGGGGGCAGGCTTCGAGGGACCGGCACCGTCCGTTACGATCTCTCGCGCACGGGCGAGGTTATTGCAGGGCTGTGAGCAGTTCTTTTCTTGAGACGCCCAAGGAAAACAGGGAGCGGAACATGAGGTCGAGAGAAACCGAGGAATCCCCTGCCTCCATCTTCGCGAGCCGGGACTGGCTGGTGCGCAGTTTCACGGCGGCAACCTGCTGGGTCAAATTCCTCGCATGGCGCGTAGCCTTCAGTAACCGGCTGGCCGCGAGCCGGGTTTCGATGATCTCCATGTCCGCATCGGACAACTGCAGGAAATCTTGAACGGAGCCCTCGACCCAACCGGATTCAGGAGGCGCTGAGCGTTTATTGGCTTTGTGCTTCTTCATAGCTTTTGAGTCTTTTTCGGCAGGTTTGGATCGTCTGCGTTGCTGTCTTTCGTGTTTTCTTCTCCAGGATTTCCAAAATCACAATGGCGTCGGAATCTACAAAGTAGAATAATCGCCAAGTCTTAGTTTCGTCGTTGACCCGCAGTTCATGACAATCCTTGCCGATGGATGGCATCGGGCGGGAATGCGGCAGTGAAAGGTTTTCTCCATCTTGGATTTGTCGGAGCAGAAACCCCATCTCCCGACGGGCTTCGGTGCTCATGGGCGGAGTTTTCACTTCCCCAGCCAGCCATCGCAAGGGTTTGCTCACTCATTAAGAAATATGTCAGTTCTGACATCTCTGCAACCGAAATTGTTTATGAAACCGCATTGCACCGTTCGATCACACTGCTCGTGCGATCATTTCTTCTGCCGGAATTGCCTCAAAATGAAATACAGAGGAAATGCTAAAATCGCCATAATCAAACCACCCCATGTGGGCGGTGTGTAAATGGTGGAATCAATCTTCTGGTTTGAAGCAATAACACCGAAGACTAGAATACCAACGCCAAGAATTGGCAGGCAAAATAGCAAAATCCATGCGGAAGCAGGCCAACTGCCAGACTGATGGCCTTGCGCGACCCAAATCCAAACGGGCAGCGCCAACAGCAGCCCGCCCAAAGTGAGAAAGAAAGAGCGGTTATATAATGAGTCTCCGCGTGATTTGCTCATGTGCGTGGTGGGTTAGTTCAACGGATTGTTCTGTCTTTGCGGCCCTTGCGTCCTTTGCGTGAGATTGAAGTGCTTGCTCACGGTTTCTCGGTTCTCGTGTGGGCTTCGAGCGCTTCGCGGGTGATGGCGTGGCGGGCACCGCAGCGCGGGCAATGGATCCGGATGGTTTCCTCGCCCGCAAAGAGCTCGTCTCCCTGTTTCCGGAAGACGGGCCCAAGAAAGTCGAGCATGCGCGCCTGCGTGCAGCCGCACTCGAAACGGTAGAGCCGCTTTTCGAGGAGCGCGAGTTCGACGTCCGCGTCGAGGGTTTCGATGGCGGCGGCGTCGAGCGACGCGAGCCATGCGAGGTCGCAGTCCGGCTGGGCGGAGACCATCACGAGGTCCTCGTCGCCATGCCAGAAGAACCGCGCGGGCCGCTGCTCGCTTTTCGCGTAGAATTGTTCTGCGGCGCTCAGGAAGTCATTCCCATCGAACTCCGTGACGCTCCGGCGGGGCGGGCGGCCTTCCTCGATCACATCGGCATAAAAGACCTCCTTCTCGATCTCGCGGATATTTTCGGTGAAAACATTGGCCACGACCGTGCCGGCGGCGTTGTCGCCGGCCGCGAAGACGTTCATGCGCGGGTCGCGGAAGTGGACCGTCCACGCGCAGGTTTCTTTCCACGGCCTTCCCGCGCAGTGGAGGGTGAGCGCGGCGAGCGCCTCGCGTCCGTTCTTGTCGCATTCAGGCGGGAGCTGGATCCCGCAATCCATCCGGTGGAGATACCAGGCCGCGAAGAGCTCGGAGAACGAACCTCTCGCCACGAGGGCGTTGCGGTGCCGGGCAAAATACGTGCGGACCTCGATGTCGGCGTTCATGGAAGCTCTGCCTTTCCGCGCACGGCGGATGGCTTGTCCGCGAAGAGCCTTCCGCCCATGACGAGCGCGCGCCGGGCGACGAGCTTTTTTTTCGCGAGCGCGGCGCGTTCGGCGTTCGAGCCGGCGAGGCGGGCGGCCAGCCTCGCCGTCAGGATCGCCAGGTCGTGCTGGGAGCCGAGCACGGAGGCGAGCCGGTCGGCTTGCGGGACAAACCTGTCGAGCGGGGGGCCGATCGTGGCGGATTGATACAGGAACGTCTTCACGCGCTTGCGCCATTCATGAAAAATCAAGTCATCCCCGGTCTCCTTGCGGCAGGCGCGCATCGCGCGGCGCGAGCCGCGGTAGCTGCCCAGCCATGCCTCGACAACTTCGCCGCCCGCGAGTTCATCGAGCTGAAATTGATCGACGAGCGAAGCCAGCGCGGAGCAGTTTTCGCGGGCGGACGCGGTGTCGGGCTCCCGGCCCGGATTCCGGCACTGGAGGCCGAGGGCTGCGGCGGTCGCGGCGGCCTCGTCCTTGTCGAGAAGATCCAGCAGCAGCTCCGCTTGGACATCATCGTCGCGGGCGGATCCGAAGTGGTCCTTGAGCCCTCGAGCGAGCTTGTCGGATTTCGCGAACGCGCCGCGCTTGAGGGCGGGTTCCGCCAGCCGCAGGACCGCGCGGAATTTTTTCATCTGGACCCGGATGGCATGCACCCGGTCTTCCATGCGCTCCGGGAGGGCGTCAATGTCCCGGGCCACTCCCGCCACGAGGCGGCGCAGAATCCCCTGCACGTTCCTGCCCGGGATTTTGGCGGCGAGAAGGGACGTGCTCACGCCTCCACTGAATAGCAGGACGCAAAACCGCGCGTCCATTTCCGTTTTGCATTTCTTTCCCGGGATGGCCGTGCAAATCTCAGCCATGCCCGAACGCGACATCATTCACCCCGCCGACCGCCTCGTGGCCGCCATGGAGCGGATCTACAGCTACCGGATGACGACCACGTCCGGCGGAAACCTTTCCATCCGCGATGGGGACGGAACGGTGTGGATCACGCCGGCCCGCGTGGACAAAGGCGCGCTGCGGCGCGAGGACATCGTGGCGGTGCGGGCGTGCGGGACCGTGGAGGGCAGCCACAAGCCCTCGTCCGAGCTGCCGTTCCACCTGGGGATTTACGCTGCGAGGCCGGACCTGCGCGGCATTGTGCACGCCCACCCGGTCGCGCTCGTGGCGTTCAGCATCTGCGGAAAAGCCCCGGACACGCGGCTGTTTCCGAAGTCGCACGCGATCTGCGGCGAGGTCGGGTTTGCCGGCTACGCGCTGCCCGGGAGCCGGCTCCTGGGCGAACGGATCGCCGCGGTCTTCGCCTCCGGCCCGTCGTGCGTGATGCTCGAAAACCACGGCGTGGTGGTGGGCGGGGAGAATTTTCAGGAGGCGTTCACGCGGTTCGAGACGCTGGAATTCACCGCGAAGACCTTGATCAAAGCGGGAGCGCTCGGCGGGGCGAAAGTCCTCGATCCCACGCGCATCGCCCTCGCGCGGGCGCGCCAGGTGCCGGAGAAATCCTTCCATCCCGGACCCGCCACCTGCCGCGAACGCGCCCTGCGGCGGGAGCTCTGCGATTTTGTGCGGAGGGGATACAAGCAGCGCTTGCTGATCAGCAGCGAGGGGACATTTTCCGTGCGCCTGAGCGAACAGGAGTTCCTCATCACGCCCGCCGGTGCCGACCGCGCCGGCCTCCAGCCCGCCGACCTCGTGCTCGCCGGGCCGGACGGGACGGAAGCGGGAAAGACGGCCAGCCGGGCGCTGCCATTGCACGAGGCCCTGTATCGCCGGCACCCAACCGTCGAGGCGATTGTCATGGCCACGCCGGTCAATGCCACGGCGTTCGCCGTCTCGAGCGAGATCCTCGACACGCGCACGATTCCGGAGAGCTACATCTTCCTCCGCGATGTCGGGACGATCCCGTTCGAGAGCGTCTATGGCGATCCGGCGGCGTTTGCAGAGCTGGCCCGTCCGGACTTCCCGGTGAGCCTGCTGGAAAACGACGGGGTGATGGTGCTGGGAAAATCGCTGCTCGACGCGTTCGACCGGCTGGAGGTGCTCGAGTCCACGGCCGAGGCGGTCATCAACAGCCGCCCGCTCGGCGCGGTCCGGCCGATGGGCGAAAAGGTGATCGACGAGCTCGTCCGGGAGTTTCTCGCGAGGTAGCGGGCCGCCCGCTCAGTCCTCCCACTTCTTGTTTTTTGTGGCCGAGCTGAGGTTGCAGTATTCGCCGATTTGTTTGCCGGTGGAGTCAAACGCCTTGAACCAGAGGCCCACGACTTTGTCCTGCGCGCTCGTGGAAGCCCCGTTGACAAAATGCCATCCCGGATCCAGAGAGGCTTTTTCGAGCTTGATGGCATCCGTCTCGAATTCCACCGGCTTGTTGGTGAGGAGGCTGGGGATCGTGTGCGAGCCCGCGCTCAGCTTGATCTCCGGGTCGGATTTGCTGCCCAGCTCCGCGACCTGGTAGAAAATTTTGTATTTCACGGTGACGTTGGTGAGTTCCTTGAACGAGCTGCTGTTCACTTTCACGGTGTAAGCGATGTCCTTGGACTCGGAGTTGGTGTTGCTCTTGTTGCGGTTTTTTGAGGAATCCAGTTTGGTTCGCGTGGGCATGATCTGGACGTCGTCGAACGCGCGCGAGGTCGCGGGCAGGAGGGTAAGGCCGATGGCCGCCAGAAAAAGAAATCGCATTTTCATCAGGGAGAGTTGTTAAACGCGATCCGGCCGGTTTGTCGAGCGCGATCCTGGCCCGGCGCGTTTCGTGGATTTTTTCGTTTCCCAAACACGCCTGCAGATCGAGAAACTGAGTTTTTCATTTGAGCAATTCCTCAAATGCATGCTAGATTCAGTCATGAAGCTTTGCGATCGCCGATGCGGTCCGCCCGCCCGTGCAACGGGAGGGGGGTTTACGCTGATCGAGTTGCTTCTCGTCATTGCCATCATCGGCATTTTGAGCACGCTGATCATCACCACGGTTTCGAATGCCTCGCAAGATGCCCGCACGGTGGTGGCGAGGCAGCAGCAGATCACTTTGCAGGATGCCCTGAACGCGTGGGTCGCCGCGAACTCCAGCGGGAGGGCCGACTCCAACAGCCCGCCGAACACGCTTCAAACCGCCCGGACGGCGTATTCCAATGCCAGCCCGAAGCTCGCCCTGCTCTCGAATTACCTGGATCCCTCGACATATAACCACCTGACCAACTACTCCGTCTCGACATCGACACAGGTCAAGAGCGACGCGATGAACAAGATCGGGGTTCATCTCGAATTTTCCACGTGGACGACGAACTATCCCATCGTGAACCAGGTTGCCAATTGAGATTTTCCGACACACACCAAACCAAGCGATGATCATGGAATCCCACCCTACAAACCATCCCGCCACAGGACCGGGGCGGGCGTTCTCGCTGGTCGAAGTCCTGGCGGCCATCACCATCATCGGCATCATCACGTTTCTTGCCGTGCCCAACATCGTGCGGGTGAAGCAGGACAGCGAAGACAACTTGGCGCGAGCACGGGCAGAGGCGCTGAACATGGCGATGGCCGCCTACGTGCAGGCCAACGGCACAAACGCCGCCCAAATCGCCTGGTCCAACGCCGGCGGCGACGCCGCGCGCTACCTCCTCATCAGGCAATACATCGCCTTTTCAGAAACGAACCTCGCAAGCTTCACACCGAGCGGATACACCAACACCCTTCCTTCCAGTATCAGCCCGCTGACAGGCAAGGCGGGCATCACTGGCCCGAACGGCACAAACATTTTCTACTGACGTGATCGCGAGCACGGAGCACACCCGGAGCCGCCTGCGGACCGGGAGGAAACCGGTCTCGGGCCGCGCAACCTGCGGCATGTCCCTGACCGAGGTTCTTGTTGTGATTGCGTTCCTCGCGATTATCGCCGCCATATCCATCCCGAGTATTTCAAGCCTCATTTCCGGTTCGAGCTATGAGACGGCGAAGCGGAATCTCAACTACCTCAACGGGGCCGTGATCGGCTTCAACGAAGCCAACTGGGAGCTCGTCCTGGCCGCGTCGTCCGGGAGCGACGACGAGCAGGCGATCTTCAATTCGCTCCGGTACCGCGGCCCCACGAACCCGGCGCCCGGTTCGCCTTACCTTCCCTCGACTGCTGCGTTTGCGCCGACCAGCGACAGGTCCACCTATCGCGCGATGTGGAACGGAAGAATGTTTGTTATTGTTGTTCCTGGCAGCAATGGCACAGGATTGGACCTGATGAAGATCATGGGCAGTTCCGTTCAAGCCGCTCCGACCAACACCCCGGTCCCCCGCTCGCAATGACGCCGCAAGTCTGGGAGGAACTTTGCGCCGTCCTCAAGGAAGGCGGCATCGAAGCCGCTTCGATGCCCGACGAGGCGATGGATGTTCACCAGCATCTCGCGCACCTCAACGGAGTTTCCCAGGATGAAGCGCTCGAGTGGTTCGCCAGAAATTTTGGGATTCTGCCCCTCAATCCCGTCAGGGCGAATTGTTCGACCCGCGCCGAGACCGCTTTTCGCCGCCTCGCCCCGCAACCAGGCGACCCCGAAGTCGAGCGCTGGATTCCGTTCGGGACGCTCGGCCCGCTCGTCCTGTGCGCGCACTACAACCCGGCCTGCACGCAGCTTTGGGAAATTCCGGTCGAGCTGGTGATCCCGGTTTTGATCCCCCAGTCCAAGTATGTGATCCTGCACAGGGATTTCATGGGCCGGCTCGAGATCCAGCCGCTGGAAGACAAGCCCCCGCTGGTTTTTTCGACCCCGCTGCCCAAGGACAGCCATCCGGACTCGGCTCTGGGCTGGCTTCTGCAGGAATACCCGCTGGAGGGCGACGCCCGATCGAAGCTGGAGCGAGCGGAGGGCGAGATCTCGGGGGTTACGGTGGACAACCTGAACTCGATCAAATCTCTTCCGAGCCATTACGCGCTCGCCCTGCGCTACCTCTCGACCGGGGAGGCTTGCTTCAATGCCGAGCATGCGCCTCCCCAGCATCTCTTTCCGGAATCGCTCTTGGAGAAACACGCGGTGTATCCCATGTATTGCGGGCTCAAAACCGTGTTCCTGCTCTCCGCGGAAAAGGAAAATTTCGGCTTCGAGGACGAATGGCTTTCCAGCGGGAACGACCCGATGGTTTTCCGGACAGTTCTTGCGGAGAAGGAGGCGATCGTCGCCGCGATCAACCGCGACCGGAGCAGTTCGGTGGCGACCAGCGCGGCCGCCAGCGACCAGGAGCTCACCTATTCGGATGTCGCCAACATCGTCGATATCGACGTGCAGGAAATCCAGCGCATCAACCCGTCGAGCATCAACGCCACGCCGGAACAAGTCGTCCACTGGGTGATCTACCGGGCGATCACCGGGCGCGCGAGCGATCTCCACGTGGAAAAATATTTCAACACCGCCCGCTTCCGCGCCCGGATCGACGGCGAGTTGAAAGTCATCCACTCCTGCCCGGAGGAGCAGCTCGTCCGGTTCGTCAGCCTCATCAAAAACTATTCGAACATGAGCCAACGGCGGCAGGACGCGCAGGACGGAAGGTTCTCGCTCACGCTCGGCAAGCGGCGGGTGGATTGCCGCGTCGCCGCTATCCCCTGCCGGAAGGACCTCCAAAAAATCACCATCCGGTTTCTGGACCGCCAGGATGGCGTCAGAAAATTGAGCGAGCTGAACCTTTCCCCCCGGCAGATCGCGACGCTGGGCGATGCGATGGGGCGCGATCAGGGGTTGATCCTGGTGACAGGCCCCACCGGAAGCGGAAAAACGTCCACCCTCTACGCGCTCCTCAACAGCATCAATGCCGACAACATCAATATCCAGACGATCGAGGACCCCATCGAATACGAGGTCGAGGGCCTCAACCAGACGCAGACCGATCCGACGAACGGCATCACTTTTGCCGCGGGCCTGCGGGGGCTGATGCGCGCGGATCCGGACGTCATTCTCATCGGGGAGTGCCGCGACCAGGAGACCGCCAACTCGGCGGTCAACGCCGCGCTGACCGGCCATTTGGTTTTGACCACCCTGCACGCGAACGACTCGCTGCGCGCGGTCAGCCGCCTGATTTCCATGGGCATCGCGCCGTATTTGTTGGCCGACTCGCTCGCGCTCTCGCAGGCTCAGCGCCTGGTCCGCCGCCTCTGCACCTACTGCAAGCATGCCGTGCCGATCACGCCGGAAGTCCGCGCGATTTTCGCGCTCAACCGGGTGGCCGTTCCGCCGGAGACGCAGTTTATCTACGAAAAGCAAGGGTGCTCGGAATGCCATGAGGCCGGCTACAAAGGCCGCATGGCGCTCATGGAGATGTGCCCTTCGGACAACGCCCTTTCCGACATGATCGCCAGAAATGCCCCTCAGAGCGAGATGCGCAAGCTGGCCTTCAAAAAGGGGGTGTTGACACTGTATCAGGAGGGGCTCCAGCAGGTCCTCAACGGCAACACCTCTCTCGAAGAAATTAGCTGCCTGAGCTACACGGCCGTCGATGCGGACTGGGACAAGGAAGTCACGGATCCCGACGGCGTTCTCCCGGGCTAGCGGAGCACCTGCGCCTCGCGCCGGTTGACATTGGGGCCGGGCGGCCCCAAATTCCCCACCTTATGCCATTTTCAACGCTTGGACTGACCAAGCCACTTCTGCAAGGCGTCCAGGCGATGGGTTACGGGGATCCGACCCCCATCCAGCTCCGGGCGATTCCCCCGGCCCTCGACGGCAAGGATGTCATCGCATCCGCTCAGACCGGAACCGGCAAGACCGCCGCCTTCGGCCTTCCGATCCTCCAAAAACTGGGATCGCACGGCCGCTGCCGGTGCCTGATCCTCGAGCCCACGCGCGAGCTCGCGATGCAGGTCGAAACCGCGATCCGCGATTTTGCGCGCTTCACCAACGTCCGGGTCGCTTCGATTTACGGGGGCGTGGGATACGGCGCACAGCGCACGGCTCTCAAGGAGGGGCTGGACATTGTGGTGGCGACGCCCGGGCGCCTCGAAGACCACCTTCAACAGGGGACATTGCGACTGAACGAAATCGAGATCCTCGTGCTCGACGAGGTGGACCGGATGCTCGACGTGGGGTTCCTTCCGCCGATGCGCCGGATCATCGCCAAATGCCCGAAAGACCGGCAGACATTATTTTTTTCCGCGACGCTGCCGCCGGAGATTGCCGACCTGGCTTCCTTCGCGCTGCGCGATCCGGTGCGCATCGAGATCGGGGCCTCGAGTTCGGTCGTCTCGACCGTGAAGCACGGGATTTACACCGTCGAGCCCACAAGAAAATTCGATCTGCTACTCGCGCTGCTCACGGCGACAGACTACCAGAGCGTGATTATTTTTTCCCGCACCAAGCACGGCGCGGACAAGATCGCCAAGAAGCTCCGCGCGAACAACCAC
>Ga0209697_10004540_pt1 | contig 17949 bp, 14 predicted proteins | sample AliMusrvi5mmetaG_FD_184115 | JGI IMG/M metagenome (GOLD analysis project Ga0209697, IMG submission 184115) | Freshwater lake bacterial and archeal communities from Alinen Mustajarvi, Finland, to study Microbial Dark Matter (Phase II) - Alinen... | ecosystem: Environmental > Aquatic > Freshwater...
GGAGTTCGACGCACGCGACTTTCGCGGACTCGATTTCCAGGATGCCCAGCGTTATGCGCTGGCCCAGGCCGAGCGGAAGGCCGAAGGCCATATCATGGACGCCCTGGAAGAGAATGTTCCCACCGACGCCGAAGACCAGAGCGATTGGAACTGGGAAGCCCTGGCCAAGTTTGTCAATACGCGCTGGCATCTAGGCATCCGTGACCGCGAACTAAAGCAGGTGGGCCGCGAACAGCTCGATACGTTTCTCTTGGAGAAGGCCACGGCAGCGATCGCCAAGGTCGATCTCGCGGCCGGCCGCGAGTTCCTGGAGGCCGATTACGGCGTCCGTGCGGCCTGTGCCTGGGTGAAGAACAAGTTCGGCATCGAACTATCGGTCGATTCCGTCCGAGATGTGCCTCTGGAAGAGTTCAAGAGACTTGTCTATGAGAAGGCCGAGGCCGCCTATCGCGAGAAGGAGATCGAATATCCGGTGATGGCCGGCCTTTCGCACTTCACCAACCGCGATGCCGGCGGCCACAAGCGTTACGATCGCGAAGGCCTGGTCGAATGGGCACGAAAACGGTTTGCCGTAGAGCTCGATTTGGAAGACTTGAAGAATCGGCAGCGCGATGAAATTCGCGACTTGCTGATCGAACACAGTCGCCGCTTTGCCGAGAAGAGTGTCGATCCGCAGGGCGAGGTCGAGATGCGGTTGAAGCAGGTCTTTGAAGGCCAGGCGCTGTCGTCCAAGGTGCTGCATGCGGCCTTGGAAGATGGGCGACTGAAGAGCCTTTCCGATTGGCTCAATCAGGATCTCAACTACCCGCTCTCGCCCGAGGCGATGACGCGGCTGAACCCGGAGGTTCTCAAGAACTTCATGGCCTCGGCCGTGGAGGCCAAGTACCGCCCCGAGATGCAGAAGCTGGAGCGCGCCCTGCTCCTCAATCTGCTCGACTCCGCCTGGAAAGATCACCTCCTGGTAATGGACCATTTGCGCAACAGCGTCGGTCTTCGCGGTTACGCCCAAGTCGATCCCAAGGTGGAGTACAAGCGAGAGGGCATGAAGACGTTCGAGCAGATGTGGGACACGGTTGGTGAGCGGACGACCGACCTGATCTTCCGCATGGAGCAGCTCGATGAGAGTTTTGTTGGCTCTACATGGACCGGTGGCGAGGCGAGGCACGATGCTCCCCCGCCGAGCGACATCGGTGACGAACAGCAGTCGGCCATTGACGGCACCCAGCACGATGGCAAGCCCAAGCCGATCCGGAACCGAGACCAACGGGTCGGCCGCAACGATCCCTGCCCGTGCGGCAGCGGGAAGAAATTTAAGAATTGCCACATGCGGAAAAGCTAGTGAGGTCGGACCTCGGGAAAGGATTCCCTCGTGCCTTATCTACTGAACATCTTCTATCTACTCCTACTCCTCGCAGCATCGCCCTGGCTGCTTTGGTCGGCCATCCGCAAGGGCAAGTATCGCGAAGGTTATGCCGAGAAACTGCTCGGCCTGGCGCCGCGGCGGAAGTGGAATAAAAAGTGTATCTGGCTACATGCCGTGAGCGTGGGGGAAGTGAACCTGCTGGCCCCGCTCCTCCGTGTGCTGGAGAATGGTCGGCCCGATTGGGAGTGCGTGATCTCCACGACCACCAAGAGCGGCATGGCGTTGGCCAAGAAAAAATATGCCGGCCGGACCATCTTTTATTGCCCGTTGGATTTTACCTGGGCCGTGAATGCGGCCATGCGACGAATCCGGCCCGACGTACTCGTGCTGGCCGAGTTGGAACTTTGGCCGAATCTCGTTTGGGCGGCACGGCGGCACGGCGCGCGTCTGGCGGTCATCAACGGCCGATTGAGCCAGCGCAGCTTTGAAGGCTATCGCCGCATCCGGCCGCTCGTGGCGCGTTTGCTCCAGAGCATCGATCGAATCGCCGTGCAGGATGAAACCTATAGCGAGCGATTCCTCGCTCTGGGGGCTAGGCCGGAATCAGTCCAAGTTACCGGTTCCATGAAGTACGATGGCGCCCTGACCGATCGCGACAACCCCGCCACGCGGCGACTGGCCGCATTGGCTGGACTGGACGCAAATGATGTAGTCTTTCTCGCTGGCAGCACGCAAGAGCCGGAAGAGTCGGTGGTCTTGCAGGTGTTTCAGCAATTGAGCCGCGATTGGCCCCAACTGCGATTGATTATCGTGCCCCGGCATCCGGAACGGTTTGACTGCGTTGCGCGGATGCTGGACACCTCCGGTGTAGCTTGGCAACGACGCACGTTGCTAGGAGCAGGGAGCAGGGAGCAGATAACAGAGAGCAAGAGTCGTGGCCCCCTGCTACCTGCTCCTAGCTCCCTGCCAACTCCGCGCGTGTTGTTGGTCGATGTGGTCGGCGAGCTAGGGGCATGGTGGGGAACGGCCCATGCGGCCTTCGTCGGCGGCAGTTTTGGCAGCCGGGGAGGCCAGAACATGATCGAGCCGGCTGCATACAGTGCTGCCGTATCGTTCGGTCCCAACACGGGAAATTTCCGCGATATCGTTGCTGCCCTCTTGGATCGCGATGCGGCCGTGGTCGTGGCTGATGGCGAGCAGCTTCTGGCCTTCGTCCGCAATTGCCTTGCCAACCCTGCCGAAGCGGCCGCCCGCGGCCAGCGTGCCGCGAGCCTGGTTCGCCAACAGATTGGAGCCACCGAGCGGACGTTTCAGTTGCTTCTTCCGTTGGTCGCCAGCCGGCAGGCCGGTGACCGTCGTGCCGCGTAAGCAATTGTGTTAATCTGCGCAGAATACAAAGAAGATGCGATCCGCATGGATCGGGTCGATCTTGCAATTCTTTCTGTAATTTCATAGATTATCTTATCGCGTCGGCCTCTGGATGGCTCGGCGTGTCAAGGAAGACCGCCTGGTTTGTTTGGAGAAGACTGCATGAGTGCCAGCTACGATGTTCGTTCAAAGCGAGCAAGAGTTCCCAAGGAGCAATTCTCATCATCTTTTCCCGATCGTTCTGCCGAGAGCCTTGCCGCACCGGTTGGGCATGCAATTCGGCGAACTCGTCAGTGGTTGTTGGCTCAGCAGGACGACGGCGGATCGTGGTGTGCCGAGTTGGAGGGCGACACGATCTTGGAGAGTGAAACGATCCTCATGCTGGCCTTCCTTGGCCGGGAGGATACTCCTCTTGCACGTCGCGCGGCAGCCTACCTGGTTCACAAGCAATTGCCCGAGGGCGGTTGGGCCAAGTTTCCTGGCGGCAGGCTCGACATCAGCGGCAGCGTGAAGGCTTACTTCGCTCTGAAGCTGACGGGCCACGACCCGGCGGCCGAATTCATGGAGCGCGCGCGGCGTGCGATCCGCGCCCATGGCGGGGCCGACGCGGTCAACAGTTTTACGCGATTCTACCTGGCTCTCTTAGGACAGATTTCCTACGAACATTGCCCTGCTGTTCCACCGGAGATGGTTCTCTTGCCGAAATGGTTCCCCGTGAACCTGTCCGCGATGAGTGCCTGGTCGCGAACGATTGTCGTGCCGCTTTCGATTGTGGCCGCTTTGGAGCCTGTGCGTCCGATCGAACCCAAGCGAGGCATCCAGGAACTTTTCCTCAGCGAACCGGAACATTGGCCGCCACTTCGCTGCTCGGGGTTACCGGGCGGAATAGGCTGGCTGAGTTGGGACCATTTCTTTCGTGTGATCAACCGGCTGTTGAAGTTTGGGCAGCGCAAGGGACTGATGTTTTGGCGAAAGCGGGCGATTGAGGCGGCCAAGAACTGGATGCTTGCTCGCTTCCAGGAAAGCGATGGGTTGGGCGCGATCTTTCCGCCGATCGTTTTTAGCACGGTAGCCCTGAAGGCCCTAGGCTATGCCGACGACAGTCCAGAGGTCGTCGAGTGCCTACAGCAATTGGAAGTTCTAGCCATCAATGACCCCAGCGATGGCACGACGCGATTGCAGCCTTGCTTTTCGCCGGTTTGGGATACGGGCTTGGTGATGCGGGCACTGGCGGTGGCGGGGGTGCCAGCCGACGATCCGGCAATTGTCCGAGCAGCCGATTGGTTGCGGAACCGCCAGACGACGGTGCCGGGCGATTGGGCCGAAACGGTCGATGTCGCCCCTGGCGGCTGGTATTTTGAATATGCCAACGAGTTTTATCCGGACGTTGACGATACGGCCATGTCGCTGATGGCCCTGCAAACCCTCTTTTGCGATGAACAGGGAACCGATGTCGAGGCCGCCTTGGCTACCGGACAGGCGGGACTGAAAGATTCCGTGGCTGCGATCGAGCGCGGTCTGCGATGGATGTTGGCCATGCAGAATCGGGACGGCGGTTGGGGTGCTTTCGATCGCGACAACGATCGCCATTTCCTCTGCTATGTGCCGTTCGCCGATCATAACGCCATGATCGATCCCAGCACCGCCGACCTTTGTGGCCGGGTGCTCGAAGCATTGGGTAAACTCGGCCGCCGCGTGGGCGATTCGCACATCGATCGGGCCGTCGAGTTCGTTCGCCGTAATCAGGAAGCCGACGGAAGCTGGTTTGGCCGCTGGGGTGTCAATTATATTTATGGAACCTGGCAGGCCCTGACGGGCTTGATCGCGGTCGGTGTGCCCCAGGACGATCTAGCCGTGGTGGCTGGCGCCAAGTGGCTCCTGGCCCATCAGCAGGCCAATGGCGGCTGGGGCGAATCGCCCAATTCCTATGAGCGGCCCGAACTTCGCGGACAGGGGCAAACCACCGCATCGCAGACCGCTTGGGCCGTGCTCGGTCTGATCGCCGCCGGCATGGCTGAACATCCTGCCGTGCTCCGCGGAGTGCGTTACCTCGCCCAGACACAAAACCACGATGGCACCTGGGATGAAAGCCAATTCACCGGCACCGGGTTCCCTTGTGTCTTTTATCTTCGTTACCACTACTATCCCATTTATTTCCCCTTAATGGCTTTGGCCCAATGGGTCAAGCATGTCGATAACCCAAGGATGGTTTCATGCGTTTCCCTCTCTCCCTGACGACTTCGCTCACGGGCTACCTTCTTAAGCAGAAGATGGCAGGCCGAAAACGATTCCCGTTGGTGCTCATGCTCGAGCCGCTGCATGCTTGCAACCTGACCTGTACGGGTTGCGGGCGGATTCGCGAGTATGCGGCCACGATTCGCGAGCGGTTGTCGGTCGAAGACTGCCTGGCCTCGGCCGACGAATGCGGCGCGCCGGTGGTTAGCGTTTGTGGCGGCGAACCACTGCTCTATAAGGGGATCGAAGAACTGGTTGCCAAGCTGGTCGAGCGGAAGAAGCACGTTTACATCTGCACCAATGCCATGCTGCTCGAGAAGAAGCTGGCCGGCTTTCACCCCACCTCGCGGCTGTTCATCAATGTTCACCTCGACGGCATGGAAGTCACGCACGACCGGATGGTCGAGCGAGAAGGCTGTTTCGCCGCAGCGGTGGCCGGCGTCAAGGCGGCTGTGGCTGCCGGTTTTCAGGTCACCACGAACACGACGGTCTACAAAGAGACCGACATGAACGAAGTCGGTGTGTTGTGGGCCTTTCTTTCCGAATTGGGCGTGAGCGGTTTCATGGTCTCGCCAGCTTATGCCTACGAGACCGTGAATATGACCAATCCAGACAGCGCCAAGCAGCTCTTCATGACTCGCGATGACGTACACGCCAAGTTTCGGGCAGCCAAGCCGATGCTCAAGCGGTTCCGCATCGTGGCTACGCCGCTCTATCTCGATTTTCTCTGCGGGGAGCGCGAACTGGACTGTGCCGCCTGGGCGAATCCCACGCGAAATGTCGGCGGTTGGCGCGGACCGTGCTACCTGCTCGGCGATGCGCACTACAAAACCTATGCGGAACTGGTCACTGCCACCGACTGGTCGAAGTATGGGCCTGGCAACGATCCGCGTTGCGAGCATTGCCTGATGCACTGTGGTTTTGAACCCTCGGCCGTGATGGCGGCGAATCGTCGCTTTGGCGACATGCTGAAGATGGCCGTATGGCAGATGACGTAATTCCTTCGCAACCCGATCTCGGAATTATCTTCGCGCTGGCGATTGAAGCCGGATGCTTTGTCGATACCCTCAGCCAGGTCCGCGCGACCCGCGGCAACGGTTTCATCGCTAGGCAGGGAAGATACAATAATCGCGATATCGTGCTGGTCGAGTCGGGATCGGGTGGTGGTTGTGCCGCCAAGGCGACTCATGCGATGATCGATGCCCATCGGCCTCGGCTGATCGTTTCAGCCGGATTCGCCGGTGGCCTGAACCCCCGGGCAAAGCGACAGGATCTCGTGGTGGCAACCTCACTCGTAAACACCCAGGGCAGCGAGTTCATGCTCGATCCCGCCGCGCTGGTTCCGTGGCTGGACGAAGTGCGGAATCTGCATCGAGGACGGATCCTTGCCTTCGATCGCGTGGTCCGACTCCGCGAAGAAAAGCAACAACTGGGCTGCCAGCATGATGCCCTGGCAGTTGACATGGAGACATTTGCCGTGGCCGAGGTCTGCCGCGAACGGGACGTTGATCTATTGGCGATTCGGGCCATCAGCGACGCGGTTGACGATGAACTTCCGCCCGATATTGGAAAACTGCTTGCGCAGAAGTCGTTTGCCGGCCAACTCGGCGCCGCCGTGGGATCGATATTTCGGCGTCCCGCCGCCGTGAAGGATCTCTTCAATCTACACCAGAACGCCCTGGCGTCTTCCAATCGCTTGGCCAGGTTCCTGGGGATGCTGATCCAACGCTTGGAGTAATGCCTTTGCCCTTGACCCCTCACCATGCTCTTGGCACACTGTAGCCGCCATGAGTCATCTGCTCTCGCCTAAATTAGTTACAACAGCCAAAAGGCCCCGCCCGCAGACACTCGCTTCATCGTCCGATGATGAGTGCCAGCGGGAGAGCCAAGCGGTGCGAAGGGGATTTTCTTGGCTGGCACTGGGCAATATCGTCAACGCCGCCTGTGCCTGGGGGCGTGTGGCCCTTTTGGCCCGATTGGGTAATGCCGAAATGATCGGCCAATTGACCCTGGCGCTGGCCGTCTGTAATCCGATCGGTACTTTGGCCGATCTGGGACTTTCGGGATCTCTGATCTCCGATACCACTCGCCAGTATCGCCTGCGCGATTATCTCGGTTTGCGACTCTTTACCTGCGGGCTGGCGATGCTTGTCATCTTCATTATCGCTTGGGCAGGCGGCTACGATCCGGCCACCGCCCGATTGGTTGTGCTGGCTGGGCTGGTGGTTGCCAGCGAGTCGGTCTGCGACCTCTTCCAGGCAGTCTTGCAACGTCGCGAGCAAATGCGTTGGGTGGCTATTTCATTGATGATTCGCGGATTACTTGGGCTGACGTTCTTTACCTTGGGCATGTGGTTCAGTGGTGATTTGGCCTGGGGTCTCTGCGGGTTTTCACTTGCCGCCCTAACGACACTACTGACCATCGACATCCCTCGGGCTATTGCTTCCGAACAGCCTAGCCGACAAAGTATCAAGCAGCTTCCGTGTGCCGTCCGCCCCGCGGTTCCAACCGCGGATTTATTTTCAGAAGCCAAAGGCTTCAGGCGGACGGCGCACGGAGTGCGATTGCTACCTTTCTTGTCCCATGCAAGAGTAGCGCCTAAGTTGCGTGAACGGTTTCGCCGTCAGATACCCCTGCTCCTTGGTCTGGCCTGGCTCAGCCTGCCCTTGGGTTTGGCAACGGCCAGTTTGAGCCTCATGACGTCAATCCCCCGCTACTGGATTGGTAATCGCCTGGGGAACGAGGCCTTGGGGGGATTTGCCGTGGCGGGTAGCCTGATGATAGCAATTTCGTTGGTGGTTGGCGCCATGAGCCAGGCGGCCAGTCCTCGCCTGGCACGCTATCATGCCGTCGGAAATACGGATGCACTGCTGCGTCTTCTCCGCGGCCTGAGTGGTTGGCTGGCCGCCGCAATGATCATTTCACTGCTCGTCATGGCAATTGCCGGACGATGGATTCTCGGTTTGCTTTTCGGGCCAACCTACGTTCCCTACGCTGGCGTAGCGCTCTGCTTGATGTTGGCGGCCGGTTTTCGGAGTTTTAGCATTCTTCTTAGCCGTGCCATCAGCTCCATGCGGCGATTCCGAACCAGCTTGCTGCTCCGCGTCGTGGGCATCGTGGTGCTCATGATTCTATTACCCGGCTGGATAGACTGGCTCGGCCTGATGGGGGTTGCCTGTGCCCTGACGCTGAGTTGGCTGGTCACGCTCTTGCTGTCACTGGCCGCCGTGTTACAAGAAGTGCGGCAGTGCAGTCAACATGCGGCGGATCTTTCCGCTGAATCTCTGGATTTCCTCCCTCGCGACTGCCGAAAAACTCTAGGAGGCAAAGCGGTTTAGGAATTCGCGCCTCCGATCAAGATACTACGTTAGCTCAAGTCATTACGGCAGGGAGGCCGATGTGGCGGGTCTGAGTCGTCTTCGTCTGTTTTATCTTCTGCATCTTTCCAAACCTGCTTCCGATCGCCTCGTTTACCGCGAGATACGTCGGCGGAAAGCTCGGAAAGTCGTCGAACTTGGCCTTGGCATCGGCCAGCGGGCTGTCCACGTCATCGAGGTTCTCAAGGAGTTCCACGAGGTACGCGACATCCACTACACGGGTATCGATCTCTTTGAAGCCCGTACCGCGGCCGAGGATCCCGGCATCTCGCTCCGTGAAGCTCATTGCCTATTGAAGGCCACGGGAGCGCGAATCCAACTCGTCCCCGGCACCCTGGGTGAATCGCTTTCGCGGATTGCCAATGGTGTTTCGCAGGTCGAGGTTTTGCTAATCTCCGGGCGCATCCCAGCGGAACAATTAGCGCAGGCATGGTTCTTCCTGCCGCGCATGCTCCATCCTCAGGCGCAGGTCTTTCAGGAAACGCTCTCTCCTGGAGGCGGTACAGTGATGCGGTTGCTCGAGGCTCGCGAGGTCGAGCAATTAACCGCCCAAGGGCAGCGTCGAGCGGCGTAAGAACAGAGGGATCCGGGGCTGACTTGACGGCCAATCAAGCACCGGCCATAGACTGGCAGTGGTTCAGGAAGGCAATCTTGGACATGCACATTAAGTGACAGGGCAGCTTTGGGCAGAAATTGCGATAGAAGACCGGCTACAGGAGCCAGTGCGTTTCACGCACCTTACGAATCTGGCAATACTGCCAAGCGAACGCCAAGCCGCAGGCGGCGGCTAATAGTAGTGTAAAGGCCGAAGGTTCGGGTATCGGCACGAGCAAGTAGGCTGACGTGCCCGCGATGGGCGAGGGCGTGCTCCCGGTGACCGCGATTATGCCCAGATCGTTGATTGCATAGGCCTGATTGAAGGTCACCGGATAACCCGAGTAGTAATAGGGTGCCTCCAGCAGTTTGTTCAGATCGTAGGCTTGACCATCACGCCAGATGGTTGGCACAAACTGAGAGTTCGCAGTAATCGCACCGACCGCCGTTCCGATGTTATTCACTTCGTTGATACTGCATGACGTGATATTGCTCATGCCTGCGGGAAAAGCCAGCGGCTGAATCTGCGTGTCGTACAGGAAGGGAACCCACGCTCCCGCAGTCGTCCTGTAGGTGCCGGCAATCAGGCCTTGGTCGTTGATCGCCGTGGCTCGGAAACTGGTACCCTGGAGCCCGGCGGTCAAATTGGTCTCCACGGTCGCGCCTCCTGCCGAGCTGGGAAGGGTCCATTTCAGGGCGTAAGAGCCGGACGCCTCGGAGCGGTAACCGACGGCCGTGCCGGATGCGTTGACCGCATAGGCAGTGCTGGCATTCTCGCCAGCCTTGGACAGGTCCAACAGAGTGCCGTCCTGGAGCCATGCCGCCGCATGGAAGTTGACATTGCTATACGTGCCGGGCGACAGCGTGTCCCACTGTCCGACGATAACGCCGTCGGAGTTCACGTCCCAGGCGTCGGAGTTTTTTGCTGCCAGTGACTCGGGGAGCCAGCGGGGAACGCCGCTGTTCCATGCTGCGGCGTGGTGGTACGTTGTCTGGTATGCGCTAGTGGCATTTGACTCCAACCAGCCGACGATCATGCCGCCGTCGTTCAACGCCCTTGCCGATCCGTTGTTGTACTGCGATCCAATCTTAGTCATAAACGCCGTGGACCCGGCAGAAGGCCAATAGACCGGCTGACCGTTGCTGTCGAAGCCCCGATTTCCGACGCACAGACCAGAGTTGTTCACGTCGTGTGGCTCACTGGCATAACCCAGGTTGAGTCCTATCACTCGATAAAGCTGAGGCAGTTGGCTGGCAGCAGTTTGCTGCGCGACCGAGGCCCAAACCATGATACCGAAGCACGCGCAAGAGCTAATTTTCAACCACATATTTCTACCTCTGGTGAACCGTGAGAATTGCGCTGAAACAATATGGCAGGATGGTTCTTATTATGTCGCGCGGTGGCGCCGAATACAAGAAGAAAGCACATTTCCGGACGTCCGTCCTTATCGGGATCGAAAATGCTAGATCCCATACCCCGCATAATTCATGGCCGCGGTTTGCCATCCGCAGAGTGCATCATACTAGCCAGAAGCGCAAGTCAGGGCAAGTCCTTACCTGGCCCTCGTTTGCACTTCGGGTTAGTATTCGGCCATGAATAATCTGGGCTAAAGCCAAGTTTGGGGTGCATCCCGACGAGAGGCCAGCGATTCGCCGGTGGTTGCGGAGCGTTAGCGACGCCACCACCTGTATCTTTGAGGCCCTGGAACTTTCAGTGACCATCGTGTACAATACCTGAATTACACGTGGTGTCAGAATCAGTTTTCCTAATAGGTTCTGGCCAGCGAGCCCCGTCTAGCGGGCAGTCCGCCAGACGGCGTTTTTCGTTTTCCTTCGTAGCTCTCAAGAGTTCCACCCCAATATGCGATCCAACCCCCGGACAATGTTCGAGAAGATTTGGGACCGTCACGTGGTGCATGCCGAAAAAGGCAAGCAGACGATTCTGTACATCGACTTGCAACTCGTCCACGAAGTGACCAGCCCCCAGGCATTTGAATCGTTGCGGCTTTCGGGGCGGGAGGTCCGACGGCCCGAGCGAGCCGTGGCTACCGTCGATCACAATGTGCCGACCACCAGCCGCATATTACCGATCATCGACGAGATCGCTATGCAGCAGATCGATGCGCTGCGGCAAAACTGCCAAGAGTTTGGCATTCGCTTTTACGACCTCGACGATCGCAACCAAGGCATCGTACATGTGATCGGACCGGAACTGGGGTTGACCCAGCCGGGCATGACTATCGTTTGCGGCGACAGTCACACGGCGACGCACGGGGCATTCGGTGCTTTGGCCTTCGGCATCGGCACCAGCGAAGTCGAGCACGTGCTGGCCACCCAGACGCTCTTGCAGTATAAACCGCGGACATTGGAAATCCGCGTCGAAGGCCGCCTGCCGGCCGGAGTTACGGCCAAGGATCTGATCCTCTGGGTGATCGGTCAGATCTCGACCAGCGGCGGAACGGGTTATTGCATCGAATATACCGGTACCGCGATCCGTTCCTTGAGCATGGAAGAGCGGATGACTGTCTGTAATATGACCATCGAGGCTGGCGCCCGCAGCGGCCTGATCGCGCCCGACGAGAAGACTTTTGAATATCTTCGCGGCCGCCCCTATGCTCCCAAGGATTTTGACGCCGCGGTCGAGCAGTGGAAGAGCCTGCCCAGCGACCCCGGCGCGGATTACGATCGCGTGGAGCGATTCCACGCCGCCGACATCGAACCGCAAGTCACGTGGGGAACCAATCCCGGACAGGTGACCGGCATTTGCGGCGAAGTCCCCGATCCGGCCAATTTCAACAATGTCACCGACCAGAAGGCTGCGGCCGACGCCTTGGAATATATGGGCTTGAAGGCTAAAACCAAAATAGTCGACGTGAAGATCGACTGCGTTTTCATCGGCTCGTGTACTAACGGCCGGATCGAGGACTTGCGGACCGCTGCGGCCGTTGCCCGGGGGCAGTTCGTTGCTGACGGCGTGCGTGCAATGGTCGTGCCTGGCAGCCAACTGGTCAAGCGGCAGGCTGAGGCCGAGGGGCTCGACAAGATCTTCATGGCCGCCGGTTTCGAGTGGCGTGAGGCCGGCTGTAGCATGTGTTTGGCCATGAATCCCGACAAGCTCGAACCTGGCGAACGATGCGCCTCGACCAGCAATCGCAATTTTGAAGGACGGCAGGGCAAGGGCGGACGTACGCATCTCGTCTCCGCCTCGATGGCCGCGGCCGCCGCCGTGACCGGGCATTTTGTCGATACGCGGAATTGGGAATACAAGTAATATGCGACCTTTCACTCAACATGCCGGCCTGGTCCTATGCATGGACCGCTCAAACGTCGACACCGACCAAATCATTCCCAAGCAGTTCCTCAAGCGAATCCAGCGTTCCGGATTCGGCCAGTTCCTGTTCTTCGATTGGCGGTTCCTGGACGACGGGACGCCCAACCCCGATTTTGAACTCAACCGGCCCGAGTATGCCGGAGCGTCGATTCTGCTGGCACGGCGAAACTTCGGCAGCGGTTCGAGCCGCGAGCACGCTCCGTGGGCACTAGAGGACTACGGTTTCCGCGTCGTCTTGGCCCCTAGCTTCGCCGACATCTTCTATAACAACTGCTTTAAGAACGGCATGTTGCCGGTTCGACTGGACGAGGCCCAGATCGACGACCTCTTCGCCCGGGCTGCGGCCCATTTCGGTTACCACCTGACGGTCGATCTAATAACCTGTACGGTGACCGACGATCGCGGTTTGTCGCTGAAGTTCGAGGTCGATGAATCTCGTCGGCATATCCTTCTGAATGGTCTGGACGATATTGCCATGACCTTGCAGCACGAGGACGAGATCCTAGCCTACGAGCAGGCCCAAGGATCGGCGCAGAAATAAGTGGGCGATGAGGGACTCGAACCCCCGACCTATTCGGTGTAAACGAATCGCTCTAACCAACTGAGCTAATCGCCCGTGAACTTCGCATTCTAACCGAAAAACCGTGTTGATGCAACCTCCGCAGTCACCTCCGCGGTGAATAATAGTGGATCCGGAGAGAGGTTCATCTACAGTGAATCGGTAGCCCGCCACGATTGCGCCGAACCGCGGATCCACTGTCCGGCGGGCTTGATTGAATGATCGGCGGCCTGGCCCGCTTTCCAAGAGGACTTTTTTTCGCCGCTATCTTTGGGAACCCGATGCTGGGGATCATCGCCTGCCGGCTTTGTCGCAGGAAGCACGGACTTTTCCGTCCCCGCCTTCTCTGTAGCAGCGGCATCGAATCCCGGTGTGGTCTCGCTCGCCGGAAAGAACGTGCGCGAAGGAGCGTCGGGGTTGGGTAGGATTGGCGGAACAGGAAGGGACTCTGACCGTGGCACAGTGGTGGTGTTTTTTGCGGAGTCGTAAGAACTTAACCCCGCACCACCAGGCACCGCGCGCAGCTTGGTTCCAGGAGGAGGGGGGAGTATGGAAGGAGCAGTAGAGGTCGGGCTGGCCGCAGGCGGCGCGGCCGGCGGTGCATTGAGCAGTTCGTCGTCCGTTTCAATCGCCACGGGCGGCTGCGACGGATTTGCGGGAGCGGGCATATAGGTCCAAAGATAGTCCAGCGCGACGACAATCGCCACCAAGGCCAGCAGGGAAACGATCCACGGCAGATGCCGGTAGTAGGAAGGAACGACTGGTGCGATCGGAATTGTCCAGGTCCGACTGCCAGGAGTTGCCGGCTGCAAACCGGCCGCACGTGCGACCTCAAGCAGGTCACTGACCAGTTCCAGCGGCGAAGCATAGCGGTGGCGTGGATCCTTGGCCAACATCTTTTGTAAAATGCGGTTTGCGTCCTCCGGCAACTCGGGACGGAACTGTCGCAGGTCGGGCGGCTGATCGGCCTGATGTTGCAGCAACTTCTGCAACATCGTGCCCCCGAGAAATGGCGGTCGGCCGGTGAGCATAAAGAAAAATGTGCAACCCAACGAATAGATGTCGCTGCGAACGTCGGTATTCCGCGGATCGCGGGCTTGTTCGGGTGATATGTAATCGAATGTTCCTAGCGTGACGCCACTGGCCGTCAGGTCGGCGGCAGCCGCATCGACTTCCTGAAGCCGGGCCAGGCCCATGTCGATCAATTTTGCCTGACCGACGGGAGTGATCAACAAGTTGGATGGCTTGATGTCGCGATGCACGATGTTGCGCTGGGCCGCGTGGGCCAAGGCATCGGCTACTTGCAACGTGTAGCTCACGGCCTCGGCCAGGGGCAACGGGCCCCCACTTTGGACGAGGTCGCGAACATTGACCCCTTCGATGAACTCGAAGACGATATAGTGTAGTCCTCGGTCTTCGCCCACATAGTATACGCGAGCGATGTTCTCGTGATCGAGTCGCGCGGCGGACTGGGCCTCATTTTGGAACCGCAACACCGTTTCGCGATCAGCGGCATGCTCCGGCGAGAGGATCTTCAACGCCACACTGCGGGCCAACCGAGTATCAAGGGCGAGGAACACTTTGCCCATCCCACCGCCACCAATATATTTCTGCAGCTCGAAGTGTCCCAATCGTTCACCGGGCAGAAATCGGCCGTGGAGGATCCGTATTACCGAGTCGGACCGCAGATTGGCTGGCGGCATCCCAGGTTGGGTAATTATGGTCCGTTGGTCGTCGCCGAGCGGCGAGAGGGGATCCGCCAAAACAGCGCGGCCCGCCGACGAACCTTTCGACCCCTGGAACATCTCGGGCGGGATCGAGGAATATGCAGGACCGCGTGCGCTGGAGGGCGATTCGTTCATGGATCCTTCGCGGTCAGAGCTAAAACGCCATCCAACCTGGAGTTTCAGGCTAGGTGGTGGCAATCGTAAAAATGAGACTGACAAACCAAGCGGGCGAACGCCCGAAAAAGCAGAATTCTGCTGATTTCAAAACCAATCTTTCAACAGACTGGAGTCCAGTTTAACTTCTCTGGGGGGCCGCGTCAATTCGCGGTCGCGAGTCCCCTAGTAGTATTCTGCGTCAACGCGCTATATTATTGCAGGATACTGAGCAGCCATGAGAAACTTGTGTTCAACCCCACCGATGAGCCTGTAAGCATCCCACTCTTGGCCCCTTTGCGTTACATTTTCCAGGCTCAGCACCACTTAAGGAGTACTTTACGTGTATCATCCCCTCGATCGTCGTAACTTTTTGAAGGCAGGAGCCATTTTGGGTGCAGGATTTGGCCTTGGCGGCTTGCGTCCAATTGCGGCTGCCACCGAAACTGGCTCTTTGGTGAAAGGAGCCGGTTCGCCGCACGCTGAAAAGCTCGGTTGGCGACTGGGATGCCAAGCTTGGTCGTTCAATAAGTCCTCTTTTTTTGAGGCGATCGACAAGACCGCCAGCCTCGGCTTGCTCCACATCGAGGCATTTCCCGGGCAAAGGGTCTCGAAGGAAATCAGTGCTGGGTTTGGTGACGGACTTTCTACCGAGCAGCGCAAGACCATCAAGCAAAAACTTTCCGATTCCGGAGTTAAACTGGTGAACTTTGGCGTTACCGGAATCAGCGGCCGGAAAACCTTCGACTTTGCCAAGGATATGGGCATCGAAACGATCGTCTCCGAACCGGACGAAGGCGATTTTCAGAAATTGGACGCGCTTTGCGGCGAGTACGAAATCAATGTCGCCATTCACAATCACCCCAAGGATTCCCATTACTGGAGTCCCGATACGATTCTCAAGGTGACCAAGGGGCTGAGTAAGCGGATTGGCGCCTGTTGCGACACGGGGCATTGGCCGCGATCCGGCCTGAATTCCGTCGAGTGCCTCAAGAAACTTGAAGGGCGGATCATCAGTTTCCACTTCAAGGACGTGAATAAAACCGGTGGCGACGCCCACGATGTGCCATGGGGAACGGGGATCAACGATGTCAAAGGCATGTTGACCGAAATCCATCGCCAGGGGATCAAGGCCATGTTCTCGGTCGAGTACGAGTACAATTGGGACCACTCATTGCCAGAAATCGCGCTCTGTGTTGCCTATTTTGACAAAATCGCGGCCGAGTTGGTTGGGTAAATTGCAAAGCCAGAGCGGAATACGCCAAGATTTTCACCAGCTCCGCAACACTGCGGGGCTTTTCTTTTCAACCACCCGCCAAGATGTCAAAACTGCTGTAGGTCAGGCTTTCCAGCCTGACAGTGAACCAGGCAACGTCAGGCGGCGGATTGCTGGCATGGTGCTGGCGGCGATAAGGCTTTCCAGCCTGACAGTGAACCAGGCAACGTCAGGCTGAGCCTGACCTACTTGATATTCTGGCGGGTGGTTGTTTCTTGTGTGGTTCACCGCCAGATTTGTGGTGCCGGCGTCCTGCCTACCCTTCTGTGCCCTCACCATTCAGGCAGCCGGGACGGCCGCACCACAATCTTCGACAGAGAGCCTCTTTTGTTTGCACCCAACTGGAAAACCGCCTTTGGCGGCAAACAGAGATAGGACACTTTGGAAAACAAGACAAAATCCTCGATTCTGATAAAAGATTATTTCCTGCGAAAAAAAGCGTCAGGTGAACGTGGTCGCGGATTTGTCAACTATAATCTTGGGTGGCCCTCCGGCCGCTCTGTTTTTTGGGGCAAGGAGCCGCCAGATTTGCTCGCGGGGTGCGGTTTGCTAGCAATGCCATAAGTGCTTGCATTGCTTCAAGTTGAACGAATAGACAAGGGTTGCGGCGGGAACGGATTGCCTACTGGGAAACAATTCTCCGTAGCGGAAAACAAGGCCCTAGCGGCCGTTCCGCGTATTTTCCAAGATCACTCCCCCGAATATGGAGATTCGTTATGACGTCCGTGAGCGACAAGCAGAAAGAAATCAAGCACGCCATCGAGAAGCTGTTCGCGACCAACCCGGATTGGGTAAAGTTCTACCGCGAGGTCATGGGGCTGCATGGGCTGATTCGCCAAGCGTTTCCAACCTTAGCGTTAATGGCCGAATTCGAGCAGACCGCGACCTACAACCGAGTCCATCGCATGTTGACAGAACTGCGCAGGCTCCCCTCTCCCAAAGACCTAGACAAGGAAACGAAGGTTATCACCATTCGGGTCCCCAGGAGTATGCACGAGTCATTGCGGATCGAGGCCCACGAGTATCACACCACCATGAACAAACTGTGCATCTCGAAGTTGCTTCAGTTCATCGACACGGAGAATGTTCCAACTGCGATTGAAGAAGAAAAGGCGGAAGTCGGTCTATAAGCCGGGTTTTGTTCGCCGCCCGAGTGGACGGCGCGATGATCATTTCTCTAGGAAATCGATTGCTCGATTCCTCCAGCAGTCTACCCGGAAGTCGATGGCGGGCCGGACCGACCCGCTGGGCGACGCTGGCGGCGATGCCGCCGGCTCGGCCCATGCTCCCTGTTTGACCTTGCTCCCAGTGGGGTTTACCGAGCCAGGCCGGTCACCCGGCCTGCTGGTGAGCTCTTACCTCACCGTTTCACCCTTACCGCGCGGGCCGAAACCCACGAGGCGGTTTGCTTTCTGTTGCACTTTCCCTGGCCTTTCGGCCGGTGGGCGTTACCCATCACTGCATCCTATGGAGCCCGGACTTTCCTCCCGCCCAGTCCTACTTGGAGCCGATAGGGCAACTCCTTTCAAACTGGACCGGCGATCATCCGACCGACTTCCGATCTGGTTAACCATAGACCTTGAGCGGCAGTCAGGGAAGGGGGTAGCCTGCGAAATGGCTCTTTTCCGCTCTTTTCCGCAGGTTGACGCCAAAGCCAATGACAATTAAACTACAGGAGGAATTTGGCCGTCGCGTCCAGGCAACCGCGACGGAAGTCCTATCAGAGCAACTTGCATAAGGAACAGCCATGTACGGTGAATTGTGCCCGATTGGAGGCGGTGATCCAATTCCTCTGTTGAAAAAAAATCTTCTAGTCGGCCGCCGAGAAAGCTGTGATATCGTCTTGCGGTTTTCCAATGTTTCGGCTCATCATTGCGAATTGAACGTCAATGAAGGGTTCTGGTACGTTCGCGATTTGAATAGCCGCAACGGCGTGAAAGTGAATGGCAATCGAGTCACCGAAGAA
>Ga0209697_10004555_pt1 | contig 17905 bp, 17 predicted proteins | sample AliMusrvi5mmetaG_FD_184115 | JGI IMG/M metagenome (GOLD analysis project Ga0209697, IMG submission 184115) | Freshwater lake bacterial and archeal communities from Alinen Mustajarvi, Finland, to study Microbial Dark Matter (Phase II) - Alinen... | ecosystem: Environmental > Aquatic > Freshwater...
GAAGGTAAATGAAAGGACACGCAGTTTGAAGAAACGAAAAAAGGCACCTCCGGAAAGATGCCTTTTGACTTCAAGTTTTGATTTGTTTTTAAATTACCGCGCAGCGGTTTAGTTCAACAGTTGGAACCACCAACCAAACCATTGATTCTACCTTTGTCCGTAATAACCGTGGCGCAATTGAGGGTGATTATGTTGTTATTTCGGTTCGTGATACCGGCATGGGGATGAGCGAAGAAACCATTGCCCGAATATTTGAACCATTTTTCACCACTAAAGCGGAATCGGGAACCGGCCTTGGGCTCGCAACCGTGTACGGAATTGTAAAACAGAACAATGGCTATATTCGGGTACTCAGCCAGATAGGTATAGGTACCGAGTTTAAAGTATATATCCCGCAACTCCTTAAAATACAGCAAGAACATGCGACTAATAATCAAGTAGTTAACACACTGAAGCCGGTTCGAGGTGAAGGATTGATACTGGTAGTTGAAGATGAACCGACCGTTCTTGACCTGGCTGCCGTTTCACTCCGTTCTCACGGTTATGACGTGCTGACGGCGAGAAGTCCTCAGGATGCGCTCAGAATTTTTGATCGGACCGGCGAAAAAATCAGTCTCGTTCTGACTGATATCATGATGCCTGACATGTCCGGTCCTGAAATGACCAGGATAATGCGTCTGAAACATCCTGATATCAAACTGCTGTTTATGTCCGGATACTCCGAGGAAAAGATTGACGCTCTTGATTTTCCGAACGAAAAAATTCATTTTATGACAAAGCCGTTCGGCCCCGCAGATCTTGCTAAAGTTGTGCACGAATGCCTGTTAATAAAAACCACCACACATGGAGAACAAAAAGAATGAGGGAACATATTCTGATTGTTGATGATGAAGAGATGATACGGGATTTACTTTCTTCCGCCTTGACACAGGAAGAGTATATTTGTCATCAAGCGCCAAATGTCGATGAAGCATTTGTTCTTCTTGGGGAACAGCCGGTTGATCTTGTCATTTCCGATATAATGATGCCGGGGAGAAGCGGAGTAGAATTACTGCGCGACCTGAAAAAAGTGGATCCGGATATCGCAGTTTTGATGATTACGGGGCTCTCCGACATGAATACCGCGATGGAATGCGTACATCTTGGAGCTGATGACTATATAACCAAGCCGTTCGGTATCAATCGAGTGGTACTGACTGTTAAAAACCTGATTGAGCGGCGCTGCCTAGCTCTGGAAAAAAAGAATTATCAGGTGAGTCTTGAGTTCAAAGTAATGGAGCAAACGGCCCAAATTAGAAAAACCATGAGTGAGCTTTCCAGTGCCTACGACAACACCCTGACGGCACTGGTAAAAGCTCTTGATGCTCGCGAGAGGGAGGTTGGTTCTCATTCGGAACGGGTGATGAATTATACCGCTTTTCTGGGGGCAAAGCTCGGGATGGCAGGCAGGGAGCTTCAGGAATTATCAAAGGGCGCGCTGCTGCACGATATCGGAAAAATCGGCATCTCCGATAATATACTGCTCAAACCGGGCAATCTTGACGATACCGAATGGATAGAAATGCGCAGACATCCGCAAGTTGGGTACGCCATTTTGTCAGAAATCGATTTTTTACGGATACCAGCCGAGATCATCCTCACCCACCATGAACGGTTTGACGGCACCGGATATCCGAAAAAACTCAAAGGGGAGCAGATTCCGATAGGATCCCGTATTTTTGCCCTGGTTGACACGCTGGATGCCATGACATCGGATCGCCCGTACCGCAGGGCACTTCCCTTTGCCAGGGTTACCGAGGAGCTTATCAAATTTCGGGGTGCTCAATTCGACCCCGCCATTACTGACCTGTTCCTTTCGATCCCACGGAAACATTGGGAGGAATGTGCCGGAAAACATTTTATATAAAAAAACGGGGTCGGACGAATCCGCACCCCGTGGCAGGAAGAAACCGGAAATGCAACTTACTCTTCATACTCTTCTTCATCGCCATAGGAAAGCTTCTCCAGCGAGAATTCATCACCATCTCCATCAACATCTTCATCATCCGTATCCGCATCACTTTCATCCGCTCTATAACGTTCCTGAGCCCTGAGCTCATCATCGGCTATTTTTTCAAAACGTTCCAGCAGAACAGGGCTTGTACAAAAACGCTCTTTCCTGAAACTGCATGAACTCAATTCGCACAGATCGAATAATTGAATTTCACTGCAAAGGCGCTGGGGCATACTATCAGGTTCAGTCACGCAATCAGACATGGTAGCCATCCCTTTTAACAGGTTCCGTTCAAGTATTCCGCTGCCTTGGCTACATCCTCCTTGCAACCAATATAGACCGGACAACGCTGATCAAGACCTTCAGGAATAATATCAAGTATCGGAATTTCACCATTCGTAGCGGAGCCGCCGGCCTGCTCAATCAGAAACGCCATCGGGTTAAGCTCAAACAACAAGCGCAACTTGCCATTGGGTGCATCGCTGAGCGCCGGATACATAAAGAGTCCCTTCCCCTTCATCAGAACCTGATTAATATCCGGTACAAACCCGCCTGAATACCGTAACTTTGCCCCCTTATCTTCCAAATAGCGGATAAAGAGCTCATTCCCCTCACTGTATTTCTTACGCAAACCACCAGGAGAATACATATCACCGGAAGGCTTCATCTGAATGTTTTCACGGGTGAGAGTATATTCCATAAGCTGATTCATGGTGAATTCATATACTCCCTTGCCGACCGAATAAACCATCGAGACGCGAGGACCGTACAGGATATAAACAGCGCCAACCATTTTTCGTCCGGGCTGAAGCAGATCATTCCCCTGATAGATGCCGACAATGGTTCCAACCGCCAGGTTTACGTCAACCAGTGAAGAGCCATCAAGAGGATCGTAGGCAACGGAAAACATTCCCTGCGGGTTGCTGGTAACCTGAAAAATTTCCTCCATCTCTTCAGATGCTATGTTGCATACTACCCCTGAATGTTGGAGACGTTTGCGCATGATACGATCGGAGAGGACATCAAGGGCAAGCTGCTCTTCACCGTACAGGTTAGAAGTTCCAGCCACACCCAGATCACCGGTTCGAACTGCGTTGATTACATATTTACTTGCTTCGGCAATTTCACAAATAAGATGGACAAGATTGCCGCTGATATTCTGATCACGCAAATGCTGACGTAGATCAATCTGAAATTTCGTCTTGCCTGCCTGACTGTACATGCTTCCTCCGAGCTGATGGAATGAGAATTTTACTACACCAAACATACTGAAAACAATCTGTTTTAGCAATACTAAAAAAGTTCGTCGTTTTAAATAATCTCATCGAAATTCAGACAGTATACACCGAACCATCACGCAACAGCTCAACACCTGAAATCGCTATCCCTCCTATTTCCTCAAAAATACGGTCAAAATATTGCGGTTTGGGGTGGGTTATCAGGATTCGTTTCGGTAAGACCTCTATCTTTGCAAGCTCTTCAACCAGCATGGATGGGGTTAAATGTTTCGTCAGGAGAGCCATCGACCTCATTGAGTCGGGAAAAGATACTTCTACAATTAACACATCCGCACCGGAACAGTACTTCCATATCTCCTCGGTCGGACCGGTATCTCCGGTATAAACGAGTGTTTTACCACCCGATTGAACCTGGTATCCCACAGTAGGGACCGTGTGATTTACCGGAATAGCCGTAATCCTGTAATCGTTCACCATCTGCGCCTGATACGGTACAATGGTTTTCAACGTAATAACAGGATTTCCTGCGGAAAGAATTTTAGTGAAATCCGGCCAGATGATATTGTTAAAAAGATTGTTCTGCAACGCTGCAATGACTTCATCGGTAGCATGAACGGCAACCGAGTGGGGTTGATTTCGTATGATAATGTTATCAGCAAGAGCCGGAATACTTCGAATGTGATCAAGATGAGTATGGGTAATAAAAATAGAATGGATTTTCATCTGCTCTTCTTCGTTCAACACCGAACCAATCGTTCCGGCATCAAGGAGCAGTTGATCATCAAGCAAAAAAGCAGGCGGTCTGAAGTCAGGTAATTCTGCGCCGGCACATCCCAGGACACGCAATTTCATAGCCACTCTCCGGTACCAGCAATTCGTGAATATTCCATAATGTATTCTCTTAACATTATTACCCGCCAAAGTCATCTCTAATTCTGGTTTTACAGTAAAGATAAAATGATGTCGACAAGCAGAAATGGCGAATGCTTATGAAGTTTCATACTGAACATGCTGAATAACCCTTGAGATATGTGGTAAATCTGCTACTCTTGCACGAGTTACTTTTCCGTAAACAGGATGTTGCCATGCCTCAGGAAACAGACGCATTACGACTACAACTTGAATATCGCAAGCGGCTGATGGACAAGATCAACGAAATCCACTCCGCCGACAACCTCAACACCATCCTGATTCATATCAAGGACAGCATTGCCGGACTGTTCAATGCCGAACGAATAACCATCTATCTTGCTGATGCCAAACGTAACCTGCTGATATCGAAAGTAATGAGCGGCACAGAAGTCAAGCAGATCGTGGTACCGGCCAGCGATGCAAGCCTTGCCGGTTACTGCGCAATTAATGGCGCCATCATCAACATTAAGAATGCCTATGATCCGCATGAGCTGAAAATGATCGGCAGCAATCTGAAGTTTGACGACAGCTGGGACAAGAAAACCGGCTTCGTTACCAAACAGGTTCTGTGTGTACCGATGAAGTTTCAAAAAACCCTGATCGGCGTCATCCAGATCATAAACAAAAAAGGGGATATTCCCTATGATGATATCGATATAAGCTACGCCGTAGAACTTGCTACCTCGCTTTCAATCGCCGTTCACAACATATATCGGCTTTCGGTTACCACCAAGGTCGTTCGACATAAAGAACGCTATAATTATCTGCTGGATAAGAATCTCGTTGACGACAAACTTCTGGAAAAAGCATCATCCCATCCCGATGTCGAAAAATCGGGCATGGATACCGTTCTGATGCACGACTTCGGGATCAGCAAAGAGGATATGGCAAAGAACCTCTCCTTCTATTTCGGTACCGAATTTATCGGTTATGACCCGTTGGCACAGCCGCTTGACGATGAATTACTCTGGAGGGTAAAACCGGATCGGCTCAATAAGGAGTGGTGGGTTCCATTCAAGATTGAAAACGGAATTCTGCATATCATAATTGACGATCCTGCCGATCTCAGGCGCCAGGATATGCTTAAATTCGTGTACCCCGAATACAAACGGATCAGTTTTATCGGCGCATTCCGTGATGATATCCTGGGCTATATCAATCTGTTTTACCACCACGGTTCTTCCGGCAACTCCGAAGGGAGCATCGACGATATTCTGAACAAATTCGATTCCAGCGATGACCCGGAAATCGAGACGGAATCACAGAAGGTTTCGGAGCAGGACAGCGTTATCGTTCAATTGGTCAACAAGATTATTATCGATGCTGTTAACAACAAGGTTTCTGATATTCATATCGAACCATTCCCCGGCAAAGAGGATGTTCAGGTGCGAATGAGGATTGACGGGCGTTGCAAGGTCTATCAGAAAATTCCCTATAAATATAAATATGCCATTCCATCGCGCATCAAGATTATGTGTAACCTTGACATATCCGAGCGCCGCAAACCACAGGACGGCAAGATCGATTTCAAGAAATTCGGCCCGCTCGATGTGGAGCTGCGCGTCGCGACTGTGCCGACTGCCGGTCAGCTTGAAGATGTCGTCTTGCGCGTACTTGCATCAGGGGAGCCGATTCCCTACGACAAGCTCGGACTTACCGAGCGCAATTCCCGCGTAATGGATGCCTGTGTCAAAAAACCCTATGGACTTATTCTTGTCGTCGGGCCGACCGGATCAGGTAAAACGACAACGCTCCATTCGGCCATCTCGGTCATAAATACGATCGATACGAAAATATGGACGGCTGAAGACCCGGTTGAAATAACCCAACGCGGCCTGCGACAGGTCCAGGTACACCCAAAGATCGGCTTTACCTTTGCTGCCGCCCTCCGTTCATTCCTCCGCGCCGACCCGGACGTCATTATGGTTGGCGAAATGCGTGACCAGGAGACCGCTGAAATTGGAGTTGAATGTTCTTTGACCGGACACCTGGTTTTCTCTACCCTGCATACCAACTCGGCGCCGGAAACAATAACCCGTCTCCTCGACATGGAACTTGATCCGTTCAGTTTTTCCGATGCGATACTCTGTATACTGGCCCAACGTCTGGCTCGGCGACTTTGCTCATGTAAAGTGGAGTATGTCCCTTCTCGCCAGGAACTTGAAGAGATTATATTTGAATATGGAACGGAAGAGTTTGCCAAAACAGGAATCAATCCGGCTGAAATAAAACTTTTCAAAGCGGTTGGCTGTTCGAAATGCGGCGATTCAGGCTACAAAGGCCGTCTTGGACTTCATGAATTACTTGAGGGAACCGATCCTATCAAAGCGTTGGTAAAAAGAAAATCAGAAATAGAGCTGATACGGAAACAGGCGATTGAAGATGGCATGACAACCCTGAAGCAGGATGGGATACTTAAATGTTTTCAGGGTTTGACCGACCTGAAAGAAGTCAGAAAAGTCTGTATTAAATAATTTCCGCATTGGATACCGCGGTCGCGCAATATTTGCACACGGTATCCTTCCAGGGAATTATGCCGTGGCAATTGCCGCACTCTCGAAAATGTCCCTTTATCTCATGAGTTGGCTTGTTAAAATGCAGTACAACGAGGAAAAAGGGGAAAACTCCCGATAAAAGCCCCCATACAAAGGGGTTTTTATTGCGGGCGCGCGCCAGTTTAAATCCTACCGCTGCCGGAAGGCCGAAAATCAACAACAAAAAAATCATTTCACTCATACTGTTCCCCGCCGGCTCATAGTCACTTCATTTTTGCAACATAAACCCCGTCCCACCCTTCCACAGGCGGTGACTCAATAAATTCCCGGCACCGTTCAATGTACAGGCTTGAGACGTGATCATGCGTCTGACTATAGACATCTTCAAACAGCTGTACCGCTGCTGCAAACTCGCTGTTTCGGTATAACCTGAGCGCATCGCCGAATACCCTCCCCCGTATCTCGCCCGCATCACCAACCATCAGCTCGTAAATCGGAATCGGCACCTGCTTGCCTTTTACCGCGACAAAGTCGATCTCCCGGAAGGGAAGATCACTTCCAGCCTGGAGTTTTGTGGATTCGCTGACAATAATATGCGTGCCGTATAACTTGTTCAGACCTTCCAGGCGGGATGCCAGATTAACGTTATCGCCGATAGCGGTGTAATCAAAACGCATCGAAGCCCCCATATTACCGACAACAGCATCACCGGTATTAATCCCGATGCCGATATCGATGGCCTGAAGACCACGCCTGACGAATGTCCGGTTCAGCTCGTCCAGTATTGCAATCATTTTCAAGGCTGAGCGGCAGGCGTGATCGGCATGGCCGGCAACATCAAGCGGCGCATTGTAAAGGGCCATAACCGCATCTCCGATGTATTTATCCAGCGTACCCTTCTCCTCCAGGACAATACGGGTCATCGGGTTGAGGTATTCGTTAAGCATCAACACCAGTTCTTCCGGCGACAGTTTTTCCGACAGCGTGGTAAAACCGCGGATATCTGAAAAGAGAATACTGATCTCCCGTTTCTCCCCCCCAAGGGTCAGACTTTCCGGATTTTTTATGATCCGGGCAACCAGATCGGCAGAAACATAGCTGCTGAACGCCTTTTTCAAGTAGCGCCCCTTGCGATCCACCACCAGGCTCCGATAAATTTCGGAACTGACAGTGGTAAAGGCGAACGCAACCAAGGGAGACCAGAGCGAGAGATCCAGGAAATACCTGGTAAACAGTTGATAATTTACCACAAGATAAAGCATACTAAGGCCGCTTGCGGAAACTATACCCATCGTGGCATTGGGCATGATCCCGAGAAGCAGTGCCAGGACAAAGGGCAACAGAAACAACAAAACGTTGTCAATAGAGTCAGTTCTGCTGTTATGTATCAGAGCACGTTGTTCCAGAATATTGGCTGCGGCGGTTGCATGGATTTCGACACCAGGCCGGATTGCATCAAAGGGGGTTGGTCGAAGATCATAAATACCTTCTTCCGTAGGGCCTACAAAAACCATTTTCCCCTTCAGTTCATTTGCCGGAAAAATCTTATCAATAATATCAACTGCTGAATACGTTGTAATTTTCCCGTCATTATTTGAAGAACCGTAATAATTAAGATAAAGTTCCCCCTTCTGGTTTGATGGAATGGAGTTGTTTCCCAACTGGATAGTCCGGATTCCAGCAGTATTTATGTGTACGCGTACAGTTTCATGGGTGAACTGTTGAAGCGCCTGCAGCATTAATGACGGGTACACATCACCGTCGTACAGTAGAAGCAGCGGTAACCGTCTGAAAAGACCGTCAGCATCAAATAATGCGTTATAATAACCATGCGCAATGGCACCGCGACCGATCAATGCGATGTTTGCATCCGGATTGACGTATTCCGTAAGAGGAACAGAAGTTACCCCTGAATCGGTCCGAATTTGACTGATCCTCGATGATCGGATCTGCGCCTTTACCTCCGGATCAACGGGATGCGGCTCTTCCCGAAAAAAATACCCCTCTATAACATTGCCGGACGAGGCAATACTCTCTGCCAACACGCGGTCGGCAGCCGGATTTTGCGTTTCAGAAAAAACTATGTCCAGCGCCACAACCGTGGCGCCATATTCGGCCATCCCTCGAATGAGACTGGCAGTTATCTCACGGGACCAGGGCCACCGGCCAATTTTTTTGATGCTTTTATTATCAATTGCTACGATTACAACCGGCTGAGGAGGCTTGATTGGACCTCGAAACGTCAATCGCCAATCTTTTGATTTGAGGACAAAATTTTGATAAAAGCGAAGAAGGGCGGGAAGTTTATCCGGATCGAAGGTATGGGACTTAAAATCACCGTAAATGACTACAACGGATGATATGAGTGCAAACAGGATAAAAACGAGATGTTTAACAAGGTATTTGCGCATAAGTTTACACCGTATGGCACGTTCGCAGAGGTTTTATCCTGAAAAAAATGGCTACGCTACTACCCACCCTTATTTTGCGCCGGCATCGCTTCATCGAGAACAATCAGATAACCATCCGGATCAAAACACCACATTTCTTTTACACCGTAGGGCTTGATATCCAGCGGGTAGAGGACTTCAAGCCCCTCTTCCATGATTGCATCGCGGATATCCTCTATATCGGTAACTTCGAAATGAAGTGTAATGCCGATACCGCGGGGAAACATGGTAAAGCGCGGCTCAAGCAGCGGATGCGCCTTAATGACATCAGCCTCCTCAACGAAGATTATCGCCATGCCGTCCAAATCGATAATCAGATGATCGGGCGCACCCTTCGAAGTAAAGGAGCGTCGCACCGGTAATTCGAGAATTCCGGCATAAAAAGCCTCCGTTACAACAAGTTGCGAAACGGTCAGCTGAATCGAATGCGGAGCGCGGTGTGCTTTCACTCAAATCCCTTGTAAAATATCGACACAAACCCGGAAAGACGGGAGAGCCAGTTAGTATAGATCAGGACACCGATCACCATCAGAAAAATACCGGTAATTATTTCACATACATGAATGTACTTCTTAAAACGATTGAACAGCGCCATAAAGCGATGCATGCCAAGAGCCGAAAGAAAAAACGGTACTCCCAGCCCTAAAGAGTAGACAAGCAGCAGCAGAATTCCCTGGTACACTCTTTCTTCGGTTGCAGCAACGGCAAGAATTGCCGCAAGAATCGGTCCGATACAGGGGGTCCATCCGGCCGCAAATGCTATACCGACGAGAAAACTTCCAACATAACCGGCAGGTTTATGTTTTATTGAAACCCGTTTTTCCCCCAGAAGTAATTTGAGAGGTATAAGGCCGGTCACATGGATTCCGAGTACCAGCAGAATTACCCCACCCACCCTCCTGATAAGTGTGGAGTGCTCATGAAGAAAGGATCCGATATACGTTGCGGAGGCGCCAAGCAGCACAAATACGACGGTAAATCCGCAGATAAAACAGATCGAGTGGAAAATTGCCTTTTGACGAATGATGTGCGAGGGATGCTCTGCCAGCATGTCGGCGTACGACATCCCCGTGATGTACATGACGTATGAAGGAATCAGCGGAAATACGCAGGGAGAGAGAAACGACAGCAGGCCGGCGATAAATGCTCCGATATAGGTTACTTCCGGACTGTTCATGGGAAAATCCTATTTCATCAGCCCTTCCAGAAATGAGATAGCTTCCGGGGAATCCCACGCGAATCCGCCGATAACTTTTTTAATGAGAACCCCCTGTTTATCAATAATAAAAGATTCCGGAACACCGGTAATTCCGTATAATTTAACTGATGCGCCACTCGGGTCAAGATACGCCGGAAGTATAAAGCCGGATTCTTTGAAAAACAAATCAAGAGCAGGCTTTCCCCCTTCGTCAATAGAAACAGCCACCATCTGGAATGGTTTTCCGGTCATGACACTGTTCAGTTTCATCATAGAGGGGATCTCCTGACGGCAGGGAGGGCACCAGGTAGCCCAAAAATTCAGCAGAACGACCTTGCCCTTAAGATCCGATAATTTCAAGGTACTCCCGTTAGCAATCGACACGACTGAAATATCGGGAGCTGGACTCTTTTCGCTGGCAACAACGTTGATATCTTTTTTTGGGGTCGTATCTGCCTTGGTGCAGGCAGACAGAGACAGAAGCAAACAGGCTATGAAACATACTATATTCCGCTGCATGAGACCTCCGCGATGAAATGAAGTAAAACAGGGAAAACGAAGATGGCCTGAAAGCAGATTATTTGTTGCGCGTTACGACATACTCAGACAAGCCAATCAGGGCGTCACGAACCGGAGATGGTCCAAACAGTTCCAGATGTCCCTTGCAGCGGTCGATATAGAAACGGGCAGCTTCAACGGTGTAGGTAATGCCGCCGTACTGCTTGACTAAACCGGAAACGGCACGAAAGTCATCCAGTGACATTTCATCCTGCTCGATAACGGCTGCAATAACCGTGCGCTCGGAGTCGTTGCACTGCTGCAGGGTATGGATCAGCGGCAGAGTGATCTTCCCCTCTTCGAGGTCGTGGCCGATGCTCTTGCCAAACTCCTCCTCAGTTGCAACGTAATCAAGAATATCGTCCATCAACTGGAATGCAATGCCGAGATCCATACCGAAATCGGCCAACGCCTGTCTCTGACTCTGCGGCACAGCACCTAAAATCGCCCCCGCTTCACAGGCAGCGGACATGAGAATGGCGGTTTTAGAACGGACTACTTTAATATATTGCGCTTCCGACAGATCAAGCTCGCCCGTACAAAGAAGCTGCATGACTTCGCCTTCGGCTATCACCGTTGTCGCATCGGAAAGTACTCGCAGGATTTCCATGCTTCCAACATCCACCATAAGTGAAAAGGATTTTGAAAAGAGGAAATCTCCGACCAGCACCGAAGCTTCGTTACCCCACAATGTATTGGCCGAAGCGATGCCGCGCCTGAGCGTTGCGCTGTCGACGACGTCATCATGCAGCAGGGTTGCCGTATGGATAAACTCTATAACACTCGCCAGCGGGACCGCCTTATCGGCAGTATAGCCGCTTAAACGTGCGGCAAGCAGCAACAGCGCGGGACGAATACGTTTGCCGCCACTGGAAAGAACATATTCTCCGACTTTACGAATCAGGGGAACATCGGACTGCAGATCTTTGCGAAACTGGTGTTCGACCAACGTGAGATCTTCACCTATAATATTGAGTGCAGCCTGCATGGGATAACATCCTTAAGGTAAATTCGCGTCATAGTAATGGATTGGCTTCCGGTTTGTCAAAGCATTTTTGGCAAGTGTTTATCGCGTGTTATAGGCTGAAAGTGATCATCTTTCGATTGCCAGACGTAACTCCACAGTATATGGTACTCTCACAGAGAACAATTGACGTAACTTAAAAGGAACCTGTATGCGATTTAACGAACTCCCGATACCTGAACCGGTCCTGCGCGGCATCAATGAGACCGGCTTCAGCACCTGTACTCCCATTCAGGAACAGACTCTCCCCATAACATTGACAGGAACGGATATAGCCGGTCAGGCACAGACCGGGACCGGTAAGACAGCCGCCTTCCTGATTTCACTTTTTACCCGATTGCTGGCAAACGACAAGCCTGTCGGCCAACCACGCGCATTAATCCTTGCGCCTACCCGTGAACTGGTTGTTCAAATCGAAGCGGATGCCAAGCAACTGGGTGCACACTGCGGATTTGCCGTTCAGGCTATTTATGGTGGCGTTGATTACATGAAACAGAAGAACGCACTTATGGACGGTGCAGACATTATCGTCGGCACTCCAGGGCGCCTGATCGACTATCTCAAACAGAAGATCTACAGCCTGAAGGACATCGAAGTACTTGTAATAGACGAAGCTGACCGCATGTTCGATCTTGGATTCATTGCCGACCTCCGTTTTATCCTCCGCAAACTGCCGCCATTCGAAAAACGCCAGAACATGATGTTTTCGGCAACCCTTAATCCCAGAGTCATGGAGTTGGCATACGAGTTTATGAACTCTCCCACAAAGGTTTCGGTTACCCCGGAAACCATGACCGCCGAACGGGTTGAACAGCTCCTGTTTCACTGCTCCCGCAAGGAGAAGTTTTCACTTCTGTTGGGGCTTCTCCGCCGAGATGGCATGGCTCGCACCATGATTTTCATCAATACCAAACGGGAAGCCGAGCATCTGCATAACCTCCTGAACGCCAATAATTTCCCCTGCAAGGTCATTTCAGGTGACGTCGAGCAGCGTAAACGGATGAAAATTCTCGACAACTTCAAGGACGGTTCTCTCCCGATTCTGATCGCTACCGACGTTGCCTCGCGGGGGCTCCATATCGACGGTGTTTCGCATGTCATAAATTACGATTTGCCGCAGGACTGCGAAGATTATGTCCATCGTATCGGACGTACTGCGCGTGCCGGCGCCGAAGGCAAGGCCATATCCCTTGCCGATGAGGATGGCGCCTTTTTCCTTGAGGCGATTGAAGATTATATCAAAGCCAAAATCCCGACCGAATGGGCTGATGATGAGCTGTATGTGCTTGATTATGTACGAACTGCCCGCCCAAAGCGGGTTCAGGATATAAAAAGAGACAAACCGGGGACATCCAGGACGCCTGATCGCACGAAGAAGAAACCGGCGCCCCGCCCGGCGCCTGCCGTTGTCAAGACAGCCGGCGAAACGGTCGTGGAAAACGGTGAAAAGAAGAAGCGGCGCCGGAGAAAAAAGAAACCGGCAGGAGAAAATCCGGTCGAAAGTACGGGAGAGTAGAGACTGAAGCTTGTACCATTTAAATACGGGAGAACGCGTGCCCATACGTAAAATTCAGCAACATTCAAATACCTATCTGCTTGAAGGGTTAGTCGAGCATGGGGACAGCATGGGAAACAGGGGGACTATCGGCGCCGGTGACGTGCAGTTGATGACTGCGGGAAGTGGTATTATTCATCAGGAAATGCCAAGAACCAATTAGTAGTACATCGAAATAAGTCTTCCTTTTCTGTCCGCTTCATGGATTTTATCTGTATTTCTCTTTTGCTGGCAGAGGATCGTGTGTGCCCCTCTTCGAGATACATCACTTGTAACGGCTTTCGGGCACGAAAGTACTTGGCCCCTGTTCCCGCAGCATGTTGCCGGAATCTTTTTTTTATATCGGTTGTGATTCCGGTATAGAGAGTATTGTCCGAGCAGGAAATAATATAGACGCACCATTCTGGCTGCTTGTCTGAAGTCTCAGTGCTGTCGTATGTACGAACCTTCACTTGCCACCAATTGACAATTCAATCATTCTTTTGTACCTCATATACAACCAACCTGCCCAATTAACCATTTGCTATCTTTAAAGACAAGTGGTTTATTAACGTTGATTTGCAACGTGCGATCAGCAGACCTATACTGTCACGGTGTTGTTGTCAAAGCCAGTTTACTTATTTTTCATTTATAGTAGAATGATCTAATAATTGGTTTCACCGGGGGGTTCTAGAATGGCTCATCAAATTACGTCTGATGATATTTCGAAGCAGAACGATGAACTTTATCGTTCTCTGTTTGATAACATGCTGAATGGCTTCGCCTATTGTCAGATGCTCTATGAAGATGGAAAGCCTCAGGACTTTATCTATTTGGCTGTTAATGCCGCTTTTGTATCGCAGACCGGGTTAACAGACATAACAGGAAAGAGAGCCACGGAGGTTATTCCAGGAATTCGTGAGTCCGACCCTGCGTTATTTGAGATCTACGGTAGAGTCGCCATGAATGGCCGGCCGGAAAAATTTGAAATGTTTGTTGAAGCATTACAGATGTGGTTTTTGATTTCGGTTTACTGCCCCGCGACTGAACATTTTGTGGCTGTCTTTGATGTGATTACAGAGCAAAAACGTGCGGTAGATTCTCTTCGGGCCAGTGAACAGCGTCATCGTATGCTATCTGAAATCATGTTACATGGACTGGTCTATCAAGATGCCAATGGCGAGATAATTTCTATGAATCCTGCTGCTGAGCGGATTCTTGGTATGTCCCGTGATGAGTATATAGGTAGAAGCTCCGTTGAAGTTGAAAACCTCACCGTCCGAGAAAATGGGAAGCCCTTTCCAGGCATGGAACATCCTGCAATGGTGGCATTAACAACCGGTCTACCGGTCAGTGCCGTGGTCATGGGGGTGTATAACCCCAGGCTCAGCGAATGGGTCAGGGTACAACATTCAAAGTATATCTACCTGTACTGAAAAAACAGCCCGCTGGAGAAGAAACGCTGAAACAGTCACTTCCTTCAACTCCATGGCAAGGGAGTGGCACTATACTGCTGGCGGAGGATGAAGAAAGTGTGCGACTTGTTACAAAGGCATTTCTGAACAAATTTGGATTTACCGTTCTGGAAGCGGTGAATGGCAAAGAGGCGTTGGAGTTATACCAAAGAAACGCCGCCGATATTACTTTGGTTATGACAGACATGGGTATGCCGATTATGGATGGATATGGGTTGTTTCATGAGCTGAAGAAACTAAACCCAGAACTACCGATCATCGTATCGAGCGGTTATGGTGAAGCCGTAGTCAGTTCACGGCTTTCGATAGACAAAAGTGCCGGACTTATCAGCAAGCCTTATGGCCCCGATCAGTTGCGTGAGGTTCTGAGGAAGGCTTTGGTATGCTGACTATCTGATAGAATAACAGTTTTATAAGATGTCTGGTGAATCAGTTCAGATTGTAACGGGCAACGATAGAAGATAAGCAGTGAGAGTGGATTTATACAAACGTCACAAATTGTAAAATATCCGTTCCAAATCCCAACGTCGTGCGTTCTTGCTCAGGAGTTACCCTATGGATGTCGACCACGTTTATGAACCCAACGTTCCTGATTCTGCTGTGATCAGGTCTTCCCATATTGTCGGCATTGGAGCTTCTGCAGGTGGTCTGAGTGCCCTCGAACAGTTCTTCGATAATATGCCGTCTGAGACCGGCATGGTTTTTGTGGTCATTCAGCATCTCTCACCGGACTTTAAAAGCTTGATGGATGACCTTTTGTCTCGTCACACGACAATGCCGATCCATCGTGTCACCAACGGTATTGAACTGAAAGCTAACAGTATCTATCTGATCCCTCCAAAGACTCACATGACAGTTAAAGAAGAAAAACTCTACCTTACAGAAAGAGCCATAACTCCGCATATCGAACTCCCAATTGATATATTTTTAAACTCACTTGCAGAAGATGCCGGCGAGCGTGCGGTAGGAGTCGTGCTTTCAGGCACCGGATCAGATGGTTCACGAGGTATCGTCTCCATCCACAAAAATGGCGGACTGGTGCTTGTTCAATCACCCGAGTCAGCTCAGTTCGATGGGATGCCACGCAATGCAATTGCCACCGGAGTATGTGACTTTATCCTTGCACCGGACCGGATACCTCGCATCCTTGTTGAGTATGCAATCAGTCCGCTTGCTGTACGAACGAGAATGCATGACGAGTTGGAGGTGTTTGAGGACGAAGGAGAGTTCGCCGAATTATTTGCATTGTTGCGGCGAGGCTATAACCTGGATTTTTCAAAATACAAGGGTTCTACGGTTGGAAGACGTATCCGCAGGCGCATGGAGTTTCGCCAAATTCCGGAAGTGGCCGACTATGCGGCTATCATATCCGGAGATCAGGGAGAACTTGAACACCTCTACAAAGATCTGCTGATCGGAGTTACGGAGTTCTTCCGTGACAAGCAGGCCTTTGAATTTCTGGAGCAGGAAATCATTCCCCGCCTGTTTGACAATCTTCACAGAGACGGGGACCTGCGCGTTTGGTCAGCCGCCTGTGCCACCGGTGAAGAGGCATATTCAATTGCGATCCTTCTCGCTGAGAAAGCGAAAGAGATTGGCTTCACGGGTAAAATTACGGTATTTGCCACGGATGTCCACAAAACGTCTCTCGATTTTGCGTCACAGGGATTATATGACAGAGCTCGCCTGGCCAACGTAAGTCCGGAGCGGATGGATACGTTCTTCAATAAAGAGGGGGGCGATCTTTATCGTGTGACCTCTGAGCTGCGCAAACTTGTGGTCTTTGCTCCCCACAATCTCCTTAACGATCCCCCCTTTACCCGCCTTGACCTGGTCTGCTGTCGCAATCTGTTGATTTATTTCCAGACCGATGTGCAGGAGAAGGTCATCTCCTTATTTCACTTTGCACTCAAGATTGACTGCATCCTTTTTCTTGGGAGCAGTGAGGGACTTGGGCCATTTATCGGCGAGTTTGAGGTTCTCGCTTCCCAGCATAAGATATTCCGTAAGATTCGTGATCTCAAGCTGGCAATCAACCTCGACTCAAACCGTACAGAACGGATGCACGCCGCCATCCCGGTCACATCTTTCCAGCCCGGGGGCGCCCGCGCGGTCAGCATCGACCGCCAGATACTGCACGACTATGACGCATTGCTGCGCCGGCATATTCCTCCGGGTGTTCTGATCAACGAAAACCGCCAGATTGTCCACTACTTCGGTAATGTTGCCGAATATCTCAAAATGCCGGAAGGGAGGACCGATAATAACATCCTCTCGCTTGCCGAAGACACCCTGCATGTTGCGCTCAGCACTTCACTCCAGAGAGCTGACTCCGCCAGGCAGCTTGTAGTTACCCGAAATGTCAGAATCAGACGAGGTGACGGAGATTTTCTTATCGATCTGAATGTTTTTCCGGTACCCGACGAAAAAAGCCGTACCACTCATTATCATGTCTATTTTGAACGAGTCCGCCCAACTGAGCATCCATTCGCACCGGATCATACGGAAGAATCGGAGTCAACAAACTTTGATGTCGGAAACCAGGTCACTCAGCATGTTGCAGATCTTGAGATGGAGTTGCAGTCAACCCGTGAAAACCTTCAGACCACCGTCGAGGAATTACAGACCAGCAATGAGGAACTGCAGGCCACCAATGAGGAACTGCTGGCCTCAAACGAAGAACTGCAAAGCACAAACGAAGAGCTGCATTCGGTAAATGAGGAGCTGTATTCGGTCAACTCCGAATTTGAACGAAAAAACATAGAATTGAAACAGCTTAACAACGATCACGAAAATCTTCTGGCAAGTTCCGACATCGGCACCGTGTTTCTTGATCGCCAACTCCGAATACGTAAGTACAATCCGGCTATTGCGGCCTTTTTCAAATTACTGCCGCAAGACATAACCCATTTTTGACACTGTAATTAAAAACACTCGCTGTTACAGCGTGTTACCGATGTAAATTTCGTCAAGTGGCACTACATTTTGTTTTTTGAGCGTCACATAGTCAGTTTCTTTACTCCTCCCG
>Ga0209697_10004557_pt1 | contig 17901 bp, 18 predicted proteins | sample AliMusrvi5mmetaG_FD_184115 | JGI IMG/M metagenome (GOLD analysis project Ga0209697, IMG submission 184115) | Freshwater lake bacterial and archeal communities from Alinen Mustajarvi, Finland, to study Microbial Dark Matter (Phase II) - Alinen... | ecosystem: Environmental > Aquatic > Freshwater...
ATCTAACGCACCGCCCCCATGCCCCGCTCCCTCAAGAAAGGCCCCTACGTTGACCAAAAGCTGCTCGCCAAGATTGACGTGGTTGCCGACGCCGGATCCGACCGCAAGCCCATCAAAACCTGGAGCCGCAAGTCGATGATCACGCCCGACTTCGTCAGCCATAACTTCGCCGTCCACAATGGCAAAACCTTCGTTCCGGTCTATGTCACCGAAAACATGGTGGGCCACAAACTCGGCGAATTCGCACCCACCCGCATTTTCCGCAACCACGGCGGCATCGGCAAGAAGTAACCCGTTGGCCCTCGTTTTCCTCACTCCCATGCGCACTTTGTTCCATCTGCCGACGCTTGCCGCCACCCTCGGGTTGCTGGCCGCGGCAGGCTGGTGCCCGGCGCAGGAGAGCGTGAGCATCGAGAAGCTGCAGGAAACCCTGACCGATTTGCGTGCTCAGAACCGTGCCCTCCAGCGCAGTCTGGCCGAGGCCAACCGCGGCGAGAAACAGGCCACCGAACAACTCGCCCAAGTCCGCATCCGCCTTGTGGCCCTCGGCAACAACCTGCTTGATGGCGGCGACGACCGCTTGGTGCGGGCGGCTGCCGACATCGAGGTTTCCAAGGAACGCCTCAGCAAACTCGAAAGCACGGTGATGCGCCTCACGGCGGCCGTCAGTGATTACCTGCGCCAGGCAGTGGTTTCCGACCCCACCTCCCGCCTGCGGGTCGAAACTTCGCTGCGCGAGCTTGACGCGCTGCTCGGATTGCGCCAGAAACCCCGTCCCGATGTCCTGGCCGGCTCCTTGCAAAAGGCCCGGATCGTCAGCATCGATCAGGAGAGCGGCATGTTGGTATTCAACCTTGGTGACAGCCAGGGGGCCAAAATCGGCATGTCCTTCCGCCTGTTTCGGGGGCAACAGCCCTACGGCAAGGCCATTCTCGCCGATGTCCGCAAGGCCGTCAGCGGGGCTTTCCCCGAACAACTCGACTCATCCGCCGATTCTCCCCGTCCCGGCGACATCGCCGTTCTCGAAACCGAATAAGCCGCACCGCCCACTCAACCCCTCACGTCCGCCGTCCCCATGGAAGTCAAAAGCAGCACCAAATTCGTTCGTCTCTCGCCCCAAAAAGCGCGTGATGTCGCCAGGGAAATCCAGGGCTTGCCCGTTTCGAGCGCCCTGGACATTCTCAATTTCACCCCGAAAAAGGCCGCCACCCTCATCGGCAAGACCCTGAAAACGGCCATCGCCGATGCCGAAAACAACCACTCGCTTGACACCAGCACGCTCATCATCAAAGAGGCGGTCATCGGTGCCGGGCCCACCCTGCGCCGCTTCAGCCCCCGTGCCAAAGGCTCCGCCGGCCCGCTGCTCAAGCGCTCCAGCCACATTTTCATCACTCTCGTCGGCTCCGCACCCGAGAAGAAGAAATCGACCGTCCCCAAGGTCGCCAAGAAAAAATCTCCCGCTGCCCCGGTTGCCGAGGCTTCCGAAGAACCAACCGCCTAATTCCCCCCTCATTAATCTCATCCCTCACCGACCATGGGCCAGAAAGTAAATCCGATCGCATTCCGCCTCGCCGTAAACAAGGACTGGCGCTCCAAGTGGTATGCCAGCGGCAAGGACTACACCGACAAGCTCCACGAGGATCTTTCCGTGCGTGCCTACCTCCGCGAAAAACTCCAGAACGCCGGCCTGGCCAAGGTCGTCGTCGAACGCGCTTGGAACAGCGTCCGCGTCACCCTCCACACTTCCCGCCCCGGCCTCATCATCGGCCGCCAGGGCAAGGAAATCGAGGTCATGACCAAGGACATTGCCGACATCTGCAAGGGTGCCCAAGTCAAACTCGACATCCTGGAAATCCGCAAGCCCGAGCTGGATGCCCAACTCGTCGCCGAGCAGGTCGCCGTCCAACTCGAACGCCGCATCAGTTTCCGCCGCGCCATGAAACGCGCCATTCAAACCGCGATGGAGTTTGGTGCCGAAGGCATCCGCCTGCGCGTCGCCGGTCGTCTCGGCGGTGCCGACATCGCCCGCTCCGAGTCGTATCGCGAAGGCAAGGTGCCGCTGCAAACCCTCCGCGTCCCGCTTGAATACGGCTTCGCCGAAGCCCGCACCCTTTACGGCATCATCGGTGTCAAATGCTGGGTCAACAAGAAGGACGAGGATCCCAAACTGGCCCAGGGCCGCGGAGATCGTGGCGACCGCGGGGATCGCGGCGACCGCGGCGACCGCGGGGATCGCGGGGATCGCAACAACCGCCGCCCGCCGCCCCGCAACTGATTTATCGAACCGTTTCCCGACTTTTCAAACCGAACATTTCACCCAACAAGGACTGAGCCATGGCCTTAATGCCCAAACGAACCAAGTTCCGCAAAGCGCACCGCGGAAGCCGCTCTGGCAATGCCCAGACCGGAACCACCGTCGCCTTCGGTGACTTCGGCCTCCAGACGCTCGACCGCGGCTGGATGACCAACCGTCAAATCGAAGCCTGCCGTATCGCCATCAACCGCTCCCTCAAGCGCAAAGGCAAGGTGTGGATCCGCATCTTCCCGCACAAGCCGATCACCTCCCGCCCCCCGGAAACCCGCATGGGCAAGGGCAAAGGCGCCGTCGAAGGTTGGGTCGCCGTGGTCCGCCCCGGCAATGTCCTGTTTGAAATCGGCGGCATCCCCGAAAGCCAGGCCCGCGAAGCCATGCGCCTCGCCTCCTACAAGCTCGGCATCCGCACCCGTCTCATCGCCCGCAATCCCCACCTCTGAGTCCCGCCCCGCCGCACCAGCCCTCATCCGTTTCCACCATGGCCAGAACCAAAGTCAAAGACATCCGCGAATGTTCCGCCGACGAGATCGCCGTCCGCCTCCGCGAATTCAAGCAGGAAGCTCTCAACCTGCGTCTCCAGCAGGCCACCGGCCAGCTCGAGAATTCCTCGCGCATCCGCATCGTGCGCCGCGAAACCGCCAAAATCCTCACCATCCTCTCCGAGCGCAAACGCGCCTGACCCGCCCCTTCCAACGCCTAAACCATTCCCCACATGAGCGATACCCCCCAGGAAACCCGCCCTCACCTTCGCAAAACCCGCGTCGGTCTGGTCGTATCTAACAAGATGGAGAAAACCATCGTCGTCGAACACATCGCCCGTGTTCCCCATCCCAAGTTCAACAAGATCGTCAAGCGCTCCAAGAAGTACTACGTCCACGACGAGGACCGCCAGGCCCAAATCGGCGACCGCGTGCGCATTGTGGAAACCCGCCCGCTCTCCAAGCTCAAGTGCTGGGCACTGCAGGAAATCATCACCCACTGAGCCGGCCGCGCCGGATCTCAAATTTCAAGTTTCAACTTTCAAATCCTCCTACTGCCATGATCCAAATGGAAAGCATGATAGCCGTCGCCGACAATACCGGCGCGCGCTCCGCGAAAATGATTGGCGTGCTCGGCAAGCGCACCCGCTCGGCCCGCATCGGCGACGTCATCACCTGCCACGTCCGCGATTCCACCCCCACCGCCTCCGTCAAGAAAGGCAGCGTGGTCAAGGCCGTCATCGTGCGCACCGCCTATCCGATCCGCCGTCCGGATGGCTCGATCCTGCGCTTCGATAGCAACGCGGTGGTGCTCATTGACAAGGATAACAATCCGCGCGGCACCCGCATCTTCGGCCCCGTCGCCCGTGAACTCCGCGAAAAGGGCTTCATGAAAATCGTCTCGCTCGCCCCGGAAGTTCTCTGAAGCCAGCCCCATCCCCAACTCCTAACAAATTTCCAACTGATGAGCCGAATCAAGACCCACGTCAAAAAGGGCGACCAAGTCCAAATCATCGCAGGCAACAACAAAGGTAAGCGCGGTCTGGTGCTCAGCGTCGATGCGGCCAAGGGCCAGGTCGTCGTCGAAGGCGGCCGCCCCGTCAAGAAAGCCGTCAAGAAATCCGAAAAAGAGCCCGATGGCGGCATCAAGACCATCGATGGCCCGATCCATATCTCCAATGTAAAGAAACTGGCCTGAAGCACCCGCTTCGGGCCGCGCTTAAGCGCTCCACCAACCCCGCGCTGACCCGCCACTGCCATGACCATCCCGCCCCTACAACAACACTACCAAGACAAGGTCGTCCCGAACCTCAAGAAGAAGTTCGGCTATACCAACCTCCATCAGGTTCCGCGCCTCGAGAAGATCGTGGTCACCTCCTGCATGGGCAAGTCCCCCGACCGCAAGCTCGCCGTCGACGATGCCGCCAACGAGATCACCAAGATCACCGGGCAACGGCCGTCCATTTCCTTTTCCAAGAAGGCGGTGGCCAACTTCAAACTCCGCGAGGGCGAACCTCTCGGCGCGCGCGTCACCCTGCGGGGTGCCCGCATGTGGGAGTTCATGCACCGCTTCATCCACATCACCGCCCCTAACATCCGCGACTTCCGCGGGATCTCCTCCAAGTCCTTTGACGGCCGCGGCAACTACGCCTGCGGCATCCAGGACCAGGCGATCTTCCCGGAAATCGAGATCGATCAAATCAAACGCCACATCGGCTTTGACCTGATCTTCGTCACTTCCGCCACCACCGATGCCGCCGGCCGCGAATTGCTTGCCGAACTGGGCATGCCCTTCCGCGACATGAAAAAGGCCAACGAGGCGGAACCCGCTGCCGCCCAATAACCCACCGGACCACACCACACAGGAATCCCCACCATGGCAGTTCTAACCGATCCAATCGCCGACTTCTTCACCCGTTTCAAGAATGCTTGCAACGCTGGCAACGAGGAATTCACCGCCCCCTACTCCAAGATCAAGGCCGACATCGCCCGCATCCTCCAGGAGGAAGGCTACCTCTGGAATTACGAGGTGGTCACCGGCACCCGCACCATGCTCAAGCTCAAGCCGAAGTTCCTCGAGGGCCGCGCCGTCCTCACCGATCTCAAGCGCGTGTCCAAACCTGGACGGCGCAAATACGTCGGCTTCGATGAAATCCCCGCCGTCATGTCCGGTCTCGGCATCTCGATCCTTTCCACCTCGAAAGGCATCATGTCCGGCGGCTCCGCCAAACGTCAGAAACTCGGCGGCGAACTCCTCGCCTCCATCTGGTAACCCCCAACTCGCCAAAGGAAACTCCCACCATGTCACGAGTCGGTCTCAAACCAATCTCCCTCCCGGAAAAAGTCGCCGTCAAACTCGACGGTCGCACCGTCATCGTCGAAGGCCCCAAAGGCCAACTCGACTTCAAACTCCCGGAAGGCATCTCCCTCAAGAACGAAGACGGCAACGTCGTCGTGTCCCGCGCCACGGAACTGCGCCAGCACAAGGCCCTCCACGGCACCGCCCGCAGCCTGGTTCAAAACATGATCCTCGGCGTCACCCAAGGCTACGTCAAGAACCTCGAAATCCAGGGTGTCGGCCTGCGTGCCGCCGTCAAGGGCTCGGACCTCGATCTTTCGTTAGGGCGCTCCCATCCGCTGCTGCATCCGATCCCGGCCGGCCTGACCGTCACCGTTGCCGACAACACCAAGATCAAGGTGGAAGGCATCGACAAACAACTCGTCGGCCAATTCGCCGCCGAGGTGCGTGCCTATTACCCGCCCGAACCTTACAAGGGCAAAGGCGTCCGCTACGTCGGTGAACACGTTCGCCGCAAGGAAGGCAAGAGCGTCGGCAAATAAGCCACCAACGCCGCCATCAACCCCATATCCATCACGGCATTATGAGCACCATCAATCGCAAGGACATTCGCCGGCGCGTGCACGACCGCATCCGCCGCAAAGTCATCGGCACTGCGGAGCGTCCGCGCCTCGCCGTCCATTACTCCAATCAACACATCTACGCGCAGGTCATCGACGACGCCCACGGCCGCACGCTGTGTTCGGCTTCGACGTTGGACAAGTCCTTCGAGAAGGCCTCGTCCAATGTGGCCAGCGCGCAGCAAGTCGGCAAACTCCTCGCCGAGCGCGCCCTGGCCTCCAGCATCAGCGCAGTGGTCTTCGACCGCGGCGGTCACCTCTATCACGGAAAAGTCAAAGCCCTCGCCGATGCCGCACGCCAAGGCGGACTCCAATTCTAACGCCAATCCCATCATGGTAACTACTCCTGATTCAACTATCGAACCGACCGCCCCAGAGGTGCCATCCGCCCCCCTTGGACCCGTGTCGCCACCCGCCAACCGCGAATATCGCGGCGGTGGCCAGGGTCGTGGCGGCCAAGGCGGCGGCGGTGGCGGCCAAGGCGGCCGTGGCCGCGGCCCGCGACGCGAGGAACGCGCCACGCCCACCGACGCGGAGGGCAACGAGATTTCCGAAAAGGTCGTCTTCATCAATCGTTGCGCCAAGGTGGTCAAAGGGGGGCGGCGTTTCAGCTTCTCCGCCCTGGTGGTCTCCGGCAACAAGACCGGCCGCGTCGGCCTGGGCTTCGGCAAGGCCAACGAAGTGGCCGACGCCATCAAGAAAGCCAGCGAGAGCGCCAAGAAGGTGCTCAAGCCGATGTGCATTGTCGATGGCACCATCCCGCATGAGATTTACGCCGAATACGGCGGTGGCAAGGTCCTCCTCAAGCCGGCCTCGCCGGGTACGGGCATCATCGCCGGTGGTGGCGTGCGTGCCGTCTGCGAGGCGGTCGGCATCCGCGATATTCTCGCCAAGTCGATGGGCTCGTCCAATCACGCCAACGTCGTCAAGGCCACCCTCAAGGCCCTGTCCCAACTCCGCACCCGCGACCAGGTCCTCTCCGCCCGCGGCAAGAAAAAGCGCGAGAAGGCGATCTAAGGAGACAGAAGATCGCTGCGCTCCAAGACAGAAGACCGCTGCGCTCCAAGACAAGAGAAAGAACAAGACACCTCACCCCTCACTCACTTCCCTCAAACTTCCCGCCACCGCTTGCGTCCAGTCTTCTGTCTTCTGTCTCAAAGTCTTCTGTCTTTATCCGATAATAGATAACTCTCAACCTTCGCTTATCATGAACTTACACACACTCAGCCCCAACCCCGGTGCCAAGAAAAGCGTCAAACGCCTTGGCTGCGGCGAAAGTTCCGGTCACGGCAAGACCTCCTGCAAAGGCAACAAGGGCCAGAAAGCCCGCTCCGGCAGCGGCACCCGCGTCGGCTTCGAAGGCGGCCAGATGCCCCTGCATCGGCGCCTGCCCAAGCGCGGTTTCAACAACTACGACTTCCGGGACGTCCCCGGCGTGGTCAATGTTGGCGACTTGGATGCCGTGTTTGAAACCGGTGCCATCGTCGACGAGGCCGCCCTTCGCAACAGCGGCCTGCTCAACGGCCGCTGCGATTACGTCAAGGTCCTCGGCACCGGTGAAGTCACCAAGGCCCTGACCCTCGTGGTCAAGACCGCCAGCGCTTCCGCCCGTGAGAAAATCGAAAAGGCCGGTGGCTCCATTCAGTCGCCCGCTTGATCCCGCCCGCTGTCATTTTTGTTTCTCCGGTGAGGAAGTGCCAGCGCACTTCCTCGTCGTGCATCTAAGCCCCGCAGCCATTTCGCCCCCACCCACTTATGATTTCCGCCTTTGCTAACACCTGGAAAATCCCGGAACTCCGGGACCGCATCCTGTTCACCCTCGCCCTCATCGTCATTGTCCGCTTGGGCACTCACGTGACCATTCCCGGCGTCGATGCCACCGTCATCAAGGCGTGGCTGGACAGCCTGCAGAAACAGGATCCGGCCAGCCCCACCGGCGGCATCACCGCGTTGCTCACCGTGTTCTCCGGGGGCGGCCTCCAACAGGCCGGCATTTTCGCCCTCGGCATCATGCCCTACATCTCCGCCTCCATCGTGGTCCAGCTCATGACGGCCATCGTGCCCAAGCTCTCCCGCCTCGCCCGTGAGGATGGTGGCCGCCAGAAAATCACCCAATACACTCGCTACATCACCATCGGCATCGCCTTCGTCCAGGGCTTCTTCGTCATGAAGAGCCTGCTGAATCCCAGCTCCATCCCCTACATGGCCGGCGTCGACAAATTCGGCACTTTGGTGCCGGACCCAACGTACTTGTGGATGGCCCTCACCGTTCTAACAATCGTGGCGGGCACCGTGTTGCTCATGTGGATCGGCGATCAGATGACTGACAAGGGCATCGGCAACGGCGTCTCCATCATCATCACCGTCAATATCATTTCCGCCTTGCCCGGTGCGCTCATCCAGGCATGGAAATACTTCACCACCGGTCAAAACCAGGGGTTCCATTCGCTCATGATGGTGGTTATGATCGCGCTGTTGCTGGTGGTCATTGCCGCCACCATTTCCATCACCCAGGCGCAGCGGCGAATCGCCGTGCAATACGCCAAGCGCAACGTCGGGCGCAAGCAATTCGGCGGCCAGACCCAGTATTTGCCGCTCAAGGTCAACTATGCCGGGGTGATGCCTATCATCTTCGCCTCCGCGGTGTTGTCGTTGCCGCCGATGATGTTGCAATGGTTCTTCGCCGGCAAGGCCTGGTCCACCAAACTCTACGGTGAACTGGCCGGCGGCGGCACCTGGTATTACATCCTGGGCGGCGTGGGCATCTTCCTGTTTTCCTACTTCTGGGTGGCGATGATGTTCCAGCCCTCGCAGATTGCCGAAGACCTCAAGCGCAATGGCGGTTATGTCCCCGGCGTGCGCCCCGGCAAACCCACCGCCGATTTCCTCGATTTCACCATGACCCGGCTGACCTTTGCCGGCGCCATCTTCCTGACGATCATCTTCATCCTGCCGGTGGGTGTTGGCAAGATCGTCGGGTTGCCTCCCGGCTCGCTGGTCCTGCATTTCTTCGGCGGCACTTCGCTGCTCATCATGGTGGGCGTGCTCCTTGATGTCATGCGCCAGGTCGAAACCCACCTCTTGCAAAAGCACTACGACGGCTTCCTCCGCAAGGGCAAGCTCAAGGGCCGCTATGACCGCCTCACCCAGACCGGCGGCGGCGCCTCCCGCACCGCCCTGGTTTATCTGTGGGTGGTCATCGCCGTTCTCATCGTCTTCGGAATCACCGCTTACATCTACAAGTCCTAGCCGTCTCTAGCAGACGCTCCACCCCCCGAAGCAAGGTGTCCCGCCGCGTCCGCATCCCTATCAAGTCTGCCCGGGAAATCGACTTCATGCGCGCGGCCGGCGCGATCGCCTCCACCATCCTGCAGGCCCTTGCCAAGGCCGTCGAACCCGGTCGCACCACCGCCGAGATCGACCAGTTGGCGGCCGCGCTGATGCAACAGCACGAGTGCAAGAGCGCCTTTCTGGGCTACCGCGGATTCCCCGGTTACACCTGTATTTCCATCAACGAGGAAGTCGTCCACGGCATCGGCGGCCCGCGGCGCATCCTGCCCGGCGATATTGTCAAAATCGATGTCGGCATCATCAAGAGCGGGTTCATTGGCGACAATGCCACCACCGTTCCCGTCGGCGACCTGCCACAGGCCACCCGCCACCTGCTCGCCGTCACCGAGCAAGCGCTCTTCCAAGCCATCGAGCATGCCCGTCCCGGCGCCAAACTGGCCGACCTGTGTGGCTCGGTGGAAGCCTTCGTGGTGCCGCGGGGCTTTTCGGTCGTGAGGGAATTCGTCGGTCATGGCGTCGGCCGCCGCCTCCATGAGGAGCCCCAGATTCCCAATTTCCGCCCGCCGGGGGTTTCCCCGACCCTGCTGCCAGGCATGACCCTGGCCATCGAGCCGATGATCAACGCCGGGGTTGCCACCGTGCGCATCCTGCGGGACGGCTGGACCGTCGTCACCGACGACCGCAAACCCTCCGCCCACTTCGAACACACCGTCCTGGTCACCCACGACACGCCGGAAATCCTCACCTGGCGTCCCCGCGAAGCCCTCCCGGAAATGCTGGCGCTGCCTCCGCTCTGACGCCGCGCCGCACGGGGCGGCGGACCGGATTGCGAAACGAGACCGGTTGGCCATCAACGATAAAGCCGGAATCAAGCTGGCCCGTCTTTATCCTCCCGACTAACTTGGCTGTTACAGGCGGCGGGCAGGATGCCCGCGCCACGTGGCCCGGGCATCCTGCCCGGAGCCTCCAAACAAAAGTTTCTTCCAATTCCACACCTCTTCCCAATCCATGCTCTCCTTGTTAGCCACGGCGTTGCGTTTGTTGGATCAAGGAATGGTGACTTTCAAACGGGCGAACATGCGCGTGTTCGCGTTCTTGGGAATGGTGACGGTGACGGTATCCGACAGGCTGCCCGCAAGCACCGCAATGGTGGCGTTGGCAGCGGTGGCAGTGGTCCACACGCCTTGCAGGTCACCATCGAACTCCACCACCGGGTTCAAATAGGCCGCCGCATGCATGAGGGTATAGGTGAAAACCAGGTTGCTGCCGGAAGCCACCGCAGTGGGCAGCAAGGCACGGGAGTTGGAACCGGCATGGGCTGGATTGGGTTCGCCGCCAATGACAAACTCGATTCCGTTAGGGATGCCGTCGTGGTCGGGATCCGCGTCAAACGCCGCCGCTGACCCGCTGAGCCCCTTGCCCCCGGCCCCGGTGCCAATCCAGGTGTCGAACGCGAAACCCGCCGCCAGCGACGCCAGAATGCCGTCCGCCATGTGATCGGCAATGAAGCCGTCGCCAAAGGGCGTCGGGTGCACGCCGTCGGTTGTTAGGATTCCGTCGTTCTGCATGACGGCATAACTGCCATCGAGACGGATTTCGTAATTGTTGTTCTGCCAATAGGCGACAAACGCGGCGCGCAAGTCCACCAAGGTGGAGTGGGTATCGGCCGCCACGCTGCGCACGATGGCGGAAAATTGATCGATCGCCGGATCGAGGGAGTCCGCGCCGATCGGGGATTCAAAATGGGCGCAGAGGGTGGCGAATATCACCGGCACGCCCTGGGCGGCGGCCGAGGCGGCGATGTCCCGCAGCGCCTGCTCGAAGGTCGCGGCGGGAGTGTTTTTCCACCACACGTCGTTGATCCCGATGAAAACCACGGCGATGTCGGCTTGGTCGGAGACGAGCTGGCTGGCGAATGATCCTTGGGCGCCGGCGCCATCACGTATATCTAACACGCCGCCGCCGTTGATGCCGCGGTTGACCAAGGTGATGTTCCTGCCCTGGGTGCCCGCGCCGGAAGCGAGCGCGGCGTTGAGGGAATTGATATAGTTGTTCAGCCAGGTGATCGAATCGCCGAAAAACACGATCCGGGTGCCGGCGGCCAGCGGCGTGCCGGCGGCCGTTAGATCGGCGCGGCCCGTCGAGTCATAGATGGCGGCGCGGGCGGCGGCGGCGGCGGGCGACAGGTCATAGGGCGGGGCCACCGGAGTGACCGCGGAGCCGGTGGGCACCACTTCACCGGTGGCGAGAATCGCGGCGCGATACAAGCCTGCGGCGAAACCGGCCGGATTGAGGAAACCGATCTTGGCGAGTTGGGCGGCGGTGAGGCCGCTGGCGGAGTTGCCGAAGAAAATCCCCTCGCTGCCGCCACCCGCCGGCGAACCGCTCCAATCGTGAATGATGAGTTGCGGGCCGGCCGACCAGGATTGAGCGGAACTATTCGCGAAGCGCACGAGCGCCGCCGCGTCTCCCAGATAGATATCCCCATAAGCCGACAGAATGAGAGGCCCCATGGCTTCCGAATGTCCGTTCAACCTCAAGCGCGCCGGATTCGGGCCGATCAGGGTGACGCTGGCGGTGTCCGCCACCTGGTGGTCGGCATCCCAGCGCAGGATCGCTTGGTTGCCGCCGCCGCCCACCACGACATTGCCGGCGACCGCCGTGATTCCGTTAGGTTTGGCGAGGGCAAGGGTCCCTTGTTTGATGGTATGGGTGCCCGTGAGCGAGTTGGCAACCGTGCCGCCCAGAAACCCCGGGTAGTTCTGCAGACCCACGACTCCCGCACCCCACCAAATGATGTTGCCCGCACCCCTCAGTTCACAGTTGAAGTGGAATTGATTGCCGCCGCCGGTGTCCACCGTTAGAGTCTGGCCGGAGCCGCTGATCTGGATGTACCCGGTCAGGTTGCCCGTTGCGTAACCGAAGGTCGCGTCGCCTAACAAATTGTAGTTGGTCCCGGCGTTGCCGCCGCCAAGATCCGACGTGATGCTGGCATTGCTGTACCCGGCCGGGACATCCACATAATCCGGCAGCACGGTGAAAGTCACGCTTGCCGTCTGGCTAACAGTGATGCCGTCGCTGGTGTCGGTGGCGGTGAACACGGGCGCACCCGGCGTCGCTGATTTCACGCTGAAGGTCACCACACCCGCTGCGTCGGATGGTCCCGAGGCCGCTGAAATCGTGTCCGCCGCCACTCTGTTAGAAACCAGCGTGACGGTCTTGCCCGCGACCGCGGCACCGCCGCCATCCTTCAGAGTCACCGTGACCATGGAACTGTTGACGCCATTGGCCAACACCGAGAGCGGCGAGGCCACCAGCGTCGATTGGCCCGCGCTTGCCGCAGGATTCACCGTGAAAATCACCCCGGCCGTGGCACTCACAAGCACCGAGTCGGTGGTGTCGGTCGCGCTGAAGACCGGCGTGCCCGGCGTTGTGGATTTCACGCTGAAGGTCACCACGCCAAACGCGTTGGAAACGCCCGAGGCCGCGGCAATCAGGTCCGCCGCTCCCCTGTTAGAAACCAGCGCGACGGTCTTGCCCGCGACGGCGGCACCGCTGTCATCCTTCAACGTCACCGTGATCGTGGCCGTGCTCACACCGTTGGCCGTCACCGAGTTTGGAGAGGCCGACACCGTCGAAGTGCCGGCGTTTGCGGGCGGTATCGCGGTAAAGGTCACGCCCGCCGTTTGTGAAATGCTCAGATTGCCGTCGGTGATGTCGGTGGCGGTGAAGACCGGCGTGCCGGTCGTCGTGGACGTAACACTGAAGGTCACCACGCCGGACACGTTGGATACGCCCGAGGCCGCCGCAATCGTGTCCGCCGCACCGCGGTTAGACGCCAGCGTCACGACCTTGCCGGTGGCGGGATGTCCGGCATCATCTAACAAAGTAACGGTGATGGTCGAGGCGCTGAAGCCGTTGGCAGTTACCGAATTTGGAGAGGCCGACACTGTCGAGTTTGCGGCATTCGCAAGCAGGAGGGTTTCGATCTGGAAGCCGCAGAGTCCCAACGTGGGATACGGCGCCGTGAAAATGCCGGCGATCATGCCGCTGGCGTCGGCGGTGATGTTGTTCCAGTTCCAGTCGCCCTCGCTGTCGTAGCTTGCCGCCACGCCGTTGGCGACATTGGATGCGCCACCGGCATTGAGGTTGTCGCCGAAAAATGCCATCTTGTAGAGGCCGTTGGCAGTCAGGCCCGTCAGCGCCCAGACGTAGTGATTTCCGGTGACAAACCCGTTATAGAGATAGGCGTTTTCCGAGCGCAGCTTGCCGCCTCCGCTCCCCGGTCCGACGGTCCAGCCACCCGGATCGCTCAGCCCCGTGACGGCGCCCAGCGCGAATCTAGCAGTCGTCGCGGCGCCGCCACCGTTGGTTAGAAGTCCGCTGACGCCGCCGTTGCTGACGTTGTATGCGTTCCAATTCCCGGCTTGACCCGAGAAGATAATACCGGCGGCGTTGTTCATGGTGGTGCCGGTCAGGAGGGTGTCGTTGACGCAGGGCGAGGTCTGGCCCGAGCCGCCGTTCGACACAAAGTCCACGCTGATGAGGTTGGCGTTCGCCACCACCAGATTGACCGTTACCAGATAGGTCTGCGAGGAACCGTCCTGGGCGGTGATGGTGTAGCTTGCCTGGTTGTTGACGGAAAAGTCGGTGGCCGCGCCGCTGCCAGGGGCGCCGATTGCGAACTGGGAGACGGTGTAGGCGGGCGCGAGGGTTTTCAGATTGGTCCCCGAGAGCACGTTCCAAGCGATGGTCTTCGCCACCGGATCGATGACCGCCGGGCCCACACCTGGCAGGCCCGGAAGCCTGAAGGTGAGGATGTCCTTGGCCGAACTCGCGGGGGTCACGCCGACCGTCACGGTGTAATCGGTGGTGACGAGGTTATCCGAGGACTTGACGATAAAATGCCGCGGATTGGTGAAATCCAGCGGAGTACCGGACACCACCGGGATGCCGCCAACGCTACAGGTTGCGCCGACCGACAGCGTGAAGCTGGGTGCCAACGTCGCCACATTCGTCCCATACGGCACGGTCCAGGCGATGTTGGCGCTGTTGTTCACCGGATCGCCAATGGCCGCCCCGGGGCCGAATGCGAGGACCCTCGCGTCTGGCGCGTTAGAGACGCCGAACCACTTGTTCATCAAGTACAGCTCGACCGTCAGCCGTTCCTCCTCGGAAAGCACCCTATCGTAAAGGATCACCTCCGCCTGGTATTGATTGCCCGCATGATAGACGCGGTCCTTGTTGAAGGAATCGGCGGGCACCGGATTGCCGTCGGTTAGGATTTCCACCAGGTTGAACCCGTTATGGAGGCTGGTGGGCATGTTCTTGGTTTCAGGCTTCACGGGGATCCCGTTCACATAGACCTGCCCGTTCACGATGGGCGCTCCAGTGCCGTAATTGATGATGAGCGGATCGGTCGGGGAATCGTCGCCCGGGCGATGGAAGCAATAGGTGTCAGCATCGGTCAGCAGGAAGGAGTTGCCTTTGAACACGGAGAAAACCGTGCGAATCGCGCTGTCCTTGGTGAACCGCAAGGCACCGCTGTCATTGGGACCTCCATGCTTGGCGAAATAAAGCGCTCCGAGGCCGGTTTCCATGCCTGCGTTGGCAACGTAGGTGGGACTGGCATTGCCGGCCGGCACCGTGGCGTTGGCGGCATTGGGGCTCAGGTCATTCCAGATAGTCACCGCGGCCCCGTCACCGGCCGTGATTTGTGAAGCGTCGAACCAACGGGCGTAGCCGCTCACCGGCGGCGCCGCTTGCGCGCTTGGCACAAGCTGGATGATGCCAAGGCCAAGAATGACAGGTGCCAGGGCGATCCCATGGGCCATCCGTGTGTGGCGCAGTGGCATGAGTTTCGGTTGATCGGGCGGAGCCGGCGCGCAGCCAGCCCCAAGGCCGGGAAAAGCAGGGATGCCGCTGGTGATTCGAGGCGTGGTGCTGGTAGCTTTCATCGGTCATCAGGGTTGATTACCTCAAGGAATTCGCAGATCGCAAAGATAGCTCTCTCTTCCTTCTTGCCAAGGGGAATCCGTGAAGAACCTCGATTCAAAAGTGAAAAAGGCCCGTTCCTCATCGCGTTTTCTAACAAGACGGTGGATTCCTGCTTCCCCCTGCTCGTCACCGAACTTCCGGTGGATGGGAGTTGGCCGCTCAATCGCGGGCTTTCAAGACGCCAACCATGTCCAGTTTGCCCAGCCTGAGACTGACCAGCCCAAACGACAGCAGCGCCGCGGTCAGCACGACCGTCACGGCCAGCGAGTACGTTGCGGCATTGATCACGATTGGCATGCGCACGGTCTCGGTGCTGAAGGAGGCCATGATGAACATTGCCAGTCCGCGGCCAAACAGCAATCCAACCGGCAACGCCGCCAACACCAGGATGGCCAACTCGCCGATCAACACGCCGCGGACCTCCGACAGACGAAACCCCACCACGCGCAACGTGGCCAGCTCGCGGCTCCGCTCGGATAGGGCGATCCGCGCGCTGTTGTATACCACTCCGAAGGCGACGATCATCGCGAGCACGAAATAGAGTTTGCGAATCATGCCGATGCTCGCGGCGGTGGTTTCCCGAAACGCGGCGAGTTGCTCGCGCTTGACCATCACCGCCGCCGAGCGCGGAGTGTCTTTCACCGCCCGCATGAACTCATCCCAACGCCGGTGGTCGATCGAAATGAAGGCGCCGTTGATCGTGTCGCTTTCGTGCATCAGCCGGCGCAGCGCGGCAATGTCCATGTAGGCCGCCACCCCCGCGAAGTCGGTGACCAGCCCGCGAATTGGCACCTGCAATACCGGGCGGCGCCCTTCCATCACCTCCACCTGCACCACATCACCCAGTCGCGCGCCGATGACCTCGGCCAGCTTTGCGGACATCAGCAAACCTTCGCCGGGCATCTCGATCACCTCGCCCCGCTCGTCTAACAAGCGATTCAGTTGCGCTCCCGGCGGGATTCCGGTGACGGCCAGTTTGCGCGAGCGATGGCCGAAGCGCAGGCGTGCCGGCACACTGCGGATCGGATCGGCGCGGATCACGCCTGGCAGATGTTCCAAATCGTGAAAGCCGCTGCCGGAGCCCGGCTCGGTTAGAAAAACCGTCGCGTCCTGCCGTTGTTGGCTGTTCCATTGGAAGGTGAGAAGATAGTCAATGCTGTCGCTCATCGCGCCGGGCAGCACCATCAGCCCGGTGGCCAAGGCCAGCCCGCAGCATGTGAACAGCGCCTGCCACGGGCGCCGCTCGATGTTGCGCAAGGCCATCCGCATCGCCGGACTGAACAGGCCGGTCAGCCCGATGCGCTCAAACAGGGACGGCTTGAAATCGGCCGGAGGTTCCGGTCGCATTGCCTCGGCCGGAGGCAGTTTCACCGCCTGCCACACCACCGTTAGAACTCCGCCCACCGATGCCCCGAGGCTCACTAACAGCGCCAGACCCAACGCGCTGTAGTCCAACTGGAACTCCAATTTTGGAAAGCGGAAGAACAAGGTGTAAAGATTCACCAGGACTCCACCTAGCAAACGTCCGCCGATTCCGCCGATGAGCGTGCCCAGCACGCCGATGACCAACACGAATTTCAAATAATGCACGCCGACCTGCCGTGAGGCATACCCGAGCGCCTTCATCTGGGCGATTTGTTCGCGCTGCAAGCGCACGATGCGCGAGAGCACCGCGTTGACCATGAACGCCGCCACGCTCAGGAACACCAGCGGATAGGCCAGCGCCAGCGAGGTGAGCACGCGCAGTTCATCATCCAAGCGTTGGGCCGACGCCTGCTCCTTGCGGGTATAGGCGCCGCTTGCCCCGTATGGCGCAAGCAGGCGGTCCACTTCCCCGATCACCGCCGAGGGCGCGGTGCCGGGTGCCAGATCGAGGCAAAGGTCGTTGAAGGCTCCATCGAGATTGTAGGCCACGGCGAGCGGCCGATAGTTCATCCACATCACACTGAAGCGGCGGTGGTCTGGCAGGGTTTCCCCGGCCCGCGCCTCAAACACGAATTCCGGGGACAGCCCGATGCCGCAAATCTCCAGCGTTTCGCGCCGCCCGTTGATAACCACCACCAGCGAATCGCCCGGCTTGAGGCCGTTGGCATCGGCGAATGCCTCACCTAACACAACCTCGCGGCGGGCCTCCAACCGCGGCATCCGGCCACTGCGCAGGAACAAGCGATTGAGTTTCTGCGGCCCGCCATCCTCCGGCAGGGAGATGATGTGGCCGCTCGCCGGCTCCGCCACGCCCGGCAAATCCAGCGTCACATTCACCGCCACCCGTGGTTCCGCCACCGCCACTCCGGGCAGCGCGGCGATCCGCTCCGCCAGCGCCAGCGGCGCCCGCTTCAGGGTCGCGAACACGTCGGCCATCGCGTATTTCTGATAGTATGCCGAGCGGGTCGAATCCAGGGTGAAGATCAGACTGCGAGTCATGATCATCATCGCCAGCCCGCTGGCCATCACCAGGCTCACCGCCACCACCTGGCCCTTCATGCGGCCCAGGTCGCGCAGCAGTTTCAAATCAAGAGGAGCGAGCATGAGGGGAGGCGGGTTGTCTCATCCCACATTTCCATAATAATGTGAGTACAAGGGGATTGTGGGAAATCCCGGACATCGCACAGTGTAAGCAGTGGTTCATCCGGCAGTCAAACAATACCCGGTTTCCCTTTTGGGGTCAAATTAGCAAACCGTGCCCGGATTCTCGCGGGAGGCACCGCGTGAGCAACATGATCCCGGAGGCCGACTTGGAGGCTGATGATTGCAAAAGGGGGTTGAGGTTTGATCGGTGAACGCCATTCCCCGTCTCCTTCCCATCCAGCGGACTCCGCACCCCGCAGCCGTTCACTCCCGTCGCCACATGGGTGTAAATCTCGGTCGTCTTCACATCCTCGTGCCCCATCAGCTCCCTCC
>Ga0209697_10004563_pt1 | contig 17883 bp, 12 predicted proteins | sample AliMusrvi5mmetaG_FD_184115 | JGI IMG/M metagenome (GOLD analysis project Ga0209697, IMG submission 184115) | Freshwater lake bacterial and archeal communities from Alinen Mustajarvi, Finland, to study Microbial Dark Matter (Phase II) - Alinen... | ecosystem: Environmental > Aquatic > Freshwater...
GAAATAGTCCAATAAACCGGAATCTCTTCCCAGACCAAAATTCCCATTTGATCTGCCAGTCTCACCATATATTCGTTATGCGGATAATGAGCTAATCGGACATAATTACATCCCAATTCCTTTGCCCATGTTAGCAATTGCTTCGCATCTTCTAAAGAATGAGCCCTACCCTTATGAATTGGACTTTCTTCATGAATACAGATACCTTTTAGAAAGATAGCTTTATCGTTTAATAAAATATATTGCCCTTTAGTTTTTATTGTTCGAAAACCAATTTGATCAATAATTTCATCTTCTTGCGTTTTAACAATAACTTTATACAAATAAGGATTCTCAGTTGTCCAGTATGTAATTTTTTTAAGATTTATTTCTAAAGAAGCAGTTCCATTATTATTTGTAATGATTTCTTTATCCAGACCAATATCTGGAATTATGACATGTACCTTTTTTTGACTAACGTCAGTCCCATTAAGTTTCACATACCCTATAATTCGCTTTTTATCATCAGGATATAATTGAATAAAATAGTCTTGAATAAAATTAGTAGCAGTTTCAACCAGCTTTACCTCTCTGGTAATCCCGCCGTAATTCCACCAATCAGTGTTAAGTGTAGGAACACCTTCCTTTTTCCTTTTGTTGTCAACTTTTACAATTAAAAAATTGTCCTTGTCTTTCAGGAGATGCGTCACTTCAAAATGGAAAGGAGTGAAGCCTCCAATATGTCTTCCAAGTTTTTTGCCATTCAGATAGACATCAGCTTGATAGTTCGCCGCTTCAAAATAGATGAAAACCCGATTTGAATTTTTTGTTTTTTTGTAGTCGAATGACTTCTTATACCAAATAGTACCCTCGTAATAAAAAAGGTTTTCTTTTTGTGTGTTCCAGTCACCCGGAACAGAAATAGTGTCAGACTTATCGAAATCGTATTCCACCAAATCCGATTTGTCAATTGGTTTCGAATTTGTGAAATAGGCTCCTTTATCAGGCTCTGCAAGATTTTCATAAGGCTCGTATCGGTAGTTGTAATACCCATTTTCATAGGGATCAACTATATAGTTCCATTTTCCATTTAGACTCTGAGAATGCCTATTGTAAACATTAATTAATAAGTTTTCCTGGGCAATTAATTGTCCGATTGCCAGTTCGAGCATAGTAGCCATTAATATTAGTATTTTCATTTTAAAGGTGATTTTATAATTAGCCTTAACGATTGTGTAAATGTATTACTTTTATTTCTACTATAGTTTTTAAATTTTTAGTTAGCGCGGATTTGTAATCCGTGCCATAAGCGTATGCCTTTTTATTATCGTATTTTATACCTGCTGGCGCGGATTTGTAATCCGTGTCATAAGACAGCCTTTTTATTATCGTATTTTATATTCTTTTCAATCATTCTTCAAACTTAACAAAAACAATTAATGATTTAATTTTATTTAATAGCATAGATTATAAATCAGCGCTATTTAGAAGTATAAGATTTTCTGTCGTTTGTTTTACAGTACTAATCATTTAATCCTTTTCCTTTGAGAATTTGCTGCAAACATTTTTCAACTCTTGACTCTCGGGTTTTGGATTGTTTGGGTTGTGAAAAATAAAGAATATATGCTCTTTGCCTTCCCGGTGTCAATGCATCAAAAGCTGTTTTTAAAGTAGGGATTTCATTTAATTTAGTTTGAAATTCTTCTGGAATGGAATATTCTGAAGTCTTTTTCAATTCCACTTTCAATCCGGCTTTTTCTATTTCAATAGCTTCATAAATATAAGCTTTCAGGTCGGTTTCTATCTTAATTATTTCACGAACATTGGTGAACCGAATCTGACGGCTTGCCTGCACATTCACTGTTTGTGTGATTAGAATATGCTTGGCATCCTGTAATAATGCACCTTTAAAAAACAGTATCGCGCAGTATTCTTTAAATCCATGTATTAAAACAATATTATTTTTCTGAAAGGTGTAACAAGGTACACCCCACTTCAATTCTTCTATAAGTCCACAGTCAAGAATAATCATTCTCAATTTCTCAAATTCTTCTTGCCACTTTTTGGCTTTACTTAAAAATTCATCAACTTTAGGATTCATCTTACTATTTGTTTATTTGTAATCCGTGCCAAAAAGAAATCCCCTGTTAGCGCGGATTTGTAATCCGTGTCATAAGACAGCCTTTTTATTATCGTATTTTATATTCATTTCAATCATTATTCAAACTTAACAAAAACAATTAATGATTTAATTTTTATTTAAAGCATGGATTACAAATCCGCGCTAACTGGTCACTCGTTGCAAACGAGCGCCAGCAGAGGGGCTTTCGTTTTGCTCCATCTCCTTTGGAGAGGGTTGGGGTGAGGTTAAATTCGGAGCCCATTTCATTTCATTATTTCCTCAAAAAACCCAACTCATAAACCTGCGGTTGCAATTTTTCGCTCAATGCTTTATACGCTTCTTCAAAAGGTTTGAAGCTGACAGGCGCATAATCGCCACCGGCATTGCGTGCCTGCAAAGCTTTTCTAATCTGATACCAACCCACGTCTGCACGGTTCAGTTTCAACTCATCTCTCACTGCTCGCACATCGGTATGTGCAAAATAGGCTTGCCACAGTTTTTTACCTTCTTCATATACTTGTTTTGCTTCCACACTCAAATTGTCTAATCTTGAGCCTTCGCTTTGCTCCCTATCCTTTGGAGAAGGTTGGGATGAGGTTAAATATTGCACCATAAAGTCCGATTCAAAGCGGTCGGGCGCATTCACTTCAGTTTCTGTGTAAGGAATAAAGTGATTCACGATTGACCACTTTTTCCCATTCCATTCAAGGTCATTGGCGCTGGCGGTTAAATTCTTGCTATGAAATAGCATCCAAATTAAACAATCATTTTTAAACTCATCAGAAAGTGGCACTGTTGGCTGTAAAAACTGGTCATTATGATTCAACCAAGTATGTTGTATTATTTGCCGAACAGTATAAATTATTGCAGTTTGCCAAAGATTTTCCAGAGTTATATAAAAACCATCTCCCTGACTGTAAGGCGATGAAAATATTACAGTTTGACCTGCATTTTGCAAATCACTTGCTTTACACCAGAAATAACCAAATGCATTATCTGACCAAGTTGATACTCTAATTTTACTTGTTGCTTCTGAAATTGCATTCTTTAATGGCAAGGCCGGAATTTTATTAGTTTTTGGACGTTTTACCCAAACATTTAAGTATGTATTGCTTGGTAAATTATAGAAACTCTTTTCACCAATTGCTTCTGCATTTTTGTTTAAAACATCAGTTGCTATTTCCGTTATTGGTGTTCTTTTTTTGTTTGCATTATTGGTTAGCCATACTAAAAAGCCAATTGGAAAATTTCCTTTTAATCCATCAAAGGCTTTACAGTGCACAACAAAACCTCCTAAATATTTGGCATTCCAGACATCTCTAAACTTTTCAAAGTTAGGAGCATTTACATATTTCATAGTACTAAACATAGCCAAAGTGGCTGATGGAATTTCTTTAGCGACTCTTGCTATAAATTGAGTAAACAATTCTTGATTTGCTTTCCCATATTCAGCCATAGCTGTTGATGCGACTTTAGTTTTAGAAACATTATCTTTTGAATCCTTTCCTAATGTGCTCCCAGCTTCCGCATACGGCGGATTTATCAATACCAAAATCTTTTTCCCATCAGCAATGGCTTTGCGTAAGCTTTCAGGCACTTTGTTCGTTAAGCTGTAATCAATTTTTCCACCCTGTCCTGAGCCTGTCGAAGGATCGGTAATGTCATCATTCAAATAATCATACTGAAAACGTTGCGCAGCCACACAGGTTTTGGTGGCTTTCATCACATCCACATCAGCTTGGTCCAACGTGCTCATGTATATGTTGCGCGGGTTGCTGTGCTTCACTTCCAGGTTGCCCACACCGCAACACATATCCCACACAATATATTCTTTCTGCCAGTTGTTGCCCAATGTTTCCGTAAGCTTGTCATAGGCTTTGTCCACCACAGCCAAAGGCGTGTAATACGCGCCTTTAAAACTGCGTTCATCCAACGGAATCAAGCTGTCGCGTCTTTCCAGCAAATAATCGCGGTATTCTGATTTGGGTGGTTTGTGATAGATTGTCCAAAACTGGCGGTAACCCTCCTTATTGCTCAATTCATACACTTTGCCGCCCAACAGAAAAACCGGCGCATTGTTTTTGTGCATCAACTGAGCCGTCAAATTATCATGAGTGGCTGCCGTGCCATCATGCATAATATCGGCAAAAAACAACAAGGCATAATCTTCTTCTGCAATTCCTGCAATTTCACGTCCAATCATCAGCACCCATTTATCAAACACTTGTTTCAGGTTGTCAGGCGTTATCTGTGTGCGAATAATATCGCCATTTTTAATCGCATTTTTAACTGTGCTGATAAACTCTTCCTCGTGTGTTTCTATTTTGAAAGAAACAAAGTGAGTGCCTATGTGTGCCGAAATAGCATCTAATGCTTCCTGCGTGTAACTGCTTGCCGACTTGCCCCATTTTATTGTCTTCTTTGCAAGAAACGGCAACACATCCTCGCTTTTCATCAGTGCAGCTTTTTGTGTATCAATAACTGCTAAAAACGGTGGAACAGATTCTCCCTTGTTTAATGCATCCTGAACGTAGTGCATCAATTGAGTAAACATTTCGTAACTCGATTGTTTCGCGTTATGTTTCGCTTCAAACCAAATTTCTTTTGTTTGAATGTCAATCAGATTTTTTTGATATTCTTTTAATCCAAGCGCTTTTATATATGCGTCTTTCACATCTTCTTCACTGGTCGCTTTCTGCAATTTTTCATAAAGACTCATGTTCTTTTCTTTTTTTTATTATTAAATAATACCTCGCACCCTGAGCTTGTCGAAGGGTGTTGAAGCCATTCGATTAAAATGTCACCCTGAGCTTGTCGAAGGGTCAACTTCCCAAGAGCAAGCGTCACCACTCGTTCCATTTTTAACAGGTATCCTGCCTATATAACTTCCCCCAAACTTACATAATAAATTAATTCATACACATGCCTCATAAAAACATTTTTTCAATGAATTGATACTGTTATATGGAGGGAATATAAAATTTTATCTTTTGTAAAACGATATTCCTTCATTATTTCAGCGAGCGCAGGCCCGACAAACAGCGGGCATGTGTGAGCATGTGTGCAAGCAGCTTTGTTTTGTCTTGAACTTCTTTTCTTACTTTCTTGTTTCAAGACAAGAAATGTAAGTGGGGCTTCGGGCAACGCCCCATAAAAACAAACAAATCCTATAAAACAATTAGTAATTATTAATTCGTAATTAGTAATTATCTCACTGAGCTTGTCAAAGGGTCAAAACAGCTCAATAACCATTTTCATACAAACTACCTTCATCCATACACTATCAATTGTATTTTAATGTATGTACGTTTCATCTTACACCATGCATGTTGACTGCTTTTAATTATATGCGACTTCCTAACCCTTCCACGTGAGCTCCTAACAACCCTATGTCACGTTCTATCGCACCTAAACGAAGCACTAACACCTCCACGTCACGTTCTATCGCACCTAAACGAGGCACTAACACCTCCACGTCATGTACTAATCGCCCCTAAACGAGGCACTAACACCTCCACGTCACGTTCTATCGCACCTAAACGAGGCACTAACACCTCCACGTCACGTTCTATCGCACCTAAACGAGGCACTAACACCTCCACGTCATGTACTAATCGCCCCTATGCGACGTCCTAACGCCTCTATGTCATCTACTAATCGTATCTAAATGATGTACTAATCACCCCTATCCCATATCCTAACGCTTCTAATATATATACTAAACACCCCTGTGTCACGTCCTAACGCGTCTATGTCATGTCCTAACGGCTCTATGTGATATACTAATCGCCTCTATTCAATATACTAACACCTCCATTCAATCTCCAAACACAACTATAACTTGTTCTCGGGCACCCTGAACTTTGTCTAAGGGTCATTCAAAGAATTCCCGACAGGAGCAAATGTCTCCATTCGTTCCAATTATTAATAAAACATCTAACTTCAAACATACATTCTCCAAACTCCAAACTCCTAACTCCCAACTTTAATATTCCACATATTCTTTCCCTCTTTTTTATAATATCAGTAACTTTGCACCATGAATTTTGAACTCACATCCGAATATCAACCAACCGACGATCAGCCCCAGTTGGCGCGGATTTGTAAACCCAGTTGGCGCGGATTTGTAATCCGTGCCAAAAGCGTATGTATTCATATTATCGTATTTTTTTTATTTTTTAATCATTTTTCAAACTAAACAAAAATAATTAATGATTTTGTATTTATTAGCACGGATTACAAATCCGCGCTAACCTGGATTGTATAAACGTATTGCTTTAAATTGTTACTATAATTTACAAATATAAAATGTTTAAATCTTATTTCCCAACCCACCATTTCTCACAAGGATATTTTTCACCAATAATAATGCTTTCCCCAATCATTGGCGTTGTTACAGTTACGTTTTTTGTTTTTGCAAAGTTCAAAAGTCGTTCAATCGGTTCGCTCCATTTGTGTAACGACAAACTGAAAGCGCCCCAATGAATAGGCATCAACAGTTTCCCTTTCAAATCAAGTTGTGCTTGCACGGTTTGTTCGGGCAACATGTGTATTTCTTTCCATAAAATATTGTATTGTCCGCATTCCAACATGCACATATCAAAGGGACCGTAGGTGTCGCCAATTCTTTTAAACGCATCAGAATATCCTGTGTCTCCACTGAAAAATAAATGATTCGTTTTTCCTTTTATCACCCATGAACACCACAATGTTTTGTTTCTATCTGTTAAACTTCTTCCGCTGAAATGCTGTGCAGGCGTGCATGCAAAAAGCAATCCTTTAAATTCAATTTCATCCCACCAATCCAGTTCAGTGATCTTGTTCTCTTCAACGCCCCATTTTCGCAAGTGCGAACCAACGCCAAGAGGCACATAAAAATGTTCAACTTTATCTTTTAGTTGAAGTATTGTTTTATAATCAAGATGGTCGTAATGGTCGTGCGTTAGCAACACAGCATCAAGCGCCGGTATATCTTTTATATCTAATGGCAAGGTGTCATTAAAACGTTTGCTGAAAAAAGTAACCGGCGAAGGGGATAGTCCAAGCATGGGGTCAATCATCAATCGTTTGCCGTCTATTTCAATCAATACGGTGGAATGTCCGAACCATGTGATTCGGGTAAGTGTGTCGGAAACATGTGTAAATTCATTTTTATCTCTTTTGACAACATGAATTTGATGAGATGGAAATTTATCTCCTTTGCCATTGAGCCATTGAGGCATTAATTTCATTACGCCAAAGAAATTGATATGAACAGTTATTCCGCCTTTGTTTTGAAATGTCTTGCCATTGTATTGTTTTGATTTAAAAAATTCGTGTTTTGCTTTATCTGTTGGCGTTTGTCCGAATTGTGGTTGATTTAAAAAGATTATGAGTGCGATGGCAAGTATGCCAATAATTGTTGCTAAGATTATCATAGTGCGTTTTATTCGTTTTTTAAATTTAGGTGACATTTTCATAATTCACTGGTCTATCTTCATTGCTCAAAAGTAATGAAATTTTGTAATCTCTTTAAGATTTGTATTCTGTTAAAACAAGGAGTTTCGCCATTTGCAAAGCGAAACTCCAAGAAAAAACCAATAAAGAGAAGATGAAAAAGAATCTTATTCTTTGTCTATTTTCAATGATGTCATTGTGAGAGAACCGGCAACTGCTTTATCATTAAAAATACTTATTTTTTCGTTTTCTTCTTTCAATGCCAATGCATAAAGCAAAGGCAGAAAATGTTCAGGCGTTGGTATGGCTAAATCAAATGTTTTGCCTTGCGCTTTGTAGTTGATTAATTGGTTGTGATCGTTTGAAAGAATAAACTTTTTCATTTTTTCATTCGCTTCTATTGCCCAATCGAAGCCGTATTCTTCAGTAGTTAGTTTATCCCATGCAATCATGCGAAGATTGTGAACCATGTTTCCGCTTCCTATAATCAATATTCTTTTTTTGCGAAGCGATGATAGTTCTTTTGCTAAATCATAATGATATTGCGGTGTTTGGTCATAATCCAAACTCATTTGAATGACGGGCACATCAGCATTTGGATATAAATGTTTTATCACACTCCAAGCGCCATGGTCGAGTCCCCATTTCATATCAAGCCCAACATCCGTTTTTGTTATCAATTCTTTTGTTTCTTTTGCTAATTCAGGACTTCCTGGCGCCGGATATTGCACTTCAAACAATGCTTGTGGAAATCCACCAAAGTCATGTATGGTCATTGGTTTATCCATGGCAGTAACAAATGTTCCTCTTGTTTCCCAGTGTGCCGACACGCATAAGATTGCTTTTGGTTTCGGAATGGGTTTGCCAATGTTTCTGAATCCTGTAACAAATTCATTTTCTTCAATGGCATTCATCGGACTGCCATGCCCCAGAAACAGCACAGGCATTTGCTCCGTGCTGTTTGTTGGTTCATGTATACTATTTAAATTGTTCAGTTTCATTGCTGCTCCTGCTAAAGGTAATATGGCTACTAATTTTAAAAACTGTTTTCTATCCACGATTTTTCAAAATTAAGAAAATACAATTGAATTAAATCAAGCTTGTTTTGCAAATTGAATATCTGCACTTATTTTTACTTCATCGCTTACCAAAACACCGCCGGTTTCCAATGCAGCATTCCAATTCAATCCCCAATCTTTGCGATTGATCTTTCCATTGATTGAAAAACCTGCTTTTTCATTTCCCCATGGGTCTTTGTTAATGCCACCAAATTCAACTTGCAGTGTTACTTCTTTGCTGACATCTTTAATTGTTAGCATACCTTTTAATTGATAGTTTTCATCATCCACTTTTGTAAACGATGTTCCTTCAAAAGAAATTTCTTTGTAATTTTCTACATCAAAGAAATCAGCGCTTTTCAAATGTTGATCGCGATTATCATCATTCGTAAAGATTGAAGCTGCATCAATACTGACATGAATTTTTGCTTTTGTAAAATCATCTCCTGTAAATTCTGAGCTAAACTTTTTGAATTCACCTTTCACATTGCTAATCATCAGATGTTTTACTTTGAACGTAAGTTCACTGTGTGCTGGGTCTAGTATCCATTTTGTTGTTTCCATAGTTTTTGTTTTTTATTGTTTTATTTAACTTCACTCCCAAAAGTTATTTTGTTTTTCGGAGTGAAGTTTTTATTATTAATATTATTTACTTAATCCAATTTGGTTCATATACGTCATATTGTCCCAGAATAAAGATTCTTCTATCATTATGCCGTCTTTCCAATGTCCAATAGTACACATAGGCATTTTAAATGCTTTGCCGGTTGGTTGAATGAATTTCCCATTTCCAATAGGCATTGGTTTTGTGAAAGTGCCTTCAAATACGCCTGTCACACATGTCCATTCGCCATCACTGGAACCAATACGAATAGGATGTTGTTTTATTCTGGTATCTGGAGCATAAACAAACATTGCTTTCAAGTCTTCAATATGTTTTTCAATACCTGTTGTAAAATGTCCATCAGGCCAATTGACTTTAATGTCTTTTGCATGGCTTTCGTGCAAACGCATCCATTGTTGGTTGCTGAACACTGTATAATCAAGCGTATCAAATGTAGAAAGGTTCTTTTCAAGAGTAGCTTTTCCATCAGCCATACTTTTTAAAACCAATTGCATGGAATCTATCTTCGCTTGCATCTATTTTGAATAGCCACCTTTGTTGGAGCAGCTTGTGGTAATTGCCATTGCTGCTACTATAAATAGTGCTGCAAATACTTTGTTGATTAATTTTGTCTTTTTCATTTTGTATAATTTTATTTGTTTAACGACGCAAAATTAGACTCAATCGAAAAGCGAATGATAACTGAATTCGGTAAAAGTGTTGTAAATTTAGGAAATGAGTTTTTTCATTTCTTCTCGAAACTCGGTAGGGGTTTGTCCTGATTTCTTTTTAAAGACGTTAGAAAAATAGGCTTTTTCATTATATCCTAAGTCGAAACCAATTTCTGATATTGTTTTATCTGAATTGATAAGTAGATTTTTTGCTTCAATGAGTTTTCTTGTTTCAATAATTTCCGAAACACTTTGCTGTAATATAGAATGACAGATCAGATTCAGATTTCTTGCTGACATAAATAGTTTCTCTGCGTAATAATCAACGCCTTCTGGTCTGTGAAAATTTTCTTCCAGTATTTTCAAGAAGTTTTTAAATGTGATGTTTTGTGTTTTTTGAATTTCAGGTGCATCAGTTTCGATTTTCTTTCTCTCAGATTCGATCATCGTAAACAAAGCACCCAACAAATGACGAATGACTGCAAAATCAGGAATATTCTCTTGCATTTCGTTAAACATGATTTCGCAAAGCGTTACCATTTGATTGAATCGTTTGCTTTCTACTATTTTAATATTTGCATGATCGTGATAATAGGAATATAATTGGAATGTAGTTTCTGGAATGAATTCGCTTTTAAATCGTATCACCCACATGTTGCATTTGTCATTTTTTATTTCTGGTATTACACGATGTATTTTCCCTTTAGTAACAAAACTCACAAGAGGCGCATCATAGATTGTTGTTTTGAAGTCAATAAAATGTTCCAGTTTGCCTTCCATGCAAATAATCAACTCTTCGTAATCATGCTTATGTGGTAGTTCAGGTGTAGCTGCAATTTTGATAGCATCTTCTTCTGAAATTTTATATATTTCGAAATGTTGGTTCATTAAATGCTAGTTTGTATTGAGAAGTGAAACCTGTTGTAGTTTGTAATACGAACAGTTTTATAAATCTAATTGTATAATTTATTCAAATATAATACTTTTTGATAATATCAAAAAAATTCGTTTTTTATATTTAAAGTGAGATTGTAAAAATCTTGTTAATTTGATATTATTTGATGAAAAATAAGATTATTAACAAATAGTTTGTATTTTTTGAAAAAAATGTAAGATTTTTTGGGGGTGTATTAAAGAAAAAATTAATTTTGTGCTTTCAGTTAAAATTAAATAAACAAACTAAAACAAATAATTTATGGTAACAATCAGATTTAAAGCATTAGAAGAAACACTCAACAGAAAGCCTTTGCATGTTGAATTTCTTTCGCTCAAAACATCCGATTACTATGCGGAAAATGTTTTTGACAAGAAAAAAATGGAGAAATATCTCACAAAAGATGCTTACAGAGCAGTTATAAAAGCAATCGAACAAGGTACACGTATTGATCGTAAAATGGCTGATCATGTAGCTGCCGGTATGAAAGCTTGGGCTTTAGAAAAAGGCGCAACACATTATACGCACTGGTTTCATCCATTAACTGAAGGTACTGCTGAAAAACATGACGCATTTATTGATCATGCAAGCGCAGGTGTTTTTGAAAATTTTGAAGGTAAACAATTAGTACAAGCAGAACCAGATGCATCAAGTTTCCCAAGTGGTGGTATTCGTGCAACTTTTGAAGCACGTGGTTATACAGCATGGGATCCAACATCACCTGCTTTCATCATGAATGAAACTTTGATTATACCTACAATCTTTATTTCTTATACCGGTGAATCACTTGACTATAAAGCTCCATTGTTAAAAGCATTATCAGCTATTGATAAAGCAGCTGTTGACGTTTGCCAGTATTTTGATAAAGATGTTACAAAAGTAAACGCTAACTTAGGTTGGGAACAAGAATATTTTTTGATTGATTCAGCGCTTTATCAATCAAGACCAGATTTAATTTTAACCGGCAGAACATTGATGGGTCATGCTTCTTCAAAAGATCAACAATTGGAAGACCAATATTTTGCTTCTACTCCTGCACGAGTTCAATCTTTTATGAGAGAATTAGAAATTGAATCTTATAGATTAGGTATTCCTTGCAAAACAAGACATAATGAAGTGGCTCCAAATCAGTATGAATTAGCTCCGATCTTTGAAGAAGCTAATTTGGCTGTTGACCATAATATGCTTGTGATGGATGTAATGAGAAGAGTTGCTAAAAAACATAATTTCCAGATTTTATTTCACGAAAAACCTTTTGCCGGAATCAATGGTTCAGGAAAACATAGTAACTGGTCATTATCAACAAACACAGGGGTTATCTTATATTCACCTGGAACAACTCCAAAATTAAATTTACAGTTCTTAACATTTGTTGTGAATACGTTGAAAGCTGTTCACGAACATGCTGATCTTTTAAGATCAAGTATTGCATCTGCAGGAAACGAACACCGTTTAGGCGCTAATGAAGCTCCTCCTGCAATCATTTCTGCATTCTTAGGTGATCAGATTGGCAAAATGCTTGATCAGATTGAAAATACTGTGACAGAACAGAAAATGACACCAGATGAAAAAACTGAACTTAAATTAGATATCGGCAGAATACCACAGCTATTACTTGATAATACTGATAGAAACAGAACTTCACCATTTGCATTTACTGGAAACAGATTTGAATTCAGAGCAGTTGGTTCAAATGCAAACTGTGCTTCTGCAATGATTAATCTGAATACAATTGTTGCTGATCAGTTGAAAAAATTCAAAATCGAAGTTGATGGTTTGATTGAAAAAGGAATGAAGAAAGATGAAGCGATTTTCCAAGTATTGAGAAAATTGATTACTGAATCTAAAGCGATTCGTTTTGATGGAAATAACTACAGCGATGAATGGAAAAAAGAAGCTGCAAAAAGAGGATTAAGCAATGTACCTTCATGTCCAGATGCATTGAAAGCATTGATTACTCCAAAGAGCAAAAAAGTACTTATTGAAAACGGAATCTTTACTGAAAAAGAAATTGATGCTCGTTTTGAAGTACATCTTGAAAATTACACTAAAAAAATTCAGATTGAATCAAGAGTTCTTGGAGATATGGCAATTAACCATATAGTTCCTACTGCAATTAAATATCAGAATATTTTGATGGAAAACTGCAAGAGTATGAAAGAACTTTTTAGCGAAAAAGAATTCAAGGAATTGGCTCAAAATAGATTGGAATTAATTAAAACTATTTCTAGTCATATCACTTCAATCAAAGATAAAGTTTCAAAAATGATTGATGAAAGAAAGAAAGCCAATAAACATGAACATGCAGAAGAAAAAGCACAAGCTTATGGTAAAAAAGTAAAACCATTCTTGGATGATATCCGTACGCATATTGATGCACTTGAATTGGTTATTGATAATGAAATTTGGCCATTACCTAAATATCGTGAATTGCTTTTCATTAACTAATTTTTTAATATTTCATTTTATAAAAAAACCCGGGCATTGCTTCGGGTTTTTTTATATCCATTTGTTTTTTTAAATTTATTTCAGAAATTAGTTTGTAATTTTGAATGTAAATATAAAAGTTTGTTAACAGGAATGAAAAATATTATAATATGAAGAAAAATAAAAACGCTATAGTATCATTTGTTGTTTTAATAGCATTAGTAGCTTTATTTTTATCAATATTTTTCGGCAAAGTAATTACTAATCCGAATTCATTTTTGTTAAATAATACAGGTGATGCAATTAAAAATTATTACACATATGCATACTTTATAAATGATAATAAAAGCAACACAAACTTTGAAGGAATGAATTATCCTTATGGCGAAAATTATATGTACACAGACTGTCATCCCGTGCTGGCATCTTCATTAAAATTTCTTCAACAATATTTCCCGAATCTTTCAAATTATAGTATTGGTATTTTAAATTTTTTATTAATTATATCAATTGCAATTACAGCTATTGTTATTTATTTTATATTCATGGAACTGAATATAAATTACATATTGGCTATTCTTGGTGCCATTGGAATAACTGTGTTAAGTCCACAAATATTAAGAATTACAGGACATTTTGCATTGTCTTACAGTTTCGCTATTCCCTTAATTATTTACTTATTATTAAAATTTGAAACAAGTGTTAAAAGAAAAAGAATATTTTTTCTACTGACAATAAGTATTGTTTTCCTTTTTTCAATTCATGCTTATTTAGGAATGATCGCATCAACAACGGTTTTTACCTATACAATAATTAGCATGATAAATCAATATATTGTAGATAAAAAAATAAATTTCAAAAAGCATGTAATGTTATTTTTATCATCAGCATTTCCTATTGTGATTTATTTTTTATTTGTAAAAATTACAGATACTCATACAGGAAGAACAACAAATCCATGGGGAATACTTGAATGTCATGCAGATCCACGAACTATTTTTCTTCCTGTTGCCGGACCTCTCAATAAACTTAAAGATTATTTTTCACCAGGCATTCATCAAACCTGGGAAGGCTGGGCTTATATAGGGTTTTCAACAATAATCATGTTATTATTTTATTTTGGGGTTTCAATTAAAAGTTCAATCAAGGCAAAAAAAATTATGCTGGATAAAGCTTGGATTGACAATTTACCATTAAGAAATTTATTGATTGCATCTTTGTTTATTCTTGCTTTTTCTATGTTTTTACCTTTCTATTTTAATATGGAAAGACTAATAAATTATTTTAATATTATCAAACAATTCCGAGCAATAGGAAGGTTTGCATGGGTGTTTTATTTTGTGTCAACAATAACTTTAATTTATATTTTAAATGTAGCTTTTCAAAAATTTTTAAAGAAAAAAAGGAATTTTATTGCTTATACATTAATTGTACTTGTCCCGTTAACATTGTTTATTGAAGGAATAGATTACTATAAAAATATGTCGCAAGAAATATTACAAAAACCTAATTTGTTTGACATTAAACAAACACCAAATACATTCAGAGAAGATATAACAGCTATCAATCCCAATAAATATGAGGCAATTATTCCATCCCCATTTTTTTATATTGGTTCTGAAAATTTTGGTAAAGTTGCAACAGACGAAAGTATATACAAAATATCTTTTTTATTTTCATACCATCTGAAATTGCCAATTATCGGTAGTTATCTCACACGAACTTCTATTTATGAAAGTAAAAAAATAATGCAATTATTTGCCAGTAATTTTTATCATAAATTAATTCAATCCGATTTGCCAAAAAGCAAGCCATATTTGGTGATTTGTCTTAACAATAGTCTCAGTTCAGTTGAATTAGATTATCTAAAAAAAGCAAAACTTATTGTTAAAAGAAATGAATATAGTATTTACGAAATTAACATCGATACATTTTTTGAAAACAGCGCAATGAAAGAGTTTAAGGATTTTAATAACATTAAAAATCAGTTGTTTGAAAAAAACGGATTTCTTGTATCTGATACAACTTTATATTTTTCATTTGTTGATTTTAAAGAATATCATTCCGGTATTTCATTTTCCGGTGATAATGGCTGTTATAGCGGTTTGCAAAGAGATTACAATAAGATATTTTCTGTTGAAAAAGGCAAATTAAAATTAAATAAAAAATATACTGCTCGTTTTTGGATGTATAACGATGGCGAAAATTTTGGACAGGATTGTCTCGGAGGAACTATCTTTTTTCTGAAAAGAAAAGGTGATCAAGTTGAATGGCTTAATCCTTTTGCCAATGCTGGTAGTAGTCACGAAATTAATGATAAATGGTCGCTGGTAGAATTATCATTTGATCATGCAGATGTTGATGCAAGCTATGAGCTGCAGTTAAAAGGAAGTGATATTTCAGAGAAAACATTTTATCTTGACGATCTTCTCTTTTATGATAATGACTTAAAAATATATAAGATTTTAAATACGAAAAATAAAACCACGTTATTTAAGAATAATCATCGAATCGAAATTCAAAATTAACTATTGTCAACTCGTTTAGTTATATCTATTTTATAATTATTTATTTTTTATATCCTTCCAAAAAGCTTAAAATATTCTTTTCAACTCGCTGTAAAATATTTGAAGTATCTGCACGATTAAATTTTTCTCCGATAATATTTTCATACAATTCAATGTATCTTTCTGAAATGGAATTTACGATTTCATCCGTCATTTCCGGAACGGCTTGTCCTGCTTGTCCCATAAAGTGATTGGCAATAAGCCATTCGCGCACAAATTCTTTTGACAATTGTTTTTGCGGCAATCCTTTTTCCTGTCGTTCGTTGTAACCGTTAAGATAAAAATAGCGCGATGAATCCGGTGTATGAATCTCATCAATTAAATATATTTTTCCGTCTTTATTTCCAAATTCATATTTGGTATCTACCAGTATCAAACCCTTGTCAGCAGCCATTTCTGTGCCGCGTTTAAAAAGCGCCAACGCATATTTTTCCAACAATTCATATTCTTCTTTTTTTACAATGCCTTTGGCAATAATATCTTCTCTTGAAATATCTTCATCGTGTGTGCCAAGCTCTGCCTTGGTTGTAGGCGTAACAATCGGTTCAGTAAATTTTTGATGTTCTTTCATTCCATCAGGAACTTTCACTCCGCAAATTTCACGCGCACCTGATTTGTATGTGCGCCACGAACTGCCCGTCAGATAGCCGCGCACAATCATTTCCACAGGATATGGATTGCACATATGTCCAATCATCACCATGGGATCGGGTGTAGCAATTTTCCAACTGGGAACAATATCTTTTGTAACATCCAAAAAACGACTGGCAATTTGGTTCAACACCTGCCCTTTAAAAGGAATGCCGCGTGGAAGCACTACATCAAATGCAGAAATACGATCTGTAATCACCATCACCAGAATATCATTGTCAATCGTGTAAACATCACGAACTTTACCTTTATAAAATTTTGTTTGCTTTGGAAGTTTAAATTCAGTTTTTGTAATCACATTATTCATAAAAAATATATTTTATTTGTTTTGATAAGCTTTAATTATTCGTGTTACTAATTTATGACGGATGACATCTTTTTCATCAAGATTAATAATATCAACGCCTTCAATGTTATTCATAATTTTAGTTGCCTGCACCAGCCCTGATGATTGAGATCTCGGCAAGTCAATCTGCGTAATATCACCGGTAACAATGAATTTTGAAGTTTCACCCATTCTTGTTAAAAACATTTTCAATTGACTTTCAGTAGCATTCTGTGCTTCATCCAAAATCGCACATGCATTGTTGAGCGTACGTCCGCGCATGAAAGCCAATGGCGCTATTTCAATGATTCCTTCTTCTAAATAATCCGCCAAACGTTTTGCCGAAATCATATCTCTGAGCGCATCATAGAGCGGCCTGAGGTATGGATCCAGTTTCTCTTTCAAATCTCCTGGAAGAAATCCAAGATTCTCACCCGCTTCAACCGCAGGTCTTGTGAGAATGATACGTTTCACTTCTTTATTTTTCAACATACTCACTGCAAGCGCAACAGCCGTATATGTTTTCCCTGTACCAGCCGGACCAATAGCAAAAATTAAATCGTTTTTTTCAAAACTCTTCACCATCCGCTTTTGGTTGATTGTACGGGCTTTCACTGCAACACCATTCGCTCCGTGTAAAATCACATCTTTCTGATCGCCCCTGTTTTTCTGAAATTCTTCTGCATGTTCTGACAACAAATGCTGAATATCTTGAAAAGTAATCTTTCCGAATTTAAAATAATGTTCAATAATGAGTGCGAATTTTTTTTCAAACTCCGCAATATCCGCTGGTGTGCCTTGCAACTTAATGAGATTGCCTCTTGCAATTATCTTCAAACGCGGAAAATGCTCTTTGAGCAAATCGTAATGAACATTGTTGTGTCCATAAATATCAACCGGATCAATGGAATCGAGCAGGATTTCGTGTTCTGTCATCAGCGGAATACCGTTTATATTCTAATAAATAACTTAAAATGAAAACAAAAATAAAAAATCTAATTTAATAATAGTATTTTATTTATAATTTTGGAAGATTAAATTTTACAACATCAATTTAAAATGAACATTATTACGTTGACCAGCGACTGGGGTAATTGCAGCCATTATCC
>Ga0209697_10004572_pt1 | contig 17871 bp, 21 predicted proteins | sample AliMusrvi5mmetaG_FD_184115 | JGI IMG/M metagenome (GOLD analysis project Ga0209697, IMG submission 184115) | Freshwater lake bacterial and archeal communities from Alinen Mustajarvi, Finland, to study Microbial Dark Matter (Phase II) - Alinen... | ecosystem: Environmental > Aquatic > Freshwater...
GATCACCACTTGCCAATATCCAGTGGCTGCCTGGTATCCTTGCCAGCAATCGCAACAAATCATCATCAAATCGATGTTTGACAATACTGTCTGGCCAGTGTCCAAAACGCCATTAAATCTGTATCTTGGAGTTGTGGCCGATCCACCGCCTGATGGTGTATAGCTGATCAGCTGGTCAGAATAAGTGTTCAGAGCTGTGGCCGATGCCGAGCTGACAAATGATGGATCAACAGCTCCACCATAGACTGGATTGGTGATGTAGTCATACCAAACATCGCCTGGCTTGGCACATCCAGCTGAATTCAAATAATGGCTCACATAAAACGTCACTGGCTGCAATGCTGTTGTGCCAGGTGCATTTTGGTTGTACACCAGCTGCACAATGGCAAACGCCAAGCCATTCATCTGTCTGCCAGTCGTTGGCCATTCTTGACCAGATGGTGCCCCATTGGCCGCGGATATCACATCTGATGGCATTAATGTGGTATTGATCGGAGTGATCGTGCCAGTCGATGATGATGTGTACATATAAATGTACAGTTGATTTGCAAATGGAGTGACATTGCCAGCACCATCGGTCAGTGTAGACACCATGGCTGGATATAAGGAATCAAACGTGATAATCTGATCTTGATAGTAAAAATTGGATGCTGTGCCTGGTGTTGGCAAATTGTAGATAAACTGGCCATTTGGGCTGATATTGGAAATCACCATGGTGTAATACATGGTTTTTTGATCTGAGGTCAGAACCGCATCACAAAACCTACCGCCAGTGTATGCGTCACCATAAACGAGTGGAATGCCAGCCGTTGGGTCTGGTGGCACTTGCTGCCTAACATTGTTTTGCTGGGCCTGTGGCACATTGGGTGCAAATATCCTCGATGCCACCACTGAAATGGCAAATGTAACCGCCATTTGAACTGCAATAGTAGATGCAGCATACCATGTGGCAAATTCTTCATATGCTAGTATTGCTGACTCGATCATGTTTTATTCTCTGAAAAATGTTGTGTGCAATTGTTTGAAACCACGTTTTGAATAATCAATTTTTGGACTGTTCGCCATAAGTGATGTCATCACCACATCGATCCTTTTTTCATCCAATAGCTTTTGAGCTTGTTTGTTAAATTCTATCCACAATTTGCCGCCAAGTAACCCATTCCTTGCCTCTGGAGCCACCCACCACGCCAGCTCATTGAGCTGATTTGATTTTGGGCACCAAACATTGGGTGTAATCATGGCAATGATCATCCCCTTCAAATTCTCGTCAATGACAATAAAACCTCGTCCAAGAATTAAACTGTAAAGCAAATTTCCCACATATTTTTTGTCCCACAATGTCTCGTCTTTATATTTTTGAATCAATGTTTCTTTTGAAAACTCTTGAATCATTGCAATCAAAATTGGAATGTCAAATTTGTTTGCAAGTCTAATCATGAGCTTTTTGAGAATGCAACCAGTGCAGCTGGATTGATTTGAGTTGATCCGACCACCTTGGTGGCCGAGCCTGGTATTGGGTTTTGACCAAAATTAAAATAGGTTGATGCAATCACTGGCACTCGATCCATGCTGGTGTCGTTTGGATACAAAAACCGCCAATTCGATGGATTGGTTTTAATGCCAGCAATCCTTGAATCCAAAACCAGACGCATCGATGCACAAGAAACCACACAAGTGACTGTGCGCTGTCTTTTTTCAGTATCAAAATTCTCATTGATGGCCACATTGTTAATGATGCCCTGGTATCTCTGGAAAAACTGCTGTACACCGCCAATTGTTTCAATTTGATTGCTGGTATCCAGAAACCCTCGCCAAATCTTAACAGTGCTGCCTTTGACTGGTGAAGATAATATCAATGCCACCACATTGATATCGAGGCCAGTCAATGACACTTTAATATCCACACTGCTGGCTTTCATATCTTGCTGAATTTCACTGATTCCAAGAAATGTCCCATAACCAGCATATGTGATCCCATTGACCACTACTGGTGCAGCTGCATTGCAAAATGTATATATCTGTTGCGCTTTGCCTGTTCCTGATCCGATACCAGTGGCCGTGAATGTCACTCCGACTGTGTTGGATGATGCACCGATGGCCGTGAAATCAGTTGTTCCGACCACAAAAATGGTGTATGTACTGCCCACCAGAAAATTCCCAGCATAAACTGTGAGAATCAATTCGACAAATTCAGCATATCGAATTGAGCTGGAGCCAAGTGCTGCAATTGCTGTGGTCATAATTATCCTGTGATGTATTCACGAAATACAAATGGGCCAGACCATTCGACAAATGCGCCATTGGTCATTGGTGTCAGTGAATATGTTGGGCATTGCTCGGCCACCACATAGAACGAACACGCATTCCCCAAAACCACTGGTGCAGCCGATGTCGGTGATCCAATCAATGGCCGATTGATATAAATCACCGATCCAGTCGAATCATTGGTGATTTTGTAAACATATCCATTGATGGATATAAAGTCCCCAGCTTTATAGTTGCCATTTGAGGTTAGATTTACTGTTTGGCTGTTTGGAGTTGGAGTGCCATTCAAACTGGCCACAGTGGCCGTTCCTTGGTTTTGTGTGAACCATGACAACTGGCTCGATGCAAATGCAATGTAGTCTGGCAGCTGCCGATCCAAATTGTCAATTGCTTGAATGATGTCTCTGACCTGTGGGTAATACAAAAAATTGTGTGGAATGATTGTAAAAACCCATGGCACCGAACTGAGGTATTGAGCCACTGTCACTTGGCCTGATCTTGACACTTGCTGGCCAACAATCCTCCGATTGTTGACTGTCATCTTTTGTTGAATATCCACAATATTTTGAAAGCCAGGCATTATGATCTGCTCCTCGTTGTGGCAATGTTTTTGGTGGCATATTGATTGGCTGCCCAAATCGCCCCAGAGCTGCCATATAGCCGATCTTCAAATGATTTGGTATCAATGGCTTGTATATAGTTATTGGTGACATTGGTCGTTCCACCCATTTGGCCAGTCAAATGATTTGGAATAACAGTTGATGCTCCTTTTGGCACAATAATCTCTGGGCCATTTTCGCCAACAATTGATGCTTGACCAGCTGCCAATGGGCCACCATCTGCGCTGGCCATCAATGCTCCGCTGCCGCCACCAAAACCAGTGTATGAGCCAGTCGATCCCACGCCACCACCAAATCCACCCATCATTGGAATCATTGAAAAGAATTTGCTGGCTTGAGCTTGTAATTGGATGGTGATTAAATTTTGAATGATTGTTCTGGCCAAATCCCCAAAATTCAATTTGCCTGTTTTGACAAAATTGGCAATGGCATTATCCATGCTTGATGTCACAGAATTAAACATATTTTTTGCAATATTAGCCGCATTGGTTGCATTATCAATATATGAATCAAATGCAGTTTTCCAGCCATATTCAAATGTTCTTTGCTGATCTATTGTGTTTTGTTTGATTTGAATGCCCAGCTCACCTTGCTGTCTCATGGTATTGATTTGAGCATCCATGACCGCTTTGTCTGTACCAGCAGATATTGCAGTTTTCTTAAATGCTGCAATCTTGGCCTCAAGATCATATTGCTCAAGCAAATATTGCTGTTCTCTTGGCATCAATCCAACAATACTATTTTCATATTGCAATCTTTGATTAACCAAATCATTTTGCAATCTCATTTCATCAGTTTGTTGAAATAATGAATTTCTAACAACATTTTGCGCCTCGGTCATTTTTTCCATTTCTGCTGGAGAAATTCCCATTGACTGATCACCAATACCCTCACCCATTCTTGCTTGTTTTTGTAACAATTCTTGATAATCGTATTGTTCTTTGAATTTTAATTTTGCATCATCACTGACTTTTTTGGCCAATGCAATTTTCAAATTTGCATCTTGATTAATTGCTGCAATAACTTCTGGATTTGTATTGGCATTCTTTGCCAATTCTTCTCTCCTTTTTAATTCAATTGCAGTAATTTTTTGTTTTAAGTCTAATTCTTGAAGTGCATATTTCACGACCAAATCATTGTTAAATACTTCATCATGTATTAATTTTGACTTTTGATTTTCAATTGCAATTTGCTGTTTGGTGGCTGCAATTTGTGCATTTATTGTGTCGAGCTGTTTGGCATAGGCATCAATAATTGTGCGCTGAACTGTTTCATGCTCTTTGCTTTTTTCTTTTTCTTCTTCTTGAGATTTGGCTTTTTCTTTGCCAATATCCATAATTCCTTTTTCAAATGCAGCCAATCTTTGAGCTGATGCTTCCCTCATTGCATCATATTCTTGATTCTTTTTGATGGCTGCATCAATGCCCTCAGTCATCAATGTTTTGGCATTTTGTATTGTGTGCACAATTTCATCATAAATGCCACCAATCACAAATACCACATTTGCACCAAGAATTGCAACTGTTTGAAATACTGTTGTTAATGTTGTTCCAAATAATGAACTTTCGCCTTTTAATTCTTTGAAATATTCAATGGTTTGTTTTAAGACTGGGCCAGTTGATTCAGCAAGAATTAATGTTGTATCCCGACTCATTTGGCCAAGCATTTTAAATGCAAGTGCTGCATCAGTAACCGCTTTGGCTTGTTGATCACTAACACCAGCACCTTCTTCAATTTGCTTATTCAATTCAACAAAATCAACACCTCGAGCCGCTTTGCCAAATAATTCCATGGCTTTGGCATTTCTGGTGATTGGGTCTTCAATCGATGCAATGCCCTGAACCAGTTTTGTGTATAAATCAGTGCTAGACATTGTGGCCAAGTCTTTTAATGAGACATTGGCCATTGCAAATGCTTTTTGCGCTTTGGCAGAACCATTGGCTGCCAAATCAATATTTTTGGAAAATCCAGCCAATAAAGAACCAGCTCGGTCTGCCTCACCGCCCGACATTGCCAATGCGTTTTGGAGCCTTAAAACTGTATCAATGGCCAGGTCATTGGCCTCGGCCACTTTGGCCAATTGCTCGGCAAATTCCATTGATGCCTTGGTCATCTCATAAAGACCAGCAGCCGACAAAACCTCTGGCAAATATTCTTTTAATTCTTTCAGTGAATTTTTGGCTTCAGCAATACCTTTTTTAAACTCGGTAGTATCGAGTCCAAGTTGTGCGCCCAAACCAGCAATGATATTGGCCATTATTTACTTTCCAGCAATTCTTTGGGTATGTCTGGTTTGGTCATCAAAAATGTTAATAATCTCTGATTGGCCAATTCCTTTTTCTCTGCATCAGACAATGGTGGATACAAATAATCAAATGATCGATTAATTATATCCTCGAGTGTATAGGGACTTTTGCCCTTGGGCAACATCTTATTAAATTGGCCAGCTGTCAATGTCCCCAAAACCTCTAAAATGCCTCGATTGCCAATTAATCCATCGGCATACATCACCGAAATGTCGCTGAATGTTTCCTCGTCAATGTTGTCTGGGTCGGCCCCATGAGCTGTGATATACGCTTTGACCTGTCTGCGAACCGACCCAATTATTTTCCCCGACTTGAATATCCAGGTGAAATGACATTATTGATTTCATTGACCAAATCCATTTGGATGGAAAATGGGAATAATTCCTCGATGTCGGCATAAGTAATCGAGGCCATATCAAAATCTTTGTTTTCTGGCACCAGCAGCCGTACCAGCTCAGTGATCCTATTTTCGGTCAAAACCTTGCCATTGGCCACTTCCTTCAAAGATCGGCCATTGACAATGATGTCATCGTCTTTGAATTCATATCCATCATCACCTTTGTGCTGCTCGGCCTCGACAGCCAATTTGTCGTAGATTTCTTTGACTTTGGCCTCATCCACGTTTTTGACTCGATCAAACATGGCCTCAGTTTCTGAAGTCAATGGCACTTTTACCCTGAATGTGTGGCCACCCATTTCAAAAGTGCGAGTCCTTAAATTGTCTTTTTTGTCGGTAAATTTTGCGCCAAATGCGTTTTCTAGATTGTTCATGTAGTTCCCATGTGTTTTGATTTGTATTTTATTAATGCGTTGCCAAGTGCCTCGCCAAGTGAATTGGTGACTTGAGAGGCATTTCTTTCAAGAGCTGGCCGAATGAATGGCATACCATTGCCTTTGCGCCATTTAGCTGTACCAAATTCAATTGCAATTGCCCTGGCATCACTGTGCATATTTTGCAATTGATTGTCTTTTTTGTAATTGTGAAATTTATGGCTTAATAGTTTTTTTTCACCAGTATCTGGCATAAATTTATTGCCTGGTGCAACTGTGACTCGAGAAATCATCACCATGGTGGGTGTTGAATAAATTGATCGTTTATCTTTTGATGTTGGTTTTCTAGCCTCAACTTGCAATGATTGCAATAATTGACCAGTATCGACATTATCGTTATCAATTAAAAACTGTCTGGCTGCGTGTAATACTGGCACCATTGCTGCTCGACACGCACTTCTCAAAATATTATTGGCATCTTTTTCGCCAAAATCATCCGTGATCTGATTTAGCAAATCTTCAAATTCTTTGAATCCAGTCCATTGAAATTTAATATCGGTGGCCATTTAATTTAGCTTTCCAATGATGATTTTCTTGAAAATCATACTGTTGAGCTGGATGACGTAATCAACCACCTCCTCTGGAGTCATCGAGTCAGCATGGTTTTTGGCAATATCAAACGCCAAATTGATGCCAGTAATTTTTTGTTGTGAAAAACCAAACCAATCTTTTTTACCAGACTCGGCTTGGTTTATCAAATATCCCAAAAGATCATTATTGTTTTGTATTGTTGTCATTGTGTTTTATTCTGTTTTTGTTTCTGGTGTTTCAACAATTATTGGCCGAAATGGGTCATCCCCATTGGCCAAACATTTGGCAATTGCCTCATCAATATTTTCCACTTGATAAGTTTTGCCATTTGCAAATTGAACTGTAATCATGGTTTTGCCTGATTAAGTATTATTTGACCAGCCGTAGAGATTACCCCTGGGATGGATTGTGAATGTAACTTTTCCTTCAGACTTAGTGTTCATATCGACTTTGAATTCAGATACTCGACCATTGAAAGCATAAGCCACTGTATTGGAGCCAGACACTGCTGCAATCACAAAAGTGCGATCAATCACGCCAGAATAGGCATCAGCTCGCATCAAAAGCAAACCAGCGTCTGATGGGTTCCATGCTGCCACAATCGTCATGGATGTGGGTTTTGATTGAGTTGGGATGATGTCTGACTGTCTTGATCCAGCCACTGCAAAATTGGCTGATGCGTCATCTTGGCCAAATGCTGGAATGTCCTCGACTAACAGCTGTTGTGCGCTTGATCCAGTACCGCCAGCTGTAGTGCCAATAATGCCAGCGACTTGGCCAGTCCATGTGGACAATTGAGTCAATGTCAATGCTGTGGGTAATGCTCCAGTTTGACACCAGAGTGACGCTGAAAAGCCTGGTAGAACTTGGTTTGGTAATGCCATGATTAAATCCTTTGAGAAAAATTAAACGAATTGTTTTGTTTTATCAACATGGGATGTCCATCCGACAATCCAAGATTATTTGGTTTAATTTTACATTGTCATCATAGGTATTGTATAGCATCGATATATCAATTTTCGACACAAAAATACCAGCAAATGACCCTTTCACACCAAAAAATCCTGAGAATCCATGCAATGCCTGAAGAATCTGATTGGTCATGCTGAAACAATTATTCATATCTGAGGCAAAAACCGATGTCTGAAAAATGGGTGTGTCAATCCCTTTGTTGGATTGGGTCGGCCCTGTATAGACTGGCTGGTGGACATTCCGCAGCTGCCAAACCAAAAACTGGGTTTGCTCTGCAAAATTCCTGTTGAAGTTTGCATACACTGGCACTGGTGAAACAGTGGCAGCCAGTTGATTTTGAATCGCCTGGGCATAGTTAAGGACATTTTGCTGTGTGGTCATACTGATGTCACTGGATCGTTTCGATAACAGACAAAAGTGATGTTCATTCGATCATTCGACTCCAAAACATCAGCCACCCGATAATCTTTATTTCTCCAATTGATGGAATATTGATATTGATTCAATGAAACCGCCAATGTGTTTGGAGTGAAATTCAAGACAAAACGAACTTGCTTGGTATAGGCTCGATCATCCTTGGATGCAATCATTGAGTCTCTGACATCTTGCACCAATGCCCGAGTCTGAAATGCCAATGTGATGGTCGTTGTCTGCTGGCCGATGGAATCAATTCCAGCAGTCACTGTATTCACATTGATATTCTCGTATCGAGCAATGGCCATTTATAGCACCAAGGGTTTATAGGGTCTGAGCAATGCAGCAGCTCCCATTGGAATCTGTTTCAAATTGGTCGATGTGGTATCCGACCGATTATTGTATAAATGAGTCAGAATCATCAATCCAGCCTGTTGAATCACTGGATATGCTGCGTATGGGCTGGAATTGGTTGTATATACCACTGTGATCGGATTGGTAATCTGTTGGTTGATTTCGCTGGGCATTCCACCACAAATCACTTTGTTTCCCGATGCGTCATAAAAATAATTGGTGGTGGGCAAAACATTAAAAGTCGGTGGTGAAGTGGTGTCCCAATAGCCCACCTGATTGATCACCACACCTGGGCCATATGATGTGGCCTGGCTGATTTCTGGCAAATCCAATGACACCTGAGTGCCACTCATGCCATTCCATGCCCCATAATAGACTCGATATTGAGCTGGGAATATGCTCATCCCAAGAAAATCCTCGACCATCATTCTGGTGGCCAGCTCCAAGCCAGACAAATAATCATCTTGACTGGTATCACCAAACAAATTCAATTGATTGGTGATCTGAGTCAATGTCAGCCATGGAGTCGAAACGTCCCGATCGATTTGCTCGATCTTTTCATAGGAAAATGGATTCCTACTTGTTCCCAAATATGGGCCATTGACGTAGCTGTCGAGTGCCATTTTGAGCCTTTAAGTTGAAAGTCTCACGCCAGCATAAACGTCACGGATTGTGCTGCAAACACGCTTTTCAGCATACAGCACCATTGAGCCTGGTGTTGTTTGATCAAACCACTGGAATGACATTTCTTCATTGTCGGCAATGGTGACAAATAATTCCCATGCTCCCAAATAGATCGGCAGCTTACTCGATCCAATTTGATCCATGAATGGATTGGGAATCACTCGGTGGCCAAAAATATTGCCGACTGAATAGCCGTCTTTGTCACCAATCTCGAGAAACAGTGGCAAACCGCCTGAGTCTTTCAGCTCACGCAGGTAAGCAATGGTATTGGGGTGCATCATCCAGCAAGTGGATGGCATATTGTAGTATTGGGGTGGCAATGCAGCATTGAGTGCAGCAATGTCGTTATAAACGATTGCACCGCCAGTGGTGGATGCCACTGTCAGCACTGTGTGAATGCCATTGGTGATGGCCGATCCATTTGATCCAAATGCAGCTGCTGATCCTGATGATGTGTAGTAATTCAACCCACGCAATCCCTGAGTGCCGCCATAAGTTGTGGTGGTCGATCCAGCCTGGTCATTGTTCAGCATCATTGACAATGCTTCTTGCTGGGAAAATTCCAAACCGACATCAGAAATGATGGTTTCATTGAGTGCATTAATGTCACTCAAAACTGCTGTCCTAACTGGTACCTGAGCAGAAACCACTCTCACTGGCAATTGCCAAAATGATGTGGCTGTATTGGGTGTTCCCACGTTGGGTGTGAACGTATAGCCCCATGGGTTTGTCGGATTGGTCACATTACCAGTTTTAACGACAAACGCCTCATCCGATCCAATCGTTTGGATCACTCTTGCGCCAGCTGCACGAATAGGATTGGCCAAACGCAATGATGCAAACGCATCGTCATAAATAACACGACCACCGACATTACTTCCTGAGCCAGTGAGTGCTGATGCCTCTTTTAAGTTAACAGTCACTCGTTTTTGCTTAACCAGTGATTTGTGGATGGCCTCAAGAATAATGTTGGTGCTCATAAATAATCCCAAAAAATTTTAATGATAAAAAGGTAGGGGAGCAATGCTCCCCCACACTTTTAGTTTGCAGCTGTCGCTGTTGAACGATAGGCAATAATACTCAATGGATCGACATTGGATGCTGCCAAACGCTTCTCACCGAAAAACGTAATGTAGCCAGGCAATGTCTGATCGTATCTGCGTAAAATCATATTCAAACGATCAACGATCGTGTGGCCACGTTGCCAGTCACCAAAATACATTGGGAACTTGCTAATTGTGCCAGCTGATGCTGTGGTTGTTTGTGATGGATTGTCCAAATACTTATTGACCACCACATCAAATCCAAGCATTGTGCCCACGATGCCGGTGCCTGGGCCATCGTTCATGGGGTGCATACGCTCGAAAATTGGTGTTCCGTTGGAGTCTTTCAAGCCGCGTATTTGAGACAACATGAATGGATTGACCAAGAATTTTGCGCTTGGAGTCCAATATTGTTGTGGCAATGAGTAGATGAAATTGACCACATCGGTGTAAGTCACATTGGCAGCGCCAACAGTGTTGCTGTTGGTAGTCAATTGATCATAAACAGCCAGAGAATTCAATCCGTTGCTGGTTGAAATACCTGATGTGCCGAATGCGCCAGTGGTGATTGATCCACCAGCATATGTGCTGGCTGCACCAGCATTTGCATACTGATTTAAACCACGCAAACCTTGAGTGCCACCATATGTGTTGGGGCTGTCAGTCTGGTCATTGTTTTGGATCATGGATTGACCCTCGACCTGGCTGAATTCCATCAACATATCATCAACAACATTGGCCTCTAGACCATCGATGTCATCGAGTGCTGCGGTACGAATTGGAAATTGCACATTCAAGTCTTGCAAAACCAATTGCCAAATGTTGGTCGCTTCAGTTGTTGCTGAACCATTGTTTTGAATGGAATAGCCCCAAGTTGCACCAGCATTGCCGACTTTTGCTCTGAACTGATAAGTTGAACCTTCAGTGGTCACGTTTCTGGACAAACCACGCATGGGGTTAATCAAACGCAATGTGTGGAATACTGGATCATAAGCAGTCCGACCACCGACATTGTAGCCGCCACCAGTCAAAGATGAACTTTCACGCAAATATGCTTGGTACTGGTCATCAGACTCAAACAATTTCAATTCTTTTTCCATTTTGCCTTTTTTGGCAAAATGCTTGAGCTGCTCACGCACCATCTTATTCACATCGCCTTTGATGGTTTTCGCTGGCTTGATAATGGATGGAGCTGTGTTGATTTCAGAAATTTTGGCCTCAATGGCTGCCAATTTCTCGGTTGTTGCAATTGAAATTTCCTCGACCTTGGCCAGAGTTTGGGTTTTTACTTCCTCGATCTTGGCCAAATTTGATGCCTCAATGGCATCCACTTTTTCTAAAATTTTATCGACTGACATGATGTGTTCCTTGATTAAAGACGCTTGGATAATGCTTTCAACAATTCCCGATGCTCAAGAGCAATCAGAATTGAATCGGCCTCGTTGACCACCGCATCCGATTCGCTCGGTTTTGGGGTTTCCTGAATAGGTTCCTTGGCGGCATCACGCTGCTCAAGTATTTTCTTCAGTATTGAAGATGCAGTGGTCGCATCTTTTCTCGAAAATCCTGCATCACGCAGTGTTTTCTCGATCATCCTTGGATTCGCCTGGCCTTGGCCATCGAAATACTCAAGATTCATTACTTCCGCTTTGGGGTTGTTTGGATACATAACAACTGATACCTCACGCAAACCGCCTTTGGTGATCTGGAAATAGGATTCATCGTCATCATCGCATGGATTGCCATCGGCATCGACCATCTGGGCCTCATCGGCATATGCACCGACAGACACACCACCAAACATATTGGGTGATTCTTTTAAGACGTTGTAGAGGTCAGAACCACCGACTGTGCTGAGATATAACTTGCCCTCGGCACACATTCCATCATCATCAAATTGGAATGAATCCCATTGGCCGACTGGCATTCCCATATCGTTGTGATTCAAAAACATTGGCAGTGGCTTGCCAGATTTTGCAAATTCATTGGCCCAGTCCATGAATCCCTCGGGCTGGTAATTGAATTTTCTGCCATCCTCGCCATCCCTTGGCCCCCAAGTGGTGACTTTGGCTGAAATTTTCCCACTAGGTGAGTTTTTTTGGTCTGCCTCTTTTTTTAGGCTGACTTTGGCCTCGCAAATTAGACTCAATGTTTGCTTCATTGATTACCCCATTATGTATCGACTGATTATTATTTTGTATTATTGGGGTTTTTTCGGTAATTTGTGGTAGTTTAACACTAGCCACTTTGATTTGTGAAGTCAAAACCCGAATTATTTTTTTTGTATTGTTCATTATTTGCCAGTATTAATGGCCGATTTTGGAGCTGTTGAGCCACCTCCACCACCTGTGTCTTGTGGTGATGATCCAGCAATTGGATCAATTTTTGCCACTGGTTTGCCAGAAATCGGTACATTTGTTTTGGAAATTCCAGCTGCATTCAATGCTGGCAATTCGTCCCCACCATCGACTTTGGCCATATTTAAATATTCTCTGGCCTCATTCGGTGTGAATATTCCAGCTGAAACGCCAGCTGTGACAAAATTCATTTGATCGAGTGCAGCACCTTTCAAAAAATCCTTGGTGTCGAATCTGAGACACAAATTAGGATATCCCCGAAATAATTGCTTGTTGAATTTTTGCTCAATGTTGATGATCATTGGATACATTGTCGTTTTGTAAAACTCATCCAATAGTGTCTGGGTGTTGTTGTACTTGCCGACCTCGAGGCCCAGCAGCTGCGCTGGCACACCAAACAATGCACAAATGCGCTTTGTGGTCTGGTCTTTTAATTTGGCTGCATCGGCATCTTGCAAAGTCAACATCTTGACTGTCTCAAATGTCATGCCCTGATCTAATAGCATTCCTTGGCCTGGCTTACTTAAATCGGTATCCTTGGAGCCAGTCATCGAGGCCCACGCCTCTTTGAGCCTGGCTGCAATCTCTTTGTACTTCATGTCAGGAATCACCTGATCTGTCTTGAATAAACCACTAGGCTTGGCGCCATTTTGCATGATGTAGTTGGCATATAGATCGATGTCAGTGTCCAATGCTACCAATTCAGTGGCCAAAATACCCTTATTAAAACCAGCCGAGCCTTGCCATGCGGCCTCAGTGATATGAATCACCTGGTATGGCAGCAATGGCTCATCCATGTTAAAACCATACGTTGGAGTGGACATCCGATAGCTTGGATACCGCAAATTGGTCATCTGAACTGTGATCAATGTGGCATCGAGGTTATACATCTCGATTGGAGTCTGCATCGAGTCTTTGTTATCTTTTCTCAAAAGCAAAGTAAAGCACTCGCCAGCCAAGTCTTGCCACATCGACCACTGATACCAAAATTCGTATGCGTTTTGGAAATTGTTGGGGTCTTGAATTAATCCCAAGACTTGCTTGGCCTTGGCCTTGTCTCTGGCCCCAGGCAAATCGGATTTGATTGCATCGACAAATGTGCCATCATCACATTTGTACATGACGCTGATTCCGCACTGGGCCAATGCCCTGGCTTTGACCCCCACGCATGACATGATCGTGCTGTTGCGTGATAGCACCGACATATCCACAATCCGACCGGCATTGGTGACGCTGCTGGTGGTGACATAGAGCAGCTGGAATGCCGAGCCTTGCTGGCCATTCTGATTTGTCCGTACGATTTGATTTCCAAGTTGAGTTTGTCCGAATAAAGTATTGGACGATTTGTCAACTGTTTTAGGCTTGAAAATATCAAAAAAATTCATGCTAATCTTTCTTTTTGCAATACCAGCCATTTACTGGAGGATACCAAACATCTCGAGCAAAAAATCCATTGATTCTTTGCAAAACAGACGATTTTGAGCAATTGTTTGCTTTTGCTGCATCTCTACTGCTTTGAAAAATTCCATTGGGTGTTATATATTCAAATTTTCTAAATGATTTTTTTAATGCGTCAATGTGCTCTTGAGTAAATGGTTTCCCTCTTAATTTATCGGCCCATTTTTTTACATCTTCTGGCTTTCTTTTTTTTCCCTTCATAATTTCAGAATGTTCTGGTCTATTTTTCCCAGCCCATTTACTATTTTTTTTTATTTTTTCTATTGTTTCTATTGAATGCCCAAAACAAATAAATTTTCCGTTTTGGTTATATTGATTTAATGATCTTTTGTCATTTTGTGCATCAAAAAGAACCAAAATTTCTGCTTCTAAATTTCTAATGTTTTGTTGTGATCCAATTGCAACAATTTCTCTTATCCAATCGTTTGGATTGGCCAAAATCATTGGTTTTACTATTTTGCTGGATGTCAAATATCCATCATTTATATGGCAATTTTTTCTCGTGCGAGAGCCAATATACCAATTTAATGATGGTTTATGAGTCCATTTATAAACAAAACATTCTTCCATAATCTAATGTTTTCCCCCTATTTTGATCACATAGTATCATTAAAACGAACGAAATCCAAACGAACTTGAGACATATGGATTGTCTAAACTGCAATGTGCAGCAATGATCATCGCAATAATGCCATCGACCTTGGCCGCTTTGTCGGCCTCGTTTTTTCTGACTTTGATGTTGCCATTGACATCCTCGTAAACCTCGCAATTGGACAATTGCCATCCCAAAAATGGATTGCCGTCATGTTTGATTTGCTTATTTAATACCAATTTTTCCACATATTTCGATGGATTTGATAACACGCCCATGCCCTGACCCACTTTTTTGACTGGGATGCCAGCCTCATGCAATCTGGCCACCAAACTCGAGGCATTGTAAGCATCGTATCCCACTTCCTTGACTTCATATTTTGCACACTCTGATTTGATGTAATCGCTCACTTCCCGATCATCCATCACATTGCCCTCGGTGATCTTGAGAATTCCAGTCCCCACCGCCACTCTGAAAATGTCGGCATAGTGTTTTGGTATCAGCTCCAGCCCAGCCTCGGGCAAAAAGAATTTAAACTCGGCTCGGTAGTCCAGCTCGCCATATCGTTTCAATGTGCAAACCGCATTCAAATCTCGGGTGGCTGCCAAATCGAATCCAATGAAAACCGCATCTGGCACTCGGTCATCCACCAATTGGGTGGCCTCATCCCAGAATGTCCGATCCAGCCAGGCACTCTGGGCCGACACAAATATATTCAAAGTCTTGCACAAAAACTCATTGAGTGCCGCGGGTTTGTGCTTGGCCTCCTCGGCCCTCTGGGCAATGGCCTCCTCAAAAACCGATATTCCGTGCATTGGATTGGCCTTGGCCCAGACTGTTGGATCACGCCAATCATCGTTTTGATCCAATGAATATAGCAGCCCAAACCATCTTGGATTGTCGGTGGCCTCACCATATAGCATGGATTGGTACATCGAGAAATCCTCATAGAATTTGGTGTCCTTGGTAAAACTGGCAGTCGTAATATATATCCGCAATGGATTTTGTCTGGCCACCATCCCCGAGTGCAGCACCTCGATCGAGTTTCTGTCCACAATCTGGGCAGCCTCATCGATGATCACGCATGATGGGTTTTTGCCATCCCCAGTCTTTTTTGTGTCTCGGCTCAATGCCTTAAACATCGATTGCGAGTCTCCAGCCTTTTTCATTTCGTATTTTGAAACAAAATATGTATTGGCCAATGCCGATGGCATATTTTCAACAAATCCCTTGGCCGAATCAAAAACAATGGTGGCCTGTTCCCTGTTTGTGGCCAGAGTAAACACCTCGGCTCCAGCCTCGCCAAATTGCAGCTCATATAAAGCAATGATGGCCGTCAGTGTTGACTTGCCAGCTTTTCTGGGAATGTAAACGATCACATCGGTGACCATTCTTTTATCCCGATTCTTTTTTGCTCGAAAACCATAAACTGCACAAATCAAAAATATTTGAAATGGCTCAAGCAAAATTGGCCGCCCAGCATCTGGCCCTTTGGTATGCGTTAAAACGCTGGCAAATTTTAAAACGTGCTGTGGATAATCCTCATCAAATATCCACTGCCAATCTTTATTTTCATATTGATTTATAAATCGCTGACAAGACAATTGCACGTCTTTGCAAACATTAATTTCGCCTTTTGTTACTGCTATTGCATACAGTATTCCATCTTGATAATTCATGCAGCTTTCGGGCCTCGAAACAAATCATTAATCAAGCTATCTTCTTCTGATTTGTTATTGCTCAATCTGCTTTTAGGTGTCAAGCCCATTTCATTCATCAATTTAAGGCAATTTTCCATGGCCTTGTTTGCCACTGCAATATATGGATTGGGTGCAAATGTTTTGCCAGCATTTATTTTGATCACCAGTGGATGTTTGAATTGCTCAGTCCTGGCATCGATGTATGTCTGCATCTGATCGGCCAGCATAAGCAATGTGTGCCGATCTTGGCCAGAGCCAATGCCATATACATCAAATAAATAATCCGCTGTTTCCTTGACAAATCGCTCACGATTAAACAGCTCTGGCTGATTGGCCCACTCAGCAAATGGAATTCTTAACTTAATTTTTTCAGGCAGCATAATCCCAGCATTCATGCCCTTGGTGCCATGAATCTGATGAATCTCTGGTGGTAGTTTGTTATTGCCGCCCATTTACTAGCTCTGCTTTCTTACCTGTAAAGTCTTCCCATCGTTTTACTATTACATCACAATATTTAGGATCAAGCTCCATCAATCTTGCTTTGCGTCCAATTTTTTCACACGCAATTAATGTGCTGCCTGATCCACCAAACAAATCCAGAACAATTTCGCCATGTCTGCTACTCCATTCAATCATTCTTTGAACCAAATTAATTGGTTTCATTGTTGGATGCAAGTCTGATTTGCTTGGTCTGTTTTCTCTTAAAATTGTAGTTTTTTGTTCTGTTCTATAATTGTTAACAAGAGCCTCCAACTCTTTTTTATTCATTTTTTTTATGTCTATATCATCATCAATTACAGTTGTCCGTGTAAAGTCACCACAAAAATAATGGGCTGCTCCTTCTTTCCATCCATATAAAATTGGCTCATGTTGCCAATTAAAATCTTTCCGACTAAGGGTGCCAGCTTGTTTTGCCCATATCAAGACTTGACTTAATTTTAATCCTGATTCTTTAAAGCATTGAGTGAAATTAACTGTTTCCGTATCGGCATAAGCCACATAAATTACTGCTCCATTTTTCATGCTTAAATAATAGCAAGAATAAATAGATGTTAAAAAATCTTTGAATGATGAATCGCTCATGTCATCATTCATTATTTTTCCAGCTGCCCCATCAATAGCTACATTGTATGGTGGATCAGTCCACACCATATCGCATTTAACTCCTTGCATTAATTCTTCAATTGAACCAATGTTTGTAGAATCTCCACACATTAATCTGTGATCGCCCAATTGATATATATCACCAAGAATTGATTTTGGAATTTCTGGGGTTTCAGGGACATCATTTTCATCAACTAATCCCTTAACTTCTTTTGGCTCAAGAGAAAAAATTTCATCTTCAGAAAATCCAGTTATTCTTAAATCAAAACCTTCAAGTTTTAATGCTTCCAATTCAGCCAATAATGTTTGACTATCCCATCCAGCATTTAATGCCAATTTATTGTCGGCAATAACTAATGCTCTTTTTTGCGTTTCAGTCAAATGGGCCAATTCAATAACTGGTATTTTTTTCATGCCAAGTTTTCTGGCAGCAGCCAGTCTGCCATGGCCAGCAATGATGCCATTCTCGCCATCCACCAGAATCGGGTTAGTCCAGCCAAACTCTTTTATGCTGGCAGCAATCTGAGCCACCTGGTCATCACTGTGCGTCCGAGAATTCCTTGCGTATGGAATCAATTTTTCAATTTCGACTTGTATTATTTTCATGTTCTTCCGTGTTGTTTTTTGACCACCCCCCTTG